>ERZ724516.1235-NODE-1235-length-15129-cov-12.278758_pt1 | contig 15129 bp, 16 predicted proteins | sample MGYA00376049_ERZ724516 | MGnify/ENA primary metagenome ERZ724516 (study PRJEB28724, sample SAMN07190886) | activated sludge metagenome | isolation source: activated sludge of sewage treatment plant in Hong Hong | place: USA: Christiansburg, Virginia | collected... | reverse complement strand
ATTGCATTGACCTGGCCCAGCAAAATTCGTTCACGTTTTTACACACTCTGGGCCGAAACCAGAACGGCCCAGGCCTCAGCGGCCAAACTGTTGCGGTCGACGTCCAGAAAGTAGAGAAAATCCAGCTTTTGCCCTTGGCGGGCGTGGTCGAGTAAGGTCGCCGTGGCGCCGATGCGTTCGGCGCTGGGTTGGGCCAGAATCCGTGCCAGACGCTCCGAGCCGGCCAGTCCTTCCACCGAACGCCCGACCCCTTCGGCGACCCGTTCGAAATAGCCATGTGCCACCGCGAGATCAGACCGTACCTTGGTAATCAGCAGCCGATCAAGATAGTCGCCGCCACCAATCGCCAAGACGGCCAGGAGGACCGGTAAAACCACGGCCAGCGGCAGCAGCGCGAGGAGCAGCAGGCGAATGCGTATCGAACGCCGCCCCGAGGTAGCCGCCTCGTTCAAACGCCCCACGCCTGACATTTGCGATCCAGCGTCTTGCGCGATACGCCAAGGCGGCGCCCGGCTTCCGATTTGTTGCCATGGCAGGCGGCAAGTACGGCAAGGATGTGGCGTTTTTCAACTGTTTCCAGGCTTTCCTCGGTGTCGCCCGGCGGCCGGGCGCTGGCTTTGGGCTCCGGGCCGAGATCGAACCAGCCGAGAATCAGCGAGCGTTCGACAAAATTGCGCAGCTCACGCACATTGCCCGACCAGTCGTAGGCCGTCATCCGTGCCAGGGTGCGGGCATCGAGTTCGAGGCGCGCGACGCCGAGATAAGGCACCAGTTGACTCATGAAGTGCTCAACCAGCAGTGGCAGGTCTTCCGGGCGCTCGCGCAAGGGCGGCAGGGTGACTTCAACGACCTGCAGGCGGTAATAGAGATCCTGACGAAAGCGATGGCCTGCTACTTCTGCCTTGAGGTCGCGGTTGGTGGCGGCAATCACCCGCACATCAACGGGAATTTCCTGCTCCGAACCGACTGGCCGGATGCGCCTTTCCTCAAGCACGCGCAGCAGCTTGGCTTGAGCCGGAGGCGGCATTTCGGCGATTTCATCAAGAAAGATCGTGCCGCCGCGGGCATAGTAAAAAAGTCCTTCGCGGCTTTGCTGAGCGCCGGTGAAAGCTCCTTTGACGTGGCCAAACAGTTCCGATTCGATCAGTTCGGCGGAAATCGCCGCACAATTGACCGGCACGAAGGAGGCGCTCGCCCGGTTGCTCATCCGGTGCAGTGCGCGTGCCGCCACCTCCTTGCCGGTACCCGACTCGCCGGTGAGAAGTACGGTGGCCGGAGTCGGGGCGATGCGCTTGAGGCGTTCGCAGAGCGAAATCATGGCTTCCGACTGACCGATCACCCCTTCAACATCCGCCACCCGCTCGCTAACCTCGCGGCGCAACACAAAGTTTTCACGAATCAGTCGCGAACGCTCGAAACAACGCTGAATGGCGTTGAGCATCTGGGCCAGCGAAAAGGGCTTGAGCAGGAAGTCGGCAGCACCAGCACGGAGGGCATCAATGGCTGTATCAAGATCTGCATAGGCCGTCATCAGCACCACATCACCGGCGTAGCCTTCGTCGCGCAATTCGTGCAGCCAGTCGATGCCGGAGCGTCCAGGCAGGGCGATGTCGAGAACAATCAGATCATACAAGCGGCGCTGCAGCAGAGGCGCGGCCTGCTCGACGCTGCCGGCGCTATCCACCACTCCACAACGCTGACTCAAGGCGCGCTGGAGAAAACTGACCATGCCCGGCTCGTCGTCCACGACCAGTACCGAATACTGCTTCCACGGCGCTTCACTGGCGTGCGCTTTGTCTGAATCCATGTCTCCTCCTGTCGAGGTCTGGATCATCGCAAACAAGCGCCTACTTAAGCAACTGGCTGCGGGGGCGACGAGTGCTTGAGGTGCTTGGCGTCAGAGCGGGGCGGCCGTACAAACCTGCTAATATGCTTGCTTCGCTGCGTTGCAACAAAAATAACTGACCATGTCTGCCCCCTCCGACCGCATGAGCCCCGATGAACGCCGCGCCGGCGTTTCCCTGGCTTCCATATTTGCCCTGCGCATGCTGGGTCTTTTCCTCATCCTGCCGGTGTTTTCGGTCTATGCGAAGACACTGCCCGGTGGTGACAATCTGGCGCTGGTTGGTTTCGCGCTCGGCGCTTACGGCCTGACGCAGGCGTTTTTCCAGATTCCCTACGGGATAGCCTCGGATATTTTCGGGCGTAAACAGGTCATTGTGCTTGGCCTGGTGATCTTCGCCCTGGGTAGTTTTGTTGCCGCCTGGGCGCCGGATATGACCTGGATTATCGTCGGGCGCGTCTTGCAGGGCGCCGGGGCGATTTCTGCAGCAGTCACCGCACTGGCCGCCGACCTGACCCGCGAGGAACATCGGACCAAGGTGATGGCGATGATAGGGTCGTCGATTGGCTTGGTCTTTGCCCTGTCGCTGGTCGGTGCGCCTTTGTTGTACGGCTGGATCGGCATGGGCGGCTTGTTCAGCATGACCGGCATACTGGCGCTGGCCGCCATTGTGCTGTTGATCAAAGCGGTGCCACCAGCGCCAGCGCCGCTCGGCCATGCAAAATTGCCGCTGCGTCAGGTGGTCTTAGATCCCGACCTGTTGCGCCTCAATCTCGGAATTTTTGTGTTGCACATGGTGCAGATGGCGATGTTCGTTGTGTTGCCGCACGCCCTCGTCGATCATGGTGGCCTGCAAGCCGCCGCCCACTGGAAAGTGTATCTGCCGGCGGTGCTGGTTTCGTTTGCCGTGATGGTGCCGGCAATCATTGCAGCCGAGCGCAAGGACAAGATGCGGCCTATCTTCTGCGCGGCCATTGCCTTGCTCCTCGTGGTCCAGGTCGGACTAATCTTCTTCGGCGAAAGTTTGTGGTCGCTGGGCTTGTGGCTGCTGCTCTTCTTTGTTGCTTTCAACGTGCTGGAAGCGACGCTGCCCTCACTGGTTTCGCGCACCGCGCCACCGGCCGCCAAGGGCGCCGCGCTGGGGGTCTACAACACGACACAGGCCATGGGCCTGTTCATCGGTGGTGCTGCTGGCGGTTATATCGCCCAGCATTTCGGCGATAATGTGGTTTTTGCTGTTTGCGCCGGCCTGGTTCTGATCTGGCTTGTCGTAGCGAACTCGATGAACTTCCCGCAGCGGCGCGTTACGCCAGCGGCGACTCAAACTAATTAGGAGGCTTTGGATATGGCGTCAGTCAATAAATGGATAGGTATCGGCAATCTGGGCAAGGATCCGGAAATGCGTTACACCGCGAGTGGTGATGCTATCTGTAACTTCAGCATCGCCTGTACGGAAAGCTGGAAAGACAAGGCTTCAGGCGAGAAGAAGGAGCAAACAGAATGGGTGCGCATCTCTTTCTTCGGGAAAATTGCCGAGATCTGCGGTCAATACCTGAAAAAAGGCTCACAGGTTTATATCGAAGGCAGCCTGCGCACCCGCAAATGGACTGACAAGGATGGTCAGGAGCGTTACACCACCGAAATCAAGGGTGATGAAATGAAAATGCTCGGTTCGCGTCAGGGCATGGGCGCTCCGGCTTCGTCCGGCGGTGGCGGTTACGACAATGAGCCGACCGATTACGCGCCGGCACCGGCTAAAAACAAGCCGAAACCCTCGTTTGATGATCTGGGCGACGATATCCCCTTCTGAGCCTAAAGGCTGAAATACCATGACCAACCCACTTATTTTCAAGATTCTCGAAGATATCGCCAAGGATTTGTCCGGCGATCAGATATCCTTTCCGACCTTCCTCGACATTACTTTTCAGGTACGTACGGCGCTTAAGGACGAGAATCTGAGCGTTGAGAAACTGGCCAAGCTGGTCGGCGCCGAACCGCTGATGAGCGCCAAGATCATTCGCATGGCGAACTCGGTGGCGCTCAATCCTTCTGGACGCGAGGTCGCCGATGTCAAAAGCGCCATCGTGCGGGTTGGCATGGAGGCGGTGCGTACGGTTTCCTTCGCCGTAGCCATGGAGCAGTTGCTGAAGTCCAAGCAAATGCAGCCATTCAGTGGTATTTCCGAGCGTTTGTGGGAGCACACTGCGCATGTTGCGGCACTTTGCCGTGTGCTGGCGCGCAAGCTGGCCAAAATCAATGGCGATGAGGCGATGTTTGCCGGTCTGGTGCACGATATTGGTGTCTTTTACCTGATGTCGCGCGCCGCGGGCTTCCCCGAGTTGACCAGCGACAAACCTGCACTTTACGATCTATTGGTCGGTTGGCACGACAACATTGGTCATGCTTTGCTCTCGGCGCTGGGTTTGCCGGAGTCCGTCCTGATTGCCGTTCAGGAGCACGAGACTGATCGCGAAATCAAGGAGATAAAAACTCTGCCGGATGTCCTCTATGTCGCCAACAAGATCGCCAATCGCGCCGCCAGTTGGCGTGACCCCGAGTTTGACGCCGGCGTTGATACCTCCATGCTTGACTCGATGTTCGATCCCGAACTGCTGGCAGAAATTATCGAAGAGTCGGAAGAAGAGGTCCATTCTCTCAAGTCAGCGCTCGGCGCCGGTTAAGGCTGGGTAATGAGTAGCAGCACGCACGGCTCTGCCGAGTTGACTGGCAAGCGTCTGGCCGTCATGGCGTTGGCCGCGCTCGGTGTCGTTTACGGCGATATCGGCACCAGCCCGCTCTATGCGGTTAAAGAGGTGTTTTCCGGCAATCATCCGATTGCCGTGAACGAAGCCAATATTTTCGGCAGTTTGTCGCTGTTTTTCTGGGCGCTGATCATTGTCGTTTCAATCAAGTACGTGATGTTCATCATGCGCGCCGACAACCGGGGTGAGGGTGGCATCATGGCGCTGATTGCGCTGGCCCTGCACGACGCGCAGAACAAGCCATTGCAGATGAAACTGATCATGATTGTCGGCATCCTCGGTGCTGCCATGTTCTATGGTGACGGGATGGTGACGCCGGCGATTTCCGTACTCTCGGCGGTCGAGGGGCTGGAGATTGCGACACCGGCGCTCAAGCCATTCGTTATTCCGCTGACGCTGATTGTGCTGTTTGGCCTGTTTTATGTGCAGCGCCAGGGGACGGCGGTGGTCGGTACCGCCTTCGGGCCGGTCATGTTGCTTTGGTTCAGTGTGCTGGCTTGGCTTGGGTTGCATAATATTGTTGAACATCCGGCCATTCTGGCAGCGATCAATCCGCTTTACGGCATCGAGTTTCTGCTCGCCAACAAGGCGACATCGCTGATGGCGATGGGGAATGTGGTGCTGGCGGTGACCGGTGCCGAGGCCTTGTATGCCGACATGGGGCACTTTGGGCGCAAGCCGATTTCGCGCGCCTGGTTCTTTTTTGTGCTACCGGCGCTGGTCCTCAATTACTTCGGTCAGGGCGCGCTGATTCTGGCCGAGCCGGAAGCGGCCAAGAATCCTTTTTTCCTCTCGGCGCCCGATTGGGCGCTTTACCCGCTGGTCGGTCTGGCCACCGTGGCAACGGTAATTGCCTCGCAGGCCGTTATTTCCGGTGCCTTCTCGGTGACCCGTCAGGCCATGCAGCTTGGCTTCGTGCCGCGCATGGAAGTCCAGCACACCTCAGACAAGGAAGCCGGGCAAATCTATCTGCCAGCGGTTAACTGGGGTTTGATGGTGGCCGTGATGATCCTCGTCCTCGGCTTCAAGTCCTCCAATAATCTGGCGGCGGCTTACGGCATTGCGGTGACGGGTGATATGGTGATCACCTCCATTCTGGCCACCGTCGTCGTCGCGCGGACCTGGAAGTGGGGCTGGGGGCGGGCCATTGCCTTGTTCAGTTGCTTCCTCGTCGTTGAGCTGATTTTCCTCGCTGCCAATGTTTTGAAAATCCCTGATGGCGGCTGGTTCCCGCTGGTTGCAGGGATGGGCGTCTTCGTCCTGATGACGACCTGGAAACGTGGTCGCCAGTTGCTCGCTGAACGTCTGAAGGGGGAGCGGCTGGAGTTGTCATTATTCCTCGAGTCACTGGCGATGTCGATGCCGACGCGGGTGGCCGGCACGGCGGTCTTCCTCAATGCCGATCCGAGCGGCGTGCCGCATGCCATGCTGCATAACCTGATGCACAACAAGGTGTTGCATGAACGGGTGGTGCTGGTCTCGGTGAAGTTCTTCGACGTGCCTTATGTGCCGGATATTGACCGCGTCGAGGTCAAGCCCTTGCGCGAAAATTTCTGGAGCGTCATCGTCCAGTACGGTTTCAAGGACGAGCCTGACATCCCGGCGGCTCTGGCGCTTTGTGCCGACGCCGGCATTGAGTTCAATCCACTCGATACCTCGTACTTCATTGGTCGCGAGACGCTGATCCCGCGCCTGAATTCCGAGATGGCTTTCTGGCGTGAAAAAATCTTTGTCGCCATGTTCCGCAATGGCGGCTCGGCCACCGCCTTCTTCCAGATTCCCAGCAACCGTGTGGTTGAACTGGGCACCCAGGTCGTTCTATAAACGGCGGATTTTTTCCAGCAGGGCAGTAGTTGATTTCTGGTGAATGAAGGGGATGGAATGCACCGTTCCTCCCCAGCCCAGGACTTCGCTGCAGCCAACGATTTTGTCGACGGGCCAGTCGCCACCCTTGACCAGAATTTCCGGTTTGCATTCGAGGATGCGCTGTAGCGGCGTGTCTTCATCAAACCAGGTGACCAGCGCTACGCAACCCAGTGCGGCCATCACTGCCAGGCGATCAGCCAGTGCATTGACCGGACGATCATCGCCTTTGCCCTGGCGCTTGACCGAGGCGTCGCTGTTGAGTGCGACGATCATGCTGACTCCGAGTGCCGCCGCCTGCGCCAGATAGGTAACATGGCCACGATGCAGGATGTCGAAACAACCATTGGTGAACACCAGCGGGCGCGCCAGTTTGGCGGCTGTTGCGGTCAACTGCTCCGGCGGGCAGATTTTTGATTCAAAGCTGGGGGCGGCGTAGGTCATGGTGGCATTTGGTGTGAAAACAGCTGCCTATTTTAGAACGCTTCGTGATTCACTCGCAGGTTTTCCATCAGGAGTGCGCTGCCCGCCACTCGTTGAGTGCGAGTACGGCGCTATCGAGTGTGGTCAACAGCAAAACACCATCAATTTTTACCTGCCGGGCAACACCGCTGCCGCCAGCCCAGAGTGCGATTTCAGGCGCCAGTATCATGCGCAATTGTTCTAAGAGGCCGGGAATCTGACGTTGTGGGAAGGCCTCCGAAAAAGACAAGGCAACGATGTCGGCACGATGGGCGCTGGCTGCCCGGCCAATTTCGAGCAGTGGCATTTGCGTACCCAGCGGTATGCAATCGGCGCCTTCCAGGGTAAACAGTGCCTCGACCATCAAGAGACCGATGACGTGCAGTTCATCGGGGACGCTGGTCAATAGCAGGCGCGGCCCACGACTGCCGCCGGGTAGGCTGGCAATCGCCTGGCGCAGCAGGCGCTTGGTCAGTTCGGTGAACAGGTGTTCTTCAAATACTTCAAAACTGCCGTCTTCCCAGGCCTCGCCGACCCGACGGGTTAGTGGCGCGATGGTGTCCTGGACAAAACGCTGCATGCCCTGACGTGCCAGGCGCTGCAGCATGGCCTGCTGGTAGCCTGCCGCATCGTGTTGCTTGATCAAAGCCAGTAGTTCGAGCTGATCGATGTCGTCAACGGCGTCACGCGCCATGCTCGGTGCTGCCGCGCGACGCGGGGCCAGTGCGCCCAGTTCTTCGGGGTTGGTCGCGATCAGCTTGCCCGGGCGGTGGCCTTGATCCATCAGGCGTTTGATCAGTCGCAGGCGCTCGACCTGAGCCGCCGGATAACTACGTTCACCATTGCTGTCGCGCTCCGGTACGGGGAAGCCATAACGCCTCTCCCACATGCGCAGAACGTCTTTCGACAGCCCGGTATCGCGCTCGACAGCGGCAATGTTAAAACTCATCTGGTTCATATTTGTCCTAAACAAATGTTAGACAAACCGTTGACAATCCGATTTTCTGTGGTTATCTTACGAACAAATGTTCTGTTTGTCTAGGACAAAACTAAGCGGAGTTAAAAATGTTTTCGGGATTTAAACGCACTCTTGGAATTGCCGGCCTGCTTTCATGTGGCGTCGTGCCTGTCGTTTCTGCTGCCGAGTGCCCGGCGCTGCTTAATCACAGTTTTCCGGGCCTGGTTGACACCCGGCCGCAATCGCTTTGCCAGTATCGGGGCAAGGTGATTCTGGTCGTCAATACCGCCAGCTTCTGTGGCTTTACCGCGCAGTACGACGGCTTGGAGAAGCTCTACGCCCGCCTCAAGGACAAGGGCCTGGTGGTGCTCGGTTTTCCCTCCAATGATTTTGGCGAACAGGAGCCGGGTAGCGACAAGGCGATTGCCGACTTCTGCCGCCTGACTTATGGCGTCGAGTTTCCCATGCTGGGCAAGACGGTGGTCAAGGGCAAGGGGGCGAATCCCTTCTACTTGAAGCTGGCCGAAATCACTGGCAGTACCCCGCGCTGGAATTTTCACAAATACCTGATCAACCGGGATGTGACGCAAGTTCTTGCTTTCGGTAGCGCGACAACGCCGAATGACGGGGAACTGCTCAAGAAGATAGACGAATTTCTCAAGTAATCCGTTAAGGAGTAGCCGCCATGAAACGTAAACAAAGAATCGCCGTCGTCGGTGCCGGCATTTCCGGGCTGGCCAGTGCCTGGTTGCTCGGCCGCGAGCATCAGGTGACCTTGTTCGAAGCCGGGCAATATCTCGGTGGTCATACCAACACGGTGGATGTCCATCTGGAAGGCAAGAGCCATCCGGTCGATACCGGCTTTTTGGTCTTCAACGAGAAGACTTATCCGAACCTGATTGCGATGTTCGACTTGCTTGGCGTGGATAGCGTCGAGACGGAAATGTCGTTTGCAGTCAGTCTGGAAAATCCGGACATTGAATGGGCTGGCAGCAATCTGGCGACTATCTTCGGGCAAAAGCGCAATCTGCTGCGCCGTCAGTTCTGGTCCATGCTTTCCGACATCCTGCGCTTCAACCGCGAGAGCGTTTCCTGGCTGGCGTCGCACCCCGGCAACAAACGCAGCCTGCGTGATTTTCTGCAGGAAGGGCGTTACTCAACGGCTTTTACCGAGTGGTATCTGCTGCCGATGGCCGCCGCCATCTGGTCGTGCCCGACCGGGCAGATGCTGGATACACCGCTCGCCACTTTTGTCCGCTTCTGCCAGAACCACGGCTTGTTGCAGGTCTTTGACCGGCCAATGTGGCGTACGGTGAAAGGTGGTGGCCGTGAGTACGTGAGCAAGATCGCCGCCCAGCTCGACGACATTCGTCTGGCTTGCCCGGTGCGCGTCGTGACCCGTGAAGCCGGTGTCCTGCGCGTGACGCATGCCGGCGGTAGCGAGCATTTTGATCAGGTGGTGATGGCTTGCCATAGCGATCAAGCGCTGGCCATTCTCGGCTATGCGGCGAGCGATGCGCAACGTGTGGTGCTCTCGGCCATCCGCTACCAGCCTAACCGCGCCGTGTTGCACACCGACCGGGCACTGTTGCCGCGCGATGAAAAGCTGTGGTCAGCATGGAACTACGCTGCCGGCAGCGGCCAGCCTGGCGCCCAGCCGGTGGCTGTTTCCTACCTGATCAACCGCCTGCAGCCCTTGCCCTTCAAGACCCCGGTCGTTGTCACCCTGAACCCGGCGCGCGAGCCGGACCCGGCCAAGGTCATTGCCGAGTTCGACTACGCCCACCCGATTTTCGATAGCCCGGCGATTGCTGCCCAGCAGCGTCTGGCCGATGTACAGGGCGACAACGGCATCTGGCTAGCCGGTGCCTGGGGCAGTTACGGCTTCCATGAAGATGGCCTTAAGTCGGCGCTGCGTGTGGCGAATGGCATGGGCATCAAGGCTCCGTGGCAGCACGCCACCGCTGCGGTCGCTGCGGCGCTGGAAAGTGCCTGAGACGTTCATGGCCACCCTGCCCAAACTGCTGATCGGCCAGGTCATGCACCGGCGCTTGCGGCCGGCGAAGAATGCCTTCGTCTATCCGGTGTTCTATGTGCAGATGCCGCTGGCTGATCTGAGCGCAGGAAAATCGCCGATTTTTTCGGTCGACCGCAACAATCTGCTGAGCTTCCATCAGAAGGATCACGGCCCGCGCGATGGCAGCCCGCTGCTGCCGTGGATCCAGTCCCTGCTACGCGAACACGGTCTGCCTGACGACGGCGAGATCATGCTGCAATGCTTCCCGCGCGTGCTCGGCTATGTCTTCAATCCGGTCAGCTTCTGGTTCTGCCGTAATCGTACCGGTGCGTTGATCGCCGTACTGGCCGAAGTCAGCAATACCTTCGGCGGCCGCCACAACTATCTGCTGCATAACCCGGACGGCACGGCGCTACGTGACGGCCAGTTGCTGACGACCAGCAAGCAGTTTCATGTCTCCCCCTTCTGCGAGGTGGAAGGCAGCTATCGCTTCCGCTTCTATCTGGACAAACCGGCGCTGCTGGCACGTATCGACTACGACGATGCCGAGGGCGAACTGCTGCTCACCGCCATCTCCGGCAAGGCGCGTGCCTGGTCCACCCAAACCTTGCTCGCTGCCTTCCTGCGCATGCCTTTGCTGACTGCCGGCGTGATGCTCCGCATCCACTGGCAAGCCCTCAAGCTGTGGCTCAAGGGCGTTCCCTTCTTTGGCAAAACCGTACCGCAACCCCTACAGGAATCGACAAAATGAACAGCACCATGACTCTGCGTCAGGCCGACCGTCAGGTGGCCTCCCTGTCGCGCGACACCCGCCTGGTTTTTCAACTGCTCGAAAAGATTGCAGCGGGGCGTCTGGAAATTCGTCTGCCCGATGGCTCCAGTCGCCTGTTTGGCGAGGGTGAGCACGGCGTCAGCATGCACGTGCATGATGAAGCAGTGTTCAGCCAGATTCTGGCGCAGGGCGACATTGGTTTGTGCGAAGCCTACATCGATGGTGCCTGGGACAGCCCGGATCTGACTGGCGTCATGACGCTGCTGGCAAACAATCGCGATGCCCTGCGCCAGGCGGTTTATGGGCGCTGGACTTCGTTGCTGGCGGCGCGTGTGCGGCACTGGCTGAATGGCAACAGCCGCTCCGGCAGCCGCAAGAACATCATGGCCCATTACGATCTCGGCAACGATTTCTACAAGCTGTGGCTCGACCCCAGCATGAGCTATTCCAGTGCGCTATATCGGACGGTGGATGATGGCGATCTCGAAAGCGCGCAGCGTGCCAAGTATCGTCGCATCCTGCGCCGGGTGGGGGCGGAGCCTGGTCAGCATGTACTGGAGATTGGCTGCGGCTGGGGCGGCTTTGCCGAAATGGCGCTGGCTGAAGGACTGAAAACCACCGGCGTCACGCTGTCGCCGGCACAGTTGGCGTGGGCGCAAAAGCGCGTGCCCGAAGCCAATTTGCTGCTCAAGGATTACCGCGACATCGGTGATCAATATGATCACGTGGTGTCGATAGAAATGTTCGAGGCAGTCGGTGAGCGCTGGTGGCCAACCTACTTCAAGACGGTAAAGAATGCCTTGAAGCCGGGTGGCCGGGCGGTGATCCAGAGCATCACCATTCGCGACGACATCTTTGGCGCTTACCGCAAGGGCACCGATTTCATCCAGCAGCACGTCTTCCCCGGCGGCATGCTGCCTTCACGCTCGGCCTTCCGCGCTGCTGCTGCCAAGCAGGGGCTGACCGTGCGCAGCGAATACGCTTTTGGCCTTGATTACGCGCGCACGCTCGCCGAGTGGCGCAGCGCCTTCGAGGCCAATTGGCCGCAGATCGCCGCCCAGGGCTTCGATGAAACCTTCCGTCGCCTGTGGCGCATGTACCTCTGCTATTGCGAAGCCGGTTTCCTGGCCGGGACGGTTGATGTCGTGCATTTCGAGCTTGATCATGCAACGCCGTGATTTTCTCCTGGCTTGTGCCGGGCTCGCATTGTTGCCCAGCGCCCAGGCCACTACACGCCTCGAGCCACTGCTTAGCGGTCTGCAGCGCTGGGGTACCGGCGAATTCCGGCGCTGGGGTTTTCTCGTCTATGAGGCAACGCTATGGGCAAAAGGAGACGACCCGCAAAAGCCGCCGCTGGCGCTCGGCCTGACTTACAAACGTAATCTTGAGGGCTTGAAGATTGCGGATGCCAGTGTCAGCGAAATTCGCAATCTGAAAATTGCCGATGAGGCGCAGCTTAAAGTCTGGGGCGCCCGCATGGCCGAGATATTTCCCGATGTGAAGCCTGAGGATCGCATCGTCGGTGTGCATCTGCCAGAAGGTGCGCGTTTCTTCCACAACGACCGCTTGATTGGCAGCGTGGACGACCCGGCCTTTGCCCGCGCCTTTTTTGCCATCTGGCTCGACGCCAGAACCAGTGCGCCTGAGTTGCGCGCCCGACTGCTCAAAAAGCCGGGGAGCTGAAGCATGAACACCGGCCGCGTCCTCGCCTATGGTCTGCTCGGCCTGCCGCTGGCCTTTGCTGCGTTGCCCATTTATGTGCATGTGCCGCGTTTTTATGCCGAGGCGGCCGGTATGGAACTGGCTCTGCTTGGCGCCATTCTGCTGGGTGCGCGCCTGCTCGATGCCGGCATCGACCCGTGGCTGGGCTGGCTGGCGGATCGCGTCAAGCGCCCGCTGATGGTTGCCATTGCCCTGCTGCCCTTCGCCCTTGGCTTTATTGCTCTGCTCAATCCGCCATCCAGTGGGGCCGGCTTGTGGCTGCTCGGTTCGCTGGCCCTGACCTACATTGGCTTTTCCGCTGCTTCGGTCGCCTATCAGGCCTGGGGCGCCGACATTGGCGAAAATTCGGGCCTCAGAACGCGGTTGACCGCAGCACGCGAAGGTTTTGGCCTGCTTGGCGTCGTTTTGGCCGCCGCTCTGCCGGCGCTGATCGCCAGCAACCTGGTTGACGGTGTCGGGCGCCTGGCCTGGATACTGCCGCCGCTGCTCTTGATTGCCGCACTCGTTACTTTCAGCCGTGTCGGCTCCGGAGTTGCCGTGCGCGCGCCGCTTGCCCCGTTGCTTCCCAGTCTGCGCCGGGTACTTAGCGATCAGCCATTCCGCCGCTTGCTGGCAATCTTTGTCGCCAACGGTATCGCTGCGGCCTTGCCGGCAACACTCTTCCTCTTTTTTGTCGCCGATGTCCTGCATCTCGAATCAGCCAGTGGTCCCTTGCTGGCGCTCTACTTTGTTTCCGGTGCGGCCAGCCTGCCGCTGTGGGTGAAAATTGCCGCGCGGCGCGGGCGGGTTTTTGCCTGGGCTTGTGCCATGGCCCTGTCGATTGTCGCCTTTGCCGGTGCCAGCCTGCTGAGCAGTGGTGATCTGCTGCCTTTCGCCATCATCTGTCTGGCTTCCGGCCTTGCACTCGGGGCCGACCTGACCCTGCCGGCGGCGATGGCCGCTGATATTGGCGAGCGCCAAGGTCAGGCGGGGGCCTGCTTCGGGGTCTGGAACTTCATCGCCAAGCTCAACCTGGCGCTCGCCGCCGGACTTTCACTGCCCTTGCTCGGCTTTCTTGGTTATGTGCCGGGCGGCGGCGCCGGGCTGTCCGCACTGATTTTTGCCTATGCCCTGCTGCCGCTCGCCTTCAAGGCGCTGGCCGGCTTTCTGCTCTGGCGCTGGCGCCATTCTCTGGAGATTTGACAATGAAACTATGGCTCGCAGCTGCCTTAACCCTCGGCCTCTCGGCCTGCGCCTCGACCGGCGTCGAGCAATACAAGGCCGAACAGCCGGCCCTTGATCTGAAAACCTATCTCAACGGTACGCTCGATGGCTGGGGCATGTTCCAAGGCCGCTCGGGGGAGGTGAAAAAGCGCTTTCACGTGGTGATCGATGCCAAATGGACCGGCGATACCGGCGTGCTTGATGAAAATTTCAAATGGTCGGATGGCACCACCTCGCGCCGGGTGTGGACGCTGACCAAACAGGCCGATGGCCGCTACATTGGCAAGGCGGATGATGTCGTCGGCGAAGCACTCGGTGAAGTCTCCGGCAATGCGCTGCGCTGGCGCTACGTCATGGCCTTGCCGGTCGATGGCAATACCTACCATGTCGATTTTGATGACTGGATGTTCCTGATCGACGACAAGGTCATGCTCAACCGCTCTTACATGAGCAAGTGGGGCTTCAATCTGGGCGAGGTCACCTTGAGCTTCGTCAAGCGATGAACCCGAAAATTACCGACTGGAAGGGCAAGCGGGTCTGGCTGGTGGGCGCCTCGAGTGGCATTGGTGCAGCGCTGGCGCATCAACTGGCCGGGCGTGGCGCACGGTTGGCACTGTCGGCGCGCAATGCGGACAAACTGCAGGCGCTGAATATCACTGATGCCCTGATCCTGCCCTGCGATGCAACTTCCAGCGACAGCCTCGCCGCAGCACGCGACCGCATGTTGGCGGCCTGGGCTGGTATCGATCTGGTCATCTATCTGGCCGGCGACTATGTGCCGATGCGTGCCGATAGTTTCGATCTGGTCAAGGCCGAGAAGGTCATTGAAGTGAATTTTCTCGCAGCCATGCGCTTGACCGCCTGCGTCCTTCCCCATTTGCCGGTCGGCGGCGGCATCGCCTTTGTCGCCAGCGTTGCCGGTTATCGCGGCCTGCCCAAGGCGCTCGCCTATGGGCCGGGCAAGGCGGCGCTGATTCACTTTGCCGAAGTCCTGCATCTTGATCTGGCGCCGAAAAACATTGGCGTCTGGGTGATCAATCCCGGCTTTGTCGCTACCCGCCTGACGGCGCAGAATGATTTTGAGATGCCGGCGTTGATGACCCCGGAAGCGGCGGCAATTGCTGCGGTCGACGGCTTTAAAGCCGGAAAATTTGAAATCCACTTTCCCAAGCGTTTTACCCGCTTCATGAAGTTCATGGCGCTGCTGCCCTACGCCTGGTACTTCCCCTTGATTCGTCGCACGACCGGAGGTTGAGATGTCCTTGGCGTCACTGATCCAGTTCTACCACGAGCTTTCGCCGGAAAGTGTCGCCCGCTTTCCCGAGTTTTACAGCGCCGATGCCTACTTCAAGGACCCGTTCAATGAAGTGCGCGGTCTGGCACCAATTCAGCGCATCTTTACCCACATGTTTAATCAGGTCGGCGAACCGCGCTTCGTGGTTGCCGAAAGCATCGTTGCCGAAAATGGTGCGATGCTGATCTGGGAATTCAATTTTCAGCTCAAGCTGTGGGGCAAGAGTCAGACCC
>ERZ724516.1234-NODE-1234-length-15130-cov-4.571940_pt1 | contig 15130 bp, 18 predicted proteins | sample MGYA00376049_ERZ724516 | MGnify/ENA primary metagenome ERZ724516 (study PRJEB28724, sample SAMN07190886) | activated sludge metagenome | isolation source: activated sludge of sewage treatment plant in Hong Hong | place: USA: Christiansburg, Virginia | collected... | reverse complement strand
TCGCCGCCGCGCGGTCCAGTTGCAGGGCCAGCCGGGCAGCTTCGGGAAAGTCGGCTTGCAGGGATGCCAGCGTCGCCACGCCCGCGACATGCGGCGCAAGGGCGGCCTGCAGGTCGGGGTCCTCCAATGCCGCAAGTTCGGGCTCGAACCCGGTGCCCGCGCCAACGGCATCCCGCAGCCGGTCCAGCGCCATGGCCTTTGCCGCCGCCTTGGCCTGCGCTGTCGCTTCGTCGGCCCGCGCCTGAGCTTCGGCCTCGGCGGTGGCCAGCCGGTCCAGCGCGGCGGTCACTTCGGCCTGATCGACGCCCGTAGGCTGCTGGGAAAGCCGCCGCTCCAACTCGGCCAGCTTGGCCGCCAGCGCGGCGGTCGAGGCGTCGCCGCCGGTCGGCAACGTCTCGATCACGGCAAGACGTTCTTCGATCCCGGTCAGATCGGGGACCGCAGGGACGGGGGCGCTTTCCAGCGCGGCGATCCGGTCGGCAAGCGTTGCAAGATCGGCACCGGGGTCGGGCCGCCCTTCCAGCACGGTGATGCGGTCACCCAGCGCCTGAACCAAAGCGCCCTGGTCGGGGGCCGCCAGTCCAAAGACGTTGAAATGCGCCAGCGCAAAGCCGCCAAGGGCCGCCAAGGTGCCCCCCAGCAGCATCCCCAGAACGCCCGACAGAACACCCGGCCGACGTGGCGGTGCGGGCGGCGGCGAGACCGGGGCGATGACGGGATCGGGCCGGATCGGATCGGCCTGAACAGGATCGGCAGCAGCCGGGTCCGGCTGGCCCGGAACGGCGTCGTCCGCTATCTCGTCTGACGCTTCGCTGAGGGCGTCCTTGCGTCGTGCCATCGCCTTGCCCTTTCCCATCCGTTCCTGCGCAACCTAAGCACTCGTCCCCCCGGGCCACAAGGCAGGCTCATGCCAACAGGCGACCCACCGCGTCCAGCATCGCCGCCGCATCGGGCCGGTCCGCGACGGTCACCGTGCCGCCAATTCCGCCCGAAGCCTGGGCGACGGCTGCGCTCATGCAGACCAGCCGCAGATCGGCGCGCTGGTCTGACGGCACGGCATCGCCGAACAGCAGCGCGCTGCGCGGCGAATACAGCGGCACGACGACAACGCCAGGCTGACGCAGAAGTTCCATCGCTTCGGGCGTCAGGGGCTGCGGAGCCTGGCGATAGGCGACCAGTGAAACAGTCTTTAATCCTGCGGAATTCAGCCTCTCGGCGACCGATCCGCGCGCGTCTTCGCCCCGCAGGTGCAAAAGGCGGCCCCTGGGTCGCGCGGTCAGAAGCGCGTCCACCAGCGCATCGGCATCGCCGTCTGCCGCCAGCGCCGTAAACCCCGCCGCCCTGGCGCGGTCGGCCGTCTTTGCCCCCACGCACCAGGCTGTGCCCGGCAAATCCGCGCGCAACCGCCCTGCGCTAGCCACTCCGGCTGCCGAGGTGAAGATCATCGCGCTGAACGGACCAGCGGGCAAAGTGGGCCAGAGGAACTCCACCGCCATCAGGGGCGCGACGACGGGCCGCACCCGCCCGCCAAAGCGCGCGATCAGGGCTTCGGTGGTCAGGGTCGCCTCGGGTTCCGGTCGCGTGACCAGAACCGGCACCGCCGGGCCTGTGGCCGCATCGCTGGTGGATTGTCTGCCCATGACCAAGGTGTTACCTGCCATGCATCCTTCACGCAACGGCGGCCATGGACCGGACCCTGACCCTTCTTGGCATCGAAAGCAGTTGCGATGACACCGCAGCCGCTGTCGTTCGCCTGGACGGCACGGCGCAGATCCTGTCGTCCGAAGTGCTGGGCCAGACGCCTTTGCACGCCGCCTTTGGGGGGGTGGTCCCCGAAATCGCGGCCCGCGCCCATGCCGAGCGGCTGGATGGCGTGGTCGAGGACGCTCTGGCCAAGGCCGGGGTCACTTTGGCCGACCTGGATGGCATCGCGGTGACGGCGGGGCCGGGACTGATCGGCGGCGTCCTGTCGGGCGTGATGCTGGCGCGCGGGCTGGCGGCGGCGACGGGCCTGCCGTTGATTGCGGTGAACCATCTTGCAGGCCATGCGCTGACGCCCCGCCTGACGGATGGCACCGCGTTTCCCTATCTGATGCTGCTGGTGTCCGGCGGGCATTGCCAGTTCCTGCTGGTCGAAGGCGTGGACCGCTTCCGCCGTCTGGGCGGCACGATCGACGATGCCCCGGGCGAGGCGTTCGACAAGACGGCCAAGCTTCTGGGCCTGCCGCAGCCCGGTGGCCCGGCTGTCGAGGCCGAGGCGGCGCTGGGCGATCCGAAGCGGTTCCAGTTCCCGCGCCCCCTGCTGGATCGTGAAGGGTGTGACATGTCGTTCTCTGGCCTGAAGACCGCGCTTTTGCGGGCGCGGGATGCGCTGATCGCGGAAAAGGGCGGCATAACGTTGCAGGATCGGCGCGACCTTTGTGCCGGGTTTCAGGCGGCTGTGGCCGAGGTTCTGGCGATCAAGACCGCCCGTGCGCTTGGCTTGGCCGGAGACGTGACCGCCCTTTGCGTCGCGGGTGGCGTGGCGGCAAACAGCGTCATTCGGGCCATGTTAGAGACGGTTTCGGACCGGGCAGGCGTGTCCTTCCTGGCCCCGCCCCTGCGGCTTTGCACCGACAATGCCGCGATGATCGCCTGGGCCGGGATCGAGCGGATGCAGGCGGGGCTGACCACGGACCCCGGCTTTGCCGCCCGCCCGCGCTGGCCTTTGGACGACACGGCCCCCGCGCTTTTGGGGTCGGGCAAGAAGGGGGCCAAGGCATGATCGGCATTGTCGGAGCAGGCGCCTTCGGAACCGCCCTTGCCGTGGCCCTTGCGCAGGCGGGACGGTCGGTGCGGCTGTGGGCGCGCGACGCCCGCCTGATCGCCGACCTGCGCGACCAGCGCCGGAACCCCGCGGCGTTGCCGGGGGTCGTCCTGCCGGAAAACGTCTCTGTTCACGCCGAAATCGCCGAAATCTGCGGCGGACAGGCGCTGCTTCTGGCGGTGCCGATGCAGGCGCTCGGTGGGGTGCTGGACCTTTGGCCGGTCATCGACACCCGCCAGCCGCTGGTCGCCTGCTGCAAGGGGGTGGACCTTGCCACCCTGCGCGGGCCGGTCGCGCTGATCGAGGCGCGTCGCCCCGGCGCGGTTGCGGCGATCCTGACCGGACCCAGCTTTGCCGCCGACATCGCCCGGGGTCTGCCGACGGCGTTGACGCTGGCCACAGCGCGTGAGGGGACGGCGCTGCAAGAGCTGCTGTCCACTCCGACCTTGCGGCTTTATCGGACCGACGACGTGCGCGGGGCCGAGCTGGGCGGGGCGTTGAAGAACGTGATCGCCATCGCCGCAGGCGTGGTGATCGGCGCGGGCCTGGGCGACAGCGCCCGGGCCGCCCTGATGACGCGCGGCTATGCCGAGATGGTCCGCCTGGCCGAGGCGCTTGGCGCGCGGGCCGAGACCTTGGCGGGCCTGTCGGGGTTCGGCGATCTGGTGCTGACCTGCACCTCGGACCAGTCGCGGAACTTTCGCTTCGGCTGCGCCTTGGGCAAGGCCGAAGCCTTTGATCCGCGTGTCACCGTCGAAGGCGTGGCGACCGCCCGCGCGGTGGTGCGACTGGCGGCAGAGCGGGGGATCGACATGCCGGTCACCGCGATGGTCGATGCCCTTGCCAGCCGTCGTATCGCGCTGAATGATGCCATCGGCCTTTTGATGTCCCGCCCCCTGAAACCCGAATGACCGCAACAGGAATGACCATGCGCTACGCCCTGATCTGCCTTGACAAGCCGAACGCCCTGCAGACCCGCGTCGACAACCGCGCCGCGCATCTGGAGTATCTGAAGACGACCGGCGTGGTCGAACAGGCCGGCCCCTTCATCGACGCGGCGGGGCAGATGTGCGGCAGCCTTCTGATCCTGGGCCTGGGCTCGAAAGCCGAGGCCGAGGCCTGGGCGGCGGCGGACCCCTATGCGGTGGCCGGGCTGTTCCAGTCGGTGATGATCCAGGAATGGAAGAAGGTGATATGACCTACTGGCTGTTCAAGTCCGAACCCGATGTCTGGGGCTGGGATCACCAGGTCGCCAAAGGGGCCGTGGGTGAGGAACGGCACGGGGTCCGCAACTATCAGGCGCGCAACAACATGCGGGCGATGAAGGTGGGGGACCTCGGGTTCTTCTATCACTCCAACATCGGCAAGGAAGTGGTGGGGATCGTCGAGGTCTGCCGGGAATCAAGCCCGGACAGCACGACCGACGATCCGCGCTGGGACTGCGTCTGGATCCGGGCCGTGCGGCCGTTCCAGCGGGCGGTGACGCTGGAAGACTGCAAGATCCAGCCGGGGCTGGAGCGTATGGTGCTGGTCAACAACACCCGGCTTTCGGTGCAGCCGGTCAGCCCGGAAGAATGGCAGATCGTCTGCCGGATGGGGGGCGTGGAGCCCTGATTGTCCACGGTGGACAGTTTCGGAAAACTGATCTCTGTCAATAGGTTGGTCGTGGGCGTTAGGACTTTGGAAAGCGTTTCCCAAAGCCGCTGCGCGAGATTTCTCTGGCCGCACGGGGCCGCTTTCGGCACTCTTGCCGTTACAGTCCGATCAGGACGGCAGCTGGAAAGGGACGAAGGATGGAGTTTCTGAACGTACTCGCGGCGGCTGTCGCCGCCTTTGGCTTTGGCGCGGTCTGGTACATTGCGCTGTCGAAACCCTGGCTGGCGGCCTCGGGCGTGACAGAAGCGCAGCAGCGGGCGGGCGGGCCGATGCCCTTTGTCATCGGGATCGTCGCGATGGTGCTGGTCGCCGGGATGATGCGGCATCTTCTGGGGGCTGCGGGTGTGGTGACCCCGGGTGGGGGTGCCATTGCCGGGCTTGGGATCGGGGCCTTTCTGATCACGCCCTGGGTCGCGATGAACTATGCCTTCGCGATGCGCAGACCGGCGCTGACGCTGATCGACGGGGTGAACTCTGTCGTTGGCTGCACGATCATTGGCGCTGTGCTGAACGCATTCTGAGACCGGGTAAGGTGGGCAATATTGCCCACCCTACGCGGGCGGCAGGACGGACGCGGGACGCCTGACTTGACCGACGGCGGATCGCCCGAAAGGCTGCGCCCTTGCCACAAGGAGCCGTTGCCATGAAAGAAACCACCCTGCCGCCCCTGCCCGACGCCCGGTCGCCTGCGGGGGCCGATATCCGTTTCATCATGGGCGGCACGACCGGCAACATGATCCACAGCACGGTCCCGCCTGGCCAGATCAACCGGGCGACCGTGCATGCGACGGTCAGCGAGTTCTGGTTCGTGCTGGGCGGGCAGGGCGAGATCTGGCGCAAGGACGCGGCAGAGTCGCGGATCACCCCGCTTTTGCCCGGCGTGTCCATCGACATTCCGGTGGGCACGGCGTTTCAGTATCGCAACGTGGGGGCAGAGCCGCTGACCTTCATCTGCATTTCGATGCCGCCCTGGCCTGGGGACCATGAGGCGACGCATCTGGCGGGGGCCTGGACACCGACGGTGTGACCGGGGGCTGTGCGGCGGGGCAGGGCGGGGCCTGTGTCACCTCTGGCTTAAGGCCCGATCCACTGGACGGTTGCGCAAGCCCGACGCCAAAAAGAATGAAGGGCCCCGTACCCCTACGGAACCCTTCATCCACCCCACGTGCACCCCAAGCACCACGTGTTCTGTATAAGGGTCCCGGGCGTACTGCCCTGACAAGACAAGAGATAGCCGAATCGCCAAGCTTTCACAAACACGAAGCCCGCAGCATTTAGGGCAAATCCGATCAGTCCCGCAGGTCGGGCAGCAGAAAGGCGGCCAAGCCCAGGACCGGCAGGACGGAACAGATCCGGTAGACGCTGACGATCCCCCAGTGGTCGGCCAGCACGCCCAGACCTGCGGCCCCCAGGGCGGCGATCCCGAAGGCCAGGCCGAACAGCAGTCCCGCGACCATCCCGGTGCTTTGCGGCAACAAATCCTGCGCATAGACGACCATCGCCGGGAAGGCCGACGCCAGGATCATCCCAGCCAGCGACACGGCGATGACCGAGGGCACCAGCGGCAGCCACGGCACGACCAGGGTCAGCGGCAGGATGCCCAGGATCGACCACAGGATCACCCGGCGGCGGCCGATCCGGTCGCCGATGGGACCTCCGATGATCGTGCCCAGGGCGACCGAGGCCAGGAAGATGAACAGGCACAGTTGCGACTGGTTGACCGACAGGCCGTACCGCTCGATCAGGTAGAAGGTGTAGTAGCTGGAGAGCGAGACCGAATAGACGAACTTGGACACCATCAGCACGATCAGCAGGACCATCCCGATCCGCACGGTGGCGGTGGGCAGGGCCTGGACCGTGCGGGCGCGGCTTTTGCGGGCCAGCGCACGGGCGGCGCCGACAGCGACATACCAGCGCCCCACGCCCCACAGCAGCGCCATGCCGACCAGCGCCACGCCGGCGAACCATTCGATCGACAGCTGCCCGCGCTGCATCACCACGAAGGCGGCGGCCAGCGGGCCGATGGCGGACCCGGCATTGCCGCCGACCTGGAACAGCGACTGCGCAAAGCCGGGGCGCATCCCGGCGGCCAGGCGGGCGATCCGCGACGCCTCGGGGTGGAAGATCGAGGAGCCAAGACCGATCAGCGCGACGGCCAGAAGCACGATGCCAAAGCTTTGCGCATGGGCCAGAAGCACAAGACCGCAGCCGGTCGAGGCCATGCCGGCCGCCATGGCATAGGGCAGGGGACGGCGATCGGTATACAGGCCGACCAGCGGTTGCAGGATCGAGGCGGTGCCCTGAAAGACCAGCGTCACAAGGCCGATCTGCGAAAAGGACAGCGCAAGATTGTCCTTCAGCAGCGGATAGGCCGCCGGGATCAGCGACTGCATCAGGTCGTTCAGGAAATGGCCCAGCGCGACGGCCAGGATGACCTGCACGACAGTGCTGTCGGCAGAGCCTTGGGCGGGATGGGGATCGGCGGTCATGCGGGACTTCTGGCTTGGGGGCAGGTCAGGATGACCCGCCCCGGCGGCAAAGGCAATGACCCCCGGGTCGCCTGCGGTCAGGCGTAGGCCTTTTCCTTGCCGAAATGCTTGACCAGCAGATAGTAGAACACGGCGCGGAACTTGTTGCGTTCGGACTTGCCATAGGTCTCGACGGCGGCGTTGATGCCTTCCATCAGGGCGGGGCTGTCCTTCAGCCCCAGCTTCTTGATCAGGAAGTTCGCCTTGATCCGCTCCAGCTCGTCCTTGTCCGAGGCGGCGACGGTCTGGGCGTCGTTGTCATAGATGGCCGGGCCGCAGCCGATGGTGACCTTGGTCAGAAGGGCCATGTCCGGGGTGACCTTGCACTTGGTCTTCAGGTCTTCTGCATACTTGGCGATCAGGTCGTCGCGCTTGCCCATGATATTCCCTCGTTCACGTTACACCGTCTGCCATTGTGGCAGGACTGTGGCAGATTACGAGAACCGGGCCAAACGGCAACGGGAAAGATGGGCGAAGGTTCCCCGCAGGCGGGATGCCCGCGGGGAGGCCTTGGATCAGTAGCGGTAGTGGTCGGACTTGAACGGGCCTTCGGGTTTCACGCCGATGTAGTCGGCCTGGTCCTTGCGCAGTTCGGTCAGTTTCACGCCGATCTTCTTGAGGTGCAGGCGGGCGACCTTTTCGTCCAGCGCTTTCGGCAGGATGTAGACGCCCGGCGCGTAGTCTTCGCCCTTGGTCCACAGCTCGATCTGGGCGAGGACCTGGTTGGTGAACGAGGCCGACATCACGAAGGACGGGTGACCGGTGGCGTTGCCCAGGTTCAGAAGGCGGCCTTCGGACAGCAGGATGATGCGGTTGCCCGAGGGCATCTCGATCATGTCGACCTGTTCCTTGATGTTCGTCCACTTGTGGTTGCGGAGCGCGGCCACCTGGATTTCGTTGTCGAAGTGGCCGATGTTGCCGACAATGGCCATGTCCTTCATGCCGCGCAGATGCTCGATCCGGATCACGTCGCGGTTGCCGGTGGTGGTGATGAAGATGTCGGCGCTGGCGACTTCGTCTTCCAGAAGCGTCACCTCATAGCCGTCCATCGCGGCCTGCAGCGCGCAGATCGGGTCGACTTCGGTGACCTTCACGCGTGCACCCGCGCCACGAAGCGAGGCGGCCGAGCCCTTGCCCACGTCGCCATAGCCGCAGACCACGGCGACCTTGCCGGCCATCATCGTGTCGGTGGCGCGGCGGATGCCGTCGACCAGCGATTCCTTGCAGCCGTACTTGTTGTCGAACTTCGACTTGGTGACGCTGTCGTTCACGTTGATCGCCGGGAAGGGCAGCTGGCCCTTCTTGTGCAGGTCATACAGGCGGTGGACGCCCGTCGTCGTCTCCTCGGACACGCCCTTGATCGCGGCCTTGGTGCGGGTGAAGAAACCGGGGGTTTCCTTCATCCGCTTGGCGATCTGCAGCTTGATCACCTCTTCTTCTTCGGACTGCGGGACGGGGATGATGTCCTCACCCGCTTCGGCCCGTGCGCCCAGAAGGACATACAGCGTCGCATCGCCGCCGTCGTCGAGGATCATGTTCGCGCCTTCCGGGAACATGAACGAGCGGTCGAGGTAGTCCCAATGTTCGGTCAGGGTCTGGCCCTTGACCGCAAAGACCGGGATGCCGGCTGCAGCGATGGCAGCGGCGGCGTGGTCTTGCGTCGAAAAGATGTTGCAGGACGCCCAGCGGACATCGGCCCCCAGGGCCACCAGCGTTTCGATCAGCGCGGCGGTCTGGATCGTCATGTGCAGCGACCCGACGATCCGCGCGCCTTTCAGCGGCTGGGACGCGCCGAATTCCTCGCGGCAGGCCATCAGGCCCGGCATCTCGGTTTCGGCGATGGTCAGTTCCTTGCGGCCGAATTCGGCGAGCGCGATATCCTTGACGATGTAATCCATGGCGTCCTTCGGGTTCGATGTCTTCGGGTCAGGCGCGGCCATAGCAAATGCGGGCGCACAAGACAACGTGGCCCACTTGCCAAACCGTGCCGGCTGTGAAGAGTGCGTTCCAGATAATGAGGGTACGATGACCGCCATTCAGCGCAACGAATACGCCGTCGCCTTCTGCGTGGACCGGAATTTCCTGAATTTCGCGTTGTTCATGATCCGGCAGATCGCGTTCTACAACCCGATGCGGCGGTTCGATTTCGTCATCGCCTCGCAGGACACGCTGGAGATTCCGGGCTGGGCTGCGGGCTATGACATCCGGCTGCACCGGATCGGCACGCTGCCGGATCTGCCGACCCCGGCGCGGTTCCGGGGGTCGATGGCGCCCTATTTCCGCATCCTGCTGCCGCTGGAGTTGAAGGCCGACTATCGCCGCATCCTGTATCTGGATGCCGACATGTTCGTCGAAGGCGGCGATATCAGCCGCCTGATGGATCAGGACCTTGGCCCGCATCCGCTGGCCGCAACCCAGGACGCGCCGTCGCTGTATCTGCCGAACTTTCGCCCGCGGGAGTTCATCAACGCGGGCATTCCCCTGACCCGCTATGCCAATTCCGGCGCGCTGTTGATCGACACGGCCAGCTATGCCGAACAGGACGTGGCGGGACGGGCGTTTGCCCAGGCCGACAAGCATGAAACCGGCGTCCATCTTGCCGACCAGTCGCTGTTCAACCTGGCCCTGCGCGGCCAGTTCGCCGAACTGTCTCCCGCCTGGAACTGGCAGCTTAGCGGCAGTCTGCCGTTGATCACCCTGCGCTATCCGGTGTTCCTGCGGCATTTCATCGGCAAGAAGAAACCGAACAACACGGTGAACGACCCGCGCGACGCCCGGTTTCACCAGGCCTACGCCGAGCATTTCGCGCTGTACGCCCCGGACGAGCTGGCAAAGATGGTGCCGCCCTATGACCCGCAGCCGATGGCTCTGGGTCGGATCGTCAAGCTGGCGCTGTATCACCTGCGGGCGCGGCCCCTGATGAAAGAGCGGCTGGCGCGGTTCAAGGACCCCTATCAGGTCTTGCTCTGACATGGCGGCGCGGGCGTGGCAGCGGATGTTGTCGGGGCGGCGGCTGGATCTTCTGGACCCGACGCCCGTCGATATCGAGGTCGAGGACATTGCCCACGGCCTGGCCTTTGTCGCGCGCTGGAACGGGCAGACCATGGGCGACTGGCCCTATTCGGTGGCCGAGCATTCCTTGCTGGTGGAACAGATCTTCACCCGCGCCAATCCCGGCATCGCGGCGAAATGGCGGCTGGCGGCGGTGCTGCATGACGCGCCGGAATACGTGATCGGCGACATGATCAGCCCGGTGAAGGCGGCCGTCGGTCCGGGGTATGGCGAGTTGGACCTGCGGCTGACGGCGGCGGTGCATCTGCGCTTTGGTCTGCCGGGTGTCCTGCCCGCGCCGATCAAGAAGGCGATCAAGGCGGCGGACAAGGTGTCAGCCTGGCTGGAGGCGGTGCGGATTGCGGGGTTCCGCGAGGCCGAGGCGGACAAGCTGTTCGGGCGGCCCGCGCCAGAGATGATTCACCGGCTGGAGATCAGGCTTCGTCCGCCCGCAGAGGTGCGGGCGGATTACGTGGCGACGGTCGCGCGGCTGCTGGCCGCCTGCGGATAGACCGGGTTCTGTCGTGCCCCGGGCATCAAAGCCCCTTGGTCCGCAGGCTGTCGCCGGTGCGCAGGCCTTCGATATCCTGAAACTCACGCGGGGTGCGGCGCAGGTCGTGGCGCGGCAGCGGCGCGTCGGACAAGCGGCCCAGGCGGGTTGCGATCAGGATCGATTCGGCAAAGATGTTCAACATGGTCTTTCTCCTTTTCGGCGGTTCATGGTGGACTTTTGCCATTAATCGGCGCCGAATGCGATTCAGATACTCTGTCAAACTGTTAGGTTGCCTAACATATGTCTATCGATTGGCGCACGCTGCCATCGCTGACCGCGCTGCGGGCTTTCGCCGCGACGGCGGAAACGCGCAGCTTTTCGCAGGCGGCGCGGGCGCTGAACGTGACCCATGCGGCGGTGTCGCAGCAGGTCCGCGCGCTGGAGGACGACCTGGGTCGGTCGCTGGTGCAGCGCGACGGGCGCGGGGTCAGCCTGACCACGGATGGCGAGCAGTTGCATGACGCGCTGGGCGAAGGGTTCGCCGCAATCCAGCGCGGGGTCGAGGCGCTGCGCGCGGGCGAGGTGGACCGCCCGGTCCGCGTGACCCTGACCGCCAGTTTCGCCGCGCAATGGCTGATGCCCCGGCTGAAGGGCTTTTGGGAAAGGCACCCCGATATCGGCCTGTCGCTGCACCCGGACGCGCGGGTTGTCGATCTGCACCGCGAGCGGATGGACCTGGGCATCCGCTATGGCAACGGCGACTGGCCGGGGCTTGACTCGACTCGGCTTGCCGCGGCCGGGCTGGTGATCGCGGGGGCGCCGTCGCTTCTGGGGGGCCGCGAGACGCTGAGCCTGGAGGAGATGCGCGAGATGGACTGGGTCCTGACCCGCAACTGGTCCGAACAGGACGCCTATCTGCAAAGGCTGGGGCTGGACCCGGCGCAGTTAAGCCGCACCGATGTCAGCGGCGAAGAGCTGGCGATTGCGGCGGCGCGTCAGGGATTGGGGCTGGTGGTGGAAAGCGCGGCGCTGATCGAGGCGGACGTCGCGGACGGCCGGTTGCGCATCATGCACGAAAGCCGCGACAGCCTGCCGGCCTATTTCATCGTGACCTTGCCCGGGCAACAGCGTGCCGCCGCCCGGGCATTTCTTAAATGGCTGAAGTCGCAGGCCTAGGTCCCCAGACCGGCCCGCGCCGTGTCAGATCGCCATGTCGTCCGGCTTTTTGCCCTTGGCCAAAGCCTCGGTGAACCAGCGCGGCTTGCGGCCACGGCCCGACCAGGTGTCGGACTTGTTCGCCGGGTTCGCGTATTTCGCCACCGAAGGCGAGCGTTTGCGCGTGGCCGTGACCCCCGTCAACTCGGCCAGCGAAAAACCCATTGCCTTGGCTTTTTCTTCCAGTTCCGCCAAAGCCTCACGCTTGCGACGGTCTTCATACCCCGAAATCGCTTTTGCTACCTGAGATTGCAGGTCCCTCAGCTCTTTCAAGGACAGTTTGTTCAAATCAACGGTCAATGTCTGATCCCCCTCGGATAAAGACGCCCATTGCATAGGCCCCCAATTCCGGTTTGGCAACAATGCTGAATTACTTTGGGCTACGTTTCGCCAAGATACGCTGAAGCGTACGCCGATGCATGGAAAGACGGCGGGCGGTTTCGGAAACGTTGCGGTCGCACATCTCATACACGCGCTGGATATGTTCCCAGCGGACACGGTCGGCGGACATCGGGTTGTCGGGCGGTTGCGGCTTGGTTTCGCCCTTGGCCAGCAGCGCCTGCGTGACGTCATTGGCGTCGGCGGGTTTCGACAGATAGTCGACGGCCCCGATCTTGACCGCCGCGACGGCGGTGGCAATTGCGCCATATCCGGTCAGCACGACGATCCGGCAATCGGGACGCTTTTCGCGCAGAAGCTCGATCACCTCCAGCCCGTTGCCATCCTCCAGCCGCAGGTCGACTACGGCATAGGCGGGGGGCTGGGCCAGCGCCTTGGCGCGACCCTCGGCCACCGACAGCGCGGTGTCGGGCAGGAATCCGCGTCTTTCCATCGCCTTGGCCAGACGCTTCACAAAGGGCTCGTCATCATCGACAAGCAGAAGCGTGCGGTCCGGCCCAAGATCGGCGGCAAGGTCTTCGGTCATGCGTGTATCCCAATCTGCCAGGCGATGGTCAGGAGCCAGCTTCGCCTGCCTTCAGGAAACACGCAACGCTTTCCGCCATCTGATCGGATGTAAGTTCGCGACGGAAAAAGTCGACAAACCCTTCGCCGGGCAGCATCAGATAAGTGAAGGTGGAATGGTCCATCAGATAGAATTCGTCTTCGGACGGCTGCCGCTTGTAATAGGTCTTGTAGGCCAGGCTGGCGGTCTTGACCTGTTCCTCGGTCCCGGTCAGCGCAATCAGCTTGGGGTGCATGTTCGACGCGTAATCGCCCATCGCGTCCGGAGTGTCACGCTCGGGGTCGATGGAAATGAAGACCGGAGTCACATCCCAGCCCTGCGCGTCCAGCAAATCCACCGCCTCGACATTGCGGTTCATGTCGAAGGGGCAGACATCGGGGCAGAAGGTATAGCCGAAATAGACCAGCGTCGGCTTGGTGATGACCTGCGCATCGGTCACGGTTTCGCCCTTGGGATTGACCAGCGTGAACGGCCCGCCGATATCGCCGCCCGCAATCTGGCCCTGACGGCATTCGGCAAAGGGGTCATTGGCGCGATTGGACAGCACATACCAGGCCGAGCCGCCCAGAAAGGCCGCAACGGTCGCGGCGGCCACACCTGCGTAAAGCTTGCTCATCGGTAAAGGCTCCTTCATGTCGCGCGGGATCGTCGCACGGGCTGGTCGCGCGGGCGTGTTGCCCGGACGGGTCTTGCGGGCGCATTGATCCCAGATGCCCCACAGCTTAACAATGGCAAAACCGCCAGAAGGACAACGGGTCGCGGCATGGGGACGGCAGCAATCGCGTTTCTGGCGGGGGATGACCGGGGCAACCGGGTCCGGCTGCGCACGCTGATCCTGCTGCGCTGGGTGGCGATTGCCGGGCAACTGGCCGCGATCGTGGTGGCGGACCAGGTCTACGGGTTGGAGCTGCCGCTGGGCCTGTGTTTTCTGGCGGTGGCGATCTCGGTGCTGGCGAACGCGTTCTCGATCACGCTTCTTCCGGAAAACCGGCGGCTGACCGAGGGCGAGGCCTTCTTCACCTTGCTGTTCGATCTGGGCCAGCTGGCCGCCCTGATCTTTCTGACCGGCGGGCTGACCAACCCGTTTGCGCTGCTTGTGCTTGCGCCCGTCACCATTTCGGCCAGCGCTTTGCGGTTGCGGGCGACCCTGCTTTTGGGGGCGGCGGCGATCCTTCTGGTCTCGGCGGCGGTGTTCTGGCACCTGCCCCTGCGCTTTGCCGACGGGACCGAGCTGGTGGTGCCAAGGATCTTCGAGTTCGGATTCTGGCTGTCGATCGTGATCGGCATCGTGTTCCTGGGCCTGTATTCGCACCGGGTGGCGACCGAAATCCAGTCGATGTCGCAGGCCTTGCTGGCAACGCAGATGGCGCTGGCGCGGGAACAGAAGCTGACCGATCTGGCCGGGGTGGTGGCGGCCGCAGCGCACGAGCTGGGCACGCCGCTGGCCACGATCAAGCTGGTCAGTGCCGAGCTGATCGACCTGCTGGACGATCAGCCCGACCTGCTGGACGACGTGCGCCTGATTCGCGACCAGGCCGACCGTTGCCGCGACATCCTGCGCGACATGGGGCGGGCCGGGAAGGACGACCTGCATCTGCGCCAGGCCCCGGTCAGCGCCGTCCTGCGCGAGGCGGCGGAACCCCACATGGGGCGCGGCAAGGCGGTGCTGTTCAGCTTTGGCGACGGGAGGGACGACGGGAGGGACGACGCGAGAGACGACGGGGGGGACGACGCGAGAGACGACGGGGGGGACGACAGCGATCAGCCGACGATCCTGCGGCGCCCCGAGATCATCCACGGTCTGCGCAACCTGATCCAGAACGCGGTGGACTTCGCCGCCAGCACGGTCTGGATCGAGGTCGGCTGGACCGACCTGCGGCTGACCGTGCGGATCATCGACGACGGCGCGGGCTTTCCGCCGAACCTGATCGGCAAGATCGGCGAGCCGTGCGTCCGCTCCCGCCGGACCGAGCCCGAGAACCCGCAGCGCCCGGGCTATGAAGGCATGGGTCTGGGCCTGTTCATCGCCAAGACCTTGCTGGAACGGTCCGGGGCCGACCTGACCTTTACCAATGCCAGCGATCCCTTCCTGCCGCCCGAAGATCGCCCCATCCGCTGCGGTGCCGCGGTCGAGGCGGTCTGGGCGCTGTCCGATCTTGCGGCCCCTGCCACCGGGGCGCTGGGGCAGAACCTGCGGATCGAGAGCTGAGGCCCGGCTGCCGGCGATTAACCGGCGGTTAAGGATTTCCGCCGAAAGATGCAGTATTCCGCAATGTTCTGGGCGGTGTGGCATGACGCACGATCTGATCCTTTCGCTTGGCATGGTGCTGACCGCAACTTTCGTTGTGTTGTCCAGCCTTGTGCTGGTCTCGGCGCTGCCCGGACGGCGATCCGGGCTGGGGCCCAGCATCTTTCAG
>ERZ724516.1233-NODE-1233-length-15134-cov-4.617216_pt1 | contig 15134 bp, 11 predicted proteins | sample MGYA00376049_ERZ724516 | MGnify/ENA primary metagenome ERZ724516 (study PRJEB28724, sample SAMN07190886) | activated sludge metagenome | isolation source: activated sludge of sewage treatment plant in Hong Hong | place: USA: Christiansburg, Virginia | collected... | reverse complement strand
GGAGAGGGCGAGAGACGGCCCGGAGCGGATGCGACCTACGTCGCGGGCCGGCCCGGGGTGAGGGGGTTCGACGCGCCTTGTCGAAACTCGCAGGCGCCATCATCTCACGCGAAGTCCCCCCTCACCCCGCCGCGTCGCTTTGCGCCGCGAGTCGCCCTCTCCCCACCGGGGAGAGGGAATATGTGTTCGCCGCGAACTCATTGACAAAATACGCCAAATAGGTTATTTTACGACGTCATCCAGTGTACGGCCAGTCCCCTCCAACGGGGCAGGCTGTAAACTTCGCAAAGCCTCGAATCTTCGTTCAGATTGTAAACTTCGCTTACCCCCGAATCTTCGTACAGATTGTAAACTTCGTATCGGGGCAACTACGGATATGCCTTGGGCCAAATTGCTTGCTACTTGTCCGGCGACGCGGAATGGCCCAATGTTTGCACAGGCTTGAGTTTGCGTTTGTCCACCAACCCGATTTTGTGAAAGGTTCTTCCCATGTTCAGCACCCGTTTCCTGGCACCCGTTGCGATGGCTTGCGCCATGGCCTTTGCCGCGCCGATGGCGGCTGCAACGCTGCACCATAGCGGCACCATCGCGATCGACGAAACGCAAGTCGGCTTTCTCGTTGGCGGCAGCCTGGGTGGCGGCAAGCTCAACTTCGACGGCAAGACCTATGACTTCAAGATCGGTGGCCTGAGCCTCGGCGACATCGGTGCGTCGAAGGTCAAGGCGAGCGGCGACGTCTATAACCTGACCAAGCTGGCGAACTTTCCCGGCACCTATTCAAAGATTGATGCCAGCGCCACCGCCGTCGTCGGCGCCGGTGCGCTGCGCCTGAAGAACGAGCATGGCGTCATCATTCAGCTGAAGACCAATTCGAAGGGCCTGCAGGCCAGCGCCGGCGCCGGCGGCGTCAAGATCACGATGAAGTAAAGACCGGTGCGGCGCCCGCCTCGCGGCGGGCGCCCATCAAGTGGCCGCCACCGGTGCCGCCACCGGCGCGACATGGCCGCGCACCAGCAGCAGGTACATCACCGGCGTCACGACGCGCGACAGTACCGTTGACGATACCAGCCCGCCGATGATCACCCACGCGAGCGGCGCATAGAGACCCGAGCCCGAGAAGGCCAGCGGCAAAAGCCCGCCGATGGCGGTGATCGAGGTCAGCAGCACCGGCAGGAAGCGGATTTCACCGGCACGCTCGATCGCCGGCCGCAGCGCCATACCGTCGCGGCGCAACTGCGTGGTGAAATCGACGAGCAGGATCGAGTTTTTGATCTCGATGCCGATCAGCGCGATGAAGCCGATGACCGCGGTGAAGCTGAACGAATTACCCGACAGGTACAGCGCGACGATGCCACCGAACATGCCGAGCGGGATGACGCCCGCGACCACCGCGACTTCGCGGAAACGGCCGAATTCGATGACCAGCACGCCGAGAATCCCGAACATGCCGAACGCGATGACCGGCCCCAGTCCGCCGAAGCTTTCGGCCGCCGCCTCGGCCTCGCCGCCCTGGACGAAGCGGTAGCCGGCGGGCAGCTTGATCTTGTCCAGCGCCGCATAGACCTGCTCGTTGACCTTTGACGTCAGGAAGCCCGGCTGGACCTGCGCCGAGATCGAGACGCTGCGCTGCTGGCGGTCGCGGCTGATTTCGGCGGGCGCCGATTCGAGATAGGGCCGGGCAATCTGCAGCAGCGGCACCGCGCCGCCGTTGGTCGACGGCACATGGATGCGTTCGAGCGCCGAGATGTTCTGCCGGTCGGCCATCGGCAACCGCACGACGACATTGTAGCTGTCGCCTTCGGCGTCGCGGTAGCGCGCTGCGGGATCGCCCGCCACCGCGAGCCGCACCGCGCGCTGCGCCGCGCCGGGTGCGACGCCGAGCAACGCCGCCTTGTCGGCATCGACCCCGAGTTCGAGGTGCATGCGATCGACCGCGACGGGGTTCTTGACGTCGCGGGTGCCCGGCACGGCGCGCATCGCGGCTTCGGCCTGCGCGGCGATACGTTTGAGGACTTCGATTTCGGGGCCGCGCGCGAACACCGCGATCGGTGCCGATACCGGCGGGCCGTTCTGGAAAATCTTGATGACGATTTGCGCGTCGGTGTTGGTGGCGAAGCGCGCCCGCAGCCGCTCGACGAGCTTGGGCCCTTCGACCGAATCCCAACTGTCCATGACGGCGACGGTGTTGCCGATGTTGGTGCGCTGATCGGTTTCACGGTAGTTATAAAACACCTGCGGATTGCCGCGCCCGACGTTGGCGAGGATGTTCTTGATCAGCGGTTCGCGTTTGAGCTCGGCTTCGACAAAGCGCGTGGCGCGGTCGGTCTGCGCGAGCGATGCGCCTTCGGGGGCGTTGACCTCGACGATGAAATACGACGCATCGGCGGGTGGGAACAGGCTGGTGCCGATGCGCGGGATGAGCAGGAACGCCGAGAAAGTGATGACGGTCGCGATACCCAGCGCGCGCCACGGCCGTTCGAGCGACCAGTGCAGCACCGGCGCATAGAAGCGGTGAATGCCGGTCTGGATAAGCTGCAGGAAACGGTTGCCGTGTTCGGGTGTATCGCGTGGCAGCATCCGCGACGCCAGGAACGGCACGACGGTCAGCGATACCAGCAGCGATGCCGCAACAGTCCCGAGCACCGCAATCGGCAGAGAGCGCGTGAATTTTCCGGCGCCACCGGGCAGGAACGCCAGCGGCAGGAACGCCAGCAGCAGCACCGCAGTGCAGCCGATGACCGCGACGGCAATCTGGCGCGTGCCGGCGATGGCGGCGGCCTCGCGGTCCTCGCCGCTGCGCAAGTGGCGCGCGATGTTTTCGGTGACGACGATCGAATCGTCGACCAGCAATCCGAGCGCGATGATGAACCCAGAAATCGCCAACTGGTTGAGCGTGAAGCCGGCAAAGTTGAGCACCGCCACCCCCATCAACAGGCTCAGCGGTACCGACACCATCACCACCAGCGAGGCGCGGAAGCCCAGCGGCAGCAGCGTCAGCAGCACGATGAACAGCGCGATCATGAAGTCGCGCTGCAGGTGCGCGAGCTTGACCGCGATGTCGCGCGACTGGTCGAAGCCGATCTCCAGCTTGACGTCGGGCGGCAGCGTCTTGCCGTAGCTTTCGGCGACCTTGAGCGCCGCCTTCTGGATATCGAGGACGTTGATATTGTCCTTCTGCGTCAGCGTCACCCAGATCGCGCGCTTGCCGTTGAAGCGCGTCAGCTGCGGCTGTTCCTCATAGTCCCAGCCGACCTGCGCCACGTCACGGACGCGCAGCACGCGGCCGGTGCCATTGTCGGCGACCGCGCGCACCGGCACCTCCGCCACGGCTTCGACCGAACGATAGGCGCCACCGGCTTCGATGTTGAAGCGCTGGTCGCCGGCGTGGATGGCGCCGGGCGGCAGGTCGGTACCGCCGGCGCGCAGCGCATCGGTCAGCGCGGTGGCCGGCAAATTGAGCTGCGCCATGCGGCCGCTGTCGATGGCGACGCGGACTTCGGGCGCCGGGATGCCCCAAGCGCGCGAGCCGCGCACGCCGGGCACCTGGTTGAGCTCCTCGCGGAACGACTTCGCCAGCTTTTCGAGGCGACGGTAGGAGGCGGTCTCGCTGACCAGCGCGAACTGCACGACGGTAGTTTCGGTGGTGCGGGTCTTGCGGAATTCGAGCCGCTGCAACCCCGCCGGCAAGGTGCCGCGAATGGCGCTGACGTCGCGCACCAGTTGGTCGTAATCCTTCTCGGGATCGCTCGACCAGCTGAACTCGGCGGTGATGACCGCGGTGCCGTCGGTCGACCGCGACGAGGTGCGGACGATGTCATCAAGGCCCTGCAGCACGTCCTCGATCGGCTTGGCGATGGTCTGCTCCATCTCGGCCGGATCGGCGCCGGGCTGCGTCGCGACGATGATCACGAACGGCGACGGGAAATGCGGATCGACCGAGCGCGGAATCGTCAGCAACGCCGATAGTCCGATGGCGGCCATCAGCGCGAACAGGACGAGCGTAATCTGCCAGCGCTTGACCGCGAAATCGATGAAGCTCATGCGCCGATCCGGACCTTGAGCCCGTCGCGCAGCCGGTCAACACCCGAGCGCACGATCTTGTCACCAGCGCTCAGGCCGCTGACGATTTCGACGCCGTTGTCGCTGATGTTGCCGATGCCGACCATCCGCGCCCGCACCGTGCCGGACTTCGCATCATAGACATAGACGAAGCCCTCATCGGCGCGCGCCGCGAAGATTGCCGTGGCGGGCACCTTGAGCGTGCCGGCGGCAAGCGGTGCACCGCCGAGCATCGTGGCACGGCCGATCAGCCCGGAACGCAGGCCGGGCGTCGGTGGCAGCTTGACTTCGATTTGGAAGGTGCCGGTGCGATCATCGCTGCGCGCGCCGACTTCGCTGACGGTGGAGAAGATCGGCTGCGGCGACAGCGCCAGCAGCAGCACGCTGGCGCGCTGGCCGAGGTGGATGCGCGCCATATCGGTATCAGTCAGCGGCACGCGCAGCACATAACCGGTGGCGATTTCACCGATGGTCACCACCGGTTGCCCGGCGGCGACGACCTGGCCGGGTTCGAGATGGCGCTTGAGCACGATGCCCGCGGTCGGCGCGACGATATGCCCGAAGCGGACGTCGAAGCCGGTCTGTTCGACGCGGGCGCGCGCCGCCGCCGCCGAAGCCTCGGCAGCTTCGAGGCGCGGACGGGTAATCCAGCCCTGTTCGGCAAGCTTGCGCAGGCGGACGAGGTCGGCACTGGCGCGCGCGGCTTCGGCACGTGCCGCCGCACTCGCGGCATCGAGCCCGGTCGGATCGAGCCGGGCCAGCGCCTGCCCGGCAACTACGGCTTGGCCTTCGACGACACTGACCGCCGCGATGCGCCCGTTGGTGTTGAACGACAGCGCGGTTTCGCGCTTGAAGCGCACCGTGCCGGTCGCGGAAAACTCGGAGGACGCGCTGGCCGCGCCGACATGCGCCAGCGACACGGTGATAAGCTGTTCGGCCGGTGCCTTGGTCTCGGCGGCAGGCTTGGAACACGCCGACAGCAGCGCCAGCGCCGCCAGCGGTGCCCAAGTCTTTGCAGTTCGCAGCACGCGCATCAGGCCCCCGGATTTGATTGCGACTCACATCTATAACTGGACTGGCGAGTTTACAAATCATATTTGCCAGACATGTCGTCGCAGCACATCACCCTCCGCCCCGGTACGCGCGGCCGTCCGTCGGACATGACCAAGCACGCCGCGATCATGACGGCGGCGCAGAAGCTGTTCATGGAAAATGGCTACGCTGCGACCAGCATGGAGCGGATCGCCGAAGCCGCGCAGGTTTCGAAGCTGACGGTGTACCGGCATTTTCAGAGCAAGGACGCGCTGTTTGCCGAAGCCGTGGCGCGCAAATGCCGGACGATGCTCAACGACCTCGGCACCGAGGCGACACGCGCGCAGGAACCGGCGGCGATGCTGCAGGCTGCCGGCGAGGCGTTTCTGGGATTGGTCCTGCACCCGGAGGCGCTGGCCATGCACCAGATCATCGTCGGCGAGCGCCAGCGCTCGCCCGAGCTCGGCTTGTTGTTTTTTGACAATGCGATTGCTTTTACCCAAGCGCAGGTCAGTGCGCTGGTTGGCGTGCTGCTGGCGCGCGGCGTGCTGGCAGGCGATCCCGCCGAAATCGCCGGTGACTATCTGGCGCTTCTGCGCCACCGTCCGATGCTGTTGCAGGAATTCGGCATGGCGCCGTTTGAAGATACGACGCGCGCGGCGCACATCGCGCGTTGTGCTGCGGTCATCCTGCGCGCCTATGCTCCCCCTGCCCAGGCGCGCAGCATTTCCGGAACCGACTAGTCCTCGATTGTCAGTATCTCGAGTCGCAGGTTGCATACGGCCGTGCCGCTGGCGTCGGTGATCGGCAGACCGGCCTCGACCGCGATATCGGCAACGATATGCCCGGCGACATCAAACTCCGCCTCGCCCAGCTGCGTGGTCAGGCGTGCGCAGGTGGCTGCCACCGCATCGGCATGGCCCTCCAGCCGCACCTCGACCCAGTGCGTCTGGCCGACAAAGGTCGCACTGGCCCATGGCGCACTGCTGATCGATTCGATCAGCAGCAGCGGTGCCTGCGCCGGTGACGGTGGCCGCTTGTCGAGCTTCGCCGCAAGCCCTGCGGCAGCGTCACCCAGCCCGATAATCTGGCGCAGCGCCTGCATCAGCGGGCGGTGCGCATCGCGCGTCAGTGGCCTCATTGCGACACCTGCGTCGCTTGCGTGGCGACCTCGGCGATATAGGCAAGCACCCGTGCTTCGGTTTCGGCGCGTGGCTGGCGGCCACGGCGCAAATCGTAGACCAGGCGTGGATCGCGGGCCGCCTGGCGGCCGAATCGCGAGGCGGGAAGTCGGTGACTACGCAGACAGCGCTCGACAGCGGACAATAGTGTCATATTGAATATACTCCCTAACCGAATCGGACCCATAAGCGACTATCTGTTGCAATTTCCTACTAGTCTAGGTAAAAAACTATTTGTAGTGTGCGTAATGCCTTGGGATCGGGAGAGGAGGTTCCAGGCGAATGGATAACACAGCCATCCGCTTGCGGTTGGATGCGTTGATCACCGCGGCGGGCGAGGATTATGCCTCGCTGTCACGATTGCTCGGACGCAATCCGACCTATGTTCAACAGTTCGTCAAACGCGGCGTCCCGCGGCGTTTGAGCGAGGACGACCGTCGCCTGCTGGCGCAGCATTTCGGCATTGCCGAACGGCTGCTCGGCGGACCGGAGGAGCACGCCGGTCGCGCGGTGATGGCGCACGCCGGCACGTCGGCAGCGGCGCATGACTATGTGCTGATCCCCTACCTCAACATCGGTGCTTCGGCGGGTGCCGGCGCGGTCACTGAAACCGAAGTGCCGGTGGCAGTGCTGGCGTTCCAGTCGCAATGGGTGCGTTCGATCGCCAGCGGCCGCCCCGAAGCGCTGTCGGTCATCCGTGTCGAGGGCGATTCAATGCTGCCGACACTTGCTGACGGCGATAATATCCTGGTCGATACCGATGACCGCGAGCGGCTGCGCGACGGCATCTATGTGCTGCGCACCGATGACGCGCTGCTGGTCAAGCGGCTCGGGGTCAATCCGGCGACCAAGCGCCTGATGATCCGCAGTGACAACGAAGCCTATCCGAGCTGGGACAATTGCGACCCTGCGGATGTGAGCGTCATCGGCCGCGTTGTATGGGTTGGGCGGCGGCTGAACTAGGCTGCTATTTGCGGCGCGTATCGCGGCGGGCGAGTGCCCACGCCGCGGCAACACCCGCAACCAGACCGCCCAGCATGCCGAGCGCGCCGTTGCCGGCGATGATGCCGATGACCGCGCCGACGATCAGCCCCAGGGCAATCAATATGCCGCCACCACGTTCGACCATGCGCGCCTGTCTCCGTTCAATCCGCGCCGTTTGCCACGGTGCAGCTTGCGGCGCCAGCGCCACGCACGCGCCGCGACATGATGGCGCCGTGAATTCGCGCCTTTGCGTGCACCTGCACCTCGGCTAGACGGGCACGATGGTCAATCGCGTTGCTGTATCCGGGGCAGTCCTGGCACTGATGCTGCACCCGGTTGCGGCAATGGCAGCGACGCCGGTCGCGACCACTGCGCCGGCATCTGCGCCGACGCCCGAAACCCCGACAGCGCCGACCGAATCACCGTTCTTCGATTCGATGGCGCCGCTGCCCGGCAATGCGGTGCCGTGGCCAACGCTGGAAAACACCGCCACGCCTGCCGATGCGACACCGATCACCGAAGCCGATGTGCGCTACGTCGTCGTGGTGACAGGGATCAGCCAGCTCAACCTGATGACGCGCTTCAACGAGACGTCACTGCTGCACAAGGGCCGCAACGAACCGCGCAATATCGCGCAGATCCGGCGCCGCGCCGCCGCCGATGTCGCGCTGATCGATCAATTGTTGCGCTCGCTCGGCTATTACGGCGGCACCATCACCCGCAAGATCGTCCCGCCCGCCGCCGGCGGCACGATGCGCGTCGAAATCACCGTCGAGCCCGGCCCAATCTACAAATTCACGCAGATCGACATAATTTCGCCCACCCCGGCTGATGTCATCGTGGCAAGCACCGCGCTGGGGCTGACGCCGGGCACCGTCGCCGCCGCCGCGCCGTTCGATGCGGCGCAGGCCGGGCTGCGTGGCCAGCTTGCCGCCAAGGGCCACCCGTTTCCCGACATCGGCGACCCCGACATCGTCATCGACCATGCCGCAACGGCGGCGCTGTTGACGCAGAAGATCGACCCCGGCCCGCTTGGCCGCTACGGCACCGTCAAGAGCGAGGGCAGCGCGCAAATCACATCGCGGCACATGCAGCGGATGGTGCGGTTCAAGCCCGGCGATGTCTATAACGCCGCCGATGTCGAGGATCTGCGCCGCGCGCTGATCGCGACCAACCTGTACGGCTCGGTGGTCATCAAGCCGGTCAACGCCGGCACCAACCCCGACGGTACGGCGATTGTCGACCTGATCGTCACCGGCGAAACCGCGCCGCTGCGTACCGTATCGGCAAGTGCCGGTTATTCGACGGGCGAAGGCATTCGCGTTGCGGGCAGCTGGCAGCACCGAAATTTGTTGCCGCCACAGGGCGCGGTGACCTTCAGCGGCGTGGTCGCACAGCGCGAAATCGGCCTCGGTGCCGAACTGCGCCGCAGCAACTGGCTCAAGCGCGACCGCACGCTGGTACTGGCCGCAGCGCTGACGACCCAGAACCAGGACGCGTTTGATGCAACCACCGCCTCCATCGGCGGTCTCGTCGAACTTGAAACCAACCTGATCTGGCAAAAGAAATGGTATTATTCGCTTGGGGTCGAATTCGCCGCGTCGAACGAAGCCGACCTCAGCCAACAAATCGGGCCGGATGCGCCGCGCACGCTCTATTACATTCTCTCGGCGCCGCTCAGCCTGAGCTATGACGGCTCAAACGATTTGCTCAACCCCGAACGCGGCTTCCGCATCAACCTGCGCGCCTCGCCGCAGGTGTCGTTCGAAAGCGGGTCGTTCGCCTATGTCCGCGCCCAGATCGAAGGCAGCTATTACCTGCCCGCCACCAACCGCCTGACGCTGGCGACGCGGCTGCACTTCGGCTCGATCATCGGCGCATCGCGCGGCAACATCGCACCGACGCGGCGCTTCTATGCCGGTGGCGGCGGCTCTGTGCGCGGCTATGATTTCCAGCAGGTTGGCCCCAAGGACCCCGAAGGCGTACCGACCGGTGGCAACTCGCTCACCGAAGTCAGCGTCGAAGCCCGCTTCCGCTTCGGCGACTGGGGGGTCGTGCCATTTGTCGATGCCGGCCAGGTCTTCACCGGCACTGTGCCAGACTTTTCGGGGATGAGTTTCGGTGCTGGCATCGGCGTGCGCTACTACACCAGCTTCGGCCCGGTGCGTGTCGATGTCGCGACGCCGATCAACCCCGGCCCGAATGACCCCAAGGTCGCGTTCTACGTCTCGATCGGGCAGGCATTCTGATGACCGATACGCCCAACCCGGCAACCGGCATGGCACGCAACCTCGCGGTCGCGGCACGCGGCATCTGGCGGCTGCTCGTGGCACTGCTGCTGATTGTCGCGGTGCTCGTCGGCGCGCTGGTGCTGCTTGACCAGCCGATCGGCCACCGCTTCCTGGCGTCGCAACTGCACCGGCTGCGGCTCGACAACGGTATGGGCTTCAGCGTCGGGCGTGTCGAAGGCTCGTTGTTCAGCGACCTGCGCGTCCATGACCTCAAGCTCAGCGATACCAAGGGCACCTTCCTCGAAGTGCCCGTTGCCGATATCGACTGGCGGCCGCGCGACTTGATCACCAACCGCGTCACCGTGCGCAGCGCCGTCGCGCCCGACGTGCGGCTGTTGCGGTTGCCCAAATTGCTGCCGACCGACAATCCCAACATCCTGCCCGACATCGACATCTTCATCGGGCGTTTGCAGATCGACCGGCTGAGCTTTGCCGGGGACAGCGCAGCACGCGGACAGGTGCTGCGCGTTGCCGGCAATGCCGATATCCATGACGGCCGCGCGCTGGTCAATTTGTCCGCACTGTCCGAGGGCGGTGGCAAGGGCAGCGGCGACAAAATCCTGCTCAAGCTCGATATCGAACCCGACCGCGACCGTTTCGATGTCGAGGCCACCGTCAATGCCGTCGCCGGTGGCGCGCTGCTGGCGCTCGCCGATTTCAAGCATCCGACCGACCTGCAGCTGACCGGTGACGGCAGCTGGCGCAGCTGGTCGGGCAGCCTGCAGGCCAGTTCGCTGATCACCAGCAAGCGCACGCCGCTGGCCGACGTCAAGCTGCAGGCGCGTAACGGCAACTTCACCATCAACGGCAATGTCATGCCCGCGGCACTGGTGGGCGGCGCGGCGGCACGCCTGCTGGCGCCGGCTGTCGCAGTGACCGGCGAACTGACCATGGCCGACAAGCGCGGCGATACGCAGTTGCGCCTGACCAGCCGCGCGCTCGACGTGGTGGCGGCCGGCGAGCTCGATTTTACCAACGAGCTGTTCAAGGGCTTCACCGCCGATGCGCGGCTGCTGCGCCCGCAGGACGTCGACCCCAAACTCGCTGGCCAGGACATCCGGCTGCGCGGCCGGCTGGCGGGCAAGTTCGCAGCACCGCTGGTCGATTATCTGGTGACCGCCACCAGCCTGCGCTTCGACAAGACCGTCATCACAACGCCGCGCATTTCGGGCGTCGTGCAAACCGGCCGGACGCCGCTGGTCGTCCCCGTGACTGCCAGCGCCAGGAGCATCAGCGGTGCGGGTGCGGCGATCGACGCGCTGCTCGGCAATCTGCGCCTCGACACGCAGGTCGCGCTGCTGCCCGACCGCATCGAAGCCCGCGCGCTCAACCTGCGCACCGACCGGCTGACGGCGCGCGGCAGTGCGGCGCTGAACCGCAGCACCAATGCCTACACCGCCAACATCGCCGCCGAACTGCCGCGCTACGCGTTGCAAGGCATCGGCATCGCCGACGTCGCGGCCAATGTCACCGTCGCCGGCAACAGCGCCGGTGTACGCGTCGGCGGCAACGCGCGCGCCACGATGACGCGGCTCGAAAGCGCGGCGACGCGCGACTTCTTCGGCGGGCTGCCGGTGGTGGTGGCGAAATTCGACCTCGCACCCGACGGCGCGCTGGCGCTGCACGACGTGCGCTTCACGGCCCCGGCGCTGACGCTGAACGGCAGCGGTGCCGTCGCTGCCAACGGCGCGGTGCGACTGACCGGCGGCGGCAATCTGCGCGACTATGGCCCGGTGACGTTCGCGGTCAACGGCCCCGCCGACCGGCTGGTGTTCGACCTCAAGCTGCCGCGACCGGGGCTGGCGGGCGACATTCGCAACATCGGCGCGCGCGTCGCCGCGACACCGCGCGGCTGGAGCTTCGAAGCGACCGCCGATTCGAGAGCCGGGCCGATTGTCGCCAACGGGCTGGTGCTCACCGGCGAAGGGCCGCTGACGGTTGAGCTTACCAAGCTCGCCGGTGCCGAGATGGTCGCGCAGGGCCGTCTCGTGCAGACCCCGGCGGGGCCGTTTGCCGGACGGCTCGACGTCGATGGCCGCGGCATCAACGGCACGGCGTTGCTGAGCACGGTCGCCGGTGCCCAGCATGCCGAAATCAACCTCGACCTCAACAAGGCGACGCTGGCGCTGGCGACGCCGGTGACGATCGCCCGTGGCACCGCCACTGCGTCGATCCAGTTCGACAGCGGTTCGGGCCCGCCCGATGTGCGCGGCAGCTTCACGGTCACCGACCTAGACCGCGGCACCACGCGCTTCAGCAGCGCGACCGGCAAGATCAACTATCTGAACGGCGTCGGCTCGACCGAAGTCACTTTTGCCGGCGACGCGGGGGCGCCGTTCGGCGGCACCATCGGCGCGCAATTGACCGACGACCGCGTGATCATTTCAGCTGTCGGCAACCTCGCCAATGCACCGCTCAAGCTCGACCATCCAGCGGTGCTGAGCCGCGTCGACGGCAGCTGGAAGCTCGCGCCGACGGCGCTGCTCATCCGCAACGGCCGCATCGAAGCCAGCGGTAGCTTCGGCAAGGACATGGCGCTGCATCTGCAGCTCGACCGCGTCAGCCTCGGGCTGGCGCGCCTGATCAACCCCAGCCTCGACCTGTCGGGGTTTGTCTATGGCGGCATCGACTTCCGCTACGGCGCCAATGACCAACTGCCCGAAGCGCGCGCCGACCTGCGCGTCAACGGCCTGTCGCGCGCCGGCGCCGGCACCGCGTCGAACCGCATCGACCTTGGCATCAACGCCGTGATGGAAAACGGCAGCGCCAGCGCCCGCATGGTGATCGCGCGCGAAGGCCGCATCGAAGGTCGCGCCCAGGCGCAGCTCGCAGTCATCCCCGGTAGCCGCGCCGACCCCGTGCTGACCCGGTTGTTCGCTGCGCCGCTGTTCGCGCAGCTGCGCTGGGCCGGCCCCGCCGAAGCGATCTGGCCGCTGGCGGGTGTCGACCGCATCGATGTGCGCGGGCCACTGACCATCGCCATCGACGGCAGCGGCGTGCTCGGCGATCCGCGCTTTGCCGGCGCCTTCAAGGCCAGTGGCGCGCGCATCGAAAGCACCGGCATCGGGCTGGTGCTCGACAAGGTGGCGCTCGACAGCCGCTTCGTCGAATCGCGGCTCGAACTCAAATCCTTCACCGCCACTGCGGGGCGCGACGGCACGCTCAGCGCCAGCGGTGGCATCGACCTTTCAGCGGTGCGCGGCTTCCCGATGGAGTTTGCCGTCGACCTGAAGAACGCCCAGCTGATCAACCGCGACGACTTGCGCGGCAGCGCCACCGGCAAGGTCCGCATCCACAAGGGCGATGACGGCGCACGCATTTCCGGCCAGCTCGATATCGAGCAGGCGCGCATCAACCTCGGCACCACCTCGGTCGCCGATGTGCCGGTGTTGCCGGTCACCGAAATCAATGGTGCCGCCGCGAACCGCCCTGCCGCCCGCCCGGCGAAGCCGACGATCTGGCAGCTCGACATGGGGGTCGAGGCCGACAACCGCATCGCGGTGCGCGGCATGGGGCTCGATTCGGAATGGAGCGCCGATGTCCGCGTCGCCGGCAGCATCGAGGCGCCGCGCGTCACCGGCAGGGTGACGCTGGTGCGCGGCGACTATGACTTCGCCGGCAAGCGCTTCGCGCTGACCCGCGGCGACGTGCGCTTTACCGGCAACTTTCCGCCTGATCCGATCATCAACATCACCGCCGAAAACACGAGTTCCGATTTCACTGCGACGCTGAAGATCACTGGCACCGCGCAGCGCCCGCAGATTTCGTTCAGCTCGGTCCCGGCGCTACCCGAAGACGAAGTGCTGTCGCGCGTGCTGTTCGGGTCTTCGGTGACCAATCTGTCGGCGCCCGAAGCGCTGCAACTGGCGGGCGCGCTGGCGACGCTGCGCGGCGGCAATGGCGGACTCAACCCGATCAACGCGGTGCGCAAGGGGCTCGGCATCGACCGGCTGCGCATCCTGCCCGCCGATGTGGCGCGCGGCCGCAAGACCTCGATCGCCGCCGGGCAATACATCGGCGACCGGGTCTATGTCGAAGTCACAACCGACGCGCAGGGCTTCACCGCGACCAGCGTCGAGGTGTCGCTGACGCGGTCGCTGTCGATCCTCAGCGAAGTTGCGACTTTGGGCGGCACCAGCCTCAATGTGCGCTGGAAACGCGACTATTAGGCGCTGACGGGCCGGTTATCGTGCAGCGGCGGCAGCGGCCTGCCGAGGTGAATGTGGTCAGTCTTTACGGGTGTACGGGGTTTCGTTGCGAAGTTTACACTTCGCGATATTTCAAATTATATAATTAATTCAAATAGTTAATATAGATTCAAAGCGCCAGCCAGCAAATGACGTTTGAGCCCGAACGACATTGCTGATCAGTCCAGATTGTCGCGCAACCGCCGTCAGCGGCCGATGAGCGCCCGCGCCATCGCGTCCGCCACGACATCGGTGCTGCGGCCATCGGCGTCGGCGGTGGCGAAAATGTCGGCGAGCCGCGGCTCGATCCTGGCGATCGCCGCGGTCACCGAAGCCGCATCGCCGGCGCCGAGATATTCGGCGGCGACGTTGATGATGCCGCCGGCGTTGATGACATAGTCGGGCGCATACAGGATACCGCGCGCCTGGACGCGCGCACCGTCGGCGGGCGTCGCCAGCTGGTTGTTCGCCGCGCCGGCAACGATCGGCACGTTCAGCGCGGCGATGCTGGTTTCATCGAGCACGGCGCCGAGCGCGCACGGGCTGAGTACATCGGCCTTGGTCGCCAGAATCGCGCGGATATCGGCGACGTCGGCGCCGAGGTCGCGTGCCGCACGCGCGGTGCGGTCAGGGTGGATATCGGCCACCGTCAGCTTGGCGCCGGCCGCATGCAGACGCTCGGCCAGTGCCATGCCGACGCTGCCGAGACCCTGGATGGCCACATGCACACCATTGAAATTGTCGCGCCCCAGCTTGTGGCGGATCGCCGCGCGGATGCCGAGGAACACGCCCTCCGCCGTCGACGGACCGGGGTTGCCGCCCGCCGCCGCGGTTCCAGGATTGCCGCCAGCGGCGGCGGGACTGACCGGCAGGCCCGACACATGCCGCGTCTTGCGCGCGATGACGGTCATGTCATGGTCGGTCATGCCGACATCCTCGGCGGTGACATATTTGCCGCTGAGCGATTCAATCGCACTGCCAAACGCCTCAAGCAACGCAGCATCCTTGTGCTCGCGCTTCAGGATCACCGCCTTGCCGCCACCCAGCGGCAGCCCCGCCATGGCGTTCTTGTAGCTCATGCCGCGCGACAGCCGCAGCGCATCGGTCAGCGCCGCACCATCGCTCGCATAGTCCCAAAACCGGCAACCACCCGCCGCCGGCCCGAGATGCGTCGAATGCACCGCAATAATCGCGCGCAGACCGGTCGCACGGTCGGCAAACCAGTGGACTCCCTCGTGCGCGTCAAAGTCGGGTGCGTCGAACAACATGGCTGACCTCTGTAATAATAGAACGTAGCCGCGCAATAATCTAATAGGGGCAGATTGGGAAGGCCTGTTCGTGAAGGGCCTCCGGCGGGCAGGGGCTTGCCCCTGCACCCATTTGTTTGCCGCTCCCAAATC
>ERZ724516.1231-NODE-1231-length-15142-cov-8.948499_pt1 | contig 15142 bp, 8 predicted proteins | sample MGYA00376049_ERZ724516 | MGnify/ENA primary metagenome ERZ724516 (study PRJEB28724, sample SAMN07190886) | activated sludge metagenome | isolation source: activated sludge of sewage treatment plant in Hong Hong | place: USA: Christiansburg, Virginia | collected... | reverse complement strand
CAGTCAACACCAACGATGAGATCGTCACCGGTGCGGGCAACGACACCATCAATGCGGGCCTGGGCAGTGACAGGATAGATGGTGGAGCCGATGACGACACGATCACGGTGATAGCGAACTATGGCGAGGCTGACACGGTAGAGGGCGGCACTGGGGTCAACAAGTTGACGGTAGATGCATCGGGCCTAGTGGCGTCGAACGTCACGGCAGTGACGGGGTTGAGTCAGAGCTATTCTTATCTGCAGTGGGATGGATTGAATGCTGGTGGTTCGTGGATGTCTGCAGTGGACGCCAACTCATCAATGACCACGATCCAGACGTTAGTTAGCGGTGCTGACAAGCTGCATTTACGTACGAATGGCTACGGCCCGATGCAGAACCAAGGTGTCCTGATGGACAACATCCAGAACCTGAGTATTCTGGGGTCAAAAAACAGCGACCTGCTATTGGCTTTAGGAAGCAACGGCACCTACGTTGGCGACACAGGAACCGACACCTTGTACGCGGACTGGAGCGCGACCTCCACTGCCATCACTTGGCTGAACAACCCAGCGGGATTAGCGCAAAGCGTCAACGGCACGAGCATCTCGGGTGTGGAGCGCATGCTGGTTATTACGGGCAGTGGTGCGGACAACATCAGCAACACAGCAGTCAACACCAACGATGAGATCGTCACCGGTGCGGGCAACGACACCATCAATGCCGGTGCAGGCAGCGACCGGGTGGATGCGGGCGATGGAGATGACTTCATTGACGGAGGCGCTGGCGCGGACACCATGATCGGTGGAACTGGTAACGACATCTATATTTTCGATACGTTGTCTGATGTGGTCACTGAGTTCGCTAACGAAGGCATTGACACGATACTGACCGGCATCACCTGTTCACTTGCCGCGCTGCCCCATGTTGAAAATCTTACGCTGACAGGCGCCAGCGCTGTTAACGGAACGGGCAATGCAGCGGACAACCTAATTCTGGGAAACAGTGCCGCAAACACCCTGACTGGTGGAGCAGGCAACGACACATTGAATGGCGGCGCTGGCAACGACACATTGATTGGTGGAACAGGTAACGACACATACGTTGTTGACTCTGTTGGCGATGTAGTGACTGAACTAGCCAACGAAGGCACCGATACCATTCAGACAATGATGGGTGTTTACAGTATTGTGTCTCTTGGCAATGTTGAAAACCTGATGTACATAGGCGCCGCAGCGTTCAGCGCTACCGGTAGCACTCTGTCGAATGTGATCACCGGCGCTGGTGGTGATGACACATTGAATGGCGGTGCTGGCGACGATACCCTGGATGGTGGCGCGGGGTCCGACACCGCAGTGTTTAGCGGGACAAGGTCTCAATACACGCTTATTGCAGTTGAATCTGGTTGGACGGTGCTAGGTCCAGATGGCAATGACTCCTTAATCTCGATTGAGTATGCGAAGTTTGCCGACCAGACCATCACTCTCGGAGCGAACTCATCGCCACTAGGGACAGTGATAGTTGGCGGTACGCTGACCCAAAATCAAACCCTGACCGTTTCCAATACCCTGACCGATGCAGACAACCCCGGTGGTGTGATCGCGCCAGAAAGTATTCAGTACCAGTGGCTATCGGACGGGATAGACATTGTGGGCGCAACCAACAACAGCTTGATATTGACACAGGCGCAAGTGGGTAAGTCCATTGCAGTGACAGCTAGTTACGTAGATGCCTTGGGGACGAATGAGAGCGTTACCAGTGCTCCAACCAGCGCTGTGGTCAATGTAAATGATGCGCCAACCGGTACAGCCAATGCTGTCCTGCCTGCAGGCACAGAAGACATAGCGTACTTGGTAAGTTCTACAGCGCTGCTGGCGGGCTTCAGTGATATTGACGGCGACACGCTATCGGTGTCTGGTTTGAGTTCGGACCACGGCAATGTTGCCAACAACGGCAATGGCACCTGGACGGTCACGCCAGTGACCAACTACAACGGCCCAGTTTCTCTGAGCTACAGCGTCATTGATGGCAATGGCGGCAGCATTGCTGCGACCCAGAGCTTCAATCTGGCTGCGGTCAATGATGCGCCAATCGGAACTGCCAATGCTGTCCTGCCTGCAGGTACAGAAGACACAGAGTACGTAGTCAGTTCTGTAGCGCTGCTGACGGGCTTCAGTGATATTGACGGCGACACGCTATCGGTGTCTGGTTTGAGTTCGGACCACGGCAATGTTGCCAACAACGGCAATGGCACCTGGACGATCACGCCAACGGCCAACTACAACGGCCCAGCTTCTCTGAGCTACAACGTCATTGACGGCAATGGCGGAAGTATTGGTGCGACCCAGAGCTTCAATCTGGCTGCGGTCAATGATGCGCCCACTGGGGTTCCCTCAACCGTATTGCCTGATGGAACAGAAGACACCGCATACTTGCTAACCAGCGCAGCCTTGCTGGCTGGATTCAGCGACGTAGAGGGTGACACGTTGGCGGTCGCCAGCTTAAGTGCGTCGCACGGTGCGATTGCCAGCGTGGCTGGAAGTTTCACCTTCACACCGGATGCCAACTACAACGGCCCGATAGTTTTGAGCTACTCGGTCGACGACGGGCACGGCGGAACATTGCCGGCAACATTGAACCTGAATATTCTTGCGGTAAACGATGCAGCGGTTCTGGGTAGTGCAAATGTCACGGTCCAAGAGACCAACGCACCCATTACGACAAGCGGCGTACTCAGCATCAGTGACATCGACAGTGCAGCCACATTCGTTGCCCAGCCCGGCACCGCAGGCGCATACGGCGCATTTACCATTGCAGCCAATGGCAACTGGACCTACAAAGCCAACATGGCTTACGACTACCTCAACGTAGGCGACACCATCAAAGACACCTTCCAGGTCAAGTCTGCCGATGGCACCGCGTCCAGCGTATCCGTCACCATTGCAGGCACAGCAGACACCACGCATGTGCGGCTGGGCGATGCACCGGTAGCCCAGTCTGGCACAGGTGGGCAGTGGGCGCTGGCGTGGACGCAAACCGGCTACAACCTCCTGCACAAGGCCGACTACACCAACAGTGCAGAGGTCTGGAGTGCAGTCAAGTTCAGCGGTGTAAGCAGTCAGTTGCTATCGGGCGGCGACATCTATGCAGGGGACTTGGGTGTGAGCGGCCAGTCAGCAGCTACCAGCACCATCAAGCAAGAAATCGATGGCAAAGAAGCCTTGCGGGTTGCACTGCCCACATTGGCACACAGCGTCACCATCAAGTTAGCCAGTTTCTTCAAGAACGATGACGGTGGCTCCCTGAGCGAGTCAGGACTACTGCGCCTGCTCGATGCAGCCGGTAGTACCGTTGCAGAAAAGGCATTCTTTGCCGATACCTTGAATGGAACCAAGACAGTCACACTCGCAGCCAGCGGGGGTTTTAGCACTATGGAGCTGCTGGCGGGATCGTATGATTCCAGCGGGACGTTTGTCTATGGCGGCTACAGCACGGCATCAGGTGCCTACGGGGGTGCGATTTCGACGGATGCGGCCGGCAAGTTGCACGGCAGCGACTTCCTGGTGGATTCACTGGAGTTTGCGGTGGCGCTGGTCGGAACACCGTAAACGAAGTTTCTTGGGTAATTTGTATTTTTGATTGGAAAAATGTGATGAAGACAACAACAAGGTTCCTAACTGGCCTGCTCCTTAGCTCGTTCATGGCAGCAAGCGCATTGGCCAATGTGCTGGTGAGCAATGCACCGTTTGCCGAAAGCAATTTCGGACAACAGACTGATGCCAACTCGGCGTCCTATAGCCAAATGTTTGTTGCACCAGCCGGATCTATTCTGGAATCCATTCGTTGGTGGGGTTTCCATGGACTGGACTCGATGGGCGCCAGCTTTGACAACTTTGTGGTCACTCTGGACGGCGTGGTTCAAACCGGCGCCTTGAGCGTTGTGAGTTCGTCTGCTTTCTTCGACGAATACACCTTGGACATTGCCGACACAGCGCTGTCTGGATCTGTGCTGAGCATTGTGAATGACAGCTTCGATGTGGAGTGGTACTGGCAGAGTGCGCCAGCTGAGGGCAATCCTTTTGCGCCGGATGCTAGCGCTGTTGCTTTTAGCCTGATCGGCCACTTCGACGAGACACCTCCTGGTAATGGAGTCCCAGAACCTCAAACACTGCTGCTTGTGTTGGGCGCTATCGGTATGATGGCATTGGCGAAGTTGCGCAAAGCGATATAGACACCAGTAACGATACGCCCGTACTGATTTCGTCTACCGATTTGTGGTTGCACGCGGCGCGACATGCGCCCTGCGTGCATGTGTGCCAGTCTATTTGGCCGACACTCTGCGACTAGCCACAAGAAGCCCCATGGCCAAAAGCACTAAAAGGTAAGTCGTTGGTTCCGGCACATTCTGACCAGGCCGGTCACCGACGTAGCCCAACAGGCTGAACGCAACTGCGAACTCGTCTGCAGCCCCAGGGTTACCAGTTGCCGTGGCACTTTGCCAGAACCACTCTACATCTGAACTGTCGTTGAAGATGCTCAGCGTCGACGCCGACAATAAGGTATCCGCAATGTCCAGTGTGTATTCATAGTAACCGCCCGCAACCTGGACGACTGTCAGCGCGCCAGTTTGCATCTCGCTACCCAACATCACAACAAAGTTGTCATAGTCAGCGCCCAATGAGTCAACTCCATGAAACCCCCACCAGCGAATTGCCTCGACCGTGGTGTTGGCTGGCGCGGTAAAGGCTTGGGTGTAAGCAGGTAGCGTGCTGGCGTCGGACTGTTGGCCCCAACTTGTAGTCGAAAACGGCGCATTGCCAACCACCTCTACCAAATTAGCCCGTGCCGCCACGCTCAATCCCAAGGCCAGGGTCAAGCCTGCAAATACTGTTTTAACGATGTTCATGTCATTCACCTATCAATTAATCTAATTCTAAAAAAACAATCTACTAACTTCACAATGGCCTGGCTCAGGGAGGCGGTACTCCGACCAAGCTGAGTGCAAAGTCCACGGAATCCAGCAGGAAATCACTGCCGTGCAGTTTGCCCAGAGCATCAGTCGTGACCGGTCCGCCGTAGGAACCGTCTGGAGTGCTGTAACCACCGTGGACAAAGGTCTCGCCGTCATAGGAACCGGCGATCAGTTCCATGGCTGTGAATCCACCGGCTGCGCCGAGTGTGACGCTCAAAATTCCATCCAACGCATTGGCCACAAAGACCTTTTCCGCAACCACCACACCCGCGGCGTCAAGCAAGCGCAAGACGCCGGACTCATTGAGCAGGCCGCCGTCATCACTGGAAAAAAGTTTGGTCAAATTGAGAGCCACACTGTCAGCCAAAGCGGGCAGGTTGATGCGCAAGGCCTCTTTGCCGTCGATTTCCTGTTTGATCGTGCTGGTCGCCACGGACTGCCCGCTGACGCCCAGGTCACCGGCATAGATGTCCCCGCCTGAGAGCAACTGACTGCTCACGCCAGAGAGCTTGACGGCGCTCCAGCTTTCGTCGCCATTGGTGTAGTCGGCCTTGTGCAGCATGTTGTAACCCGCTTGGCTCCAGGCTTGTGCCCACTGGCCACCGGTTCCTGACTGGGCCGCTGGCGCATCACCCAAGTGAACCGAAGCGGCGTCTGCAGTGCCTGCGATGGTCACCGCAACCGACGTGAGGGTTCCGTCGTTGGAGAGCACCTGGAAGCTGTCGCTCAAGCTATCGCCCGGGCTCAGATAGTCGAACGCCAGGTTGGCCTTGTAGGTCCAGTTGCCATTGGTATCAATGGTGAAGTTGCCAGACTTGCCTGCCGATCCGGGTTGTGCAACAAACCACGCCGCACTGTCCACATCGTGGATGCTCAACGTTCCTGTGACGACAAGTGGCACGTTGGTCTCATACACAGTCACGTTTGCACTGCCCAGCACCGATGCATCGTCCACGGCGGACAGCTTCAATCCCATGGTTGCCGGTGTGATTCCGTCTACCTGGCCGTCGATCACGTCGAAGTTCAGGTCAATTAGCCCGTTGAAGTTCGCCTCCGGCGTCACCGTCCAGCTACCGTCAAAGTTGTCGACCACCGTGGCATGCGTGGCGCTGAGATTGGCCACTGCCAGCGGGTCACCTTCCACGTCACTGAAACCGTCGAGCAGGGTTTCCGCCAGCAGGGTAAACGGTACGTCCTCTGTTCCGTTGAGCAAAGCGATCAGCGGGGTTCCCAATGGGGCGTCGTTGACAGCGACGAGCGCGAAGTCTCGCGTGGAGGGCGTATGTCCGCCCTGGCCATCCAATACTTCGTAGTGCAGTTTGACCCAGCCGTTGAAATTCTCTTCCGCGACAAAGCTCCATGTACCATCGGCATTGTCGTGCAGGGTGCCATGGTCGACGGTCAGCCCGCCGACAGATAATTCATCTCCGTTCGGGTCGCTGAATCCTGCCAGCAAGGTCGCGTCACTGATGCTATAGGCGGTGTCCTCTGTGCCGGCCAACAGAACACCTGTGGTCAAGCCCGTTGCGGGCTGATTCGCGGTCGCTGTGAGCAAAAAGTTCAACGCGGCCGGAATCGTGCCGCCTCGGTTGTCCACCACGTTGTAACTCAACGTCACGGTGCCGTGGTAGTCGAGGTCCGGTGTGACCGTCCAGGTGCCATCGGCGTTGTCGGTTATGGTCCCATGATTGGCAGCCAGTCCTGACACCGCCAATGTGTCGTCGTCTGGGTCGCTAAATCCTGCAAGTAAGTCAGTTGTATGAACCAGATACGCCGTGTCTTCGAGACCATCCGGCAAAGTGGTTGACGGCGAGCCCACTGGCGGATGGTTCACCACCTCGATCAGCACAAAGCTCTGCGTGGCCGCGACCGACCCGCCATGGCCGTCGGTCACCTGATAAAGGAGGCTTACCGGCCCGACGGTGCCGGGCTGCGGCGAAATCGTCCAGGAGCCGTCGGCGTTCTCAACCGCCAGACTGTTGGATGCCGCCAGCCCCAATACGGCCAAATTATCACCGTCCACATCGTCAAAGCCGGTCAGCAGGGCTGCGGCCGAAACGGTGTAGTCCTGGCCCGTTGTGCCATTGGGCAACAGGGCGCTCGCTGTTCCCGTAGGGGCATCGTTGACCGCGTCCAACGTGAAGCCCAATGTCGCGCCGAGCAAGCCGCCCTTACCGTCGATGACGTTGTATTCCAGCGTCACTGGACCGTGGTAGTTGGCGTTCGGCGTCAAAGTCCAGGTCCCGTTCCCGTTGTCAGTCAAGTCCTGGTTGGTACTCAGGTTGGCAACGGCCAAAGAGTCGCCATCAGCATCGCTGAATCCCGCCAGCAATGCGGCCGTGCTGAAGGTGTAGTCGGTGTCTTCGGTTCCGGCCGGCAACACCGTGGTGGGTGCGCCTGTTGGCGGGTGGTTGCCCGTCGGCGCACCACCCTTCGCCGGCACGGCCGCAGGCAACTGAGCCGTATCCTGCGTCATCATCGACACGTTCCAGTGCACGGTAGTTTCACTACCCAATGAACCATCATTCAGTTGCGGCTTGGTCGTCAGGCTGACTTCCTTGAAGACCAGGCTGAGCTGATCGCCCTCTGCGCTATCCTGCAGGCTCGTCAGAAACACATCCTTCAAGCGCAGGTCATACACCACCTCGGGTTGTGCTGCCCCCGTATTGGTGGCGCCCACCAGGCGCGCCGCACCGTAGTGTGTGCCTTTGACAATGGTGCCGATCAGTGATGCCTCTCCACCCGACATATTCTCCAGGTCCAACACCAGTTCGCCTGGTGTTGGTTTGCCAACCGAAGCACCGGTGCCGTTCAGGAACGAGGTCTCCGCGTTGACATCAAAGCTGTGGCCCGTGACCTTGAATGCGCCCTCAAAACCTTTTACTGTCACGCCACCGTTGAGGCCTTCGATGAACAGGTAGTAATCATCCGGATTGGCCTCCGTGCCCACCGCCTTGGACGACACATTGGGTACAGCGATGTCCGGCGACACGTTCGTCGTCATGGTCGGAATGTCCCATTCCGCCCTCACGCCCGCCGGGTCGCGCTTGCCTGTGCCGTCCACTTTCCAAGTCTCCAGCGTCACCTGCTTGTACACCAGGCTCAGGTGGTCGGTGCCTTCCTCATCGTGCAGCGACGTCACAAATACCTGGTTCAAGCGCAGGTCATACACCGTCTTGTTGCTACTTTGCAGTGCCGAGTTGATTCCCACCAGTTGTACCGACTTGATACTTGTGCCACCCACAATCTTGCTCAGCAACTGGCCCAGTCCGGCCTCCAGCGCCAAATCGAGTTCCAGCGGTCCCGGCGTGGGCTTGCCCACCGCTGCACCGGTGCCCTTCAGAAACGACGTTTCCGCTTCAATGTCAAAGTCAAACGCGCTGACCTCAAAGCCTCCCTTGATAGCCGGGTTGGAGCTCACAAAGCCACTGTTGATGCCGTCGATGAGCAGGTAGTATTTATCCGGGGCAGGGGGGGCGGCGCCCTTGGCCGGCACGGCCGCAGGCAACTGAGCCGTATCCTGCGTCATCATCGACACGTTCCAGTGCACGGTAGTTTCACTACCCAATGAACCATCATTCAGTTGCGGCTTGGTCGTCAGGCTGACTTCCTTGAAGACCAGGCTGAGCTGATCGCCCTCTGCGCTATCCTGCAGGCTCGTCAGAAACACATCCTTCAAGCGCAGGTCATACACCACCTCGGGTTGTGCTGCCCCCGTATTGGTGGCGCCCACCAGGCGCGCCGCACCGTAGTGTGTGCCTTTGACAATGGTGCCGATCAGTGATGCCTCTCCACCCGACATATTCTCCAGGTCCAACACCAGTTCGCCTGGTGTTGGTTTGCCAACCGAAGCACCGGTGCCGTTCAGGAACGAGGTCTCCGCGTTGACATCAAAGCTGTGGCCCGTGACCTTGAATGCGCCCTCAAAACCTTTTACTGTCACGCCACCGTTGAGGCCTTCGATGAACAGGTAGTAATCATCCGGATTGGCCTCCGTGCCCACCGCCTTGGACGACACATTGGGTACAGCGATGTCCGGCGACACGTTCGTCGTCATGGTCGGAATGTCCCATTCCGCCCTCACGCCCGCCGGGTCGCGCTTGCCTGTGCCGTCCACTTTCCAAGTCTCCAGCGTCACCTGCTTGTACACCAGGCTCAGGTGGTCGGTGCCTTCCTCATCGTGCAGCGACGTCACAAATACCTGGTTCAAGCGCAGGTCATACACCGTCTTGTTGCTACTTTGCAGTGCCGAGTTGATTCCCACCAGTTGTACCGACTTGATACTTGTGCCACCCACAATCTTGCTCAGCAACTGGCCCAGTCCGGCCTCCAGCGCCAAATCGAGTTCCAGCGGTCCCGGCGTGGGCTTGCCCACCGCTGCACCGGTGCCCTTCAGAAACGACGTTTCCGCTTCAATGTCAAAGTCAAACGCGCTGACCTCAAAGCCTCCCTTGATAGCCGGGTTGGAGCTCACAAAGCCACTGTTGATGCCGTCAATGAGTAGGTAGTAGGTGATGGACATTCGGATTCCGGGGTTAATCAGTTGAAATGGAAACTTGATTTGTCGACGATTGGCCAAGGTGATTGGTCACAAGCCAACCCTATTGGCTGTCATTTGTGATGCCTCGGTCTTCTTATGAATTGCGCGAGGTCAAGCCAAAGCAATCTTTGGGCCAGACAAAAAAAACCATATGAATCATCTGTGCTACGGAAGTATGGCGACCAATTTGTAAACTTTTTCGACAGTGTGCGTTCAATATCTGACCATGAGATTTGAGCGATGAAGGGCAGCACTGGAATTGGACTGCTCGTCCGTCCACGCGGGGCTTGCTCTGACACGTCGCCGCTGTCCTTTGGTTTGCTACAAGCTTCGTAGCTGCTAAGGAACGAAATGCGGCGGGGGGCTACAGACCCAACGATATGGATGCCGGTTGCTTCACAGCACCATGTATGCGTGTTCTTGCTGAAACCATAGAGAGCGACCATAATGTTGTTGAAATTTTCAACAATGAAGGGGCGTGACATGCCAACTGTCAATTTCAGCGTGCCGGAAGAGGTGAAAGATGCGTTTAACGCGACGTTTGAAGGCCAGAACAAGAGCGCCGTTATTGCCGACTTGATGCGTGAGGCGGTGGTGCGGGCGCAGCGGCGTGAGCAGCACCGCAGTGCGGTCGATCGGATTTTGCTCGGTAGGGCGAATGCGCTGCGGATGACTGAGGCGCAATTCAGATCAGCACGGGAAGAGGGGCGCCCGTGATCTGCGTGATCGATGCGAGTGTCGCGGTCAAGTGGTTTGCGGTGGGCGACTGGGCGCAGACAGAGAATGACATTGATCCGGCGCTGGATATTCTGCGCTCCAGCACCGATGGGGGCGTGGAGTTCTTTCAGCCGCCACATTTTCTGGCCGAGGTGGCAGCAGTGCTGACACGGCTAGACCCGGATCGTGCCCTTCAGAATGCGGATGACTTGGCCGCTATGTACATTACTTGGGCTGAACCAACCGTCGCATATGCCATGGCCATCGAATTGGCACGTTCACTGAATCACCACTTATTTGACACTCTGTACCATGCGCTGGCTTTGACCACTCCAGGCGCCGTGCTTGTCACCGCCGACCGTCGCTACTTTGACAAGGCCCGGCACTTGGGCCAGATTGCTTGGTTGCCGGACTTCCGTACCGCCTGAATTCAGTGTGTTTTGACGACCGGATCGTATCGTTTAGAGTCACCCCGTGTCAAAAACCCGTATAAGGGGGACACTTTTGAATTTGGCGGTACTTTTGGCGGTATTTTTTGAAGTCTAAGTCTCGAAACCCAGCATTCATGCGGGTTACAGCTTAGATGATGAGTCCGATAATCTTGCGCGTGGACCAGGTAGTGCGTCCGCAACTGGTGGTGGAGTGGAGCAAGGTGGGTGTGCTCAAGATTGACCCTGCGACGGTGGCCCTGCACGCTGACATTGCGCCCGCACTGGGCGGTGCTGCCGACTGGAGCCAGGTGGTGACGATTGACCTGGAAAAGCTACCCGAAGAATTCCGCCTGCAACGGCTGGTGTTCAAGGCAGCGCAACTGGCATTTGAGTTGCTGCAAGAGCAGTTCAGGGGCCAACGTGAATACCTGCTGTTCCAACTGGTGCGGCTGGTAGAGGAGTTTTTAGCGTCGAACAAGATTGACATTCCATCGCTGTTCCACCAAGACCCGCTGCGCAAGCGGATTTTGTATTCGCTGCACATTGACTTGATCACACAGCATTTAATGAAGTATGTGATCGAGCAAAACACCTTGAAGCTGGAGCCTGTGTTTGACGGTGAACGGCCCATTGGCAGCACCCGCGACATGCGCACTTGGTACACAACCCGTATTGCCGAGCCCACGCAACGCTGCCAGGTGAGCCACATCGTGGTCGATAGTAGCTGGGAGAAGTACGCTGCCAACGTGGTTGAGGCGCACACCAAGGTCGCCGCCTGGGTCAAAAACGATCACCTTGGGTTTCACATTTTGTATCTCTGGAATGGCTCAAAGCGCAAATACATTCCCGACTTTCTGGTGCGCTACGAGTCGGGCAAAACGCTGGTGCTAGAGATCAAGGGTGAGGATTCACCGCAAGATCAGGCCAAACGCGCTGCGCTGGCGCAATGGGTGGAAGCCGTAAACGCGCATGGTGGGTTTGGTACCTGGGCATGGGATGTGGCGGTTGGTGATGCCGCAGGAATTCAGGATGTGGTGGAGAGGCATTGCTAAATTGGTGTTGACTTGGATAGTGGAGAACGCGCCGGGGCCGAGGGTGTCCCGAATTTTGTGTAAACGGCGGTTGAGTTAGACGCGCGGCATGCGCTCGTCAAACTGGATAGTAAAACGATTCAGGGCGGCCTTCCAATCGCGTATCGGCATGGTCCACTTCTGGCTAATGTTGTTCAGCGCAAGGTAGAACAATTTGAATACGGCCTCGTCCGTTGGAAACGAGCCCCGGGTTTTGGTTATTTTCCTTAGGCTCATGTTCACCGACTCAATGGCGTTGGTTGTGTAAATCACTTTACGGATGTCGGCCGGGTAATCAAAGAACGGCGTCAGGCGCGCCCAGTTGCGCCGCCAGGACTGTCCAATCGGCGCGAACGATGCATCCCACTTGCCCTCGAATTCCGTGAGCCTGAGCAAGGCTTCATCCTCGGTGGCCGCGCTGTAAATCAGGCGCAAATCGGCAGCAACTTCCTTGCGCTGTTTCCAGCCCACGAAGTTCAGGCTGTGGCGCACCATATGCACCAAGCAGAGTTGCACGGCAGTCTTGGGAAACACTGCCTCAATCGCATCGGGGAAGCCCTTCAAGCCGTCCACACAGGCGATGAAGATGTCAGCCACGCCCCGGTTCTTCAACTCGGTCACCACCTGCAGCCAGAACTTGGCGCCTTCGGTCTGGGCCATCCACAGGCCCAACACTTCCTTGATGCCGTCCTGGTTGATACCAATGGCCAGGTACAGGGCCTTGACCCGCACCGCGCCGCTGTCGCGCACCTTGACGTGAATGCAGTCCATGTAGACGATGGGATACAGGGCGTCCAGAGGGCGTGACTGCCAGGCTTTGACCTCACATCCAGGACGGCGTCGGTCACTGAGGAAATCAGGGTTGGCGATACCTCTGCGCCATACATTTCCTGCAGGTGGCTTTGAATCTCTCGCACCGTCATGCCCCGTGCGTACAGCGACAGTATCTTGTCGTCAAAGCCGCTCCAGCGGGTCTGGTGCTTGGTGACGATTTGCGGCTCAAACGTGCCGGCCCGGTCGCGAGGGATTTCAATGGGCAGTTCACCAAAGTCACCCTTTAGTGTTTTCTTGCTGCGCCCGTTGCGGGTGTTGCCAGCCTCGTTGGCCACCACCTGGTTCTTTCCGTGACCCAAATGGTCCGTCAGCTCAGCCTGCAGTGCCCGTTCAACCAGGGCCTTGGTGAGTTGCTTGAGGATGCCATCCTGGCCAATCAAGTCTTCAGGTTTCTTGTAGTCCGCCAGCAGTGCGTCTATGAGTTCGGTGGGTAACGGTTTCTTCTCTACGGTCATCATTGCTCCATCCAAGACGGCAGTTTCCTGCCAAAAGACCGTTTACACAAAACTTCTTACACCCCCCAGGGCTCGGGTTTTGAATCAAGCTTAAGCAGTCCGACGAAAAGCGCTCCAGTTGTCTACGGGTGATTTTTAACCCAGAATCTTCTCCAAATGGGCGCCAAGAGACGCCCAAGCTTCGCGCTTCTCTTCCAAATACTCATGGTGGAGATAGTGGCGCCTCACTCGACTGCCAGCCATGACATGGTTCTGGCAGCGATCAATGACGTCGTTTGGGATCTTGAGTGCTTGCATCATGGTGGAGCCTGTTCGACGCATGTCATGCGGGGTCCATTCGCCGTTTTTCCCCTTCGCTACAACCAGGCTGTTGTCGTTGCGTCGGTTTTTCAACGGGCCACTGCGTGACTTGAACTGCGTCTGTCGATCTCCAATCTGCTTGGATACCGACTTGATGTCGACATGGGCGGCGTCATTGTTTCTGGAGGGAAAACAGAACGGCGTGTGACCGGTAAGCCCATGGAGAACCTTGAATTTGCCAAGCGCAAAATTCGACAAACAAACCAGCTGAGCCTGCTTCTTACCCCGGGCGCCCTTGACGTTCTCAATCGGGATCAACCACTGACCCGGACTGAGATCAATGTCCTCCCATTTGGCCATCAGCAGCTCGCCGATCCTGCACAAGGTTGATAGGCAGATCCAGATCGCGATCTGGTTTTCTTTCTTCAACGGCCGGGCGACTTCATATTTGCTTCCCACCGGTGCATCTTGGTAGTCATGCTCCATTCTTTGAAATATGCCATGCAACTCCTTCAGTTCCGTTGGCGCGAGGACGCGGCTTCGCTCCCCAGTCAGGTCGTAGTCCGGAGCGACGATCTTGGTAATCTCCAGAAGGTCTGCCGGATTTCCTTCGATCAGGAGCTCCCGCCAAGGTTTGCGCTTTTCTGACCAATTGAAGAGCTGAACCAGATCGTTGTACACCCGCACCGCCATCCTATTCACCCCGCGGCTGACCATGGCGCGCAGTAGGGCGCGCAAATCGTGTTCGGTGATAAGGGCCACCGGTTTGGCGCCAATTGCCTTCAGAACGTCCTTTTCAAAAGATCGTCGGATCTCGGCGTTGCCATCTTTGCGTACCACGCCGTCCATCAGCCAGGACTCGAACATGGCTGCGAAGGACAGGTTGTCGATCAGTTGTAGCTCGGCTTTTGCAATGGTCGCTGTGACCTCAGCCTGCTTTTCGATGCGTTGGGCCTTCTTGTGGTCGTTGGGATTGATGCCCGCCTTCAGCAGTTCACGCGCCATGTCGCGGTTGGCTCGAATCGTTTCCATCGCGATGGTGGGCCAGGTTCCACACTGGTGCCATGTCACCTTCTTGTCCCATTTGAATGCGGACTTAAAGCGGACAGAAATCAATCCGTCTGCTGATACCCGAACCTCCCCACTGAGGCCGTCACCGTCCCCGAGGGTGTCTCCAAGCCAATCGGCGGGAATGGCCTTGAGCTCAAGCTGAGTCCATTTTTTACCCTTACCGGACCTCGGATAGCGCGTCATCAATTCTCCCAATAAGACTCTGAGGGGTAAACCGAGGGGTAAACCCACTATTGGCTGGAAGTGTACGTAGCTGGATCCTATTGGACAACGAGTATTTGTAACTCATTGAATTTAAACAACATATTAGTCCAACTAGATATTCTGTTGATAGATAGGAATAGGTTTTAATTAGATGGGGTGCAAGGGGTCGAAGGTTCGAATCCTTTCACACCGACCATAACTAATGACAGAGGCCTCTAAGTAGTGATACCTAGAGGCCTTTTTCATTGGTAAATCAACAACTTACTCAATGGTTTGGATTGGAATTGGTGGCCCCTTTCAGTGGGATAGGCAGCGATGCGCAAGATGTGATCAAACTGCTTCGCGCCAAACATCCAACTTGGAACCTGCGGCAGGTCCTTGATCAGTTGATCGTTGCCGGTGGAACGACCTATTTCCCCGAGGTCAAACACAGATTTCCGGAAATAGGCGGCTGAGCAGACTGACCGATGGGGACCGTCTTTGCACTGGGGCAAGGCATTGGATTTGGGTGAACGGGAGTGTCTGAATTTCTGTGTGTGAGGCGGGAATGCTTACCTACGGTATTGGGT
>ERZ724516.1230-NODE-1230-length-15143-cov-7.306005_pt1 | contig 15143 bp, 9 predicted proteins | sample MGYA00376049_ERZ724516 | MGnify/ENA primary metagenome ERZ724516 (study PRJEB28724, sample SAMN07190886) | activated sludge metagenome | isolation source: activated sludge of sewage treatment plant in Hong Hong | place: USA: Christiansburg, Virginia | collected... | reverse complement strand
AATGGCTCAGCGACCAACGGAAGCTGAAGCGATTGCTTAGAAAAATAGTTTTAAAAATTACGGCGTATTAGCGAAAAGCTGGATTAGGCCCATCATCAAAAAAATATACTATTTTTACTGTCCTTAAAAATAATACAATGACCCAACAAGAGCGTGTAACATTTGTTATAAATACGTTAAAAGAATTGTACCCGACGATTCCGGTGCCTTTGAACCATAAAGATCCTTATACGCTTTTGGTAGCGGTTTTGCTTTCGGCGCAATGCACGGATGTTCGTGTGAATCAGATTACACCGCTATTGTTTTCCAGAGCTGATAATCCTTATGATATGATTAAAATGTCGGTGGAGGAAATCAAGGAAATCATTCGGCCTTGTGGATTGTCGCCTATGAAATCTAAAGGCATTCATGGTTTGTCGCACATTCTAATAGACCAACACGATGGAAAAGTGCCTCAGAGTTTTGAAGCTTTGGAAGCCTTGCCAGCTGTTGGTCATAAAACGGCTAGCGTGGTGATGAGTCAGGCTTTTGGCGTTCCGGCTTTTCCTGTGGACACGCACATTCACCGTTTGATGTATCGTTGGAATTTTACCAATGGTAAGAACGTGGTGCAAACTGAAAAAGATGCCAAACGCCTTTTTCCGGAAGCTTTATGGAACGATTTGCACCTTCAGATTATTTGGTATGGCAGAGAATATTCGCCAGCACGCGGAATGGATTTGGAGAAAGACATCATCACCAGAACCATTGGAAGGAAATCGATTTTGAAGGAATTCAGCAATCAGCAAGCACCTAAAAAAAATAAAATTTAGGCGATCTAATATCAAAAAAAAACATCCCGATAATTACCGGGATGTTTTCTTAATTAGCTAGTACTTCGATATTCATTTTACCCACCTTGATAAAGCTTAATGCTTTGGAGTAATTTAATAAAAAAGAAACAGTCTCTTTTTTAGGTTTCATGGAAGGAGTAACTAATGTTTTTTTAAAGTAAATTTTAGCCATATTGTAGTTTTGTGTTTGTTAGTACTACAACGCAGCATTATTTTAAATATTGTTAATTCGTTAAAATAATTTGATGCTTATCGATTACTTTTCTCAAATTCATTAGCGCGTAACGCATTCTACCTAAAGCTGTATTGATGCTAACGCCTGTTAATTCTGATATTTCTTTGAAACTTAAATCTTGATAGATACGCATCACCAAAACCTCTTTTTGATCTTGTGGCAATTCTTCGATTAGTTTTTTGAGATCTTTCTCGACTTGATCCGATATCATTCTGTTCTCGACTGTAAGTGATTGATCGGTCATGATTGAGAATATAGAGAACTCTTCGGTTTCTCTGAACATCGGCATTTTTTTGTTTTTTCTGAAATGGTCAATAATCAAGTTGTGCGCGATACGCATTACCCATGGTAAAAATTTTCCTTCTTCGTTATACGAATTGGATTTAAGGGTTTTGATTACTTTGATAAACGTATCTTGAAAAATATCATCGGTTAAATCTCGATCTGAAATTTTCGAAAAAATAAAACCGTATATTTTTGATTGGTGCCTATTGATTAATGTAGCCAAAGCGGTTTCGTCACCTGCCACATAATTCTTTACCAATAATGCATCTGGGATTTGAACATTAGCCATAAAATTACCTTTTAGTTTTAATAATAAATTTGAGACAATCTCTAAAAAGTAGTTTTTTGTAATAGGCTAATTGTTAATGTAGGATTAATATTAAGCCAAATGTAGCACAATTTTATTTTTAAAAGCAAGTAATGAATGAAAATTTAACAATTTTGATGCAATAAACAAAAGTAAAGTGTAGCATTTGTTGATGAATTGGCTGTAATTCATCTGCGATTCCTATTGTGGATTTTGAAGTTAAGTGAATTTACCTTTTAATAATTTTCTTAATCTCGCTACCTTGATTATTCTTCACTCTTAAGAAATAAATTCCTGATTTTAGTGATGTCATATCAATCGTCGCATTTGATTTTACGGTAGTTTCAAAATGCTTTTGTCCTAAAACATCCGTGAGAATTATTTGGTTTTGTTCGTCTGACAGCTGTAAGTTCAATATATTTTCTACTGGATTTGGATAGTAAAGTTGCTTCACTACCGATAAAGTCGGAATACCCAACGAGCAATTGTTACCCACTACATAAGTAAAATATCGGGTTACCGACAAGCCACCGGCATAAGCAAATTTGACCGCATAACTTATCGTTGCGCCAGTGATTTGCCCCGTGATAGTTTTGGTAAATGTATTTCCGGAAACATTCGTCATTTGCACTTCTGAGAAAGGCGATTGCTTCCACAAATAAGCTACGACACCTACTCTATCGGTATCTAGCAATTCAAAAGTGATTTTGACATCAGTACCGATAGTTTGAAAATTATAGTTATAGCCTGTAGAAAAGGAACCTTGAGAAGCTTCAGCAGAAGTACCACCACATTGAATAATTGCCGGCGTTGTAGCATTGAGCACGATTGGGTTATTCGCTGCCGCATTGTCTGACAAATCGCTTGCTGATATCGTAAAACTATAATTTGTATTTGGCGTCAATCCATTAATGGTTAACGATTTTTGAACGCCACTTTGACCAGCAGTTGTGGCAGTTTGGGTTCCGTATGCAACATTGTAAACGATATTTCCAGAATTGTCTGTGGCGTTGAGTAATAATTCGACAGTAGTGCCTGTTACTAGTCCAACACTTGCTGTGAAATTGTTTGGTGCTTCAGTATCAGCAATCGTATTTTGATAGACTCTTACATAATCTATATTCATCGATGCTTGTGTAAAATTGGGATCTATAGCTCCGGCAATGCCTCCCATCGCGATATTCAACAATAGAAATTGCTCTTTGTCGAAAGGCCAAGTATCTGCGTTTTTGATGGCTGGATTGTAAGTGTAAAAAACAACGCCATCAAGAAGAAACGACAATTGGTAAGGTGACCAATTTAAAGAATAAACATGATAATTGTTCGCTAAATCTGAAGCAATGGTGCCGCCATTATTTACTGAATTTCCAAATGAGGATGGCGTGTGTAAAGTACTTTGAATATAATTGATGGATTGTGAAGGAAAAATACCGTGTTCCATCATATCAATTTCGCCGCAAGCGGGCCAATCGGTGGTTCCGAAATCTGTATCAAAATAAGCACCGTCTTCATTGACGTTTTTGCCTAACATCCATATGGCAGGCCATGTTCCTGAATCTATTGGGAGTTTGGCGCGTACATCAACGCGTCCGTATTTGAAAGCAAATTTCGAATTCAATCGCGCTGAAGTATATTGTTTGGTAACGCCTTGATCGGTGTAAGGTTCTTTTTTGGCTACAATATTTAAAAAACCGCCGTCCACAAAAGCATTCGATGTTTGGTTGGTATAGTGTTGCACTTCACCATTAAACCAACTTCCTCCGGCTGGTAATTGTGTTTGATGAAACCAATGCGAGGCATCGACAGCGCCAACATTATCGAATTCGTCTGACCAAACCAAATCATTATACACCACATCAACTTGAGCCAAACAACATTGACCCATTAACAAAAATAGCACTTGAAGCAATTTGATTTTTTTCATAATAGTAATATTTAACTAAAGTACCGCAATTGCTATTGCTCCCTTTTATTGATTGAAGTATAATTTACGCCTCAGAATACAAGGGTATTCGTTAAAATTTGAGCTTTTCATTTTTGTCCCACAAACCCCAATAGGCACCAACATCACCTTCTGCGCCAACTTTCCATGATTCATCAAAAGAGGAGAAATAGAAAATTTCAATGTCATTTTGTTGCGACCACAATTGGGTTTCTATAAAATATTTCATGGCATTTTCATTAGATGCAACGGCACCTTTGAGCGAACCACCTTCGCTAGGCCAACCGGTTTCTGTAATAATAACGCGTTTGCCCTTTCCTGCATCTTTTGCAGAACCGAACATGCTTTGCATATGATGCAAGGAATATTCAATCGGACAACCTTCCCAATAAGGATAACAGTTGGTTAAAATCACATCGCAAGCTTCCGTAATTTTTGGGCGGTGTGAAAACTCATAATAAGCATCTACATAACCAACAGGAAAATCAGGCAAAGCTTCTTTAACACGATACAAGTAAGCCAACAGTTGTTCTTCGGTCAAATCGCCGCGATACATGACTTCATTTCCCACAGCGGCTATGTCTACGCAACCTTCTTTGGCTAAAGCTATCAATCCTTCGATTTCTTTTTCGTTGAGTTCTAAATCACTGCCAAGCCATGCCCCTACTAAAGTTTTCATTCCGTTTTGATGGGCAATTCTGGCTATATGTTCGTTGCCTTCAATGCAAGAAAAAGAGCGAATCCATTGGGTATGCGGTTTTAAAATTTGAATTCTTCGATCTACTTGCGCAGCAGTAATGATATCGCCGGGTTTTTGACCATCTTCGTACAAACTAAAACAGATACCGTGCATGCCTTTCTCTAAAGTTTCCTTCCACAATGAAGTTAGACTTTTGAGTGGCATTTCAGAAAAATCAATACTTTGAAATTGGTTTTCTGTAGTATTCTCTGCTGATGAATTGTTTTCTAAAGAAAAATAGTGACCTGCTCTAAATGACATGACTGTATAATTTTAATGTTATAATTCGCCTCTTCGGGCCACCAACTCTGCTTTTATTTCTTTGGCTTTTTCCTCGGATAAATTGTAATCCCACATGACCCAAATGGCTATTGCCGCTGTAATGATCGGAATGAAAATATCGAAAAGTCGTAAGTTGGTAATTGTTTCTGTGCTTTGAATGGCTTTGCTTGCATCAAAACCTATAATTTCAAGGACCCAACCTGCTAAAACCAACGCAATTCCTTGTCCTAATTTGACCATCCACCAATAGATGGCGCCAAACGTACCTTCTTTTCTGGGCATTCCATTTTCCAATTCATCTAGGTCGCAAACATCAGCAGTCATACTCATCATTAAGGTGAATAGTCCACCCAAACCAAAAGCAATGAAAGGCACTGGAATAAGCATTAACCATGGATTCCCTGGACTAAATCCCCACCATTTCAAACCGTAACCAACAATCGATAAAACTGTTGAAATAATAAAGGCGTTCTTTTTACCAAATTTGCTCGAAAGCATTGTCACTATTGGAATAATTAAAAATGCGGTAAACACAGCACTAATCGTAGAGAACCAAGCGGGCCAAGTTCCTGCCAAACCATAGTCGCCTTTGAATAAATAAAACACAATAATAAAGTAACTAAAAGAAGCCACCATTTGAAATCCGTTGAAAACCAAAAAAGTCGCTGCGCAGAGTTTCATGAAAGATTTATTCTTAGAAATGAGTCCGATGCTTTTGAAAAGACTTAGCAATTCACTGAAAACATTTTTGTTTTTATTGCTTCTATTTTCCAAATTGGTTTGATCCATTTCTTTACAGAAAAGAGCGGGTAATATTCCTAAAACCAAACAGATTAAACCAACTATTACAGATAATTTATGAACGCCTTCTGCTTGTGTTTTAAAGATGGTCGGATCGGCGATCACCACCCAAAACCAAGGCACAATCATCCAAGCAATTTGTCCGATGGTTTGTGAGAAACCCATGAGTCGGGTGCGCTCTTTGTAGTCCGAGGTCATTTCATAACCCAATCCAATCAGCGGTGTAGCGAACAAGGCATTTCCCGTTAGGAAAACAAGAGAAAAAATAAGAAAATACCAAAAATTATAAGACTGTGAATCATTCGGATCAAGTTGCCATAAAATGATAAAAAACAGTCCACTTAAAATCGCCCCTACAAAAATAAAAGGTCGTCTTCTGCCCCATCGTGAAACTGTATTGTCTGAAATATGCCCAATGATCGGATCGATAATCGCATCATAAATTCTAGGCAAACCACCCAATATCCCGGCAAGGAAAGGATCCATACCAAAAGCGGTGAGCAAGAAAAAAGAGAAAACACCTAAAGCACCAGGAAACAAATTGTTGACCAAATGTCCGGCGCCAAAAGCAGCCTTCTGTCCAAAAGGAACTTTATCTCTTGCTAATTTCGGAGTCGCGTTGTTGGGTTGAAGCTCTGACATAATATATTTTTTTAAGGTTGAATCACCACTGTTTGCAAAGCTTTTGCATTAATGGAAATATTTTTTTTCTGTTGATTTAAATAGATTTCAAGTGTTTGCAAAGTGTCGGTCGGATTAAAAATCGCCAATGCAATCGTACCATCTGGATTCTTCACAGCAGTAGCCATGAGCTCTTTATTCGCGATGGTGCACCCAATTTTTACAGCACCTGGTCGCATAAATTTGCTGAAGTGCGACATAATATAATAGAGCGGTGTGAAATAGACCTCATCCTTTTCTGGATCGACAATCACCGGAGCGGTACACCAGTTTTTAAACCAATTCGGTCCGCCTTGTTTGTCTAGCACCATATTCCAATCGACCCAACCATCAACCCAATGGTTCAAACAACCAATAATATCGGTGGCATAACGGTTTACTGGAGCGTATTTGGGATGCAAATGTTTGTCTTTTTCGCTCGCCCAATCCCAACCCCAATCGGTGGCTTCTTTTTTCCAATACCAAGCGTCGTCGTTCCAATGTGGAATTTCCGAATCGACACAAGCTTCGGTTTGAATCAAATATTTATTCGGTGCTTTTTTGTGCGCATATTGCAACGCATCTGGAAAATAATCATAAGTGCTTTCGTACCAATGAATGGCGGTTCCGGCAAAATACTTCGACGTTTTCTCATCGCGAAACATGGCATCAACCCATTCTTGCAAACCAGCACGGTTTTGATCGTAACCTAAAATTTTTACATCCAATTTGCCATATGCTTCCAAAGTGGGTCCCAAATGATTTTGAACAAAAAGCGTCATTTCTTCTGGAGAAAAAAGCATGCTTTCCCAATTGTTGCCGTTGCCATGAGGCTCGTTGATTACCGTCAATCCCCAAATATCAATACCTTCTTTTTTATATGCGTCGATATATTTCGAATAATACAAAGCCCAAGTATCGTTGTATTCCGGAAGTAATTTCCCACCAATCCAACTTTTGTTGTCTTTCATCCAAGGTGGTGCCGTCCATGGTGAAGCAATGATGTTAAAGCCATTTTTTGAAATCGATTTGGCTTCTAAAATCATCGGAATGATATCGTTTTTGTCTTCTTCAATGGAGAAATTATCGAGATTTTTATCACCTTCCACCATCGCATATGCATACTGTTTTAGCGAAAAATCACAAGAATTAATGTGCGTTCTGGTCAATGAATAATTAGCACCAGCTTCACTAAAATATGCGTCCAATACTCTTTTACGATTCTTTTTACTAAGCTGATTTAATAAATGGGCACTAGATTCTGTAAACGACCCACCAAAACCGGTGATAGTCTGGAACTTTTCTTCGGGATTTAAAGTAATTGAAATAGGCTTTTCACTTTCTGAAAATGTATTGACTTTCGTTAGCGAATTCCCGCCAGCGGAAGTTTCATAAACTTCAATTGCTAAATCTTTCGAAGCTTTGCAACCATTCAATGAAAATGCCATAACCAATGCGATGATTAATAATTTAAAATGCAGTAAAAATCTTTTTCTCTTTTCCATGATGCTTAATTTGTAACCAATTCGGCAGGTGTTTTCACATCGAGCCACAAAGCTTTTTCGTTGCCTTGATAGGTTTTTGTAATCGGTTTTCCATTGCGCGTTAAGCCTTTAAAACTTCCAGCATCAACTGCATTCCAAAGCACATATTTGGCTTCCGATTTCAAGTTGATCAAACCAAAATGATTTTCTGAACCTAGCGGATTGGCACTGTCTTTCCAGTTTTCATCGAAAGCTTCAAAATAGAAACAACTGATTCCGGATTTGTTCGTCCACGCCCGCATTAGGTTGTAAAATTGTGCCGATTTATATTCGTCTGTTGCCTTTGAACCAGCGTTGCCGTAGAGTTCATTACACATGGTTGCCCAACCTGTTTCCCCAATATGAACGGGTTTATTCACTCCTATAGATTTCATATAAGCCACCACATTTTCATATTGCGACTTAGCATAATCTCTGGCTCTAAGCATGGCAGCATCGATTTTTTCTTTATCAGATAAATGATCTTCGCCAGAAACCGTTCCCCAAAATACCGGATTGTAATGCGTATCATGCATCGGATACGTGTGCAACGAAATATAATCGACGGCTTTCATCAATTGATTCAAATCATCGTTATGATACATCGCATCACCGCCGCCCCAAGAAGCAAAATTATCTGAACTGGTAATCCACAAATCTTTGGGCAATTTTTGTTGCTTTTTTAAATTTTGTAAATGATTTACCCATTTCAGAATAACAGCAGGTTGTACATAATAATTCGTGGCCCATTTGACCATCGCTTCATTACCAACCGCAATAATTTTGACGATATCGGGATATTGATTCGCCAATCGAACCGCTTCGGCAATTTCAATCGCATTGCGTTCGCTTTCTTCGTTGTGGTTTGGCGGTAAGTCTGTCCATGCATTTTTGCAATCAATCCAAACGCCCAACATTACGTACATTTCAAAAGCTGCATTTTCCTTTTTCAATTCGGTAATCGCTTGAAGCAAATGGGCTGCTTCTTGATGGTGCACATTATACGTTCTGATGACTTTGATGTTGATCGCCGACAACAGTTTCATATCGTCTTTCAACTCCGAAATTGTGGGTTCTACATCACGAGTTTGCGTGCGATAACCACCATAACAAATGGCTTGATACTGATTATTTCCTAATATTTTTTCTGCTGTCATTTCGTTTAAAACATGGCTTTTTATATGGCTATTACAAGACATCAATAAGAGTAATAGTATATAAATTGCTGGATTCATTATCTCAAATTGGCTGCGGTCAAACTCACAGTGATTTGTGAAATTTCGCCGCTTCTTAAGAATATTTTTTTACTGGTTTCTGAATTTAATTCCAATGTTGGATACACTTCATTGGTTCCGTTGTTGAAAATTAATTCTAATTGATTTTGAGTGGCTATTTTATAAATTACAGGCACCTGACAAACTGTAAATGCGATACTTCCTTTATCGAGTAGTACAGATTTTTCAACTCCATTTAATGGTATAAAAGTGACTTGCTGCGCTTCTTGCAAAAATTCCTTTTGAGACAGCAGTGTGGGTTCAAAACGCAATTTTCCATGGTTGACTTTAATACCAAGTTCACCAATTCGAGTTAGAATATCTTCTTTCACTTGCCCTGTCATTCCAGGTTGTTGCGCGCCACGATGCAAAGGTGTGTGCGAATACGGATCGGTTGGAAAAGCACCGTAAACTTTAGGCGATTTGTGGATACCAATGCCTTCACCTATTTCTTGATATTGTTGTATTAATGTAGCAACCACTTCTGAATCATCTTGATTTTGAATGGCTGTTAAAGTCACTTCTTGAACCGCCAAATGCAGTTTAGAAACCATATGCCAATAGATAGAACCCAATCCTTCAAAGGCGAAGAAAGTGCCCGATCTTCCGGTAAATGCTTTGTGATTGAAAACAGATTCGAAAATTTGCAACACAAGATCGGTTTCTTTAGCCACCAATTCCTGATACTCTTTTTGATTTCCAAGTTGGACTAAAGCAGATTTTAAATCATTGGCATTATGGAAATTGCCATTAAAATGATAACCGCCTTTAATGTCTTGATTGATGATTTGGGTATTGTGATATTGCAATAATTTCAGCAGTAAAACTGACGTTGCTATCGTCTTTTCTGGAATGGTATTTTTCTCCAAAAACTTAGGAAGATCTTTGTTCGGGTATAAAATGTAACTGTTCTGATCAGCTCTATATAAAGCACTGTTACGCAAAGCTTCTAAAATGTTGGCTGATTGTTTTCCGTTTAAAAAACCTGAACTCAACACCGCTACTTGCCCTTCTAACATTTCTGGCAAATAAGAAATTGCGACACCATCTTCTTCCACCGACATCAAATTGTAAGCGTGATACAAGTGATCTTCTCTCTGATTTGCGTTGATGGAATGTTCTATAAAATCTAAACTTATTTGGGTGAATGCTTTTAAACCTTCCATAGAAACGGTGCGCTTTTTACCCCAAAATCCGCTTTGGTAAACATGATTTCGGTAATCTGAAGCGGCTTGCCCCAAGGCATCCATAATCTTTTTTCGATCTTGGTTGTTGATGGAAGATTTTAATAACGGTTTGAAATTGATGAGATTTTCTCGAACGGCGTGATAGAATTCGACCATCTCATTTGAAATCTTAATGTTTTCAGTACTCGAAGCATGAAGCAACTCTTGGAAAAATTTCAAAAAGCGGTGCAAATAATAAAGCGTCACCATCGAAACACCATTCCCCACAAGTGCATTGTTGGCATCGTTCCATTCCGGACGTTGGGTATTCATCCAAATACCGGCTTCAGGAATAAAGTTTGACATTTTAGACAACACAGTTGCCAATATTTTTTCAATAAAATTGACGTGGTAAATGGCATCGTGGTCGGTCTGCAACAAAGCACCATCAGCTCCAAGTATGGCACGTTGCTGTTTGATTTTACTTTCCCATTCGTAATTGTATGCAATCGTATCTTTTGGGTTTTTCAAAATCTCTTGATACGATTTTATAGTGTATGGCACGGCGGCATAAACGAAGCATTCTTTTTCAAAATACGCATGCAGTTTGCCCGGTTGGTATTTTTCTATAAATTCTAAAAATTTCAGCAAATAAATAATCTGATGGTCGCCCCAATAACCGATGTAAGACCAAGGATTATCATGTTCGATGGTTTCCCAATCAAAACCATCTTTGGTCACGCGATACGGATTGTAGCCATCAAAAGTCGAAGCATTCAAAAACTTGTGAATCATACCATCGATAAACTGCGGATAAGCATAAGCTAAGGCTTCCCAATTTTGGAAAATATCGCGCCAGTTGCCTTCATAATCTAATATCTTAGAACCGTCAATTTCGCTTCGGGTATTGATTGAAAACTTATTCCAAGGTCGACTCGGATCGCCATGTCTTCTGCTGAATTTTAGCGGTAAATATTCCGTGGCAAGTCGAAATAAATCGGCGTCAGCTTGTTGTGAAATGGCTTTTTCAAGAACCGCATAATCAAAAGTTTCAGGCAGTTGATTTAAAAAAAGAGCATTTCTTTCAACAACCAGTGCATTGGCACGCTTTAGATAAGCTGAAAAATCATTTTTATCGATTTGATAATTGTTATCGAAAATTCCACCGCGCATGATGTTAAACAAAACGTTCGAAAAATGTCGGGTGTCTTTGCGTTTGTCGGCTGTAAACTGTAAACCGTCGGCTGTAGCATTTAACGCTATCAGGTTTTGTTTGCCTAACTCAATATCTGCTATCAACTGATTTTCTAGCGTATTATCCTTCAAAATGGCTTCCGAAAGCGCAATAATCTGAGCTTGATTTTGATTGACATTGGCAATTATTTTCCAAGTCTTGGTGGTTTTTTTTACCAGAAGTAAATCGGTAGAAACGAAGTAAGCGCCTTTTTCACCTTTGACATCGGTTTCTGGTTGCAATTTTTGTTGCTTTCTAAAAGCAGGAAGTTGTAAGGATGACAATAGGTAAGTTGGTTTATCCAATCCAATCGACCAAGCGATATTGGCTTTTAAGGCTTCGCTAGGTTCGGCTTTATCTACAATAATCGCACTGAGCGCAAAAATCCCTAAACCGCTTTCTGGAACAATTTCATTGCGTTTGTATGCGTCAACCAAATTGCTCGTTGTGGTTTGCAAGTCGGCACCAACGCCATGTGGCATGATGTTTTGCATTCCATCCAACAATGTTATCTCATAATCGACTTCAGCATGGTTGATGATTTCTGAGGTTTTGACAAAACCAAAATCATTGCTTGTACTCCATTGGTAGCGGAAAGTCAGTTGCAAATCGTGGTGAATTTCCTCGAAGATGATTTTATTCCCGCAACTGTTTTTATACAGATTACGGCTCAAATTATAATGGTCATTGAATCGTTCTGAAAACGGTTCCCATAGCCAAGTCTTGTTGTTGGCATGAATTTGAAAAATAGATTTGCTTCCCGTAACATCTGCAAATTCTGTGATTTTATCATCCGTGTAATAGGGAAAAAGTGCGAAATCGGCATTCTTTCTTCCTGCAGATAAACCGCCATTGCTTGAGATGAATAACCAATGATTCGAATCGCTGACGATACTCATAAAAAACGGACGCATCGCATCAACATGAGCTATTTTATAATATTGCTCACCGTCGAGATTGACCATTTCCATGGTTATTGACTTATCGTTTGTTTCCAATTCATCCATTGATGTTGTTTGGGTTTTATTCATCACGCAGTTATTAAGAATACTTATTTATTAATTTACTTCTTTGTAAACCCTTACATAATCAATCGTCATTTTTTGTGGGAAAGGCGTCTGTGGCGTCGGATTTCCTAGGAAATTTCCACCTACAGCTACATTCAAAATCATGAAAAACGGATGGTCGTAAACCCATTCGCCTGGCAAATCACTTTTTTCGAAACGTTGGTATAAATAACCATCCACAAAATAATCGACCGTATCGGCGTTCCATTCGATAGCAAAAATGTGAAAATCTACATCAAAGCGATTGCTTCTTAATGCATAACTACCTGTAATAGCGTCACCTCCTGAGTATCCTGGACCGTGAAGTGAACCATTGACAATACTTGGCTTTTGTCCGCGCAATTCCATGATATCAATTTCTCCGCATTGCGGCCATGTTACTGTATCTACATTAGAACCCAACATCCAGAAAGCTGGCCATAAACCTTGACCATAAGGCGTTTTCAACCGCGCTTCAAACCGACCATAAGTCTGCGAAAACAAATTTTGCGTTTTAATTCTAGCGGAAGTATACTGTGAACCTTGATAACTTTCTTTCAAAGCAGTAATGACTAAATTTCCGTTACCATCCATCGCGATGTTTTGCGGGCGATTGGTATAATTTTGAAGTTCTTGATTTCCCCAACCGTTGTTACCCGTTCCGGTATCAAAAGCCCATTTTGTGGCATCTGGCAGTTCGCCTGAGGTTCCTTCAAATTCGTCGCTCCAAGTCAATTGCCAATTGCGATTGTCAAGTTCTTGCTTGCTGTCGTCTGAATTGCATCCTATTAAAGTGACCACTGTTAAGGCCAAGAATAAACTATTTTTCATTGCTATTTTTTTCATCTGTAAGTGTTTTTAAATTAAAACCAAGCTTGCATTAGTTTCGGAAATAGATATTATCCACATAAATATCGCCATTGCCATCAAACTTAATTTGAAAGACATTGCTCAAATTGACAGGAGCAAAGCTGCTCAATGGAATATCAACACTATTCCAACCACCAGGCGATGGAACGGTTAAAGTATAAGATCTTTCCACAGATCCTGGATTACTAATGAGGTAGACTTTTAAACTTGTGGAGTTGGCAGTATAATAATCTAAATGCAGGAAATTTCTAGAAGATACATTTTGAGCTGATCCAAATTCTAAACCTTGGTAATTTAATCCAGCATATTTGAGTGTATTGTTTCCTGCGATTGAAACTTGAGATGCAACGGTTGCTTGTCCCCAATTCGGATTCAAATTTGAACCAGAAACATTGGTGTAAGCATCGCTAAAAATGGAAGTCACATTGGCTGCTGCAGTTGTTGGTGTTGGAGCTGCAGTTGTTGGCACTGGCGGAATGATGCTACCATCGTTGTAGAAATAAATATTATCCGCATAAAAATTAGTAATATTGGTTCCAGAGAAAATAATCTGTCCCAAATGTGCTCTGCTGGACAAACCTGCTAAACTTGAAAATGGAATATCCAAACTAACCCAATTTTGAGACACCAAGGTTGGCGTTGTATAAGTTCTGCTTCCGGTTGTATCATTGCCTCCACCGAATGCAGCATCTACGCCCCAATCATTCACTTCAAATTTGAAAGTTGCTCCAGCAGGTATTGCGTTTGAAAAGTACAAATCAACATGCAAATGCGACATTGTGGTAGCATTAATCGTAGGAGTGCTGAATTGGATTCCGACAAAATTAAAGTTGGTATAATTCAGTACATTGTCACCATTGACCGTAAAATCAGCCGATTGTGTTGTTTGATAAGGCGCGTAATAGCCGTTGTAATAATCTACAGGAACATTCGGATAGGTTTCGCTAAAAACAGAAATTACAGTTGAAGCATTTCTGGTCGGTATTGGTGCCTTGGTAAAAGTTCCTAGTGAATTTATTGTCAATGAACCTAAGGCAGGTTGTCCGCCTAATGTTGCCGTAATTACTGTCGAACCAACACCTATTGTATTGATAACTCCAGCTTCATTTACGGTTGCCACTGCTGTATTAGAAGAAGTAAATTCTAAATAAGATGGACTGATGGAAACCGCTTGATCGATTCCGTTGGGTAAATTGAATGTTGAAATAAGTCCCGTAACATTAGATTGTACGCCGTTGAAAGAAGTTTCAATTTTGTTTACACCATTTAAAATGGAAGCCTGACCGTGTGCGATGGTTCCTAGTTTTTCGAACTTCACTTCATCGAGCCAAAAAGTATAACCTTGTCCATTTTCAGGTCCTTCTGAAAAATACAACATCCCTTTCTCAATTTTAAGTTTGGAGGCATCGGGAATTGGGATAATATACTTTTTCCAAGTGGTGGTTAAACTTGCTCCTGAAATGGAAGTTTCGTATTTGTTTAATCCCAAATCGATTCCAAATCCAATCACATCCAAACTGGCAGCTTTCGTACTCCTAGCCCAAAAAGTTAAGGCATCATAACCTGATAAATCTCTGCCTACACTTGTAAAAAAAGCGCCACCGGCATAAGCACCGTCTGGATCATTAACGTTAGGAACATCAATACGAATAGATGCACTTGAGTTGTTATAAGTAACTTCACTGTCAGCTTGAAAAGCGGTGATTACTGTATTACTGAAAGCCGCATAATTCAACCCTGGAGAAAATCCATCGATAAAAACTTCACCGTTTGTCGAATAGGTTGCTTCTTGAAAATCTTTAGGATCGTTTTCACAACCTAGAAAAATCAGCACGATCATCCATAAGGAAAAATGCTTTGCTGTGCGAATGGTATAATTTGATTTCATATCGTTATTTTTAATTTCCAATGTTAATTTGAATGTAAGTTCTGATTTCCCATTCGTT
>ERZ724516.1229-NODE-1229-length-15147-cov-4.026570_pt1 | contig 15147 bp, 12 predicted proteins | sample MGYA00376049_ERZ724516 | MGnify/ENA primary metagenome ERZ724516 (study PRJEB28724, sample SAMN07190886) | activated sludge metagenome | isolation source: activated sludge of sewage treatment plant in Hong Hong | place: USA: Christiansburg, Virginia | collected... | reverse complement strand
GCTCAGGCGCGGCGATCCGCTGTTCTATGTGCAGTTCGAGGCCGAGGGGCCGGACAGTGCTGCCGTGGCGGCCTTGCTCGATATCTTCGTGGCGCCACTGGCTGCCGCGGCGGCTGATGTCGTGGTGCTCGGTTGCACGCATTATCCGTGCGTGTCGGCGGCGATTGCCCGGCGCATGCCGGCTGGTACCGTGTTGCTCGATACCGGCGAACCGGTGGCGCGTCAGCTTGAGCGTCTGCTCGCGGCGGGCAATCTGCTCGGCGGCGGGGAGGGCCGGCTGACGGTGGCGACGAGTGGGGCACCGGCGTCGGTGACTGCTACGGTGGACCGGATTTTTGGGCAAAAATTGAAAATAGAACATTGGGAGCCTTGATGAGCGAGGGGCAAAAGAACGGGGTGCAAAAACCGCTGGCGGGCCTCAAGGTGGTCGAGCTCGGCACGCTGATCGCCGGGCCGTTCTGCACGCGGATCATGGGCGAGTTCGGCGCCGAGGTGGTCAAGGTCGAATCGCCGGACGGCGGCGACCCGCTGCGTAAATGGCGCAAGCTCCACGAAGGCACTTCGCTGTGGTGGGCCGTGCAGGGGCGCAACAAGAAGTCGGTGACGGCCAATCTGAAGCATCCGGAAGGCCGCGAGTTCGTTCGAAAGCTGATCGCCGAAGCCGACATCCTGGTCGAAAACTTCCGCCCCGGCGTGCTGGAAAAGCTTGGCTTGGGCTGGGAAACCCTGAAGGTGGATAACCCGGGGCTGGTCATGGTGCGCCTCTCCGGCTTCGGCCAGACCGGGCCGTACAAGGATCAGCCGGGCTTCGGTGCAGTCGGCGAATCAATGGGGGGCCTGCGCTACATTACGGGCTTCCCAGACCGGCCGCCGGTGCGCACCGGCATTTCCATCGGCGACTCCATTGCCGCGCTGTGGGGCGCGATTGGCGCGCTCATGGCGCTACGCCACAAGGAAGTCAATGGCGGTGCCGGGCAGGTCGTTGATGTGGCGCTCTACGAGGCGGTCTTCGCGATGATGGAATCGATGGTGCCGGAGTTCGACGTTTTCGGCTTCGTGCGCGAACGTACCGGCAACATCATGCCGGGCATTACGCCGTCGAGCACACACACCACGAAAGATGGCAAACACGTCACCATCGGTGCCAATGGCGACGCGATCTTCAAGCGTTTCATGAACGCCATCGGTCGCCCCGATCTTGCCAATGATCCGACGCTGGCAGACAACGCTGGCCGCGATGCCCGGCGCGATGAAATCTACGGCCTTATAGACGACTGGTGTGCCGGGCTCGATGAGGCGGAGGTGCTGGCAACGCTGGCTGCGGCCGAAGTGCCGTCATCGCGCATCTATTCCGCCGCCGACATGTTCGCCGACCCACAATTCATCGCCCGCCAGATGATCGAGTCAGCCCGCTTTCCGGATGGCAAGGAGTTCAAGATTCCCGGCATCGTGCCCAAGCTGACGGAAACGCCGGGCAGCACAGAATGGCTGGGCGCCGCGCTCGGTGAGCATACCGACGCCGTACTGACAGAACTGGGCTACACCACAGCCCGAATCGCCACGCTAAGGGGCGACGGGGCGATCTGAGCGGCCGAGGCGCGGATTGCCACGGTCAACCGGAAAAATTGGGCGAAATTAGAATCACGCGATGGGCTGTTCTGTGCCCAAAACGGCCGGTTGTCCCTCTATGCTCTCAGCAGCAGGAAACAGATGCGGAGCAGCCATCCCGACGACTGCAGACCGATAAGGCATCGACAGGCGGGAATATCGAATGACTGATTGCTGACAAATCGCCGACATTGATGCCGTAGATTTCTAAACACCTTCTTTCGTTAGTGACGAACGCTAGAAGCCAACCTTGGGTAATTCATACCCGTGCCGTAAAATTGGACTTGGCAACTTGCCGGCCTAGTCACCTAGAATATACCAATGTTTGAACTCGACACCATTACTGTTAAAGGCTACAAAAGCATTGCTGCTATTGAGCGGCTGAAGCTCGGTGCAATCAATCTTGTGATCGGTCCCAATGGTTCTGGTAAATCGAACTTCATCGGTTTATTTGCTTTTTTGCACGCGATTCGCGACGGACGCTTGCAGGACTATGTGATCAAGGCGGGTGGTGCGGACAAGGTGTTGCACTTCGGGTCTAAGGTAACTGACCAATTACAAATACGGATTTCGTTTAAAGATGAGCGAAACCAGTACGCCATCCACCTTGAGCCAACCGATGCTGACGAACTCGTGCCCAGCTTTGAGGCAGTGTATTTCTGGGACAAGTCAAAGTGGCCGCAGCCATATAGCGAAGTGATTGGCAGGGATGGTAAGGAAGCTGGAATCAGCGTTGAGAAATCAAGCTACGTCGTAAATTACGTGCGTGATCATTTGGACAGTTGGCGCCTTTATCACTTCCACGATACAAGTTCCTCATCGCCTATGAAGAAGACGGCAGACCTCAATGACAATCACTATCTAAAGCCGGACGGTTCGAATCTGGCCGCTTTTCTCTATTATCTGCGCGAGAAGCACGAGGCGTCATACAGCCTGATACGCCGGACGGTTCAACGGATGGCGCCATTTTTCGACGATTTCCAATTGGAGCCACAGAAGCTGAATCCGGACAAAATCCGTCTGGAATGGCGCCACAAGGGTTCAGATGCGTACTTCGATGCGTCTTCGCTGTCTGACGGAACCTTGCGCTTCATCGCGCTAGCGACGCTGTTGTTACAGCCGGAAAGTTATCGGCCATCGGTGATTTTGGTCGACGAGCCAGAACTGGGTCTGCATCCCTACGCAATTACTTTGCTAGCCTCGCTGATCAAGCAAGCATCGACGAAGACGCAGGTCATTATTTCCACGCAGTCGCCGCTCCTTCTCGACCATTTTCAGCCTGAAGACGTGCTGGTCGCCGACCGTGTGGACGGTGGGACACAGCTTACCCGGCTGAATCCATCTGGGCTGGAGTCTTGGTTAGAGGATTACAGCTTGGGGCAGCTTTGGGAAAAAAATGAACTTGGTGGCCGTCCGGGGGCAGAGTAAAAACATGACGCGCTTGCTTGTTCATGTCGAAGGAGAGACTGAAGAGTCTTTCGTGAATGAGGTGCTCGCTGGTCACCTATATGGTTTCGGCTATACCAAGATTAGCGCTCGATTGGTTGGGAACGCCCGCCAACGGGATCGACGTGGAGGCATCCGTGCCTGGAGTTCGACACGCAAGGATATCCTGCGTCACCTGATGGAGGATGCCGGCAGTCTCTCAACCACAATGGTGGATTATTACGCTCTGCCGAAAAACGGTGAGCGAGCCTGGCCGGGCCGGGCCGATGCGGCCTTGCGACCGTTTCCCGAAAAGGCACTAACTATCGAGGAAGCACTGACGGAGGATATTTGCATCGAGATGGGAGACGACTTTGATCCGAGGCGCTTTGTCCCGTATGTGATGATGCATGAGTTCGAGGGGCTTCTTTTTAGCGATCCCGAAAGGCTGGGGGAGGGAATTGGTCGCCCGGGCTTGACGCCTGCCTTCGAAGCTATCCGCAAGCAGTTCTCAACGCCAGAAGAAATTAACGACTCACCGCAAACGGCGCCGTCGAAACGAATCCTTGGTCTGGTGCCTGAGTACGAAAAGCCCCTGATGGGGACCTTAGCCGTGCTGGCAATTGGCCTCGACACGATCCGCCAAGAATGTCCGCTATTTCGGGCTTGGGTAGAACGTTTGGAGCGGTGGCCTGCTGGAGGATAGTCCTACGACTCCTATTCGAAGTTCGACTGTTGCTTAAATTGAGAATTTCGAATGACCGATTTGGCCAAGTTGTGTGAATTGCGGTTAGGGCAGGTCCCGACGTACATCAGTCGTTCGGATAGCTGCTTTCCGGATTCAGTGAGTGGCGGTAGTTGGCCGACAACTGCCATCACTCGCAATTGCTTCCCGTTTGATCAACGCAACCTGAAACGTACCGGCAGAACGACCTGTCGGGGTGCATCTGCTGGTAGGGATTGGAGTGAGCGGACGGCGCGCAGGGCGGCGTCGTCGAGTAGTGGGTGGCCGCTGCCTTGCTCGACGCGGGCGGCGCTGACTTTGCCGGCTTCGTCGATGATGATCAGGACGTGTACTTCGCCTTCCAGTCCGCGGGCAATGGCGTCGGCGGGGTAGAACTGGCCGGCGCTGTCGAGTTTCTTGAGGTGTTCGCGGACGGCCTGCGTCCATGTTTTCACGGGTTGTGCTGTTGTTTTGTCGGCGGGTTTTGGGTCGATTCTGGGTTTTGCCTTCGGGGCAGCTTCATTTTGCGGTTTGGCCGGTTCCGGCAGGCTCAGCGGCGGTGTTGCCGATGGCGCCAAGGGCGGTCGCAATTCGGCGGTGAGCGGTGCTGCGGTCGACCGCGAATTCTGGTCAAAATTGAAATCGGGTAGCAGCGGCAGCAGGTGCAGGGAGAGCGACAGCGCCAAGGCTGCAAAAAGCCGGTAATCGATCCGGGTCATGAGAAAATGGGGGCTGGCCTGAGGCAATGGATAAGCAATGAAACTGACTGCAAAACGATGGTTTGCCATGATAAGCGCGATGGGGCTGTTGCTGTCGGCTTCGGTGCCCGTTTGTTCGGCTGCCGCGACCTTGCCGGACCCGGTGCGCTTTACGTTGAGCATGGAGCTGGGCGATGTCGGTCAGGCCGAAGAATGGCTCAATGCCGGCCTGCCACCCGACTTCATGGGTAGCCGGATCGGCTCGGGTCTGATGATCGGTGCCTGGGAGGGCAAGCCGGATCTGATGCGCCTTTTTCTTTCGCGGGGGGCGGATATCAACCGGATTAACGCCAACGGCGAGTCGGCCATAGCGCTGGCCGCGTGGCGTGGCAATCTGGATATGGTCAAGTGGCTGCTTGACCGTGGGGCGAGCATCAACGCGCCGAAACGGCAATGGTCGGCGCTGCACTACGCTGTTTTTGCGGGACACACTGAGGTTGCCGATTTTCTGATCGCGCAGGGGGCCGACATCAACGCCCAGAGCACCAACGGTTCCAGCGTGCTCATGATGGCCGTCTATGAGGGGCACCAGCCGCTGGCGCGCAAGCTGATGGAGCTTGGCGCCGAGCGGGCGTCGAAGAACGACTGGGGCGATGGTGCGCTGGAGTGGGCGATGCGCCACGACCGCCTGGAACTGGCGCGCATGGTGAGCAACCCGGAAGAGTTCAACATCGCGGTCAGCCAGCCCAAGGAAAAATGGGGGGCGCCGGTTCGCTCCATGCGCAGTTCGAAGGAGCTTGAGGAATTGCTCAATATGCGCGAGAAGCTCGTCGAACGTGGCATGAGCACGGATGTGATCGACAAGCGGATTGCGACGGAAAGGGTACGCGTCGTGCGTGCTGAAATGGACCGGCCGTCTCCGGCGCGGGCGGCGACCTTGGAGATTACCGCCAGTCGCAAGGCGCCTGAAACGCAGTCGGCCACGATCATTTACGATGACAAAGGCAAGGCCGTTGGTTACAAGGTGCCGCCAGCCACGTATTTCGGCACGCCGAAGATGCCCGTCAAGGTGCCGCTGAAAAAATACTGACGATGCCGGTTTTCGGCCGTTCAATTGCAAATCGCGATGCGCTCATGCAGACTTCGCTGATCAACCGAGAGAGGAATGGGCATGCTTTACGTGGCGAGAGATAGCGCTGGCAGGATTTGCGAACTGCACCCCATGGCGCAGGGCGACGCCAACGAAGCCTTGCCGGCCGATCATCCCGAGGTTTTGCAGTTCATTCACGAACGCTGGCGGCAGAACGAACTCCATGAACTGGACCGCGATTTTGTCCGGGTCATCGAAGACACCATTGAACTGCTGATCGCCAAGGATCTGATCATGTTCACCGACCTGCCACCCAAGGTGCAGGAAAAGCTCTTGCGGCGCAAAGAGGTTCGTCAGTCAAAACACTACGAAGGTGCCTTTGGTACCGGCGGCGACGACATCATCCCGCTCTGATTTCTGGTTGGAAGCAGAGCGGGGCTACCCCGTAGAGAGAGCAGTATTAGTTGACCGTCACCACAGCCTTGACCAGTTCGGCCAGGGTGCGCACGCCCATTTTTTCCATGACCCTTGCCCGATGGGCTTCGACAGTTTTCATGCTGATGTTCAGTTCATCGGCAATCTGCTTGTTGAGCTTGCCGGCGACGACCAGCTTCATGACTTCGCGTTCGCGCTGGGTCAGCTGATCGAGCCGGTGGCTGATCGCCCCGTTGCGCTGGCGGCGGGCCGATAGCTGGCAGTCCAGTTCAAGTGCTCGGACAATGCGCGAGAGCAGATCCTCGTTGTGGAACGGCTTCTCGATGAAATCGCAGGCGCCGCGCTGCAGCGCGGAAACCGCCATGGGTACGTCGCCGTGGCCGGTAACGAAGATGACCGGCAGTTGCGATCCGAGCGAATCGAGTTTTTCCTGCAGTTCGAGGCCGCTCATTTCCGGCATCCGCACATCGAGGATCAGGCAGCCCCGCATGTCGTCGCGCCAGGCTTGTAGATAACTCTCGGCGGAGTCATAGCAGGCCACGTCGTAGCCTTCGCCCTCGAGCAGCCAGGTCATCGAGTCACGCATGGCCTCGTCGTCGTCAACGACGTAAATTATCTGCGTCCGTTCATTCATCGCCTACCTCGCCATTTTCGTCGTTATTTTCTTCTATCGGCACGGTGAAGTGGAACACCGTGCCCCCCTCGCGCCGTGGTTCGACCCACAGCCGTCCCTGGTGAAACTCGATGATCGACCGGCAGATTGCCAGGCCAATGCCCATGCCCTCGGCCTTGGTCGTGTAGAAGGGCGCAAAAATCTTCTCGATGTCTTCTTTGGCCAGACCATGGCCCTGGTCGGAAACCGATATCTCCAGCATCCGCTCATCGACGCGCTGGGCATGCAAGGTCAGTAGCCGGCGTGAAACGGGCAGATCGCTCATCGCTTCGATGGCGTTCTTGAACAGGTTGAGCAGCACCTGCTCGATCATGATGCGGTCGACGACAATTTTCGGCAAATTCTCGGGCAGGTCGACGACGATTTGTGTGCCGGTACGCTGGGCATCGATGTCGGCAAAGGCACGGGTCTCGTCGACCAGTTCTTCGAGGGCGATCGGCTGCCGGTTGGGGTCGCCTTTCTTCACCATGTCGCGCATGCGGCGAATGATCTTGCCGGCCCGTTCGGCCTGGTCAGACGCTTTCTGCATGGCAGCCAGGAGGTCGTCGAGCTTGTAGTTTCCTGCCCGCATGCGCTTGACGCAGCCGGCGCAGTAATTGGCGATGGCCGACAAGGGCTGGTTCAGCTCATGCGCCAGTGACGAGGCCATTTCACCCATGGTGATCAGGCGCGAGGTCTGCTCGAGGCGCTTTTGCTGCTGGAGATTCACTTCATCGACGAGCTTCTTGTCGGTGATATCAGCGCCGATCTGGACGCGCACGGTGCGGCCATCGACCCAGCGGATGGCGCGCTCGTGCAGGTGATACCAGCGGCCGGACAGCGTGTGCTGGACCTCACCGTCGAAAAGTTCGCAGGGCAATTCGTCGACACCGATCTGCAAAGGGTCTCGGGCCAGTGAATCCGGCGGCGGACGGCAGGCCGCCGTTACCTGCGCCGAGTCCTGACCGACGCTGTCAAAGCCGAAGATGTTCTGGAAGGAGCGGTTGGCGAAAAGAATTTCACCTGTCTTCACATCGGCCACATACACCGCCGAGTCGAGGCCATCGATGACGGTGACGAAACGTTCGTGGGCGCGTTCGAGTTCGACACGCACGCGCTTCGGTTCGGTGATGTCGTTCATCGAGGCCATCCAGCCGATCTGCTGGCCATCGGTACCGATCAGCGGGGAAAAATAGAGGCGGACGTCGAAGCGTTCGCCGCTCTTGCGCATGATGCGCATCTCGAAGCCGCTGGCTGGCGCCTGTCCGGCCAGCGCAGTGTCGATGTTGTTTTGCAGACGATCGAACTCTTCCGGTGGCCAATAGGGGTAGGGCGGCTTGATGCCGACCAGTTCGCTTTCATCGAAGCCGGTCATTCGGCAGAAGGCGGCGTTGACGAAGGTGATCCGGCCCTCAAGGTCGATGGCGCGCAGGCCGGTGATCATCGATTGCGACATGGCCTGGCGGAAAGCGTAGGCGGCGCGGAGTTCTTCCTCGGTTTCGGCACGGTGCCGGGCGTGCCGGCGCAACTGGATGAGCGTTACGGATGCGATCAGGGTCAGCACGAGAATCAGTGCCGCCGGCACGAACGGTAGCCAGGCGCCGCCAAGGCGGTAAGCGACGATGTTGAGGCCGAGGCGATTGTTGGGCAGTTCGAGGCTGATCTGGCCGGATACCTGGCGGTCAGTTGGCTTGACCGACGAATTGCTCAGGAGTTCGCGATTCTGCGCGTCGACCACGGTCAGGCTGTAGCGGGTCGTGAAGACGGTCGGCAAGGTCGCGCGCAGCAGCGTTTCCAGGGATTGCAGGGCGATGAAGGCGCCAAGGTCGCCGCTGCCGCGCTGGACAGGATGAATGATGTCGTGCGCCGTCCGCTGGGTGGCATCGCGGTAATCTGGAGAAACTACCGCCCGGCGAACCCGCAGGGCTTCCTGAAGGGCAGCCAGCCGCTCGCCATCGAGTTGTTCGCCGACGAAGACAGCCGTCGATTCATTGGGCGCAACCCACTCCACCTTGCCGTCGGTATCGACCCAGATGATGGCCTGGATTTCAGGTGCCTCGCGTACATATCGGCTGGCCTTGACCTGGAAGGTTTCGTAATTCAGTTGCTTGAATTCCTGCTCACGCCCGAGTTCGGCTAGAAAGTCCTGATGCGCGTGCAGGCGATTGCCGATGGTTCGTTCCGCCCAGTGCATGTCGCCTTCCAGGGCAGAGCGTGCCGTGTCCAGTTCGCGCCATTGCAGCAGGCCGGTCAGGATCAGCATGGCCAGCGCGAAAATGCCGATGGCAAAGTAGGGGGCGAGCCATAGCCGGGCGTTTTTGGGCTGAGGAGCGGGAGGACGCATGAGCATGGGCAAATTCTTCGCTTCCCTTGTGGCATCGGCCATAGGTACTTACCCTATGTTGATGAGATAAGTTGCAATCCAGGGCACGAGCAGCGCGGTGAGCGCCCCGTTCATGCCCATGGCCAGCGCGGCGAAAGCACCGCTCTGCTCATTCACCTGAAAGGCGCGCGCCGTGCCGATACCGTGCGAGGCGATGCCGATGGCGAAGCCACGGATGGCCGGGTCGCGCACCTTCATGGCGTCGAATACGAAACGTGCGCCGACAGCGCCGAGAATGCCGGTGACGATGACCAGCACGGCGGTCAGCGACGGTATGCCGCCGATGCGCTCGGCGATACCCATCGCTATCGGTGTCGTGACCGACTTGGGGGCGAGTGAGAACTGGGTCGAGGCACTGGCACCGAGCAGGCGGGCAACCAGCACCGCCGAGACGATGGCCGTCAGGCTGCCGGCGATCAGCCCGGCGAGCATCGGCAGCAGCATGGAGCGCACGCGCCTGAACTGGGTGTAAAGCGGGATAGCCAGCGCGACGGTGGCCGGGCCGAGCAGGAAATGCACGAACTGGGCCCCGGAAAAGTAGGTTTCGTACGATGTTGCGGTCAACATCAAAAACAGCACCAAAATGAAAACAGCAATGAGCACCGGATTGGCCAGCGGATTGTTGCCGGAACGGCCGTAGAGCGCGAAGGCGGCCTGATAGGCGAGCAGCGTGATGGTTAGCCCGAGCAGCGGCGAGGCCGAGAGATAAACCCAGATCTGGCTGATTTCCTGCGTCATGGCGCCTCTCCCGAAGGGGCCGGGCTGCGCTGGCAAAGCTTCATGACCAGCGCGGTGACGACCAACGTGGCCAGCGTGCTGAGCAGCAGCGAAACGAGCAGTGGCAGCCATTCATCGGACACCCGGTGGAAATGAACCATGATGCCGGTGCCGGCCGGCACGAAGAGCAGCGAGAGGTGTTGCAGCAGATTCTGGCTGGTCGTCTGCAACTCTTCGCCGGGGCCGCCGCGCAGCACGAGCGCGACAAAGAGCATGAGCATGCCGATGACCGGACCGGGGATGGGCAGACTGAGCGAGCGGGCGAGAACTTCGCCGGCCAACTGGAAAACGAGCAGGGCAGAGAGGGCGAAAATCACGGGCAGCTTCCAGAAAGAATCAGAAGGCTGCTAGTGTATTGGCTCACTTAACTTTTGATAACGGGTTAAAAAGTCTCTTTATCTTGTACCTGAGGTACGAAGTTCTTGGGCGGATTGAACGCTGATCGGCTTAGGGCTCAATATTCCTTGGTGTCGCTCCACATCTCTGGACTGAAACGGACGACACGGTTGCGCCCGCTCTCTTTGGCCCGATACAGCGCCACATCAGCAAATTTGACGGCTTGCCAGAAAGTTTCGCTGTCGGTCGGGAAGTCGGCAATGCCGATCGAGATCGTCTTTTGCAGCGTGATGCCGGCAACCTGAACCTGGAGGTTTTCGACGGCAAGGCGGATCTTTTCGGCCACGTTGTTCGCGGCCACACCCTCGCTATCGATCAGGATGATCAGGAATTCCTCGCCACCATAGCGAATGACCAGGTCGGAGGCTCGCACAGACTGGGTTAGCAGCGAGGAGAGCGCCTTGAGAACGGCGTCGCCGGCATCATGGCCATAGGTGTCGTTGACCATCTTGAAATAGTCGAGGTCGAGCATCAGGATGGCCGCATTGGTGCGCTTGCGCTGCACGCTGGCTACCAGCGTCTCGACGTATTCTTCAAGGAAGCGGCGATTGTTCAGGCCGGTCATCGGGTCGCGTAGCGTGGCATCGCGCAGATTTTCCATGAGCCGCTTGGTTTCGAGCACTGGGGCTGCTTCGCGCAGGTAGACGTTGATGTAGGGAGCGCTGGTCAGCAGTTCTGCTGCTTTTTCAGGGGGCGCCAGCAACTGAACGACGCTGCCGACGGCGCCGGATTGAATGATCGGGAAGCAGAGATGGCGCCGCTCGCCGAGTTCGGCCGGCGGTCGGAACGAGTAGCAGATTTCCGGGTTGGTGATGCTGTCGACGAGATGGCCGGTGCGGCGGACACGGCAGGCTTCGGGGCGGACCAGAATCTGCGGGTCGCACCAGCGACAGGTGTCGGCAATTTCACCATCGACCATGATGGTCTTCATTTGCTTCTTGTTGCTGCTCACTTCATACAGCGAGAACTCCTTCTGCTTGAATTCCTGTTGCAGGGCAATGGACAGGCGCTGATAGATCTCGATCTTGACTTCATCTTCCTCGATGGCCTGCTTGAAGTGCGCGGCCCTGGTCAGGCTTTCCACCATGTCGATGGTCGCCGTCAGCTGATTTTCGTCCGGTGCAGGCGTCCGGTCGGTGAGACGGGCGACATTGCTCCCGATCCGGTTCAGGCCGTCATCGAGAAAAACGAGCAATCGGTTCATGTCGCCGGCGATCTGGCCGATTTCATCGTTGGTCTTCTTGTCTACCTTGGCCTTGAAATCGCCGCGCAAGGCGCGCTGCACGGCTTCTTCAACCGCATTGGCGGTTTCCGAAATGGGCCGTAGCAGGCGGCGCAGAAGAAAAACGAGGAGGAGGGCAAAAATGGCGACCACCGCACCAATGCCTGCGACGGTGATCAAGGCCTTTTCCCGCAGCGCTTCGAGCGACATGCTCATGCTGACGGCACCGAGCACGGCACCTTCGCTGACCTGATGGCACTGCAGGCAGTTCGGGTTGCCGCTGGCGGTGGCGATGTAGGGAATTATGCCGCGGAAGATGGTCTCGCCCCCCTCTTTGATTACCTCGAAACGGGGCTTTCCTTCTTGGAGAACCTGGCGCTCAAGGTCGTCTGCCGCCGCTTCCTGGCTGAGGCCCTTGCCAAACTGCTTTTCTACTTCCGGCGAGCGGATGACCCGCGCCGATTTCAGTCCCTGAACCTCGACCAGACGGCGCAGAAAACTCTCGCGCTTGTCGATCACGCCATTGATCATCGATTCCGTCAGGTGAACCCGGACAATCTCGCCGGCGGTCCGGATATGATCCGTTGCCGATGCAATCGAGAATGTTCTGAATGCATACAGACTGATGGCCAGCAGAACCGCCAGCAATCCAGAAAAAATGCTGATGAAAAAGAAAGTGACTTTTGCGTTGAGGTTCACGGCGCTGTTTTCCACAAGGGCAAAATTGGCTGAGCGCGATTATGACTTAAGGCCTGTGCTTGGCCATTGTGGCCAATCCGTTTTGATCAGGAGATTGATGCTTGTTTGATCAAGGTCAACCTGTGGGGCAGGGTGGGGTGTCCAAGGTGTTGAATATAATGAAATAACTATGCGGCGGGTTTCGTTTTTGGCTGTTTTTTTCCGGTTGACCGTGGAAGTCGGGAACGGGAGTGACATAATCAGCTTTGCTGACCAATGCTTCAAGCATCGACCGAGTTTGAGATACTCCCTGTTCCTCTCAAGGCAGGCTTCGTGAGGGAGGTTTCCTGAAACATTTTCGCCGACCCTGGGTTGTCATTCTGGTGGCTGCCAATTTGCTGGTAGCTATGCTGGTCGCGCTTTATCTGGCTCAGGCTTATCGCGTCGCCGAAACTGAAGCGCAAATCCAGACAAAGAACCTGGTTTCCTTGGTGCGCGTCAACTTTGATGCCTTGATTGACGAAATCGACATTGCCCTGCGCACCCTGGCGGCTGAGCCGGTCACCGGTCCGGAATCCGAAGTGCGGCGCCTGAAATTGATCGATGCCATCGTCAGGGAAGATGCCGAATTCCGAACGCTGGTCATCACGGATGCTACAGGTAAATTTGCGGGTGGAAAGCTGCCGTCTGATGGCAAGACTTTCACTGTAGATGGCCGCGAGTATTTTGATTATTTGCGCAAGACGCCAGACGCACGGATGATCATTTCGGGGCCTGTTCAGGGCCGCTCCAATGGCAAATGGTCTCTGGTATTTGCCCGGCGCCTGAATGATTCCAACGGGCACTTTGCCGGCATGGTCTTATCGGGTTATGCGGTCGAGAGAATCGCGCAATCTTTCGCAAAACTGAATCTTGAGTCATCCCATGTGATCGGTATCGTCAAGGAGGATCGCACCATCGTGCTTGTGCATCCCGCCAATCCCGACTTCAAGGTTGGTTCGCAAGGTGTCTCGCCCATTCTTGAGCAGTTGATGGCGAGCAACGCCCGGCAAGGGTTCATTGAACGCACCGGCAATGGCACGATGGATGGTGTTGATCGCATGGTCGCCCATGAAAGGACGACAAACGGGCAATTTCACGTGCATGTCTCAAAACGTCTGGATCTGGTGTTTGCTGCGGTCGACCGCCAGAGAGTCGCTTTTTTGGCCATGGTCTTGGTGCTGATGCTTGCCTCGGCCTATTTTGCCCGGCGAACCTTGCTGGCCGAACAGCGGATGCAGGTGAGCGAAAAGCGCTTTCAGGTTCTGGTCGAAAACATGCCGGGTATTGTTTACCTGTGTGACATCGAGGCGCCTTGGCAGATGCATTATTTCAAGGGAGAAGTGGCCGAGCTGACGGGCTATGCCACCGATGATTTCCTCAGTGGACGGGTGAAGTATGGTGATCTGGTGGTGGCGGAAGATTTGCCATTGGTTATCGCTGCCGTTCAGCACGGCGTCGAAAATCGACAGCAGTTTGTTATCGAATACCGTATTCGCCGGGTGGACGGCGAAATTCGCTGGGTGTACGAGCAAGGGCAGGGGATCAGCGGGGCGGATGGCCGGGTGCAGAATCTTGAGGGCGTCATCATTGATGTTTCGGCCCGCAAACTGGCAGACGAAGCGCTGATGGATTACAAGAAGCACCTTGAGGCAAAGGTCGACGAGCGAACGGCCGAGTTGATCACGGCCAAGAATCTTGCAGAAGCGGCAAATCGGGCCAAGACTATTTTTTTGGCCAACATGAGCCACGAATTGCGTACGCCGATGAACGGCATCATCGGCATGATTGCACTGGCCAAGCGCGAGATGGCCAGTGCCAAGGGCTTGGACAAACTGGGCAAGGCAGACCACGCGGCGCATCACCTCTTGCTGGTCATCAACGACATCCTCGACCTGACGAAAATCGAAGCGGATCGTCTGGTGATCGAGGCAGTCCCGTTTGACCTGGGGTCAGTGCTGAATCAGTTCATCGATGAGTTTGGTGACATGGCCAAAGCCAAAGGGCTCACGCTGTGTGTTGATCTGGGCACTGACCTGCCAAACAGAGTTTTTGTTGGCGATCCCGTGCGCCTTGGGCAGATTCTCACCAATCTGATCGGTAACGCGATTAAATTCAGTGAGCGTGGCGATATTGTGCTGCGTATCCGGGCCGTAGAAACCAGTGCGGACTGGATGAAACTTCGAATTGAGGTTATTGATCAGGGTATCGGTATTTCCGAGGATGATCAGAAGCGATTGTTTGTGCCATTTGAACAGAGCGACGGATCAATGACCCGAAAATTCGGTGGTACCGGATTGGGCCTGGCCATCGCGAAGCGGCTCGCCGAGATAATGGACGGAGAGGTGGGCGTTACCAGTGCGCCCGGAGCCGGCAGTACCTTCCGGGTTACCCTCAGGTTGCGGCTCTCGGCCTGAATTTGCGCAGTGCCCAACGATTTCTTCTGAATAAGATCGCCTTGGGTTTCAAGCTGAAAATCCGGTTGACCGTGGCAGTCAGGGATGCTGCGGGGTTTTCGCCTCCCTGAACGAAAAACGCCGGGTTTCCCGGCGTTTTGGTCATTCTGTGCGTCAATCAGGCGCTTATTCCATCGCCTCGTACAGCGGCAGGGTCAGGAACTCCGGGTATTCCGGGGTCAGCGACATTTCGTCGAAAATGACAGCAGCCTTGTCGTAGCTGGCGGTGTCTTCGCCCTGAGCGGAGACGAATGCCTTCACCTTGGTCAGCTCTTCGGCGATCATCGGGCGGACCATTTCAACGGTGACCTTGCGGCCATCATCCAGAATGCCCTTCGGCGAAACAACCCACTGCCACACCTGCGAGCGGGAGATTTCGGCGGTGGCCGCATCTTCCATGAGGTTGTGGATGGGCACGCAGCCATTGCCGGCCAGCCAGGAACCGAGGTAATGGATGCCGACGTTGATGTTGTTGCGCAGGCCGGCTTCGGTGATCGGCTGTTCCGGCTGGAAGTCGAGCCACTGGGCCGGGCCGAAGTTGCCTTCAACCTGCTTTTCCCACTG
>ERZ724516.1226-NODE-1226-length-15151-cov-4.578696_pt1 | contig 15151 bp, 13 predicted proteins | sample MGYA00376049_ERZ724516 | MGnify/ENA primary metagenome ERZ724516 (study PRJEB28724, sample SAMN07190886) | activated sludge metagenome | isolation source: activated sludge of sewage treatment plant in Hong Hong | place: USA: Christiansburg, Virginia | collected... | reverse complement strand
CGGTGGCCGGGCTGGGCAGCAAGATGGGCATCGACGCCACCAACAAGTGGGCCGGTGAGACCGACCGCGAGTGGGGGCGAACCATCGTCATGGACGAAGCGGTGAAGCAGCGTGTCGACGCCATGTGGGCTGACCTTGGCCTGTGAGCGGCCGCTGATTGCCTGGTGACAAGCCCGTGGCCCTGCGCGTCGTTCCGCTCGATCTCGCCGACCCGCAGCACGCGGCGGCCTTTCTCGATCTGCTCGAGCACTATGCGCGCGACCCGATGGGTGGCGGCGAGGGCTTGTTGCTGGAGACGCGCAGCACGCTGGTTGATGCCTTGAAGGATGTGCCCGGCTTCCACAGCGCGCTGGCTTTTTCCGAACAGACCGCCGTCGGCCTGATCGACTGCTTCATCGGCTTTTCCACCTTCGCTGCCAAGCCGCTGCTCAATGTTCACGACATCGTGGTCCATGCATCGGTGCGCGGGCAGGGCATCGGGCAGGCGCTGCTGGCTTGGGCCGAACAGCGGGCGCGCGACATCGGCTGCTGCAAGCTGACGCTGGAAGTGCTGGCCAACAATCACCGGGCAATGGCCGCCTATCAACGTGCGGGCTATGTGCCGTACGAACTTGACCCGGCTGCCGGGCAGGCGCTGCTGTTGCAAAAACCGCTCACCTGAAACGGAGTGACGATGCCCCGCTTTGCCGCCAACCTCAGCCTGCTGTTTACCGAAGTCGATTTCATCGACCGCTTTGCCGCCGCCGCGCGTGCCGGTTTTCGCGCCGTTGAATGCCAGTTTCCCTACGCCGAAACGGCCGACCGCATCGCCGAACAGCTACGCCAGCACGATCTGCAAATGGTGCTGCACAACCTGCCGGCCGGCGACTGGGCCGCTGGCGAGCGCGGCATCGCCTGCCACCCCGACCGCATTGCCGAATTCCGGCGTGGCGTGGCGCAGGCCATCGACTACGCCACGACCCTCGGCTGCTCGCAACTCAACTGCCTGGCCGGCATCGCCCCGGCCGGTGTGCCGGAGGATGTGCTGCGTGAGACCTTGATCGCCAACCTGCGTTTCGCCGCCAGCGAGTTGAAGGCGGCCGGCCAGCGCTTGCTGGTCGAGCCGATCAATACCTTCGATATTCCCGGCTTCTACGTCAGCCGTACCGAGCAGGCGCTTGCGTTGATCGATGCCGTTGGGGCCGACAATCTTTACCTGCAATACGACGTCTACCACGCCCAGCGCATGGAGGGCGACCTCGGCAACACGCTCGTCCGCTGCCTGCCGCGCATCGGCCACATTCAGATCGCCACCCCCGGCCGCCATGAACCGGGTACCGGCGAGATCAATTACCCCTGGCTGTTCCGCCATCTCGATGCGATCGGCTATCCGGGCTGGGTGGGCTGTGAATACAAGCCTGCGACCACGACCGAGGCGGGCCTCGGCTGGTTGGCCGCAAGTCAGGGAAGGTGATGGGCCATGCAAGCCACTGAGCTGCTCAACGAACTTTTCCATACCGCACTGGCCGTTGCTTCACCGTCGCGCCGCATGCCGGAGTTTCTCGCCGAAGCCGCCGGCATGACGCGCGGCCGGATCATCGTGGTCGGTGCCGGCAAGGCTTCGGCGGCGATGGCGCGGGCCGTGGAGGACAACTGGCCCGGACGCAAGTCGCAACTATCGGGGTTGGTGATCACCCGTTACGGGCATGCCGTGCCGTGCAGGCATATCGAGATTGTCGAGGCTGCGCATCCGGTGCCCGATGCGGCCGGACGCGACGCGACACGCCGACTGCTGACGGAGACGGTGCACGGTTTGACGGAGGACGACCTAGTACTCTGCCTGATCTCGGGCGGCGGTTCGGCGCTGCTGGCACTGCCGGCAGATGGCATCACGCTGGAGGACAAGCAGGTGCTTTCGCGCGAGCTGCTGAAATCCGGCGCGACCATTGGCGAGATCAACTGCGTGCGCAAGCATCTCTCGGCGATCAAGGGCGGGCGTCTGGCACTGGCCTGCCGGCCGGCGCGGATGATGACCCTGCTCATTTCGGATGTGCCGGGCGATGACCCGTCGGTGATTGCCTCCGGCCCTACGCTGCCGGACGAGACGACCTGTGCCGACGCGCTGACCGTGCTGGAGAAATACGGGATACAGGCGTCGCCGGCGATTCTCGACTACCTGCGCACCGGCCATGGCGAGACACCAAAGCCGGGAAATCCGGCCTTTGCCGGGGGTGTCGCCCGCTTGGTGGCAACGCCTCAAATGGCGCTGGAAGCGGCTGCTGCACGCTCCCGCGAACTCGGCTGGCCAGCCTATATCCTCTCGGATGCCATCGAGGGCGAAGCGCGTGAGGTCGGGCTGGTGCATGCCGCGCTGGCCAAACAGGTGGCCGCGCACAATCAACCCTTTGCGGCCCCTTGCGTCATCCTCTCCGGTGGCGAGACGACAGTGACCGTGCGAGGCAAGGGGCGCGGCGGGCGCAACGTCGAGTTTCTGCTGGCAATGGCGGTGGCGCTGAAAGGGCATCCCGGCATTTACGCGCTGGCGGCGGATACCGACGGTGTCGATGGCGTCGAGGAAATCGCCGGTGCGCTGATCGGGCCGGATACGCTGGCGCGCGCCCGTGCCGCCAGTCTCTTGCCGGCAGCAGCTTTGGCCAACAATGACGGGCACGGTTTCTTTCAGGCGCTCGGCGATTCGCTGGTCACCGGGCCGACGCTGACCAACGTCAACGATTTCCGCGCTATTCTCGTCATGCCCGGTCAGAAACCCTAACGAGGAAACATGATGCAGGAACCCATGCCTGTTGCAGATCTGAAAGGCGTCAGCCCGTCGCTGGTACAACTCACCCATCTCATCTACGGCCTGCACGCGGTGGCCGTGGTCGTTGGTGTGATGTCGTCAGTCTCGGTGGCTGGCGGTTTCGTCTTCGGCCTACCTTCGCTGATTGCGGTGGTGCTCAATTACCTCAAGCGTGGGGACGTTGCCGGCACCTGGCTGGAAACCCACTTCCGCTGGCAGATCCGCACCTTCTGGTTCACGCTGCTGTGGCTGGTGGTCTATGGGCTGTTCATCATCACCATCATTCTTATTCCCATCGCCTGGCTGCTGATCGCGATCCTCGGCCTGTGGGTTGGCTATCGCGTGATCCGTGGCTGGATCGCCCTGTCGGGCGTCAAGCCGGTCGGTATCTGAGGAGTTTTGGATGGGCGACGAAAAAGTACCAGGTCAGCGCTTCTGCCTCTACGACGCAGCAGCGCTCGATGTTGTGCTCGACCGCATGGCTTGCGCCGCCTTCCCGCTGCTTGCCGGTGCAAAAGACCCGCTGCTGCTCGGTATCCTGCGGCGCGGTGCGCCGCTGGCGGAAATGCTGCAGGCGAAGCTGAAGGCCAGGCATGGTCTCGACGTGCCGTGCTTCGGCCTCAAGCTCAAGCGCTATGGCGACGACCTGACGCTGCTGCATCCCGACACGCAGCTGACCGAAAGTGCCGAGTTCTCGGCTCGCGATGTGTCGCGTTCGACCATTCTCGTTGTCGACGATGTGCTCTACCAGGGCCACTCGCTGGCGCGCATGCAAACCTATCTGGTGTCGCGCGGGGTGCCGGTGATCCGGGCAGTCGTGCTCGCTGACCGCTGCTGCGCCGTGCTGCCGGTGAAGGCCGACATCGTGGGGGTGCATCTGCAGGTGGCGCCGAGCGATGTGGTGGAGTGCAACGTACCGCCCTACGAAGAGGAATTCAAGATCGAGGTGCTGCGGCCACAGCGTTAGGGACTTGCTGACCAACTCCGATTTCGTCATTCCGGCGAACGCCGGAATCCAGAAAATTCTACAAACTGGACACCGGCACCCCAAGGGTACTTCCTCCGGGGCGCCTCCGCCGGTGTGACGGACTTGATCAGGTTTTTTGTCGCTTAGCGCTCGGCCACCCAGCGCACCAGCGCATCGAGCGGTGCCGAGCCATTCTTCATCTGCGGGTCGTTGAGGATGCCGACCACCACCCAGCGCTGTCCGCTGCGGTCGAGCACGTAGCCGGCGATGGCACGCACGCCTTCGATGTAGCCGGTCTTCAGGTGGGCGCGACCGGCGGCGGCCGAGTTGCCGAAGCGTTTCTTCAACGTGCCGTCGCTGCCAGCGATGGGCAGCGAGGCCATCATCTCCGGCATTACCGGACTCTGCCACGCAGCCAGCAGCAGCTTGCCCAGGCCCTCAGCGGTCACGCGCTCGTTGCGCGAGAGGCCGGCGCCGTTATCCAGCACGCTGCCTTCAACCCCTTTGCCCAGCAGCCATTGCTCGATGCGGGCACGGGCCGCTTCAGGCGTCGCCGGGCAGGTGTTGGCGGTGGCGAGGAAAAGCTGCCGTGCCATGACGTTGTTGCTCCATTTGTTCACGTCGCGAACGATTTCGCCCAGTGGCGGTGATTCCTGGGTGGCGAGAACCTTTGCCGGTGCCGGCGCTTCGCCATCGCGCACCTGACCGCTGAGCGTTCCCCCCAGTTCCCGCCACAAGGCACGGAACAGGCGTTCGACCTGCGCATTGGCGGCCCATGGCGACAGGTGCAGGGCCTTTTCGCCGCAACTGCCGGCATAGCTGCCGCTGACCTCGATGCTGTTGGCGTCGCTGACGATTTTCAATTTCTCTCGCCAGTCGCCGCATTCCCCCTCGACGAGTGCGATGCGGCTGCTGACACGCAAGCCCTCGGCCGGCGTTTCGGGAATGAGCAGCGTGGTCTTCGTCGCCGGGTCGGGCAAGAGTGTCAGGCGCAAACTTTTGAAGTTGATCAGCAGCGCATCGGCACCGGCGTTGTAGGGGCGCAGCGGCTCGTTGTCGAAAGCGGCCGGGTCATGCGGCGGCAGGCGAAAGGCGCTGCGGTCGAGGACCAGGTCGCCGGCAATGTCGCTGATGCCGCGTGCGCGCAGTTGCCGGAGCAACAGCCAGAAACGCTCCTGTGTCAGGCTCGGGTCGCCGCTGCCGCGCAGGTAGAGATTGCCGTCCAGCCTGCCTTCGCGCAACGCGCCATCGGCCAGTGCCTGGGTCTTCCAGGTGTAGGCCGGCCCAAGCAGATCGAGCGCGGCGTAGGTGGTGACGATTTTCATCGTCGATGCCGGGTTCATGCGCTTGTCGGCGTTGTGGGCGAGCAGCGGCCTGGCGCTGTCGACGCGCTGAACAAAAAACGCGGCGTGGCCGGTCGGCACTCTGGCCTCGTTCAGCGCGTTGGCCAGCGGTTGCGGCAAGGGAGCCGCTGAAACCACGGTGCTCAGGTACAGCAGGCCGAACGCAACCAGTTGTCGGCACGTTGCGGCGGAAGGTCGGCAAGGGCAGGGCAGCGGGAACATGATGGCGTCTGGTCTGGGCGGCAATTTGGTAATATTGCCCCACTTCGGCCAATGCGAGAAATCATGCAAGCGCAACCTTCATCGTCCCCGGCTTCGCCTGCCGGACAATCCATCGCCCCGCAGGACAGGCGTCGTCATCAGCGTATCCAGTTCGACAAGCCCCTGCCGATGGGGGTCGGACATCGTGGTGAGCGCGCCGTGGGTGGGCTGGAAAATCTTTCGCTGGGCGGCTTGATGTTTCGCTGCGCCTTGCAGTTGTCCGTCGGCGAAACCGTCGGTTGCGAATTCCATGTGTTCGATTCGCCGCTGATCGATATCGCAGCCACGATTACCAGCCGTATCGGCAAGGATCTTTACGGCGCGCGCTTCCAGGCCGGGCCAATGAGCCATCATCTGGTCGAGGACAGCATCAATGCGGCCATCGAGGATGGCAAGGCGACGATCCTCACCATTCACGACCTGCCTGGCGGCCGGGTGATGCGCATTGCCGGCGGCCTCTCCGCATCGACGCGGAATGATTTCATGCATGCGGTGCAGCGTGTCGGCGTGGTCGAAATCGATCTTTCCGAAGTCACCATGATCGACGGCGAGGGCGTCTCCATGTGCGAACTCGCCGTCTCCCGTTTCGGCGTCCGCGCCGAGCGTCGCTCAGCCTGCGTACAGGCTGCCTGGCAGCGCGCCTAGGAAAATGAACCCCACCGCAAATGAATCGTCGCCGGGGGCGGCGCTGGTTGAGCGCGTGCGCGACGCCTTGCGCTCGGTGATCGACCCGGAAGCCGGTATCAACATCGTCGAGCTTGGGCTGGTCTATCGCATCGAGCAGGTGGAGGCAGCGATGTTGGTGGAGGTGACGATGACCTCGCCGACCTGCCCGATGGGCGACATGATTCTCGACGAGGCGCGTCAGGCCGTGGCCGACTGTCTGCCCGATGGCGTATCCCTGGATCTGCAACTGGTCTGGGAACCACCCTGGGGCCCGGAGCGCATGAGCGAAAAGGCGCGCCAGCTTTTCGGCTGGGACGGGCAGTGAGTCGCCGGTCCGAGCGTCACCAGCCTATCGTTGGCAAAGCCGCCGGAAAGCCCGCTGATCTGCCGATTGCCTGGCGCTTCCCCTTGCTGGTTCTCGGCATGCTTTCCCTGCTTGTCGGTGTGCTTGCCGGCTTGCTGCGGGCCGGCTGGAACTTGCCCGCAGTTCAGCCGGCGTGGCCGGGACTGCATGCACCGCTGATGATCGGTGCCTTCTTCGGCACGGTGATCGGCCTTGAGCGCGCGGTGGCGCTCGGTCGTGGCTGGGCCTACCTGTCGCCGCTGGCCGCCGGGCTGGGCGGCATCCTGCTTGCTGCCGGCGCGCCGCCTTTGCCCGCCTTGCTGTTGATGGCCGGCGGTGCGCTGGTGCTGACCCTGACCACCTTGCGCGCTGCCGAACGTCAGCCCTCGCTGCACGCCAGCATCCTGGCGCTGGCCGCTGCACTGGCCGTGAGTGCGCCACTCGCCTGGCTGGCCGCGTTACCGGGGGCGGCGATTGCCGGCTGGATGGGTTTTCTGGTGCTGACCATCGCCGGTGAGCGCCTTGAACTCTCCCGTTTCATGCCGCCCTCGCCGCGCGCTCGAACCCTGTTTCTCGTGATTGTCGGAGCCGTGCTGCTGGCGGTGCTGAGCAGCTGGCTGCACGACGCCGGGCTGCGCTTTCTTGGCGCAACACTGGTGGCGCTGGCGGTCTGGCTGTTACGCCAGGATGTGGCGCGTCGCACGGTGCGGCAGTCGGGGCTGACCCGCTTCATCGCCGTCTGCCTGCTGTCCGGCTATGTCTGGCTGCTGCTGGGTGGTGTGCTGCTGGCCTGGCAACCGGCCCGCGGCTTTGGTATGGATGCGGCGCTGCATGCCGTATTCGTCGGCTTCGTGCTGGCCATGGTCTTTGGTCACGCGCCAATCATTTTCCCGGCGGTGGTCCGCGTGGCGCTGCCGTATCACACCGGTTTCTATCTGCCCTTGCTGGTGCTGCATCTGTCGCTGCTATTGCGGGTCTCCGGCGGCCTCGGCGGCATGGCCGAATGGCGGGCGCTCGGGGCTGCCGGCAATGCGCTGGCGCTGGCCCTGTTCATCGTGACCATGCTGGTGACGGCGCTGCGCGGCTCAAAGCCGGCACCCGGCTGAGCGCCGGGAGTCAGCCGGCAGAAGCCGCTACCGGCTCGTCTTCAGCCAGGCTGTGGCTGCGATTCCGGCCATTCCGCTTGGCTTCATACAGCGCGGCATCGGCCCTGGCCAGCAGGCGCTCCGGGTCGTCGACCTCCACGGCTGGCGCAACGCCGAAGCTCGCGGTGATCGCCAGTTCAGGCAAGCTCTCGATGAAACAGCGGCCTTCGACCCTGCGCCGGATCCGCTCGGCACATTCCAGCGCCTCCTGACCATCGGTACGCGAAAGTACGCAACAGAATTTTTCGCCACTCCAGCGGCCGACATAGTCGATGTCGCGCAGGTCGGCTGCCAGAAAAGTGGCAAATGAGATCAGCAGTTCGTCGCTGCGAGCCAATCCGTATTGCTCATGAATGCCGGCAAAACCGTCGACTTCAACCACCAGCGCGCTAACCGGGATCTGGTAGCGTCGCCGCAGGTGCAACTCGCGAACCAGGGCTTCGCTGATGCGGTGCCGGTTGAATAGCCGGGTGAGCGGATCGTGAGTGGAAAACGAATGCAGATTGAGGTGCGTTGTTTCCAGTCGCTGGCTCTGCTGTTCAAGTTGTGCCCGGGTCTCTCGCTCGGCATCGAGCGCGTTTTCAAAGCGGTTTGCCAGTTCGGCGTAGGCCAGCCGCTGTGCCAGTGCCTCGTTCATCAGGCGGCTGACCGAGGCTGACATGATCAGCAGCAGCATGAAATAAAGCGTCGCCGAGGCGATCAGCGTGTAGCGTTCGACGGTGTTCAGGAAAGGGGTTTCCATCAACGCATAGCCAACCACGATCGTGAATGCCGGAAGCAGGAAGGCCAGATAAACGAAACGGACCACCGCCATCGAGTTCATGGTGAAGGCGCAGGCGCCTGCGAGGAAAGCCAGCTTGACGGTGTACAGCATGTCCAGTTGGCCGGTATTGAGCATGAACATCATGGCGCCCCAGCCACCGCCGGCCGCCGCCGTGGTCATGGTTTCAATATCCAGCCACAGGGGGCTGGATTCGCCACGGCGCGGACGCGTCAGGTAGCTGTGGGCGACAAGGATGCGGATGAGGTAGACACCAAGCATGGCCGCTGCCCACATGACGATCTGGCTGATGGGTACGGTGCCGAAGTGCATGCCGGCAATCAGCAAAAGCGGCAGCAGCGCCAGCATCGATGAGGTGCGGGTGCGCTGAAACAGGGCTTCCAGTTGAGCGCTGTAGATGTGCGCTGCGTCAGCTTTTTCTTGTGTCATGTCGGCCACGGTTGATCATGCTGAAGCCAATGTAACACCTGACTGCACGGGTCTCAATTGATAGGGCGTGCAATCGTTGACCACGCGAGACAAACCCGAAATACTCGACCCCCTTTGCTTCTTCGCGGCTGACGAAATTTATGGATCCCTTGACGCATGCCTTGCTAGGCGCGACCGTGGCTCAGGCGACACTTGGCCCCCGGCTCGGGCGCAAGGCCTGGATGATGGGCGCATTGGGCGGGGTGCTGCCCGACGCCGACATCCTGATCGGCAGTGCCAGCGACCCGCTGCTGGCCATCGAATACCATCGCCATTTCACGCATGCCTTTGCGTTTATCCCCGTCGGCGGGCTGCTGGCCGCAGCGCCCTGGCTGGTGCGGAAGCAGCATCGCGCCGACTGGCGCCCGATCCTCTCCGCCGCCACCTTCGGCTATGCCACGCATGGGCTGCTCGATGCGTGTACCAACTACGGCACGCATCTGCTCTGGCCATTCTCCGATTTGCGCACGGCCTGGCACTGGATCACCACGGTCGGGCCGCTGCTCACGCTGATCTTGCTGGTCGGGCTGGTTTTTGCGGTGCGCGGCAAAAGTCGTCTGCCGGCCGTGCTCGCCCTGCTGCTGGGGGGTGGCTATGTCGGTGCGGCGGCCTGGCAGCAATCGTCGGCGCTGGTGGCGCAGTCAGCCATCGCTGCCGCGCGTGGACATCCGGTGGTGCGCGGCGAAATGTTTCCGACCGTCGGCAACATGCTGCTCTGGCGCTCGGTCTACGAATCGGGCGGGCAACTGCATGTCGACCGCATTCGCGTGCTCGGTTCCGCGTCGGCGAGCTGGAAAAGCGGCTATTCGGTGGCGCTGATGCCGGAGCAGGGCTTGCCGCCGGAGGTGCTGGCCGATGCGCGGGTGCTGCGCGATTTTCGTCGCTTCCGCTATTTCTCCGCCGGCTGGGTGGCGCCGGCCACGGCCGATGCGAGCGTGCTCGGCGACGCCCGCTATTCACTGCGTACCGATGGCTATGAGCCGATCTGGGGTATTCGTTTGCACCCCGGCGCACAAGCGCCGTTGTTGCCGGTGGAATGGGTGGACCACACGGCCCGCAATCGCGTGCCGGTCAGCCAGCTCTGGCAGGAACTCACGGGCGCCGCCCCAGGCTACATGGCGCTTCCGGTGCGCTGATATAATCGCAGCCTTCGCACTGTGTTGCGGATAGTGCGCCGCTCCTTGTCTCGCAGGAACCCATCATGCTGCCGAAACTTCCCTTGTTTGCCGGCGTTCCCGGCCCGGTCGTCATCATCGTCATGGACGGTTACGGCATCCCGAAGTCGGATGTTGGCAGTGCCATCGCCGCCGCCCGCAAGCCGACGCTGGACCGGCTGTTTGCCGACTACCCGAACATCCGCCTGCGTGCCCACGGCACCGCGGTCGGCATGCCGTCGGATGACGACATGGGCAATTCCGAAGTCGGCCACAACGCCATCGGCGCCGGCCAGGTCTATGCGCAGGGGGCTGCGCTGGTGGCCGATGCCATTGCGTCCGGCGCCATCTGGCAGGGCGAGGCCTGGCAGCAGATTGTCGCTGGCGCCAAGGCTGGTCGCAGCGTCGTGCATTTCATCGGCCTCTTTTCCGACGGCAACGTGCATAGCCACATCGACCACCTGAAAGCCATGGTCGTGCAGGCCAGGGCCGAAGGCGTCAAGACCGTGCGCATCCATGCCCTGCTCGACGGCCGCGACGTGCCGGAAACCAGCGCGCTGGACTATGTCGTGCCTTTCGAGGCCTTCCTCGCCGACATCAGCAACAACGGCTTCGACGCCCGCATCGCCTCCGGCGGCGGCCGCCAGAACATCACCATGGACCGCTACGACGCCAACTGGGCGATGGTCGAAAAAGGCTGGCATACGCATGTGCTCGGCGAGGGCGCGCAGTTTGCCAACGCCACGGCGGCGGTCAAGGCGCTGCGCGAACAGCATCCCGGCACCATTGACCAGGACCTGCCGCCCTTCGTCATTGGCGATCCGGAACGCCCTGGCCGGCCGGTTGGCACCATCGAGGAGGGCGATTCGGTCGTCTTCTTCAACTTCCGTGGCGACCGCGCCATCGAAATCACCCGCGCCTTTGAAGAGGCCGCCTTCGACAAGTTCGACCGCGTTCGCACGCCGAAGGTGACCTACGCCGGCATGCTGCAGTACGACGGCGACCTCAAGCTGCCGGCCCGTTTCCTCGTGGCGCCGCCGGCGATCAGAGACACGACCGGCGAGTGGTTCGCCAAGGCTGGCATTCGCCAGTTCGCCTGCTCGGAAACGCAGAAGTTCGGCCATGTCACCTACTTCTGGAACGGCAACCGCTCGAACAAATTCGACGGCGAAACCTGGCAGGAAGTGCCGAGCGACGTGGTGCCCTTCGAGCAGCGGCCGTGGATGAAGGCCGCCGAGATCACCGACGCGATGATCGCCGCGCTGAAGAGCGGCCAGTACAGGACCCTGCGCTGCAATTACGCCAACGGCGACATGGTCGGCCACACCGGCAATTTCCGCGCGGCAACGATGTCGGTCGAAGCCGTCGATCTGGCGCTGTCGCGCCTGCTGCCGGTGATCGACGCCATGGGCGGGGTGGCGCTGATTACCGCCGACCACGGCAACGCCGACGAGATGTACGAACTCGACAAGAAGACCAAAGCGCCGGCGCAGAATGACGATGGCTCGTTCAAGGCCAAGACTGCGCACACACTGAACCCGGTGCCGCTGATCCTTTACGACAATGTTTCCGGCGGCAAGCTGGGGCTGCGCCAGACGGAGAAGGCCGGACTGTCGAACATCGCCGCCACCGTCACCAACCTGCTTGGGCTGGAAAAGCATGCCCGGTGGGATGAGAGTCTGCTGGAAGTCCGCTAGTAAACGGGTTTAGGGAAATACTGATCAAGTCAAAATTCGTCATTCCGGCGAAAGCCGGAATCCGCCCGAAGGAAGTGCAGAGCCAGGAAATTCAACGAACTGGACACCGGCGTTCGCCGGTGTGACGGACTTAATCAGCGCTTCCTTAGACTGAGCACATCACAGAATAGGCCGCGCCCCACGCGGCAAGGGAGGCTGTATGTGGTTTCTTGGCATGCTTGTCGGGATGTTGATCGGTGGCATGACCCGCAGCTCCGAGGGGGTGCTGGTGGGCGCCGTGCTCGGTCTGCTGGCTGGAATCTGGTTCGGCGCCAGGAAAAAAGCTGAGGCCGGGGCCGGCGCCGGCAAGCCGGTTGCCGCCTCCCGTTCCGACGCCGAGCGCATTCGCTTGCTGGAAGCGCAAGTGGATTGGCTGCACCGTGAAACCCGTTCGCTGCGGGGGGAACTTGCGCTCATGCGTGGCGAATCGCCAGAGGCGGACGGCACTGCCCACGCCGCCGATCTGGCCGCCATGCCGGCCACCCAGCCAGCCAATGCGCCCCCAGCCGAGTCGCTCGTCGTGCACGCAGAGGCCGGGCGCAGCGAATCTGTTTCCGAACTTCCGCTCCACGAAAGCTCGCTGCACGAAAAGCCCCTTGTCGAGGCAGCTGTGGCCGAGGCACCGACGGCACCTTCCAAAGACATTCCCGAGTCGCCGATCGCAAGCGTCCCCGGCCTGTGGTCTCGCATCGTCGCCGGCAACCCGCTGGCCAAGATCGGTGTGGTCATGCTCTTCTTCGGTCTGGCCTCGGCGCTCCGGCTGGCGACCGAGTACGGTTTTCTGCCGCCCTCTCTGCGCCTGCTGCTGGGCGCCGTCGCCGGCGTGGCGATGATCGCTTTCGGCTTCAGGAAGGCGCTGCCCGACGACGAGGGTGAGGCGCCGCATCGCACCTTCGGCCTGGCGCTGCAGGGGGGCGGCTTTGCGCTGCTCTACCTGGTGGTTTATTTCATGCTGGCACGCTACCTGATGATCGGTACCGGGCCGGCCTTTGCTCTTTTTGCTGCCCTCGGCGTTGTCTGCGTGCTGCTGGCGGCTCGCCAGGATGGCCCCGCGCTGGCCGTGCTCGGCCTCTCCGGCGCCTTTGTCGCGCCGGTCATGGCCGGGGGTCACAGCGATACGCCGTTGCCACTGTTCCTCTACTTTGCCCTGCTCAATGCCTTCATCCTCGGGGTTGATTGGTTCCGTGCCTGGCGCGTGCTCAATATTGCCGGCTTTATCCTGACACTGGCGGTCGGCATGGGCTGGGCGCTCGGCAACTATCGCCCGGAGCACTACGCGGTGACGCAAGGTTTCCTGATCCTCTTCCTGTTCATGTATTCGGTGACGCCGGTGGCCACTGCGCTGCTGCGGGCGCCGGGGGCGGAGGCCTGGCGGGAGGGCATGCTGGTTTTCGGTACGCCGATCGTCGGCGGCCTACTGCAGACGCCGCTGGTGCGTGAATTCGAAAAGGGTCTGGCGTGGAGCGCCTTTGCCGGTGCCTTGTATTACTTCGGCCTGTGGGCGCTGATGTTCCGCCGTGGTTCCGAGGCTGTTCGCCTGCTTGAACGCAGCCATCTCGGCATTGCCCTGGCGCTGCTGACGATCACCATCCCCCTGGCTTTCGATGCGCAGGTCACGTCGGCTTTCTGGGCCGTTGAAGGTGCGGCGGTGCTCTGGTTCGGGGTGCATACCCGGCGCCATCTGGCACAGGGCACCGGGCTGGCGATGCAATTGCTGGCAGGTGGCGCCTTCGTTCATGGCTACGCCGGTTTTGGCCATACGCTGCCGATCCTCAACGATATTGCCATCGGCGGTCTGTTGATTGCTCTCGGTGGCTTGTTCTGCGGACGCCTGTTGCACGGACTGGAGACCACCGGAAAGACGGTCGGCAATCCTGTCTTGCCTGCCGTTTTCCCCTTGGCCTGGGCCTTGTTGTGGTGGTTTGGCGTTGGTTTCCACGAAGTCCATTACTGGGCCGCTTACGCTTTACAGGCGCCGGCGGGTTTGCTGTTTGTCTTGGCGACGATGCTGCTGCTCGAAATGCTCGGTGTGCATTGGCGTTGGGCGGAGTGCCGGCATGCAGCGCTCCTGTTGCTGCCGGCACTGTGGCTTGCCGCCGCGATGGCCGATGATCGCGGGCATCACCCGCTTGCCGGGTTGATGGTGCTGGTCTTGCCCGCTGCTTTCGTTGGGCATTACTGGTTGTTGGCGCGGCAGGAACGTACTGCGGCGGATGAGGCCCGCTTCGTGGTGGCGTTGCGGCTGGCCCGACATGTCGGTGCCTGGTGGCTGGCGATTCTTGTCGTTGCGCTCGAACTCGTCTGGCTGGGCAAGCGTCTGGCGCCGGGTGTCAACCTGTGGCCCTTGCTTGCCTGGGGTCTGGCGCCGGTCGCCGGTCTTGCGCTGGCCGGTTTCGCCCAGCGCCGCGAATTGTGGCCATGGGCGGCAGCGCCGGAGGCTTACGCCGGAACCGGCGCCTTGCCGGTGGCGCTGGCGATAGCGCTGTGGTCGCTGTGGGCCAACTTGACACACGCGGGCGAGGGTTCCGGGCTGCCTTATCTGCCGCTGCTCAATTGCTTTGATCTTGTGCAGATGGGCGCACTTTTTGTGCTCTGGCGCGGGGTCGGGGCGCAGTCGCCGGCGCTGGCACCGCTGCTGCGCCAGATCGTTGGCGGGCTGGCGTTCATCTGGCTGACAGCGCTTGCCGCACGCATCACCCACCACTGGGGCGGCGTTCCGTTTGATGCGCACGCCTTGTTCCATTCGCGGATGTGCCAGGCGATGGTGACCTTGCTGTGGACGGTATTGGCGATCGGCGCCATGATCCAGGCGTCGCGGGCAGCGCTCCGCAATCGCTGGATCGGCGGCATGGCGCTGCTCGGCGTTGTCGGCGGCAAGCTGCTGCTGGTCGACGCGGCCGGGGCCGGCACGCTGGCCTGGACCGGCACCTTGCTCGGGGTGGCCTTGCTGGTGCTCGCGGCCGGCTACTTCGCGCCGCTGCCCCCGAAGGAGGTCGAACAACGCTAGGGAAGCTCTGATTAAGTCCGTCACACCGGCGAAGGCGCCCCGGAGGAAGTACCCTTGGGGTGCCGGTGTCCAGTTCGTTGATTTTCCTGGCTCTGCACTTCCTTCGGGCGGATTCCGGCCTTCGCCGGAATGAAAAAATTTGACTTGATCAGCGTCTCCCTAGCGCTGGTCGGACACTGTTTGTGCCCGACCAGCAAATTTCTTTGTTCGGTGAACTTGAAATACCCACACCTTGCCCCTATTATTAGCACTCGTTAGCTTCGAGTGCTAACACCTTCTGTTTTGACCCCAGAATTGATTGAATCAAGACAGCTATTTGTTAGCGTTGTTAGCAATCACTTTCGCTTTAAACCAAGGAGAACCCTATGAAAATCCGTCCGTTGCACGACCGCGTGATCGTCAAGCGCATTGAAGCCGAGCGTACCACCGCTTCCGGTATCGTCATTCCCGATTCCGCCGGCGAGAAGCCGGATCAGGGCGAAGTCCTGGCCGTTGGCCCGG
>ERZ724516.1225-NODE-1225-length-15158-cov-10.250414_pt1 | contig 15158 bp, 15 predicted proteins | sample MGYA00376049_ERZ724516 | MGnify/ENA primary metagenome ERZ724516 (study PRJEB28724, sample SAMN07190886) | activated sludge metagenome | isolation source: activated sludge of sewage treatment plant in Hong Hong | place: USA: Christiansburg, Virginia | collected... | reverse complement strand
CGGCAATTGCTTCAATTTCACCGCGTTCGAGATCGCAATAGTCAATAACATCTTGCATAGACAGCATGGTTTCGGCCTCCGAAACACAATTCAAGGAATAAGCGTGGGGGGCGCTTCGTGACGATGTTCTGTCCACCTTGTCGTTGTTATCGGTAGAGGACTTCTTTATTTCTAGTTGAAATACTCTAAATTACAAGCTCAAATATGTAAGCGTCCCTCTGGTAGCGCAAGGCCAAGTTGCAGGCGGCTGATGGTTGGCAGCAAATCAAGGCGGGTAGCCTTTTTGAGCTCTGTGGCCTGTTCGCGCATGCTTACAAGCGTTGTGTCGACGGGTGTTCCGGCGCAGGCGAAGGCTATCGTATTGCCGCTGTCGCAGGAAGGAAAAACAACCACGCGTCCATCGAAGGCGCTGGCGATTCGCGACACACTGGCCTGGAAACCCCGACTGCGCCCCAGTAGATTGACGGTCAGGATGCCGTTATCCGAGAGCCGGGCGCGGCAGGCCTGGTAAAAGGGCAGGGTGTCGAGTGCGCCGGCACGGGCATCTTCATCGAAGCCATCAAGCATGATGCTGTCGAAGCGGGATTCTCCACGCAACATATACTCCGCGCCATCTTCAATAACGACACGCAAGCGCTGCAGATCGTCCGGCAGTTTGAAGTACTGGCGGGCGATGTATTCAACCTGCGGATTGATTTCAACGGCTGTAATCCGGCATTCGGGCAGGTAGCGATAGATGAATTTGGCCAGTGAGCCGGCGCCGAGGCCGATCAGCAAGGCATTGCGCGGCCAGCGCCCGGGGGGGCGCAACAACAGGCTAGCCATCATTTCGCGGGTATATGAAAGCTCCAGCGACCAGGGGCGGGCGATACGCATGGCGCCCTGGACCCAATCCGATCCGAAGTGTAAAAAACGGACACCTGATTCTTCGCTGATGTCGACTGAGTGTCTGGGGGCGGCTTTGCTGGATTTCATTTCGACAATTTTACTGTGAGCAGGCTTGGCGTGTCGCTTGCCTGCGCTCCCGAAATTTGAGCTCGTGCCGGCAGCGGAGTAAGATCAATAAGATAATGGGCAATGAGGATGACATCATGACATGCAGCAAATTTCCAATTCGCCGTGCGCTTACTTTGTTTGCCGTGCTTAGCGCAGTTAGCGCTTGCAGTTCGCAGCCACCGCAAAACGAGGCACCGTGGCTGACGGGTTATACCTGCTGCAACCTGCATTACGATGGTGACTGGATCAGTGATGCCAACTACACCGATCTGCCGTTCATCCCTGCCGGGACGCCGATTGCGGTCGCCCACCCGGTCAAGGACAGCTACCGGGCCTACGCCACGATAGGGGGACGCCCTTTCCGCCTTGGGCTGGATTTTGGGCGTGCCGTCGAAGGGACCGAGCAGTGGGTGGGCAAGATCGTGATGCGTGACGATCCACGCATCAACAACGCTGCCTGGTCGCTTGATGTGCGTCAGGCGATTGCGCAAGGCAAGGTCATGGTCGGCATGACCAAGGAGCAGGCGTTGACCGCTATCGGCTATCCGCTACCGACCAAAACGCCCAACCTCGACTCCAATGTCTGGCGCTACTGGCAAACCTCGGTCATCCAATACGACGTGCATTGGGAAAATGAGCGCGTTTCGCAGGTTTCCAAAGCCGCTGAAGTCAAAGGCGGCTTGCCAGTGGTCATGCCAACCAAGCCGGTTAAATAGTTTTTGCTGAAAATTTCCGGTGTTTTTTGCGGTTGACCGCAAGCAACTATAGGTAAGCTGCCTGCAGGTATTAGTGTGGTAGTTGTGCTACTTGTGCAGCTCAGGCACTATCAGGCCTTCATCCGAAGAGTCCAGTGACAAACCACATGCGCGAAATCCTGACCAATCTGATGGAGTCTTCCGTACCAAGCCTATATCGAGTCGGTGGCTATCTTGCCATGACCCTGCTGGACGACCCTGCAATTCTCGCGATGGCGTTCTGCTGACCATGCTGCAAACAATGATCGATCGCATTGTCAATCAGCCTTTCATGTTCGCCATGTTTGTTGGCGCCATGATTTTGCTTTATATCGGTGCCTATACCCGTATCCGCCACGAGGCGGCTCTCGGCAAACGCGCCCACCTTGAACGGAGAAAAGGTCCGCGCGTGGTGCCTGACACCAAGTTTACGAAAAAGCGCCAAAAACGGGGCTAGAAGAATCATGCGCGGTTTTTTTGTACCCCAGGCTGACGCCTAGTCTTCCACCTTTCGCCAACCGCGTGCTTCCAGGCAGGTGTGCATACGTCGCACGCTGGCCTTGGTTACCATGCCATCCGTGCCGGAGTAGCTCTGAACCTTGCAATCCCTCTCATCGAGCGCATAGTCCCCATCCGTTGCGCCACGTTTTTCCCAGTGCCAATTGGGGAATAGCGCGCAGCCGGTCAGGCTGAGCAGAAGAATGACTAAGAAGCGACTATTGGAGGTCATGCCGGTGGGCGTCTTGATCAATACCGGTGGTGGTGAGGCTCAGGCACCGGTATAAAAAACGGAAAGCAAAATGAGGGAGTGGTGTCCCCGACAGGAATCGAACCTGTAGCTGCCACTTAGGAGGCGGCTGATTTATCCGTTAATCGACGGGGACGCGGCCGACATTCTAACCGGGGGAGTCGGGGGAGCCAAGGCCAAAAGCCAGGCCACCAAAAACCAACTACAGACTGAAATTTTGTGCGAAGGGGGCGAAATAGAAATCGTCCACATAGCCGTATAAACACGGGGCACAACAACTTGCAGCATGAAGGCAGTAGCAGTTGCGTGGTCAACAACACTGAGCGGGCGAAGAATTTGCAGCGTCTGGCGGCCGAGTTGCCAGCACAGTTGTCCCGCTTCACCACGTAAAACGTTAGAATTCAGGCCTTCCCAACACGGCGCCTTGCGGGGCGCCGTTTTTAATTGGTGCTATGGCTTACCTAAAACTTGCTGATGCTTGCCTTGCCTACGGCCACGTGCCGCTTCTTGATCATACGGATTTTCTGCTCGACCCGGGTGAGCGCGTTGCGCTGATCGGGCGCAACGGCACGGGTAAATCCTCATTGCTGGCAGCCCTTGCTGCCGGCTCAGGGCGCGGCAAACTCGATGATGGCGAAGTCTGGGTCCAGCCTGGTATCCGCGTTGGCTATGTGCCACAAGAGCCCCCTTTTGATATGGATATGACCGTTTTTGAGGCGGTGGTCTCCGGCATGGGTGAAACTTCGAAAATTCTCGCCGCTTATCACGAAGTGGTCCATCATCTTTCCGAAGGGACGGGCGACCAGGATGAGCTTTTGGCGCAAATGGAAACGCTGCAGCACGAGCTTGAAACGCGTGGTGCGTGGGCATATGAGGCGCAGGCCGAGAAGGTGATCGACCGTTTTGGTCTTGATCCCGAGGCCAATGTCGGCAGCCTCTCCGGCGGCCAGAAAAAACGTTTGGCCCTGGCTCAGGCTCTGGCTGTTGCGCCGGAAGTGTTGTTGCTCGACGAGCCGACCAATCACCTAGATATCGCCGCTATTGAATGGCTGGAAAACCTGCTGATCGAAACCGGTACTACGCTGTTTTTTATCACCCACGACCGATCTTTCCTGAATCGGGTGTGTACCCGTATCGTCGAACTGGATCGCGGCAAGCTGGTCAGCTTCCCCGGTAGTTTTGCCGAGTATCAGCAGCGTAAAGAGTCTTTGCTGCATGAGGAAGGGCTGGCTAATGCGCGTGCCGACAAACTGCTCAAGGAAGAAGAAGTCTGGATACGCAAAGGCGTTGAGGCACGGCGCACGCGTGCCGTTTTCCGTGTCCAGCGGCTGGATATCCTGCGTGCCGAACGTCAGGCCCGCCGCGAGCGCATGGGCAAGGTCAATCTGCAACTTGATGCCGGCGACAAGAGCGGCAAACTGGTGGCTGAGCTAGAGCATGTGAACAAAAGTTACGGTCAACGGCAAATTGTGCGTGATTTTTCGGCCCGTATTCAGCGTGGCGACAAGATAGGTGTGATCGGCCCCAACGGCGCCGGCAAAACCACCTTGTTGCGCATGATTCTTGGTGAGTTGCAGCCGGATGACGGCATTGTGCGTCTCGGGACTAAAATTGATGTGGCCTATTTCGATCAGTTCCGTACTCAGCTCAACCCCGATTCGACACTGATCGATGTCATTTCGCCGGGTTCCGATTTTGTCGAAATCGGCGGTGCGCGCAAGCATGTGATCGGTTATCTCGAAGACTTCCTGTTCGCTCCCGAGCGTTCGCGGTCGCCGGTCAGTTCCTTGTCCGGTGGCGAGCGCAACCGCCTGCTGCTCGCCCGCCTCTTTGCGAAACCGGCTAACGTGCTGGTGCTGGATGAGCCAACCAACGATCTCGATATCGAAACTCTGGAGTTGCTTGAAGAGCTGCTGGCCAAATACGATGGCACCCTGTTTCTGGTCAGCCACGACCGGACCTTCCTCGATAACGTCGTCACCCAGACCATTGCCGCTGAAGGCAACGGAGGCTGGCGCGAATATGCGGGCGGTTACAGCGACTGGGCAAACTACAAGGCCAGTGTGCAAAAGGAAGAGGCGGCTCGCCTGAAAGCCGAGGCGAAATTGCCCGCCAAGTCAGTCGAGCCGGCCAAGGCCAAGCTTGAAAAAATGTCGTGGAAAGAGCAAAAGGAACTGGAAGGCTTGCCCGGGAAAATTTCTGCGCTGGAGAAAGAGCAAGGCGAGTTGAGCAAGCGACTTGAGGATGCCAGCATCTATCAGAGCGACCCGGCCGCGGCCCAAAAGGCGGCTGACCGGCTGGCTGCGATTGACGATGAATTAATCGTGCTGCTCGAGCGCTGGGAGACTCTCGAAGCAAGTTCGGGTGGTGCAGCCTAGCGTTGGGGCCTAGCTGGCCTCGGGGCCATCTGCTTCGCGTGCCGGCATGGCATCGACGCCGATACGCTGACGGACGGCTTCCGGGCTGATGTTGAGGAGTTGGCCAATATCAATATAGTCGTCCGGCAGGGCGGGGTTGTCCCAGCCATGCGAGGAGTGGCGGGCCAGGCGAACGGCTAGCGCAACGGTGCGTTCGCGGAGGTTTTTACTGTCTTCGCCGAGCAGGTTCTGCAGCAGTTCCGGCAGGTGCCAGACGCGGCACAGAGCTTCTTGAATTTCCTCAAAGCAGAGTCCCAGCGTATTGCGTTGGGCATCTACGCTGCGCAAATTCGGGTGGGCCACTTGCTGGGCATGGATTTCAAGGCCAAGGCTGGGCGCGAAGGTCCATACCAGCAACTCGGCCAGATCGTGCAGCAGCGCTGCAATGCGTACTTCTTCCATGTTGACGTCGTTGCGCCAGATCGCCCATTCCTGAGCGTAGTCGGCGGCTCGTTGTGAACGGCGAATAACTTGCAGTACGCCAAGCAGGGCGTGTGTATCTTCGCCTTTGAGCATGCCTTCGATGGTCGGCAGGTCTTCAAAGCGCTTGAAGAAGGGTTCGATGCCTATCATCATCACGGCGCTGGCGATGGTCGCGATGTCGCGTTGCAGGGAGCGGCTGCCGATGCTTTGGGTAAAGGCAAAAACGCGCGCCGTCATCAGCGGGTCCTGAATAATAACGCGGGATAGTTCGCGGGCATCGACATCGTCGATATGTTGCCGCATTTCATCGAGGCGTCGCTTGGTTACACGCAATACCGGCAGGCTGTTATTGCTGAAGAGCAATACCCAGGCATCAATATCCTGTAGCGGGTGATCAAGCATGCGGTGTTCCCCCTGAGGCGGTGTTTCATTCTGCGTTGAGGCGAGTTTAAGGGGGGAAGCGCAGGTGGGCAAGGTCGCTCATGCGATAATCTCTGCCTTTCTGATTTTTTGCCTATTCCCATGCGCTACGCCATTGTCCCGGTCACTCCCTTCGAGCAAAACTGCACCGTATTTTGGTGTGAAAAAACCCGCCAGGCAGCGGTGATTGATCCAGGTGGTGACATGGAGCGCATCCTGCAGGTATTAAAGGATGAAGCGCTCACGCTGGCCAAGATCCTGGTGACCCATGGCCATATTGACCATGCCGGCGCGGTCGGCGCGCTGGCTGAACGTACCGGTGTGCCAATTGAAGGGCCGCATGAGGAAGACCGTTTCTGGATTGACGGGATGCCCCAGCAAAGCAAGATGTTCGGTTTTCCCAATGTGCAGAGCTTCACCCCGACGCGCTGGCTCAAAGCCGGTGACAAGGTGAATTTTGGTGAGCTCGAACTGGATGTCCTGCATTGCCCGGGCCATACGCCCGGCCATGTGGTTTTCTTCCACGCCCCCAGTCGTCTGGCGCAGGTCGGTGATGTGTTGTTTCAAGGCTCAATTGGCCGCACAGACTTCCCGCGCGGGGATCACGAAACCTTGATACGCTCGATCAAGGAGCAGCTATTTCCGCTCGGTGATGATGTCGAGTTCATACCAGGCCACGGCCCGATGTCGAATTTTGGCGAAGAGCGGCGCTACAACCCTTTCCTTAGCGGAAAGTTCGGCTAGGCCCTGCGGGTCAGCTGGCCGGGTTGATCTTTGCCGCCCAGTTGAGAGCAGTGAGCTGGGCGTCTACATAGGTTTCGCCAGCGAATGGCAGGATAGCCAATTGCCTGGCGGCGGCCGGGTAGTCGCGTGATTCGGCAATGACGATCAGTTCCAGCAGTTCGCCTAGCGCACCCTTGTGGGCCGACAGCGCTTGGGCAATTGGCGCTGGCAGTGTTACCTGTTGGAGAATTTCGCCAATCGACAGGTTAAGTAACACGTCGAGCAGAGAAAAAGAGCCAACCATGAAAGCTGCGTCGCTCAGGAACTCAATGCCTGGTTCAGCGGCTAGGTGAGCCGAGAGTATTTCCATCAGGCGACCACGGGCGGCGGCTTTTTGCAGTAGCGGGTTGGCTTGTTGCCCGTTGTTGGGATCAGCATAGACCAACAGTTGCATCCAGCGCTGAAGTTGCCGGCGACCGAGCAGGTTGATCGCCTGGGAAAAGCTGGTGATCGGCGTGCGTGGGGCGTTGGCGGCGGAATTGACCAGTCGCAGCAGGCTGTAGGAAAGCTTGGGCTCCTGGCGAAAGATTGCTTCCAGGGCATCGGTGTCGGCATCGGCAGCGATCAGGTTGAGCATTTCAAGCAGCTTGAGGCGCGTTACATCGGCTTTTTTCCCGTTGGCGACCCGGGTCATCAGAAATTCCGAGGTGGTCAATGTGCAAGCATTGGCTTGCGCCCACTGGAAGTCGGCATGGCTCTGGACGTCAGTGGCAACGACTACGGTGCGGCTGGCGACGCCGAGCAGTGTATAGGGTGGCAGGGTGCGCGCGTGGCCGGCATTGATCAGCAGGTAATCCCAGGTGCCGGCAGCAGGAAGTTTTTCGTTGGGGACGGCAGTCGCAGCGACTTTGCGTCGCGCCTGGCGCACGCTGGCTTCGAGTTGTTTGAGTGCTTCCGGTGCGGCCTCGCTTGCCGCTGGTGAAAACAGGGTAATGGCGCGCTCGCCGAGTGGATTAACCGGGGGCAAGGTTTCACAGGCCGGGATAAACCACGACTGGCGCTGATCAAAATCATTGAGCATTGGGCTGCTGCACAGGCGCAGGACAGCTTCGCAGGTTTCAGCGGGCTGCTGGGCGCCCTCTACCAGATAGGCTGACCAAGCCTCATTGGCGCCAAGTAGTGGATGGATCAGCAGCAGGTCAGACGTCGGCATATTCAGGCTCTCGGTGGGTTCGCGGGTGATGTTAGCAAATTCCTTCAGCGTTTTGGGGGCGGGCGGGCAATCTGTTGCGGTCGACGTCTAAAAAGGCCGGGATTTTTATCGCAAGCCTTTGATGGCTTTTGTCTGCTGCCAAATTTTTGCGCTGCGCCCTGATCAGCCTCAGTATTGGCAGAGCTTTTTTTCCTTTGAGGTAAAATACCGCGCAATCAAGTGAACGGGCTGTCCATGAAAACAATTTTCCTCGACTTCGAGCAGTCAGTCGCTGACCTCGAAAGCAAGATAGAAGAATTCCGCGGTGTCCAGGATGACTCAGCAGTCGATATTTCGACCGAAATCGACCAGCTTCAAGTCAAAAGCACCCAGTTGACCAAGGATATCTACGCCAAGCTGACGCCGTGGCAAATTTCGCAGGTTTCGCGCCATCCGCAACGGCCTTATACGCTCGACTACCTGTCACTGATCTTTACCGATTTTGAAGAGTTGCACGGCGACCGTTCATTTGCCGATGATCACGCCATCGTTGGTGGCATGGCCAGGCTCAACGGCCAGCCGGTGATGGTGATCGGTCATCAAAAGGGCCGCGACACCAAGGAAAAGATTTTCCGCAATTTCGGCATGCCGCGTCCGGAAGGCTATCGCAAGGCCCTGCGCCTGATGAAGTTGGCCGAAAAATTCGGTATTCCGGTGATTACCTTTGTCGATACGCCAGGCGCCTATCCTGGCATTGACGCCGAAGAGCGTGGTCAGTCAGAAGCCATCGGTCGCAATCTCTATGTAATGGCTGAGCTGAAGGTGCCGATCATCGTCACCATCATTGGCGAAGGCGGTTCCGGCGGCGCCCTGGCAATTGCCGTCGGCGACATGGTTCAGATGCTGCAGTATTCGACCTATTCAGTGATTTCCCCCGAAGGTTGCGCGACCATCCTCTGGAAGAGTGCCGAGCGCGCTCCTGAAGCGGCGGAAACCATGGGAATCACGGCACATCGCCTGAAGTCACTGGGCCTGATCGACAAGATCGTCAGTGAGCCTATGGGGGGCGCCCATCGTGATCATGCGGCGATGGCGCAAAATCTCAAGAAATCCCTGCTGGATGCCCTTAAGCACTATGAAGGCATGCCAACGGCCGAGTTGCTGGAAACTCGTTTCGAGCGCCTGATGAGTTATGGTCGCTTCAAGGAACAAGCTGTCAAATGAGTTGCTGAGCCGGGTTGGCGACTTTGTTGCCACCCGGACTGCGCCAGAAGAACCTCTGGCCGTTGGGCTCTCCGGAGGCTGCGATTCGGTAGTCCTGCTTCACCTGTTGGCCAGCCTGGAATTGGGGGCGCGACTTGGCGCCGTGCATGTCCATCACGGGCTTTCGCCCAATGCCGATTACTGGGCCGATTTTTGTTCCAGTCTTTGTGCCAGGCTTGGTGTAGCGTTGCAGGTCAAGCGTGTTGGCGTCGATCGCAAATCCGGTCAAGGGCTTGAGGCGGCAGCGCGGACGGCACGCTACGCGGCGTTTTCAGCATCTGACAAACCGACGATTTTTTTGGCGCACCATCAGGGTGATCAGGCCGAAACATTACTCTTCAACTTGCTGCGTGGTTCCGGTGTGGCCGGGGCGGCGGCAATGGCTGATCAACGCCAGCATGGCGCCTTGCGCATCCTGCGTCCGTTGTTGCATATTCCGCGGGCGGCGCTCGTTGCATATGCCGTAGACAACGGTCTCGTCTGGATTGAGGATGAAAGCAACACCGACATTGCCTTGACGCGAAATTTTCTGCGTCATCAGGTGTTGACCGTAATCAACCAGCGTTTTCCTGCCGCCGAGCTTAGTCTGGCTCAGGCCTCCCGGCATTTTTCTGAAGCCGCTGAACTGCTGGATGAGTTGGCGTTGGCCGATTGGCAGATGGCAAGTGACGATGCCGCACTAAATCTGGTACGTCTGCGTACTTTGTCGTTGCCGCGGATCAAGAATCTCCTGCGCTTTCGCTTGCGTCAAATGGCCTGGCAGGCGCCGGTCGCCGCCCGTCTTGATGAGTTTGTCCGCCAGTTGGTCACGGCCGGGCCGGACCGTCATCCCGAACTCAAGTTGGCGGCAGGGGTCATGCGTGCGACCAAGGGGCGCCTCTCCTGGGAGGCGCAAAAGTAACATTCTGTTACCAAGCGACGTTTCGCAGTCAGACCCCTTAAGTTACAATCGCAAGATTACTTTTTTGCTCATCAGGCCATGATTACAGGATCCATTGTCGCAATTGTTACGCCCATGCATGAGGATGGCAGCCTCGACCTGACCTCCCTGCGTAATCTGGTGGATTTTCATGTGCGCGAAGGCACAGATGCCATCGTGATTGTTGGGACGACCGGAGAGTCTCCGACGGTTAATGTTGACGAGCACTGCGAACTCATTCGTGTGACGGTAGACCACGCTGCTGGCCGTATCCCGGTGATTGCCGGCACCGGAGCGAATTCGACGGCTGAAGCCATCGAACTCACCGAATTTGCCAAGAAGGCTGGTGCCGACATGGCGCTGTCTGTGGTGCCCTATTACAACAAGCCGACGCAGGAAGGTCTCTATCGTCATTTCAAGGCGATTGCCGAAGCCGTCGAACTGCCAATTCTGCTTTATAACGTGCCGGGTCGTACCGTGGCTGATATGTCCAACGACACCATTCTGCGTCTGGCGCAGGTGCCGGGTATCGTTGGTGTCAAGGATGCCACCGGTAATCTTGATCGTGCCTGTGACCTGATTGCTCGTGCGCCCAAGAATTTTGCCCTTTACAGTGGTGATGACATGACTTGTGTCGCGTCGATCATGCTTGGCTTTCACGGCAACATTTCAGTGACTGCCAATGTGGCACCGCGTTTGATGCACGAAATGTGTGTGGCGGCTGCCGCCGGTGATGTTGCAAGGGCCCGTGAAATTCATTTCAAGCTGCTCGGTCTGCATCGTGACCTGTTTTGCGAAGCCAATCCGATACCTGTCAAGTGGGCTGTACAGCAACTTGGTTTGATGTCCGGCGGCATTCGCCTGCCGCTGACCACGCTGTCTGAGGCTAATCAACCCCGAGTACGTGCAGCAATGCAGCATGCCGGCCTGGTTGACTGACGGAGTGACCATGAAATATCGGCTTTCCAGCCTTACCCTGGCCCTGCTTGCTGTGACTGCGGCGGGTTGCAGCATGATTCCCGACTCGCGCAAAATCGAATACAAATCGGCGAGCAAGGCGCCAACGCTTGAGGTGCCACCGGATCTCTCGCAGATTGCTCGCGATGATCGCTTCTTGGTACCCGATGCGGCAGGTAGGGGGTCGGCAACGTTCTCCGCCTACAGTGCTGATCGTACGCCACAGGCTCAGGCACAGAATTCTGTCGTCCTGCCGCCAGTAGACAAGGTGCGCGTTGAGCGCTCCGGCAATCAGCGCTGGCTGGTTGTAGCAATGCCTGCTGATAAGTTGTGGGATACGGTCAAGGATTTCTGGCAGGAGACGGGTCTGCTGATCAATGTCGAGCGCCCTGATGTCGGCGTGATGGAAACGGATTGGGCTGAAAATCGCGCCAAGATTGGCGATGATGCGCTTCGAAACACCATCGGAAAGTTGCTGGATTCACTCTATTCAACCGGTGAGCGGGACAAGTACCGTACCCGTTTCGAGCCAGGTGTCGAGCCGGGTACCACCGATGTTTTCATCAGCCATCGGGGTATGGAAGAGGTCTATACCTCTTCAGCCAAGGATGACACCCGTTGGCAGCCGCGTCCGCCTGATCCTGAGCTCGAAGCAGAGATGCTGCGCCGTTTGATGGTGCGTTTGGGTAGTGAAGAGAAGCGAGCGGCAGCATCGTTGGTTTCCATTAAGGCCGAGCCTCGGGCCAAGCTGGCCAAGTCCGATGATGGTGCGGGTACGCTTGAGGTGCTGGAGCGCTTTGACCGTGCCTGGCGTCGTGTCGGTCTCGCGCTTGATCGTGTTGGCTTTACGGTAGAGGACAGGGATCGCTCGAAAGGCTTGTATTTCGTGCGCTATGTCGACCCTGAGGCGGATAATGCCAAGAAGGATAGTGGCATGTTGTCCAAACTGGCTTTCTGGAAGAGTCCCGAACCATTGGCCAGTTCCAGAGTCCAGTACCGCATCTATGTGCGTGATAACGGACCGGATACGATGGTTCAGGTTTTGTCCAGCGAAGGTGGTGCTGACAAATCGGAGACAGCCAAGAAAATTCTTAATTTGCTCTATCAGCAACTGCAGTAATTTTGCAGTGTTAGTAAAAAGGCTCCTGCGGGAGCCTTTTTTAGTTTACCGGCCTGGCTTTAAATTGCAGGCGATAAAAAAGCGGGGCATAAGCCCCGCTTTTCATGAAGCGTGAAGAATTACTTCTTTTCAGCAGCAGGAGCGGCCGGAGCAGCTTCTGCTGGCTTGGCGGCTTCAGCCGGGGCAGCGGCAGGAGCGGCAGCAGCCGGAGCAGCGGCTTCAGCAGGCTTGGCGGCTTCAGCCGGGGCAGCGGCAGGAGCAGCCGGGGCGGCAGCAGCCGGGGCGGCGGCAGGAGCGGCAGCCGGGGCTTCAGCTTTTTTGCCACAAGCGGAGAGAGCGATAGCGAGCAGAGCAGCAACGAGGATGGACTTATTCATGGGGGGATTTCCTTATCGACAGGTAACAGAACTAACAAAGCCAAAAAATTTCGGTGATCAGGATACTCCCAATCAGAATACGATTATAGCAATCTTTATGTGATTTGTTGCAGTGCGCAAGCGTTTGGGCGTTATAGACCAAGGCTTGTTGTGCCAATTACGTCACCCGGTTCTTTCCATATTTCTTCGAAACGCTGGAGATAAGGGCGCAATTCATCAGTTTCGTTAATCAGGAGTTTGCTGCGGGCCTGGTCTCGGTCAAAACGAATCAGGGCGTGCTGGCCGTCAACCAGTATCATCGAGTCACGCAAGCCACTGATCTGAGGGGCGGTTTCCTGTATCGTGATGATGTGTGCGTGCGGTGCGAAAAGCTGGATCAGGTGGTTCTGCTGACGGCGAAAAGGTTCGGCATTGCGCAGCGCAATCCTCACACTCCCGGGCTGGGTGTTTTGCAACAAACGGCAGAGATGGGGCAAACGCCCGGTACCATCCAGGCGCACTTTGACGAGATCCTCGTCATAGATGCAGAGTGTGTGACAGGCCAAGCACAGGAGGCGGTCGATGGCAGCCTGATAGGCACTCACGTCGGTGATTAGTTCGCGAGCCATAGGAGCAAGTGTAGCGGAATTGTTAGAATTCGCACTTTTTCTGGAGTCGACCGTGCCAATCGGAATCATCCAATCGCTGGATCATGAAGCGAGAGGCATTGCGCGCCAGGATGGCAAAGCAATCTTCATTGAAGGTGCCTTGCCGGGCGAACGGGTTGAATACGCCAGCTTTCGCAAGAAAGCCAGTTACGAAATGGCGCATCTGGTCGAAATATTGTCCCCTTCGAGCAACCGCATAGAGCCGCGTTGCCCACACTATGGTGTCTGCGGTGGCTGCGCCATGCAACATCTTGATCCGCTAGCCCAGGTCGCCGCCAAACAACGTGTTCTGGAGGATAGTCTGTGGCACATTGGTCGCGTGCGCGCTGATGAAATTCTCCCGCCAATCCAAGGGGAGACTTGGGGTTATCGGCATCGCGCTCGTCTCGGTGTGCGAAAAATTTCCAAGAAGGCCGGGATGCTGCTTGGCTTTCATGAACGACGCAGCAGTTTTATAGCTGATATCCGACAGTGTGATGTTTTGCCGCAGCACGTTTCTGACCTGTTGCTACCTTTGCGTCAGCTAATCGGTGCCTTGTCGATTGCCGAGCGCGTGCCGCAGGTTGATGTGGCGGTGGGTGAGCACTGCACCGCATTGCTATTACGTGTTTTAGCCCCGTTGGCTGCGGTCGACGAGAAATTGCTGCGAAATTTTTCTGATCAGCACCAGGTTGTCTTTTATCTTCAGCCCAAGGGGCCGGATAGTGCGCATCGCTTTTACCCGGAAAGTGCTCCGCTGCTGAGCTATACCCTGCCGGAATTTGGTTTGGAACTGGAGTTTCGTCCGACAGACTTCACCCAGGTCAATCACGCGGTCAATCGGGTTCTGGTGCGCCGTGCGCTACGGCTGCTTGACCCGCAACCCCACGAGCGGATTGCTGATCTTTTCTGTGGACTGGGTAATTTTACGTTACCGATAGCCCGTTCGGGCGCGCAGGTAGTGGGTATAGAGGGTAGCGAGGGGTTGGTGCAACGGGGGAGGGAAAGTGCTCAGGCTAATGGGTTATCCGCGCAGGTTGAGTTTGGGGTGGCCAATCTGTTTCAGTGCACACCTGCATCACTGGGCGCGCTCGGCCATTTTGACAAGATGCTGATTGATCCGCCGCGTGAGGGCGCAATTGAGGTGGTCAATGCGCTCGGCAATCAAGCGCCGTGGCGAATTGTTTATGTTTCCTGCAATCCGGCGACACTGGCTCGTGACGCGGCAATATTGGTCCGTGAAAAGGGCTACCGTTTTGCCTCGGTTGGTGCAGTCAACATGTTTCCCAATACGGCCCATGTGGAATCGATAGCCGTGTTCGAGAAGCATTAAAAAGGCGGCCGTAGCCGCCTTGTTCTGAGTCGAAAAAAATCAGTCACGATCACCGGTAAAAGCCATTATCAGGTTCAGCAGACTGACGAAAACGTTGTAGATATTCAGATAAACCGAAAGTGTTGCTGAAACGTAGTTGGTTTCGCCACCCTGCACGATGCGGCTGATGTCATACAGAATGTAGGCGGAGAAAATCATCACCGCCGCAGCCGAAATGGCCAGAGAAAGCGCCGGTATCTGGAAGAAAATGTTGGCAACGCCCGCGAGCAATACAACGATCATGCCGATGAGGAGAAATTTCCCCATATTGCTGAAGTCACGCTTGCTGACCGTGGCGACCGTGGCCATAGTGAAAAATATGGCGCCCGTGCCGGCCGCAGCCATGGCAATCATCGAGCTACCATTTGAAAAGCCAAGCGCTACCTGAAGGATACGCGACAGCATCAGGCCCATGAAGAAAGTGAAGCCCAGGAGCAGGGCAACGCCAAGTCCGCTATCCTTGTTCTTTTCGATACCCCACATGAAGCCAAAGGCAATGCCCATGAACAGTATGAAGCTGATGAACGGGCTGCCAGCCATAAAACTGAAATTCAGCTGTACGCCGAGTAGCGCGCCCAAAACGGTGGGCACCATGGAAAGGGCGAGCAACATATAAGTATTGCGCAACACACGGTTTTGTTGAAGCGCGAATTCTTGCGAGCCTTGGCTGGCGATCTGGAAGTCAGGTTGCATACTGTAACTTTCGTTGATAACGACAAAGGTTAAGACTAACCGACCTATACGAAAGTTTCAATAATTCCCGATTGTTCAGCTCGGGTAATATTTGGCTTCCCTGTGATATGATTCGCCCCCGCGTGGGTCTGTGGCAGAGCGGTTGAATGCACCGGTCTTGAAAACCGGCGTGGGGAAA
>ERZ724516.1224-NODE-1224-length-15162-cov-4.750778_pt1 | contig 15162 bp, 14 predicted proteins | sample MGYA00376049_ERZ724516 | MGnify/ENA primary metagenome ERZ724516 (study PRJEB28724, sample SAMN07190886) | activated sludge metagenome | isolation source: activated sludge of sewage treatment plant in Hong Hong | place: USA: Christiansburg, Virginia | collected... | reverse complement strand
AGCGTCCAGCGGCCGAAATCCTGATAGCGCTCGCGGATGAGGATGCAGCGGTGCTGGGCGAGGTCGGCGAGGCGCTTCGGCCTGCCGTGCTTCTTCAGGTAGGCGGGCGCTGCGCATAGCACGCGCTCGTTGGCGGCGAGCCGGCGCGAGATGAGATACGGTTCATGCGCTTCGCCGAAGCGGATGTCGAGGTGGAAGCCTTCTTCGATCAGGTCGACCGGGCGGTCGAGCAATTCGAGCTGGATTTCGAGGCCGGGGTGGCGCTTGGCGAGCGCCGAGAGGGCTGGTGCGACGCGGTTGCGGCCGAAGCCGGCACTGGTGCAGATACGCAGCAGGCCAGCCGGTTCGCTGCGGGTCTGCGAGACAGCATCGGTGAGCTGGTCGACGTCGTCGAGGATGCGCTGTGCCCATTGCAGGGCCGATTCGCCCGGCTCGGTGAGCGCCACGCTGCGCGTTGTCCGGTGCAGCAGCGTCGTTTCCATGCTCGCTTCGAGGATGGCGATGCGCTTGCTGACGACAGCATTGGAGAGGCCCAGCTCGCGCGCGGTGGCGGCGAAGCTGCGGTTGCGGGCGACGGTGCAGAAGAGGCGCAGGTCGTCGAGTTGGGGCGCAGTTTTCACGATTCGTGACTGGTGAAGTGACGATTCGACTGATTCTAGATCAATCCGTAGTCGATATCCTCTCGTTCATGGATTTTTCAATCGTTTCCTCGCATCTCTCGCTCTCCCTGCTCGGGCCGTTGCTGCTCGGCGCCGTTCTCGGCGGCATCGGCGGCCTGCTCGGCATCGGCGGCGGCATCATCGCCATTCCCGTGCTGGCCATGGGCTTCGGCATGGAGCAGCAGCTGGCGCAGGGCACAGCGCTGGTGATGATCACGCCCAACGTGCTGATCGCCTTCTGGCGCTATCGCCAGCGCCATCCCCTGCCCTTGCGCACGGTCGGCATGCTCGGGCTGGCGACGCTGCTGGCGACCTGGCCGGCGGCATGGCTGGCCGTGCATCTCGATTCGCATGTACTGATGTTGTGCTTTGCCGCCTTCCTCATCGGGCTGGCGCTGTGGTTCTTCCACGGTGCGCGGGCGGCGGCGCAGGTGGCGAGCGCGGGCTGGCATGAACGCTGGCTGCCGGGCGTCGGCGTAGTCGGCGGCTTCTTCGCCGGGTTGTTCGGCGTCGGCTCCGGCATCGTCGCGGCGCCGCTGCTGACACGCGGCTTCGGCAAGCCGCAGGCGGTGGCACAGGGTCTGGCGCTGGCGCTCGTGGCGCCGGGCGCGGTGGTGGCGCTGGCCACTTTCGCGCAGGCGCAGCAGGTGGCCTGGCAGACCGGTGCGCTGCTCGCCGTCGGCGGCATGGCGACGGTGTCGTACGGCGTTACCTGGGCGCATCGCCTGCCCGAGAAAAAACTGCGCCGCCTGTTCGCGGCGATGCTGCTGGCAACGGCCGCGCTGATGATCTGGCAGGCGTGGTCGTGAAGGTCGGCAGGGCGGCTAGAATGACGCCTTTCCGCTCCACCTACGGATAGCGCATGAACCGCCACCTGCCGCAACGCATCGTCTGCCTGACCACCGAAACCGTCGAGGTGCTCTACGCCCTTGGCGAGCAGGATCGCATCGCCGGCATCTCCGGCTACACCGTTTTCCCGAAGGAGGCGCGCAAGGAAAAGCCGAAAGTTTTCGCTTTCACCAGCGGCGATCTGCAGAAGATCCTCGCCGTGCAGCCCGATCTGGTGCTCACCTTCTCCAATCTGCAGGCCGAGATCAGCCGCGAGCTGATCGCCGCCGGTGTGCCGGTCTATGCCTTCAACCAGCGCAGCGTCGAGGACATCCTCGGCATGATCGCCTCGGTCGGCCGCTTGGTCGGTGCCGAGGAAAAAGCCCTGGCCATGGTGGCCGAACTGGAAGCCATCATCGCCAGCACGCAGGCTGAAGCCACAAAGCTGCCGCGTCAGCCCAGGGTTTATTTCGAGGAATGGGACGAGCCGCAGATCAGCGGCATCCGCTGGGTCTCCGAGATGATTGGCATTGCCGGCGGAGTAGATGTTTTCGCTGACCGGGCGCAGTGCCAATCGGCCAAGGAACGCATCCTCGCCGACCCGCTGGAAGTGGTGCGTCGTGCGCCGGACATCATCATCGGCTCATGGTGCGGCAAGCATTTCCGCCCGGAGCGCGTGGCCGCGCGCGCCGGATGGTCAGCCGTGCCGGCAGTGGCCGGTGGGCAGGTTCACGAACTCAAATCGGCGGTGATCCTCAACCCCGGCCCGGTAGCGATCCGCGAGGGGCTGCCGGCGCTGCTGAACTTGTTTCAGGCGTGGGCGGCACGTTCCTGAACCGAGGGCCGGAAACTTATGCGGCTTTGTCGGTGGAGAAGAAGTAGGAGAGGCGCTGGCGCGGATTGATCCACTGCAGCACGTCGGCAGGAATGCTCGAAGGGCGCAGGGCTTCCTCAATCTTCAGCCCGTCAGCGATGGCCAGGTCAATCGTTGGCGCCTCCCGTTTGTCGACTTCCGGGCTGTAGACGAGCACCGTCGGCTTGAGGCTTTCCTTGCCGGGAGAGACGACCAGCCCAAGCGACTCGTCGTTCAGGCGAACCAGGGTTCCCGGCGGGTAAACCCCGAGCAGCTTGATCAGCAGGCTGAGATAGAACTTGTCGAACTTGTCGGCTTCAAACTTGAACAACCGGGCCAGCGCTTCAGAGGGCATCAGTGCTTCGCGCTCCGGCGATTCCGGTGAGCACAGCCGGTCATAGCGGTTTGCCAGGGCGACGATGGTTGCTGCCGGGCTGATGTTTTTTTTGCGTGATGGCCAGCCTGAGCCATCCATGAACTCGTGATGGTCGGTGATGATTGAGGTGGCCAGAGGGCCGAATGCCCCGGATTCTTCGGCGAGCTTCAGGCCAAAGGAGACGTGTTCCCGGTAAAAATCTTCCTCGTGTTTTGGCCGGGCCTTGGCCTTCAGTATATGCACGGGCACCCTGGCTTTGCCGATGTCATGTGCCAGTGCGCCGAGCGCCAGCTCGGCCAGATCCGCCTCCGAGAATCCCGCTGTCTTGCCGAGCAGCATTGCCAGCGTCATCACGTTCAGTGCATGAAACTGGGGCCCCTCCCCCTGCTTGTCTCCAAGCAGATGCAACAGCACCTCGTCGCCCTGCGTGATCATGCTGGCTGTCTTTTGGGAAAGATCCATCAGCTGAGCGCCGGATTGTCGAGGGGTGCGAGCCATGCCGAGCATGGCTTCCCGCGAGACACGAGCTGCCTGTTCCCAGGCGCGGTCCGCGCGTGCCGCAGCATCCTTGCGCTGCTGAAGCTGTTGCTGCTTTTCTTTCTTCTGCTGCGCCATCTGCCGGGCGAGCTCGACATCGGGGTCGGGTTCCGTTGCCACCGGTGCCTTCTGATCCTGCGCCACCAGTGCCCCCGGTTTGGCCGAACTTTTCTCCGGGTAGTAGAAAAGTTTTCCCTTGACCGGAAGGGTCTGGATTTTATCTATCTGATGACGGTCGCTGACCTTGAAGCGTGCATAGAGGAACGGGTGGTCATCCCACGGCAGGTCGATCCAGATATAAAGGCCGAGAACAATTTGCGAGGGATCAATGGAGATCGGTTTTTCCGGTTTTTTCCACATGTGATATTCGTCTGTCACGTTACTGGGGCCAGGCCGGGGAATCCGGCTCAGGCTTGAATACTAGTCTGGCAGACGCTTTTGTGGCAAATGATCGAAATCTTGGGTAGGGAATTCTTTCAAGGCTATCATTTGGTTCCCTACTCCTGCCTCGCTGACCGCCATGAACCGGAATGCCTTTCTTTTCGGACGAATCGCTCACGATTTTGTCCAGTCTGCGACGTGAGCGCTTGTCCCACATGTCCGATTCCCGCTGGCTGATCCTTCTCTGCACCAGCCGTCTCGGCTTCGCGCTGATCAACACTGTCTATGCGGCCTTGATCCCGGCGCTGCGGCCGGCATGGGGAATGAGCGCCGGCGAGGCCGGTGCGGTGCAATCGGCATGGCACGGCGGATATATCGTGTCGCTGGTGGCGGCGAGCCTTTTTGCCGGACGTTTCGGTGCCCGGCGCACTTTCCTTGGCATGGGCTGGGCCGCCTGTGCCGGCAGCCTGATCTTTGCCTTTGGCGCGGTTGATTTCACCACCGCCTTCATTTTCTACGGCCTCGCGGGCCTTTTTGCCGGAGGCTCCTACGTACCCGGACTGACGCTGATTGCCGAGCGTTTCCCTTCCTCGTCCCGGGGCCGTGCGATGGGTGCCTACATTGCGGCGGCGTCGCTGGGTTATGCCGTGGGTCTCGTCGGTTCGAGCGCATTGGCAGATTTCGGGGGTTCTGCGGCTGGCTTCCTGCTTGCCGTAGCAGGGGCGCTGCTGGGGCAGGTGCTCGCGGTGATCGTGCTGCGCAATACGAAGAACGTGGTGGTGGATGCCAGCGTGCGCGGGCCGATCGTGTCGCTGGCCTCGGTGGTCTGGTTGTGGCAGCACAAGCCTGCACGCTACGTGGTCATTGCCTATACTTTTCATGCCTGGGAACTGCTCGGCATGTGGGCGTGGTTGCCGGCCTTCCTGAGTGCAGCGGTGGCGCTGCATACCGGTGGCTCGGCGACGCTGGCGATGGCCGGCGCTTCGCTCGCGGCGCTGACCCATCTGGTGAGTATGATCGGAAGCCTTTCCGGCGGCAGTTGGTCCGACCGCTGGGGGCGTACGCAGGTGATTCTGGTGATGTCGCTCTCCAGCCTGTGCTGTTCGCTGGTCTTTGGCTGGCTCATGGTGTTGCCGCTGTGGCTGCTGGTGATGGTTGCGCTGTTCTACAATCTCACCGCCATTGGCGATTCGGCGATCCATTCGGCGACGCTGACCGAAGTGATCCCGCCGCAGCATCTGGCCACGGCCTATTCGGTGCGCTCGATCACCGGTTTCGGCATGGGCGTGCTGAGTCCCTGGCTGTTCGGCTGGGTGCTGGACAGGGTGGGTGCCGGCGGTAATCCTGTGGATGCATGGGGTTGGGCCTGGAGTCTCCTTGGTCTGGTCGCGCTGGTCGGCCCGTGGGCCACTTGGCGGCTGCATCTGGCGCAGGTAGGCAGTGCACGGAACGGTTCGGCGGGAGGAAGGGTCGGATTGTAGAATAGTGCCCTTGCACTCATGCAATTCCGGAGATACCGCCATGATCCGTCACCTCGTTTTTGCACTTGTCGTTGCCCTGATGGCTTCTACCAGTCGTGCCGACATCGTCGATATCGACAATGCCGAACTCGCTCGCCTGGCGATTTCCGGGGTGCCCATCATCGACATCCGCACTGAAGGCGAATGGAAGGAAAGCGGCATCGTGCCGGGCAGCAAGCTGATTACGCTGTTCGACGAAAAGGGGCGTGCCGACCCCGCCTGGCTGGAAAAAGTGAAGGGCGTCGCCAAGCCCGACCAGCCGGTGATCATCATCTGCCGCAGCGGCAATCGCACCAAGGCGGCAAGCCAGATGCTCTCTCAGCAGGCGGGGTATCAGAAGGTTTACAACGTCAAGGAGGGGATTCGCGCCTGGGCCAAGGAAGGCCGGACGATGGCGCCGGCTTCTACGGCAGTGGCTGCTTGTCCGGCAGGCGCGCGTTGCTGATCCGATGAGCAAGACAAAAGAAAAAAGCTACGAGATCCGCCCCGGCCAGTCCGTCGAACTGCTGCAGGCGCTGCACATCCTCACCCGCGACGGCAAGCTGAACCAGGACAGCCGGCGCAAACTGAAGCAGGTCTACCACCTGTTCAATTTCATCGAGCCCCTGCTGCTCGAAGCGCAGCAGGCCAACCCGGAAATCCATCTGGTTGACCACGGCGCCGGCAAGTCCTATCTGGGCTTCATCCTCTACGACCTGTTCTTCAAGGAGCGCGGCGGCGCCGGTTCGTGCATCTGGGGCATCGAAACCCGCGACGAACTGGTTACCCGCTCGAAGGAACTCGCGGCGCGGGCCGGTTTTGCCGGCATGCGTTTCCTCAACCTGTCGGTTGCCGAGTCGATCACCTCGCCCGAACTGCCGGAGCGCATCGATGTGGTGACGGCGCTGCACGCCTGCAACACGGCGACCGACGACGCCATCCGCTTCGCACTGGCCAAACAGGCCAAATACATCGTGCTGGTGCCCTGCTGCCAGGCGGAGGTGGCAGCCACCTTGCGCAAGCACAAGGCGAGCTCGCTGGCGAGCGCGCTTGGCGAAGTCTGGCGCCACCCGATCCATACCCGCGAATTCGGCAGCCACCTGACCAATGTGCTGCGCTGCCTGCAGTTGCAGGCGCACGGCTACGAAGTCAGCGTCACCGAACTGATTGGCTGGGAACACTCGATGAAGAACGAGCTGATCATTGCCGTGCAAAAATGCCTGCCGACGAAGAAACCGGCCGAGCGGCTGGCGGAATTGCTCACGACCTTCGGGCTGGAAGATCTGCGCGAGCGTTTCGCTTGATCCGCTGAGGTACTGCGGTCAGCCTAGCGGCACATAAAAAAGCCGGCGGAGAGATCCCGTCGGCTTTTTGTTGGTGGCTACGATTGGCATTCGGCCTTACTTGGTCTTGTCCATGCTCAGGAACGGTATCGGGGCACTGGCGTAGAGGTTTTGCGGCAGCTTGCCATCCCATTTCTCGGCCTTCGCCTTCTCGACTTCGATGCGGCGCAGTTCCAGCACATCCTTGTTCTGGGCGAGGGCCGCATTCTGCACCTTCAGCGCATCCGCCTGGGCCTGTGCGATCTTCAGGTTGGCATAGGCTTCACCGTCGGCCTTGGCGCGCAGCGCCGTTGCTTCCGCCTCGGCAATGGCCACCTTCTGCTTCTGCTCGGCTTCGACGGTCTTGACCTTGTTCTCGGCCGCCAGCCGAAGCTGTTCCTGTGTCACCTTTTGGTTGATGGCGTTCATGTAGTCGCCGGAGAACGAGAAGTTGCGCATGTCGATGTTGATGACCTGGGCGCCATAGGTTTCCAGCTTCACTTTCAGGCCCGCTGAAATATCGTTCGATACCTTGGCGCGCGAGGCGATCAGGTCGGGTGCCGTGTAGCGCGCGGTGACGGCCTTGAAGACTTCCTGCGTAGCGGTCTGGACATAGGAGGCCAGGTCGCCATTGCGTGAATATTTTTCGAAGACTTCTGCCACTTTGTCCGGCGCGATGCTGTAGCGAACCGTGAGGCTTACTTTCACCGGCTGCTGGTCACTGGTGGCGCCTTCCGCATTTTCAACGCCGGCTTCTTCGGCACGGACGTTGAAGGTGCTCAGCTTTTGCCATGGCGGGAGGATGACCAACCCTTCCGGCTCGATTCCCTTGATCGCGCCGAACTGCATCACTACGCCACGATAGCCGGTGGGTACGGTGTAGAACGGCCAGAGTACGGCCAGTGCGATCAGGCTAGCGATGCCGACGACGACCTTGCCGGCAGAAGGAGTGGTGATGTTGATGCTGGGTAGTGCGACCATTTGGATGAATCTCCTGAGAAGGTGGCGAGACAGAATGTCGGTCAGTTACAAATATGACTCCAGCGTATTGTAATGAACTGCATCCGTGGCGAAAATGCAGGTGCGGCTGGCCATCGCAGCCAACCGCACCGCGCCTGTGTCCTACCGCTCCCTGCCTTGGTTGAAGATCATCGGGGATCAGGTTTCTGCGGCTATTGAACCTGCTGGATTCCGGCCACCGTCCAGCCACGGCTGCCATCGATCGGCTTCACCAGGTGCCAGATTTCGGAGAAGCCTTCGGCACCCGCATTACGGTCTTCGCGAATGAGGCCGCTGAAGTGCACGCTGACGACATGGCGCTTCTCTTCTTCGGCGACATCAATGACCTGTGCCTGCAGTTCAACGACGTCGGTTTCTTGCTTGGCACCCTTGCGCTCGTCGATGGCCAGCTTGATCTCGGCGAACATTTCCGGCGTTGTGAACTCGCGGATGTCGTCGAGATTGCCAGCATCGTTTGCGGTCTGCAGGCGGATGAAGTTCAGCTTGGCGTTACGGGCAAAGGCCTCCGTGTCAAAGTCGGCGGGAATGTGGCCCGTACCTGCGCTTTCCGTTGCCGCTGCCACGGGCACCGCAGATGAACCCGCTGAACCGGCCGAACCGCTAACCGGCGTGAAATCCGGGCGTGGCGCGTTGCCATCAGAACCGGCGCCTGCTGCGGCGTACTGCATGCCCGGTGCCTGTGCCCCGGCCTTCTTGCGCAGGAAGAAGCCAATCACGGCGATGACGGCGACAGCCAGCAGCGCAATCATCATGAAGTTGGCAAGGCCTTCACCGAAGCCAAGGTGCGAGGCCAGCGCAGCCAGACCCAGGCCGGCGGCGAGGCCGGCGATCGGGCCGAGCCAGGAACGCTTGGGTTGCGCGGCCGGCGCTGCTGCAGGCGCGGTCGGTTGCGCAGGCGCGGCCTGCTGGGTGTTCTTGGTGGGTGGCGTTGCCTGACGCTGCATGCCCGAGGAGCCACCGCCGCCGAGCCGCTTGGCGGCTTCGGCATCGGTGACGTTCAGCGTGAAGCCGATGACTACGGCTGCCGCCAATGCGAGAAACTTGTTCATGTGTGCCTCCTTTGGTGAGATGTGCTCGCATCATACGCTCGCCACATCTCCATAAAAATAGGTCAATACCGTATTTTTTGTTCGGAAAAACAGGATTGTTTCAGGGCGTGAACAGGCCGGCTGCGGCGATCGGGCTCGATGGAAAGTAAAGGTGCAGGTAGCTCGCGGTCAGGTGCTCGTGTCGGTAAATCGGTTCCCCCTCGCTGGCCCCCTGTTTCTTGGTTGCCCGGGCGAACGGTTCCAGTTTGGTCTGCGCAGTTGAATAGTGAAAGGTGTGGCCGCGCAATGGCGGTTGGCCGTCGAGCGCCACTTCCTGCAGGCCGAGCGCGGCGAGTTTCTTCTGCATGGTGACCGTGCCCGGTAGGAGGCTGCCCATCCAGTGCGCGTGGTCGTCGACGTCGACCAGCGTTTCAAACAGCGCCATCATGCCGCCGCATTCGGCGAAGAGCGGTTTGCCACTGGCAACATGTTTTGCCAGCGAAGCCCACAGCGCGCGGTTGGCCGAGAGCGTTTTGCCGTGCAGTTCCGGGTAGCCGCCGGGCAGCCAGACGGCGTCGCACTCGGGTAGTGCGGGATCGGCGAGTGGCGAAAAAAAGACGAGCCGGGCACCCATGGCTTCGAGGCACGCAAGGTTCGCCGGGTAGAGAAAGCAGAAGGCCGCGTCGCGGGCGACGGCGATGGTCTTGCCGGCGAGCAAGGGAGGCAAGCTTGTGCGCTCGGCCTCGGTGAATTCGACGGCCGGCGGCAGTAGCGCCGCCTCGGTTTTGGCTAGTGCATCGGCCATGCGGTCGAGTCGCGCTGACAGGTCTTCGATTTCCGCCGCCGGCAGCAGTCCGAGGTGACGCTCCGGCATCGCAGCGAAATCGTCGCGCGGCAGGTGCCCCATCCAGTGGATGTCGTCGGGCAGGCTCTGTTTCAACAAATCGGCGTGGTAATTGCTGCCGACGCGATTGGCAAAGGCCGACGTCAGCGGTGTGCCTGCTCGGTAGTGCTTGAGACCATAGGCGATGGCACCGAAGCTGGTGGCCATTGCCGAACCGTCGATCACGGTGAGGATCGGGATGCCAAGGCGCTGCGCGAGCTCAGCGGCGGATGGCTCACCATCGAAGAGACCCATGACGCCCTCGATCAGGATCAGGTCGGCCTCACGCGCCGCTTCCGCCAGCCGCCAGCGGGCATCGTCCTCGCCGCACATCCACAGATCGATGTTCTGGCACGGCGCGCCGCTGGCGATGGCGTGGATCTGCGGGTCAAGGAAATCCGGGCCGCACTTGAAGACACGAACCTTCCGCCCCTGCCGCGCATGCAGCCGCGCCAGTGCCGCGACAATGGTGGTCTTGCCCTGCCCGGAGGCAGGTGCGGCAACCAGGAGGGCGGGGCAGGAAATCATCAGAACTCGACGCCCGGCATCGCCTTTACGCCAGCGCGGAAGGCGTGTTTGACGAGCAGCATTTCCGTTACCGTATCGGCCGCTTCTATCAGCGCATCGGGTGCGCCGCGACCGGTGATGATCACGGTCTGCATGCGTGGCCGAGTGGCAATGGCCGCCAGCACTTCGGCCAGATCCAGCCAGCCATATTTGAAGGCGTAGGTCATCTCGTCGAAAACAACGAGATTGACGCTTTCGTCAGCCAGGTAGCCTCGTGCGATCTTCCATGCGGCCTGGGCGGCAGCGGTGTCGCGGCTGCTGTCCTGCGTCTCCCAGGTGAAGCCTTCGCCGCAGACGTGCCATTGCACCTGCTCGGGAAATTTGCGGAAGAAACCTTCTTCACCGGTGTCTGAACGCCCTTTGACGAACTGCACAACGGCAACCCGGTGGCCGTGGCCCAGCGCACGGGCAAGCACACCGAAAGCCGCAGAACTCTTGCCCTTGCCGTTGCCGGTATTCACCAGCAGGATGCCGCGCTCTTCCTGAGCGGCGGCAATCTTTTCGTCGACAACCGCCTTCTTGCGCTGCATGCGCGCGTTGTGGCGGGATTCCTTCGTGCTGTCTTGAGTCACGTTCGTCTTTCAGGCGGGGATGAACCAGCGTCGGCCGTCGCATTCCACTTCATTGAGCGGGTGGCCATAAAGCGCAGCGAGGCGGTCGGCGTGGAGGATGTCGCGACAGGCGCCGATTTCGTGGCGGCCATCGCCGTACAGCAGCAAGGCGCGGTCGCAGTAGCGGTCGGCCAGCCCCGGTTCGTGCAGCACCATGATCAGGCCGGCGCCACACTCGCGGGCTGCACCAGCAAAGAGATCGAGCACGGCGATCTGGTGATTGAGGTCGAGGTGGGCCAGCGGCTCGTCGAGCAGATAGAGCGGCGCGGCCTGTGTCAGCAGCGTGGCGATGGCCAGTCGCTGCCGCTCGCCACCCGAGAGCGTCTGTACATCGCGGGTTTCAAGTTCGGCGAGGCCGACCGCCTTGAGTGCGCCACGGGCGATCTCGGCGTCGTGTCGGCTTTCCCAATCCCAGCGGCCGAGATGCGGGTGGCGACCGGTGAGTGCCGTTTCCAGCACGGTGCTGGCAAAGGCATCGTTGTGCCCCTGCGGTAACCAGCCACGGTGTTTTGCCGCCTCGCGCGGGCCGAGGGTGGCATAAGAGGTGCCGCTCAGCGAGACCTCGCCGGCATCGGTATCACGCAGCCCGGCAAGCGCCGAAAGCAGGGTCGATTTGCCGGCGCCATTGCGGCCGAGGATGGCCAGCCGTTCGCCCGCCTGCAAAGTGAAGTTGAGATTGGTGCAGACCCGATGTTGGCCGATGCTGACGTCCAGGCCACGCGTTTCGATCAGCGGGGCATGATTCATCGCGGGTGCCTCGCCAGCAGGAACAGGAATACCGGTACGCCGATCAGCGCCGTGAGCACACCCACCGGCAGTTGTTGCGGCGCGACGATGGTTCGTGCCAGCGTGTCGGCCAGTGTCAGCAGTGCGCCGCCGGCAAGGACCGATGCCGGCAGAAGCAGGCGCTGGTCATTGCCGATGGCCAGCCGGACCAGATGCGGCACCACCAGGCCGACGAAACCGATCGAGCCAGCACTCGTAACGGCGACAGCGGTGACCAGCGAGGCAATGGCATAGACGGTGAAGCGCAGCCGCTTGACGTCAACCCCCAGGGCCTGGGCGGTATCCTGTCCGCGGGCCAGCAGGTTGAGTTCGCGCGCAAATGGCAGCGCGGCAAGCAGCGCAACGCCGAGGATGGCCAGTGCAATCCACGGGGCGCCGGTTTGCGAGAGGTCGCCCATCAGCCAGAAAAGCATGCCGCGCAGTTTGTGCTCGGGGGCGATGGATAGCATCAGGGCAACGACCGCGCCACAGCCCGCCGCAACGATGACCCCGGTAAGCAGCAGGCGTGTCTGCGTCCACGCGCCGTCGCCATGGGCCAGTCCGAAAACTATGAACATGGCGCCGAGTGCGCCGACAAAGGCGAAGCCGTTGATGCCGGTCATGCCGAGGCCGATCAGGATGGCCAACATGGCACCGACACCGGCGCCGCCCGAGATGCCGAGTACGTAGGGGTCAGCCAATGGGTTGCGGAGCAGCACCTGCATCAGCGCACCGGCCAGCGCCAGCAGGCCACCGCAGGCAAATCCGGCGAGCGCGCGTGGCAGACGCAGGTCGAGCACGATGGCTGCGCTCGGCGGGTTTTCTCCAAGCAAGGCCGCCACGACTTCAGAAAGCGGCAGCGAAAGGCTGCCCACCGCCAGCGCCGCCGTGAAACTTGCCAGCCCGCCAATGGCGAGCAGAACAAGGACGAGGAAGGTACGGCGGCGAGTGGGCATGGTGGCAAGAGCTTACTTCGGCTGGTAGCGGATGCCTACCAATACATTGGCACCCGCAGTTCCGTAGTACTGGGCCAATTCATAATGCTTGTCGAACAGATTGTTGACGCGGGCGAACAGTGAAAAATCCTTGTCCAGACGGTAATTTCCGTTCAGGTTGACGAGCGTGTACCCGCCCATGCGCTGAAGATTGTCCGTGTCGCTGTAGCGTTGGCCGCTGCTGACCAGTTCGCCACCGATGGACCAGCGGCCAATGTCGTATTCGGCGCCGATGGTGCCGTACTCACGTGCGCGCCGTGCCAGCAAATTGCCGGTCGATTCGTCGCGTGGGTCTTGCAGATCGATACTGCCCCGCAGATTGAACGGGCCGACCCGGCCACGGTAGGCGAGCGTCCACCCCGTGATTTTCGCTTTGCTGACGTTGTTGGGTACATAGAAAAAGGAGCCAGCGGGGGTTTCAGTCCACTGAATCAGGTTGTCGATCCGATTCTCGAAATAGGTCAATGAGGCATTATGGCTAGCAGTTTCCCAATGCACCGACATTTCCCCGCTATGCGAGTATTCAGGCTTCAGGTTCGGGTTGCCGCGTCCGACGAAGGCGATGTTGGGAAAATAGAGATCATTCAACGAAGGCGCTTTGTAGGCGGTTCCCCAGGAGCCATAGGCACGAACGGTGTCGGTGAACTGATAGCCGTAACCTGCCGTGCCGGTATTCTTGGTCCCCGTGCTCGAGATGTCGTCGTGCCGCGCGTTCAGCTGCCAGCGGTGGGCGCCTAGCGATCCGCCCCAGCCGCTCAGCAGGGATTTGATGGTTCGTGAATTCTCGGTGTAATCCTGGGTGGCGCGGATTCTCTGGTCGAGCCACTCAGCGGCGATTAGTGCTTTCCCGAGCGGCAGAGTGATGTCGTTCTGCCAGAGATACTGATCTTGTATCGTTCGAACGGCACTGGTCTGGACGTTGTTGGTTTTATATTCCGTGTCGTCGACTCCCTGGCCAATTTGAAGGGTGCTCTGCCAGTTAGGCAGGAAGCGATTCCGGCTGTATGCGTTATAGCTCGACACCGTCAGGTCGTTGCGATAGTCCTTGCGAGCGGAAGCCGCGCTGAAGCCGCTGTCGTAATCGTTCTTGCCGTTGCTGGAAAAAGCCTTCAGGCCGACTTCGTGGTCGTTGCTGAAACGGTATGCCAGGTTGGCCGAATAGCTGGTATCGCTGAAACCGTCATTGTCCGGGTTGTATGCCTTACTTTTCCGGTCACTGACGTTGGAGAATCCGTTCGTGCGATTCTGTGATACCTGCAAGCTGTATTGCAGGTCTTGGTGGCTGCCGCTTACGCCTGCAGAAAGTTGTGACGTGCCATAGGTGCCGTAACCAGCCTCCGCATTGAATTTGGCGGGGCCGCCATCGCCTTTGCGCGTGAAAATCTGGATGACACCCCCGATCGCATCGGCACCATAGAGCGCAGATGCGGGGCCACGCAGAATTTCAATGTGATCGATTTGCGAGAGCGGAATCCTCGAAAAAGATGTGCTTCCCAGTGTCGCCGAGTTGACCCGAATGCCATCGATGAGGACGACAACGTGTTCGGCATTCGTGCCACGGATATAGAGGCTACTGGCACTTCCTGGACCGCCATTGCTTGAGAACTGCATGCCCGGTTGGCGACCCAGAAGTTCGGTCAGTGTCAATTGGCCAGCCGCTTCGATCTCTTCGCGCTCGATTACCGAAACATCAGCGAGCAGTTCGTTGGCGCGAGCCGGTTGCCGGGTTGCCGTAACGACAATCGGGTCGAGCGTTGAGTCAGCGGCAATGACCGCCGTGGGTGCGATAGTAGCGAGTGCGGCGGCAATGGCCGTATGTTTGATGTGCTTCATGACTTCCCCTGTTCCCGGCAAGCGTCCCCGCAGCCGGTGAGCTGTAATAGGAAATTGCTCGGGGGAGTAGGACTGAACGGGGTCGGCACAGGCGTGCGCCGAGCGTTCCGTAGCCGCCTCCCCGCAGCACTTCCGCAATGTGTGCGAAGGCCGGTCTCCGGGCTCGCGAGGCTTTTGCGTACCGCCTTCCCAGGCTTGTTGGCCCAGTGGCGTGTTGGTACGAATCACTCGCTTACCGTTGCGGGGGCAGCAGCGGAATTGCGTGGCAGGTTATCTGCACGCGCACCGCTTTCCCGTTTCACCGCGGCAGAGAAATCTGCACAGCGGCACCTTGCACATTCTGACGACCAAGGGTGCTTTCCGGATCGGCAGGAGGCGGATTGTATCGTGCAGTGCGACATGGCGGAAGCGTCGGAATGCCATCTGTGACATATTTCACATTGAAAAAGCATTCTTACTCCTTGACTTGACTTGATTTTTCCTTCTATAGTTGCCGCCATGGTCAATGAACTGAACGCGCTCGAAAGCAAAATCGCCCAAGTGGCGGGTTTGTGTCGTCACCTGCGCAATGAGAATCGCGAGCTGCAGTTGCGGCTGACAGCGCTGGAAGCCGAGAAGCGGCAACTGGTTGAGCGCATGGGCAGTGCCCGCGAGCGGCTGGAATCTCTGGTCGGGCAGCTTCCCGAAGCCAAGGCATGATCCGGAGACGTTGATTTCGCATGGCTGACCAATCTGTTTCCCCCAATCATCTCGACATCACCTTGCTCGGCAAGGAGTACCGTATTGCCTGCCCGCCGGAAGAGCGCGAAGCGCTGGTGGCTGCAGTGTCCTATGTCGATGAGAAGATGCACGAGATCTCCGATCGCACCAAAAGCAACATCGCCGAGCGTATTGCGGTGATGGCGGCACTCAATATCGCGCACGAATTCCTCAGCTCCAAGGCCAAGGGCGGCGAGCCTGTCGGCGGTCTTGATTTCGGCGCCGTCCGGCGTAGAATCTCCGACA
>ERZ724516.1220-NODE-1220-length-15195-cov-5.091942_pt1 | contig 15195 bp, 7 predicted proteins | sample MGYA00376049_ERZ724516 | MGnify/ENA primary metagenome ERZ724516 (study PRJEB28724, sample SAMN07190886) | activated sludge metagenome | isolation source: activated sludge of sewage treatment plant in Hong Hong | place: USA: Christiansburg, Virginia | collected... | reverse complement strand
AGTTTAAAAGTTTCAAAATCTGAAACTAAAATATACTTAGGTAGTTCGTGTTGTTTAAGGCCGTGTAAATAATCTTTTGCTTGTTGGTAGGCTTTGTCAAGGTTCTTACCTCGGCTTTTCATTTCAATTAAAATGGTTCCCTTCCAAAGCAAATCTATATAGCCGTCCTTATCATCTAGTTTTTTTACTCGATGCTCAAAGGTTGAAACTCTTTTACTGCTGATACCAAATACATTAAAGAACTCAACCAAAAATGGTTTTGCATCTGCTTCTTCGTTTGAAGTGTCAGCCCATTCTTTTGAAAAGTGTAATGCTCTATCTTTTATTTCATTCCAACTAAGTGCCATAAAAAAACTGAATAAGATATAAAATTAAAAAAGTAATGGAATTAAACGGCTATAATTTATAGCATTTAATATTACTTTCTAACAAAAATACCGAATGCCAGTGGCGCGCCTTATGGTGCGGCAAGCGCACGCGCAAACAAAGTGCGAAGCACACCTATTTAAAAGGGCTGGAATCTAGGTTTATAAACACAGCTTAGCAAATTCTGCTGGTTTAGTGACTTTTAAATTTAGGGCTACATACATTTTGCCAAATAACAAAGACAATAATTTAAAAAAATACATTTACTATTGCCTAGAACGAATTATTTGTACAGGTTTATTATTTGAGTTTGTTATTCTTATGTTTTTAGCTTGGCGTTTTTCTTCTCCATTTACTATTTCAATTGAAGGAACAAATGATACAGTTGCATCAATTAATTTATTATTTAGGATGTCTATTTGAGGTATAAATTTAAACTTGTGACCAAGGTAAGTTTCTGAGCTATCTGATTCTACTATTATTACAAAACCTCTATCTATATTGATGTTTGTAATTCTGCCAATCTTAAACTTTTCAGGTGAAATAAATTCAGTTAAATCTGTAATTCTCTCTGTTAAATTATTCTTTCTTAAAATTGGCGAAGACTTAAATTCCAATTCTATATTACGCAATACTCTTTTAACTTCATTACTATTTTGAACTGCAAGATAGTATTCTCCTAAGACTACAAATGCCTCTAATTTGTATAATCCTTGCTTAAAGCTTTGAGAACTTGAATTACATACAGCTTTAATTGCTTCCAAAGCTTTTCTATCCTGCTTTATCCTTAATAATAATATTCCTTTCTTTAAGTTTGCTTTTGATAATGCATTGAAAATTTTAGCGTCTTTAGCATTTGTTTCAAGAGCATCTATGCATTGACGGATTGCTAAATTGTATTTAGACTCTGCTTCTTTATAGTTTCTATCTTTAAAAAGTATGTCCCCCCAATTTATATAATTTTCAGCTAAACTTGTTCTACAAATTATTTCATGTTTGACTGAATCAAAATTTGAATTTAAAGCACTAAGTAGAAGCTTTTCAGCTTCATCATAATGCCCGAGCCAACATTTTGCTTGACCGAAAGCATTTAAAATAATAGGATCGTCAGGAGTTAACGAATAAGCAATTGCATATTTCTTATGAGCTTCCGTATGCTTTGCACTTTTTCTATAAATATTTCCCCAAATCAAAAAAATCTGTGGATCATTCGGGTCAAGTTTAGAAGCCTTTTCCATTAAACCATCAGCTTCACTTAAATGATTTTCATAGGCTTCCATTATCGCCCAATTTCTGTATATGGGCGCAAAATTTGGAGCTACTTTAATTGCTCTTTTATATTCATCAACAGATGATTCATAATTACCTGATTGATATTTTTGGAAAGCTGTTTGAGCAATAATTGTAGCTACTTTTTCTTCATCTGATTTCGCTCCAAAGTTATATAAACTATGTTTATATTCTTTCTTTGCTCTTTCTGTTGTTGTAATAGTATTTTCAACTTGATTAATCCTGTTTTTAAGTTCTTCTCGTAGGTTAAGATTTTTACTTAATTGGATTCTTGTGAATCCTTTAGTTAATGGTAATAATGTATATTTAGTTGAGATTTCCTTTTTCTCATTTTGATATTGTTCTGGAATTACTAGTGAAACTAAAATAAGTTCTTCAATGGCATCTTCAAATTCATGCTCTTCTAACTCAACAACATATTGTAAAATACTTGCGGTAGGAGTGTCATCAGTTAAACTTAAAGTATACATTATTTTTTGTGAAGCAGTGTTTAACGTGCTAAATATTTGCTCATAACAAAATTTAGAAATATCGCTTTCATTGGAATGAATAGAACTAATGATTTTATTAATATCTTTTCCTCTTGCAACTTGACCAACAACCCATTTTATAGCTAATGGATAGAAAGAAACTTTCGAAACATAATTTTTTATTGTTTCCTCTGGTAGTGAAATTAAACTAGTAAGTTGTTTGTCTTTTGATAACTGCCTAAAAAGATATACAGCCTCTTTTGCTTTTAATTCCCTTAGTTCATGTCTTCTTTCTAATTGCCCAAGGCCTTTTCTAGATGTTATAAGAAATTTTATTTTTACCGAAGCATCAAGAATAAAATTTATAATTCTTTGATCTGTAATTGTTTCTAAATTATCAATAACGATTAGCATTTTACTAGTTAATTCAATTATATTATTAACTAATTTTTCCTTTTCCTCAATATTGTTTGATTTAACTTCATTAGTAAAGCCAAAAAGCTCTATAATTGTATCAAGTAATTCATCATAGTTTTTCAAGGAAGGTTCTATATCCTCGATACCTAAATCTGATAATCTGTTTTCTTTAGCGCTCAACCAAATTATTGCATCAAAACTTTTATTATCAGGCTTTTCAGTCATATCTTGGATGACTTTTAACGCTAAAGAAGTTTTACCTACGCCGCCAGAGCCAGTTATAGTGATAACCGGAAATTTTTCACTATTTAAATATTGAATTATCTTTTTTCTATCTTCTTCTCTACCGACAAATCCGCCCTCATATTCATAATCAGGAATAGGGATATTATTAAGTATTCCATTTCTGTCAAGATAATCTTCAACAAAGTCAGATGGAATTTTTATAATGATTGAACTAGGGTCTGTTTTTATTTTTTCAAGTAAAATATTAAATTCTTGCAAGCTTAATGAATCTGAAATTAAGCTCGTTAATGAAATTAGTTTGTCTAAGTCAACACTTGTAAAATATCCCTTTATATGTGCTATTTTACAACGTAAAGAATATAATTCAGTCATAGCATCACTAAATTCATTTTTTGGTAATGAATTTTTAATTATCAATGAATAATGATCTTTAAACACAGTAATTTCTTTTAAGTCAGGAAAATCTATGTTTTCAAAAAAATCAGATTGACTTTCAAAAGTTAAATTATTATTTCTTGTAATTGCTTTATCATATATACCAGAAGGAATATTATCATAAATATTATCATATTTTAAAGAGAGTATTTGTAATAAAAGTTCTCTAAAGTTTTCTTCAAATCTTGATATTATTGTATATCCAGCGTCTCTTCTATTATTTATTATCATTATTTATGTATTTCTATATTTTATAATTATCATCAATAATTAAACTGGCTGATATAATCAAAGATAAATGTTTTAAGTAATTTCTCAAAGTTATTATAAGTATGATTAAGGATAATAATACCGCACGCCCGTGGCGCGCATTATGGTGCGCCAAGCACACGCGCAAACAAAGTGCAAAGCACACCTATTTGAAAAGGGCTGGAATTTAGCTTATTTGGTTTTTTGCCTGCCTTTTGCAAAAAACAAATGTGCTAAATTAGGGATAGCCAAAACGGGTTTTCAAAACCCGAAAAGAGGGGAGAAAAGTAAAAACTAAAAACCGTTTCAAGTACCCTAAACTGTTTCTATGAAACCCTGTTCTTGTCGGCACGTACTTTTTTAGAAACCGAAAAGTTTGTTGTCTACCGTAAAATTGTCTTTGGAATTGTCACTGGGCGCATTGAACATAACGTTTTCGCGGTTTGCTTCGGCCGTTTTGGAACCGTTGTCTACCGAAATGTTTAAATAAAGATAACTGTTGCTATGCAATTGCAAAGAAAAAATTAAAAAAGTTTCTACCGATTTTGCAATTGCTTTGATGTCTGCAAGGCTGGAGCGAACCGTGTGTTATAACTTGGCCGTTGCACCTAGCTGATCAATTAAACAGTATGGTCGATTTGAGTCTAGCCGTTTTTGCAATTAGTAGACAACAATTATAAAAGTCTGTCAACCCTCTCTCTGTTGTTTCATAATCAGGTGTCCAGATTTTATAAGTCATTGAATTTTGAAAAGAACCAAATTTTATTTCACAAGTATTTCCATCTTCTCCCGTGCTAAAAGTTCCGATTTCTTTTGCAATGTTAATACAAGATATTTTCCTTACGGCAGTTGTTAAACTTGCGAATTGTTCTTTTGTTATTACAAATGCCGTGTCAATGTTTTCTCTTGACCATTCTTTACTGCCACTCAGTGCCTTTGTCGCGACGTGCAATTGTAATTCGTCTCCACGTCTCGTAATTTCTACGTCGACATAGTGATTTGGAATTCTTAAAGAATGCGAATAATGAAATGAAATGTCATAAATTTCGTCCTGCGCAAAGCTTGTCAAACTTGTGAGTATTATTATGAATATGTAAAATGTCTTTTTCATTTTAGTCTGTCCAACGGCTTAGTTATAACGGTTTCAAGCTACCAGTAGTGCGGTTTGAAATACTTTCTACCGATAAGCTTGTTTAAAGATACTATGTTTCTATGCATTTGCAAAACGAAAATTCTTTTCGCGAAGCGACCTTGAATTTGCAAATGCTTTGACTTCTGCCCGCATGACTGGTAGGTTGTGTTAGTAGTTGTTGCCGCCATTTAGTTTACACACAGCTTTCGTGTCCGCATATGTTTTTATAATATATTGTTAAAAATTTATCCAAGTTCCGAAACTCAACAAAAATGCAAATACCTTTAGAAATTCAATTAATACAATGAAAATGATTAATAACTTATGTCTACCGCTAGGTCTATTTTGTTTGTTAAATAGGAGTAAGGCACTTAAAACGAGAATGGCTGCTGTCAAAATAATTGTATTATCTTCTAGAAAGAATGTCCACAAGCAGTCAGCTAAGCCATAATTTAGCCTTGTCGCACCCACATATTTGACTAACACAATTGTTAGTTGTATTGAAAAAACAGAATATAGTAGAATTATTAATTTATTTTTCACTGGTCTTTAGCAAGTGTTTAAGTTGAATTTTCTAGTTGTATTTTGTCTGCGGCAATTACTACTAACGTTTTGGAGCTTTGCCTAGTACGCTTTGGAACACTCGTCAACCGAATGTTTAAATAAAGATACAAATGTTACTACGCATTTGCAAAGAAAAATAAATAACTTTCCCGCAGGGGCAATATTTGCAAATGCTTTGATGTCTGCAAGTATTAGGCAAAGGTGCTGTTATAACTTGTGCGCCCTATACAGTTTGAAAAAACAACTAACAGAAACAAACTGTTACTAATAAATGATTCATGTGTCTAACCGAAACTGAATGCCACCTTTTAGCAATTTGAAAAATTGCCAGAGCGTAGGGGAGGTTTACAAGCTTTTTTGCAAAATTAGGATTGCAGGGCTGATTTGTGCGTTTTGCAAATGGGCTTGGAAACCTTTGGGGAGATTCTGAGTTTGTGTCGACAGCTAGTGGTGTCAAAACGAGTACGAGTTTACAATTTGCAGCAGCAAGTGGAGTCGACACGATAGCAAGTGTACAAGTTGCAGTCTGAAGAGTTGTCATGTAGTGTTAAAATAATTTGTTAAAATGTGGCTTTGGAAAAAAATCGACAGCAAGTGTTCTCGACACGATAACTTCTGTCCTCGACACGACAACGATTGTACAACTTGCAGCTACGAGTGTAGTCAACATGATTGCTATTGTACTGTAATAGATTGCTAGTGTACAATTTACAGTATTACAAAAATGCTTAACTGTTAAGATTTTTAACAAACTTGATAAAATTGAATTGGAATAGATTTAAAGTGTTATGAAATAGATTTGAATTGTAGCTTTTGCTGTTAGTGTTTTTTGCGTTAGGGATTGACCTGAAAAGCCCACAGTGAAGTGATAGCGGAACGAGGACTTGTAAGGGAAAGCCCGCCTACAAATTTTTATAAAAATTTGTAGGAACGCCCTAATAAAAATAAAAAATCCAACTTGTTAGGTTGGATTTTTTACACTTCGACTACTTCGACAAGCTCAGTAACCGTTTCAGTGACCGATTTATTGAGCTGATTTTTTAGGAACAACTCTTGTAAACTTGATGGCGTTTACGGCTGCGTATTGTTGGCTCTTTGCTCCGTATACACTTTTGACGTATGCCTTGACTTGTTTTACTAAATCTAATACGCCCGTATCTTTTGCGTATAAAAATGTATTACGTTGGATTCTTGCATTTTTTAAAGTTGCATAACTAGTATTAGCTGCATTATTTAATGAAATTAAATTTGCTAATTGCGCTTGAAGCGTTACAACTTTAACAGGAACTTCATTAGGATTATAAGTAGGAACACTTTGCAAGATTAAAATTATTTTTTGAAAGTGTTGTAATTGATTATCGAAACTACGTTGAGAAGTTGAATGCGATATTGTTTCTACTGTTTCAACTGGTTCTCCTATTTTTGCTTCGGGTGGAGCTACAACGATACCGGAATCTGCTTTTGTTAATTTAGAACCCGAACTACGAAACTTTTTAACTTGAGATTCAAAATCATCGATTGTTTGTTGTGGGATTCCTAAACTTTGTAACGCTCCTAGTATTTGGGTTACTTGTGTTGTTAATGGTTTAAATATTAATTCTCTTGAGTTGGTTGCGTTTTTCCAGTTTGTAAAATTTGTATTTACATCTGTAAGTTTAGTATTCGCGTTTGTGTATAATGTACCTAACGCTGGAAGTTTGATATTGTTATTACTTGGGTTGTAGGTTGGGCCGAATGTTGCAATAGTTTGATTTAGTTTTAAGATATTAGCTACATTTTTTTGGTGACCTGTTTCAAAGAATGTTGACATGATTTCTATTTTTTAGATTGTGAATAATGGTTGTATAACGGAGCAAAGAGAAATATGTTACTGCGAAAATTTGTTAAGACTGTTAACTGGTAAAGAATTGGAGCATAACTGGTGAGATATATTTGATAAGTGGTTATTCTAATCCCAAACCTCTCCAATAGGAGAATGAGAAAAAAGAAACCATGCTGCCGCAGGCGAGTGCCGTGTGTGAGCGGAGCGAGTGGCACAGAAAACACAAGGGTTGTTGCGATAGCAATAACTTTTGTGACCTTATTTTAAGTTAATGCGAATAAAAAAACGCCTTGGTTTTTCAAGGCGTTTTTTTATTTGCTTTAACGTTTTTAATTATCGATTTATAATTACTTTTCTTGTAACACTTAAACCATTGGGATAATGTACTTTAATAAAGTAAATGCCTTGTGAAAAATTTTGTAATTGTAGTTGATGTGTCTTTTCAGAGGTTGATTCGGAGAATAAAGTTTGTCCTGCAATATCTGTGACTTCTATTTTATGTAATACTTCTTTACTGTTAATTGTAAAAATGCCATTATTAGGATTAGGATACAAACTAAATTCATTTTCATTCTCCAACTCATTAATCCCAACCGTTGTTTGGTCTATTAAAGTTATATCATCTATGTAATAATATGCTATATCTGTACCAGTACCTGTTAGTGGATTTGTTGATTGAATTCTTAATGTATCAGTACTTGCGTTATCATGAAAATTGCCTATAGTAATGAACTGTTCGCCGCCATTTGCAGTAAAACACCCTTGTATTTGCGTCCATTGAACTGTATCTGAAATAAAACCATTCTGATTTTCTATTTGTGGTGTAGCATTGATGTAACTGAATGAAACCATGGTTGGCAATGTATTAGAGAAATACGCGCCAATTTGCTTTATAGCAAAAGGCATTCTATCCGCTCTCGAAACATAAAAACTCAAACAATATATCTTTCCCGATTGTAAAGGCGAACTTAATTGCTGATATATGTATTCCTTATTTTCACCGACTTGATAAAAGACTTCAATACCTATATAAGAATCTCCTTGTTTTGTAAAATTATCCCCAAAATAACTGTTAGGAATATTGTACCAGCCAGAACATGAAGTACTAAAATAATCGGGGCTATTAAAATTATACCAATTATTTAAAATATGTGGATTTGGAAAAATATGATGGTCAAAGGATCCGTAACAATCGTTATTAATAGAACTTTCAAAACTGCTATTACTTACAAGATTTTGAGCATGAATATTTTTAAATAAAAACAAAACTATTACCAAAGGCAATAGTTTTGTTTTTAAATATTTATTTGATGATAACAATTTTATCTGTTTTAATAGTCTTTTCTCCTACTAAGATATGATAAAAATACACACCATTGTGTAAATTTTGCTCATTAATAATTAATGTCCCCTCATTCTCTGCTATAGTTTTACTTGAAATCAGTTTACCTGTAATATCATATAACTTGAATTCGGCTTTTGTAAAACCTCCTAAGTTATAATCGAGTTGCATATTACCGCTATTAGGATTTGGAAATAAATTAAAGGAAGAATAGCTAGAAACACCAATTGCTTGCACTTTAGCTTTACGTTGCGTATTAGCCTCTGCCTCACAATCATCATTATAATTTAGTATTTGGTTTGTAATAATATTAATCATATTACGAGCCTGAACTACATAATAACCTTTTATAACGCACTCATTAGCATAACTGTATAAATCTTGTTTTTCGGCATCAGTGTAAACATAAAATCTATCTCCCAAATACTTTAATGTTAATTCATTAGCTCGTTGATGTTTATATTCTACCTGATTTGAAGGCGAAACAGAAGCATTAGCTAAATTAGCAGCGCTTACATCATCATTAGCAATGGCTTGTTGTACTTGAGTTAATTGAGCTAAAGCAGTTTTATGATTGGCGTCATAAAAATTGTCTAAAGTACTGCCATCTGCAACATTTAAACTATCAGAATCTAATAGTTTGTAAACCAATTGTTTGTTTTGATATAAAAACTCATCGGTAAATACATCATACGTGTTTTCGTCTGAATTTGCTAAACTAATATAATCTGTTAAACTATCCTGTGCTTCGCTAGTTTTCATATTGCTATTATTAGCTGTATTATTACCACTTGACGTACGTTGTGCAGAACCTGAACTACAAGTGTAGGAAGTACCGGGAGAAACTCTAATACCAAAAGTAGGGCCTGTTACATACGAATGTGTAGTTGGAGTTCCAAAGTTTAAAGTTGGTTGAGTTTTTAGTGTTGCACCTCCGGCATTTGCTAGTAAATACAATGGTGAAAGAGTATTACTTCCAGCACTACTTATGATATTGGTTTCACGAGTAATGGTTGTCCAGGTATTAGCACTTAAGTTTGGCGAACCTGCTGGAGCTCCTTGTGTCCCAATTCTACCTAGTACTCTAATTTCTAAACCTATGTAACTATTGCTCATGGCATTTACTTTCCAGCTATTATCACAAGTTCCTTCAAACACAAAACATCTGCCTAAATTAGTAGCTGTATTACATTCTGTTTTACCGTAAGGGCTATTTTTTAAGTAAACCCCATTTATAGCTAATGCTGTAACTGTTGTGGTTGGCATACTGCCAGTTTGAGTAAAGCTATTGCCTTTAATACTCGCATACTGGCAGCTAGTTAAAGCAACTCCTGTACGTTGGCTTGCAGCAGTATAATTTAATGTTTTTGCAACTCCCTCTACATTGATGGTGTTGCCTTTTATTAATAAACCACTAAACACTCCATTTGATACTACACCACGGTAAACGTTTATTAATCGGTTATTATAAATATATGCTTGGTCGGTTGGTATATTTGTTCCACCAGCTTGGTCAATTTGTATAGCTTGCTTACAATATCCAGTAGATGCAGGCGCTGAAATATCATTACCTTGTACTATTACAGTTCCCGAAATTGTAGGATTAATGGAATGGCTATCATAAATACCAGTATTATGATTGCTAATTAGATTATAACTTAAATCAGCTTTTGTGCCTAATGCCGAAGACCATACTGCATTTTGACCTGTGTAGTAATAATAGGTGTTTGGATTAATTACAAACATGGGTGGATAACCTGACGAAGTGGAAACGGGAATGCTAGTTGTAGTTGTTGTAAATACATTACCTAAAACAGTTACATATCTGTTGTTATTTGTTTTAACGCCTCTGTTACAATCCTCAAATAAATTGCCATCAGGATATGGATTGGTAATTGTTGGTAAAGTAGGGTTAGCACCAACTATACACGTATTATAATTAGCAGTAGTAGTTTGTGTTATACATACAGCAATCCCAATCTCATCAGGACCCTGAGCAGGAGGTGGGCCAAGAGGCGAAGGGTCTAATGATTTTACACTGCCAGTTATGTTTTTAAAATAGTTATTGTAAACTTTTGTATATACTTCTGTTCCATTTACACCAAAATCTAAATTATTAAATGTATTGGTTAATGTAGAACTGGTTCGACTTCCAATAACAACAGGACAAAGGTAACCTAAATTGGTTAATTGAATACCTGTGAAAGTACGAGGGAAATATACATAAGGAGCGCTCGCACCAGTTGAACCATTTGTGATTTGATTATAGGCATACGTATATGTAGAGCTTGGTTTTAAGCCACTGCCTGGAGATGTTGTGCTAGTTGTAGATGAAATAGTAGAACTAGTAATACTAAACGGATAATCACTAATACCATTTGACATGCCAGAAGAGTTTCGGATTTGAACAGAGATGTAATTTTTATTAAGCTTACTAGCATTAATTGTTATGCTTCCAGAAGGTGCCGATGAATTAATAGAATAATTATCGTAGTCAACTACAATGCCGTTATACATATCTTCAATAGTTGTATTATTTAAAACTAAATTTCCAAAATTCAAATCATCTTCACGCAATAGAATACCATCCCATAATTCGGAACAACTAAATAATTTGCAATTAGTTAAGGTTAAGGTTTGATTTGGGTTAACTCTAATTAAAGCTCCTGGCGCCATGCGAAATGTATAGCCAGTGTAAGACGTGTTGCCAGTGTAAGTTACAATACCTTGCACATTTATAATAGCACTAGTATTTGTAAATGAACCAGCAGCAGGAGAAACAGAACTTGTAGGACTTGTTCCAATACTACCAGTAGATGCACTGCAACAAAGTGTTGACGCTGGAATGACGATTACTGTTTTGGTAGAAGCACCACAACCTATACCATTATTACCAATTACAGTATAAATTGTTGGAGCAGTTGGAGTTACTACGGCCGTTGCACTAGTAATTGGACCTGTAGTAGGAGTCCAAGTATAATTGTTTGCTCCACTGGCTATCATTGTAGCCGAGTTTGAGCCACAAATGCTAAATAAAGATGAATTAACAGTTACTGTTGGGGTATTAGAGTAAACGATAACGTTTACAGTTTTTGTGCCATTACAGCCTACCGAATTAGTACCTGTAACTGTATAGGTTGTATTTACAGTAGGTGTAGCTGTAATAACGGTTGTTGTTTGTGAACTTGGTAACCAAGTATAAGTAGTTGCCCCGCCTGCGGTTAATGTCACGGATTGACTAACACAAATTGCCGTTGGGCTTGCAACAGCTGTAACTATAGGTAATGCGTTAACTGTTACCGTAACTGTTTTAGTATTGGTGCAACCTGTAGTTGTATTTTTACCTGTTACTGTATAAATCGTTGTTGAACTTGGAGAAACAGTAAATGGATTAGTAGTTGAATTTCCTGGATTCCAAGTATATGTATTTGCACCACCTGCTGTTAAGACGGTTGATTTACCAAAACAAATAGTTGCAGATGTTGGTGTAATAGATAGCACTGGTAAAGCAAGTGGAGTTACACTAACTGTTTTTGTATTTGTACATCCGTTTGTAGTACCAGTAACTGTATAAATAGTAATAACAGTAGGTGTAACAGAAATACTGTTTGTTGTTGCGCCTGTATTCCATAAATAACTCGTTGCACCACTTGCGGAAATTACAGTTGGTGAACCAATACAGACACTTACATTACTTACCGCAACAGTTGGCGTAGCTTTTACAGTTACTAAAACAGTTTGAGTATTGCTACAACCCGTAACTGTGTTTGTTCCTGTTACAGTATATGTGTTTGTAAGCGAAGGAGAAACAGATGTTGTAGCGGTTGTTGCCGATGTATTCCAAGTGTACGTATTAGCGCCAGTTGCAGTTAAAGTAGATGAAAGACCACTGCAAATTATTGTTGGGTTTGCTGTTGCTGTGATAGTTGGACCATTTGTAGCAATAACAGTCACTTGCTGAACAGCAGTGTTGGTGCAACTACCAGCAGAAACATAAGTATAAATCATACTATGAATACCTGCTCCTGCGGCTTGCGGATCAAAATTAAATTGACCGCCTCCCGCATTTAATACGCCAGGGCCACTAAAAGTACCACCAGGAGGTGTTGCGTATTGTCCAATATTTACAACCGTTCCATTATTATTACAATAAGTTGTTAATGGCAAACTAAATGTAGGAGCAGTATTTATAGGTAATATAGAAACATCATCTATTAAGTCATAATGGAAATATTGTTGAGCCGATGGATAATAACCATTTGTGAAATTTGCAAAAATATCACCACCTAAAACTAACAAATTGCCATTACTAGTTCCTGAATAGGTAAATGTGGTACTCACGTACTGCCAAGTATTAACAGTTGTATTTGTATAAGAAAAAATTGGAGTATCAGTAATTGAACCTGCAGCACTAACAGAATATGTACCCGAATTGGATCCAAATGTTGTTAAACTAGAACTAGCAATTGAAAATACGCTAGGCTGTTGATTTAGATTCATAAAATAAGGAGCATAAAAAGCTGGGAAAGAGGAGGCGTCGCCCCAAGGTGTGTAAAACATCCCAGAGTAATTATATGTCCAAAACGATAACTTATATACTTGACCAGGGATTAAAGGAGAACTTAAATAATTGAACATCGATTCTCTAATTAAATAATTGCCAGCAGTACCATCAAAAAGATGAGCAAATCCAATAACATGATTATTTTGAGGGCTAGTACTAGTATATGGTGCTGAAAAAGTAGGTGAACTATAGCAAGTATTCGTGCCTAAGTTATATGAATTTATATTAACAGTTGCTAGGGGAGCAGATGAGGTAGAAGCGTTAGTGCATCCTGTGCCAAATAAATCACAAGAGTGGGATGCGGAAAACCAACAATTTAAGGCTAAACCATTTGTACCGCTTCCCCATCCGTCGCCACATTGGCGTGTACTTTGTATAGATTCAAACCCTCCATTTTGTACAATATCGCAAGGATTTATTGGCGTACAAGCAGCAGGTGTAATAAATCCGTAGATATAAGTAATGTTACCTGAATTAATGCCATTAAAAGGAATATATCGTAATAATACGACACCTGTAAAGCCACCTGTGGGAGTAAATACTAAGTTGGTTCCTGTATTAGTTAAAGTGCCATTTCCTAAAACAACTTCAGCACAAGTTAATGATGTTGGATTTGTGGCAAATAACGAATTATGATCGTTTGCTAAAACTTGTGAAATTGGTATTGTTAAAGTAGTTGTATTAAACCAAGTATAATTACCGCTAGTAAATCCATCATTAATACCAATAATACTAATGCCAGAGCAAGCAGAGCCACCATAATTGTATGAACTTAAAGTTGCGCTAGCTGAGCCATATATTGTGTTTACATTATAACCTAAATCACATAACACATTCCGTTCTTCGGGTTGCATAAAACGAATAGTAGAACCAGGATTTGAAAATGGGTGCATTACAAAACCTGTGTTTCCACCTACAAAACTCCCAGTGTGGCAAGCGTTGTCAAAATGAGAAATACTACTTCCAGCATTCCAGACTGATGGGGTATAACATTGTTGATTAGCTGTTCCATTATATGTAATGCTGTTACTGCAACTACCAACACTCGGTGTTAATATATTTGTACTTAAACTTGGATTAAACTGGTATTGATAATTTGCACATGTACTTATTGTTTGAGTTAATAAAGGAGTAGCTCCAGAAGATAAAAATCTATCATATCGTGAAAAATAATTATAAGCAGCTCCAAATTTAGAAAAACCATTGTTGTCAATTAAAGATGCAAAGCCTAATGCATGCACTACCTCATGTAAAGCAACTGTATATAAATCGAATTGAGACACTGTTGGTGTGATTGACATATTAGTGCACCAATTCACTGAATTAAAATCAAAATCTACCATTCCATGAAAATAAGCGCCTGATGGAGTAGAACCACTACTACTTACAAATATTGGACTAGCAACATTTGAGTAACTATCTATACCACTAATAATTGTTTTATAAGTTTCACCATCCACTATGCCCGAAATAGCTGGATTTGCGGGCATACTATAATACTGCGTAGCAGAACCTAGCAATCCTGTTGGTATTGGATTAGGTGCGTAAACATTGACTGGATCACGTACCCAAATATTTACTCTAGTTGTATTACCTAAATTATTTAAAGGCGAAATAATGAAATTTGAAATGTCTGTAAAAACTTGGCATAACACAGCCTGATTAGCTGCCTGCTGAGCAGGAGTACCAGTACCTAAACTTCCACTTTCATAATACAAATTAAAATAACCAGCGCTGCAAGACGATGTTATCGCCGCACTCACCTTGCCAGTTGAACCACCAGAAACAGGAATGTAATTTACTTTTAGGTCATTTAATAAATACTTGACACCATCTTTATCGAATATAGTATCAAAAATTCCATTAGGTGTTGTTGGACCACCAAATTGCGCGTTTAATTTGAAAGAATAAACTATACCTATCAATGAGAATAGAATAGCAAAGAACCATGTACTTTTGTTTTTCATAGATTTTGTTTTTGATTTATAATTTGTGATTATGTATGGTAAATGAATTTTATTATTTTAAAAAGCTAAACTAGGCTTTTTGTATTTGAAAATTATTGCTAGTATTTATTAGATAATTGTAAAATAAAACAAGAAAAAAACCATGCTGCCGCAGGCTTTCACTTTTGATTGAACGGAGGTGAGATGTGCAAAAAGTGCGAAGCACACCGATTTGTTGTGTGTAGCAATTTAGCTTATTTGATTTTTGCCTGTCTTTTCGCAAAAATAAATGGGCTAAATTATAGATAGATAAAAACTGTTTGTCAGAAACAGCGGAATGAAAAATATGACA
>ERZ724516.1219-NODE-1219-length-15210-cov-3.909535_pt1 | contig 15210 bp, 10 predicted proteins | sample MGYA00376049_ERZ724516 | MGnify/ENA primary metagenome ERZ724516 (study PRJEB28724, sample SAMN07190886) | activated sludge metagenome | isolation source: activated sludge of sewage treatment plant in Hong Hong | place: USA: Christiansburg, Virginia | collected... | reverse complement strand
CGATGATCGTGCCGATGCTGGCGATCGCTGGATCTCTGGCGGCCAAGCCGAAAATTCCGCCATCGACGGGCACCTTTCCGACCCATGGCCCGCTCTTCGTCGGCCTGCTCGTCGGCGTGATCTTGATTATGGGCGGGCTGACTTTCTTCCCGGCGCTCACGCTCGGTCCAATCGCGGAGCATTTCGCGATGCTGCGCGGCGATCTTTATTGAGGCAATGAACCAACCATGGCTCGCGAACCCGTTCCTTCGGTTTTCACTTGGTCGATCCTCGGCCCCGCCATCGGCGATGCGTTCAAGAAGCTCGATCCGCGCTGGCTCGCGCGCAATCCGGTCATCTTCGTCACCGCCGTAGCGGCATTGTGCGCGACGATTTTTTGGGCGCGTGACTTGAGTGACGGGACCGGCGCGCTGTTCTCCGGTCAGATCACGCTTTGGCTGTGGTTGACGGTGCTGTTCGGTAATTTCGCCGAAGCACTGGCCGAAGGACGCGGCAAGGCGCAGGCGGCATCGCTGCGTGCGACCAAGGCCGATCTTCAGGCCAAACGGCTCGTCGGTGTTGGCGACGCATGGACGCTGGTGGGCGCGCAACGGCTGGAGGTGGGTGACGTTGTGCTGGTCGAAGCCGGCGACCTGATCCCCGCAGATGGAGAGGTGGTCGAGGGCGTAGCATCGGTGAACGAGGCTGCGATTACAGGCGAGAGTGCACCGGTCATCCGAGAGGCGGGGGGCGATCGCTCCGCTGTGACAGCGGGAACGCGGGTTATCGCCGACCATATCAAGGTGCGCGTGACGGCGGGGGCGGGGCAAGGCTTTCTCGACCGCATGATCGCGCTGGTGGAAGGGGCGCAGCGTCAGAAGACACCGAACGAGATCGCGCTGACGATCCTGCTTGCAGGGTTGACATTGATCTTCCTGATCGCGGTCGGGACACTGCCTGCCTTTGCCTCCTATGCAGGCGGCAGCATCGGTGTTCCGGTGCTGGTGGCGCTGTTCGTGACCCTGATCCCGACCACGATCTCGGCACTGTTGTCCGCCATCGGCATAGCGGGGATGGACCGGCTGGTCCGGTTCAATGTGCTCGCCAAATCGGGGCGTGCGGTCGAGGCGGCAGGCGATATCGATACGCTGCTGCTGGACAAGACCGGCACAATCACCATCGGCGATCGGCAGGCGACAGCCTTTCTTCCCCTCCCCGGTGTGCGGGATGCTGAACTGATCGCTGCCGCACGTCTTGCCAGCCTTGCCGATGAAACGCCCGAAGGCCGCTCGATTGTCGTGCTTGCAGGCGCTGGTGATCCCCTGCCCGCCAATGCCCTGCCAATTGCCTTTACCGCCCAAACCCGCGTTTCCGGCCTTAAGATCGGTGAGCGTGAGCTTGTGAAGGGCTCGGTTGACGCCATACTCAAGCGGCTTGGCCCGGTTGCGGGCGCCGATTCCCTCATGGAGATCGCCAACGGCATCGCGCGCTCTGGCGGTACACCGCTCGGCGTGGCGGACGGGCAGCGGCTGCTCGGCGTCGTCCATCTTAAGGACATCGTGAAGGCCGGCATCCGCGAACGCTTTGGTGAACTGCGCCGCATGGGCATCCGCACGGTGATGATCACAGGCGATAATCCACTTACCGCCGCCAGCATTGCCGCCGAAAGCGGAGTCGACGATTTTCTCGCCGAAGCAACACCGGAAGACAAGCTGGCGTTGATCCGCAAGGAACAGGCGGGTGGCAAGCTCGTCGCCATGTGTGGTGATGGTACCAATGATGCGCCCGCGCTCGCCCAGTCTGACGTCGGTGTCGCCATGAACACCGGCACGCAGGCGGCGCGAGAGGCGGGCAATATGGTCGATCTCGACAGCGACCCGACCAAGCTCATCGAGATCGTGGGGCTGGGCAAGCAGTTGCTGATGACACGCGGCGCGCTCACCACCTTCTCGATTGCCAATGATGTCGCGAAATATTTCGCCATCCTGCCCGCGATTTTCGTGGTGCTCTATCCTGCGCTGGGCGGGTTGAATGTCATGGGCCTCGGCAGCCCGAAAAGCGCGATCCTGTCCGCGATCATCTTCAATGCGCTCATCATTCCTGCACTTGTGCCGCTTGCGCTGAAGGGTGTGCGCTATCGCCCGGCGCCTGCCGGTGATTTGCTGGCGCGCAACCTTGCCATTTATGGTGTCGGTGGCCTGATTGCGCCGTTCATCGGCATCAAGTTCGTTGATTTGGTCGTTACCGGCCTCCGTCTCGTCTGACGGGAAAGGATTTTCCATGTTCGCAGAATTTCGCATCGCGCTCCGCCCGGCTTTCACGCTTCTCCTGTTCCTTACGGTGGTGACAGGCCTTGCCTATCCGCTGCTGATGTTCGGCATGGCGCAGGTGCTGATGCCCGGCCCGGCCAATGGCAGCCTGATCCGTGACAATGGGAAGGTTATCGGTTCCACGCTGATTGGCCAGTCCTTTGCGGGGCAGGGATATTTTCATGGACGCCTGTCGGCGGCGGGCAAGACGGGCTATGATGCGTCTGCCTCTTCGGGCAGCAACCTGGCCCCCGGCGCAGCCGCTTTGCAGGATCGCATCGCCGGCGATGTGGCGGCGATGCGGAAAGAGGGTGTAAACGGACCGATTCCGCTTGATCTGGTGACCACATCCGCATCCGGGCTGGATCCCGACATCAGCCTCGACGCTGCGCTGGTCCAGATTCCGCGCGTGGCGGCGGCGAGGAACATCAGCCCAGCGGTGCTGCGCGATCTGGTGATGCAGCGGAAAGAGGGCTCGCTGCTTGGTATTATCGGCGAACCGCGGGTCAATGTGTTGTTGCTGAATCGACAGCTCGACCAACTGGCGCGTAAAAGGTCAATGTGAACGAACGGCAAAGACCTTCTCCGGATACACTTCTGAAAGCGGCGCGGCTGGAATCTCGCGGGCGCTTGAAGATATTTCTTGGCGCTGCGCCAGGGGTCGGCAAAACGTTCGAGATGCTGCGCGAAGGTGCCGACCTGTTGCGGCAGGGCAAGGACGTTGTTGCCGGCATTATCGAAACGCACGGGCGTGCAGAAACAGAGGCGCTGGTTGCACCATTCGAGGTCTTGCCGCGCAAGACAATCGTACATGGCGCGCACAACCTGACCGAATTCGATATTGATGCCATGCTTGCCCGGCATCCGCAGATCGCGCTGATCGATGAACTCGCACACAGCAACGCGCCCGGCAGCCGACATCCCAAACGCTGGCAGGATATAGAAGAACTGCGCGACGTCGGCATAGATGTGCTGACCACCCTCAACATTCAACATATCGAGAGCCTGAACGATGTCGTGGCGGGGTTCACGCGGGTGCGGGTACGCGAGACGGTTCCCGATGCAATTCTTGATGATGCCGAAATCGAGTTGATCGACCTGCCGCCAGATGACCTGATCGCCCGGCTTAAGGACGGCAAGGTTTATATCCCGCACGAGGCGACTCGTGCACTGGAGCATTATTTCTCTACGGCCAACCTGTCCGCCTTGCGCGAGTTGGCATTGAGGCGCGCAGCACAGACAATCGACCGCCAGATGCTGGATCATATCGCGCTTGTCGGGGAAAACGGAAACTGGGCAGCAGGAGATCGCATTGTCGTCGCGGTCGGTGAGCAACCCGGCGGCGAAATGCTGGTTCGCGCAGGCAAGCGTCTGGCCGATGCCCTGCACGCGCCATGGACGGTTGTTACGATCGAAACGCCCCGCACGGAAAGACTTGGCGAGGCGGACCGTACTCCTCTTACTGCTGCACTCCGTCTGGCAACGACATTGGGCGGTGCCCTGGCAACTGTTCCAGCCGCAACTGTGGTGCAGGGGTTGCAGGCCTATGTCACCGAGACGCGGGCCACCACGCTTGTCATCGGCAAGAACACGCGTGGAGGCCGGCTCGGATGGTGTCGTGGCTCTGTGGTCGATCATCTTGTTCGGCAATTGCCTGGTGTCGCCGTCCATGTTTTGCCAGTTGAAAAGACAGAGCCGACCGTCCGCCCCGCACGCGCGCCGCTTTCGGGCCGGGGGATACTGGCGAGCCTGCTGATGGTTGCGCTGACGACGCTCGTCAATCTCGCCATTGCGCCAATGGTGGAGGTCAATGCGCTCGACATGATCTATCTGGTGCCGGTGATTGGTGCCGCGACATTGTTCGGCTTGCGCCCTGCATTGATCGCATCACTGGCGGCGGCGATGGCCTACAACTTCTTCTTCCTGCCGCCGCTTTACACGCTGACGATACAAGAGCCGCAAAATGTCATCACCTTTGGGGTGCTTGTCGGTGTCGGCATTGTTGCGAGCCAGTTGGCCGGGCGCCTGCGTCGGGAGGCCAATATCGGCGCGCGCACCGCGATGGAAAATGCTGCCATAGCCGCCTTTGGGCAAAGGCTTGGGATGGTATCCGACGAGGTATCTACATCCAGCGCAACCTGTGAGGAAGTCGCTGCGTTGCTTGGTGTTTCGGTGGTGGTCATGACCGGGTCCGAGCAGGGTTCCCGGCTGATGGCGTCAGTACCCGAACAACCCATTCTAAGTCCGATCGACATAGCGGCAGCCGAATGGGCGCTGACAAAGGGCGATCCTACCGGCCGCGAAACCACGACCCTGACCGCCGCAGACTGGCAGTTTCATCCGCTTAAAACCTCGCGGGGTGTGCTGGCGGTGTTGGGGATCAATGTTGCCGGTTCAGGGCCACCTATCCCCCCTGACAAACGCACCCTGTTCGCGACATTGCTTGGGCAGGCCGCGCTGGCCCACGAGCGGCTGAAACTGGAGGAGGAAGCGCGACGCGCGGAGGCGCTCCAGCAGCGCGACGATTTGCGCGCCACCCTTGTTTCTTCACTAGGCCATGACCTGAAGACGCCGCTGACAGCAGTCATCGCTGCGGCCGAGGCGCTGGCTAGCGAACATGGCGGTTCGGCAGCCGCAGTCACATTGAGGGAGCAGGCTTTCCGCCTGCGCCGTCTGTTCAACGATCTTGTGGAAATGATGCGACTGGAAAGCGGCTCTGTGATAGTTCGTCATGAAGCTGTCGATTTGACCGATGCGGTCGCTGCGGCTGCCCGTGATCTGCGCAGTGAACTGGAGAATTTTCGGATTGCGCTTGATGTGCCTCCCAGCCTGCCTCTGGTCGAGGCAGACCCGCGCATGCTGCATCATATTCTGGTCAACCTGCTCGATAACGCCGCAAAATATGCGCCGCCCGGAACGGCTATTACGGTAGAAGCAAAACGCCTTCCATCCGGAATGACGCTCAGCATCATGGATGAGGGCGCAGGGCTTCCCATCGGGTACGAAACGGCTCTGTTCGAAAAGTTTCTTCGCATCGAGGGCGGTGACAGCAGCGGAGGCACGGGCCTGGGCCTTGCCATAGTCAAAGGGTTTACCGAAGCAATGGGACTGAGTGTAACCGCGGCCAACCGGACCGACCGTGCAGGCTCCTGTTTCACACTAATATGGCCGGAGGTGCGCATACGTCGTACCGCCAAACAAGAAAGCGAATAATGGGTGCCCCGATCCTGATCGTTGACGATGAAATGGCCATCCGCCGACTGGTCCGTGGTGCGCTGGGTCGTGCGGGTCAGTCCGCCGATGAAGCTGCGACTGCCGCAGAGGCGCTGGTGATGGCGAGGCGACCGGGCTGTGAACTGGTATTGCTCGATCTGGGCCTGCCCGACCGCGACGGGATGGAACTCGTGCCGCTGCTGAAAGCGATGGGGCCTTCGGTGATTGTTCTGACGGCGCGCGACAATACGGATGAAAAGGTCGCTGCGCTCGACCTTGGTGCCGATGATTATGTGACTAAGCCGTTCGATACGTCTGAACTTCTTGCCCGCGTTCGCGTCGCGTTGCGACGTCATGGCGGGGGATCAGGTGCGCCGGTCAGCTTTGGCGCGGTATGCTATGATGCCGCGGCGCGCCGGATAACTGTAAACGGCCTGGAGGTCCACCTTACGCCGAAAGAATATGCGCTGTTTGCCGAACTCGCTCGTCACCCCGGCCGCGTTGTCACGCATCGCCAATTGTTAAGCAGCATCTGGGGCGAGGCACATACGGCAGATGTAGAATATCTCCGCGTTACCATGCGCGGTCTGCGTGCCAAGCTGGAGGACGATCCGGCGCATCCTGCTCTGCTGCTCAACGATCCAGGGATTGGGTATCGGCTTAGGGGAGAATGAGCTTGGCTGGCCCGCTCGCGTTCGAGGCCAAGGGGACATCATGAGATAAGCGACCGGCATAAAACCGGTACAAGTCCAGAACACGGTGGCCTGTTTTTGCGCCTGTCCGTGGGCCGCCGATGGGTGAACTTTCCATAGCCCAATCGCGTAAAAGCATATTGGGTTTATCACCGCCAGAAAACGCATTTCGTCGTTCACGGGAAATGGGTGGGTCGTTGACGACAAACGCCCCCGGAATCATACAGAACCATTCGAATTCATCGAAAAATACGCCTCGATCTTTGCCGGGTTCATGCTGGTCAGTGCGCTGATGGGGGGCGAACGGATGCAGGCAGCGTGCAAGCATGCAATCAGGGAAGGCTACCGTTTCTGCAGCTATGGCGACGCCAGCATGTCGTTACCCTGAAACTTCTTCGTGATCGTCCTTTTTGGCTAAGCATATGTAACTCAAGGCGGATCGAACCTGACCGGCCATCCGTTTAACCGGATGGAAAGGAACTCCATTCATAGACCAAAATGGATGGAGATTTTTATTGCCTGGACCCTGGTCTAGACTGTTCAGCCGCAGGGCGCGATCCGCGGTTCAGGGCGTCGATATTCGGCATGCCCTGACCGAAACCCTGTATGCGTCTCCAGCCTCTCTTGCGATCGGCGCTCTGTCCGGCATAATCATCGGCGTCACCGTTGCCGCGATTACGCGTGACCCGGTTCTGGTGGGGTGTGCGATCCTCATCTGCGCCATCGGCTTGCTCCGCGTTATCTCCTCCATCTTCTATCGGCGGTTGCAAGTGGCGGGCCAGCTCGCCGGTACAAATAGCTGGCAAATTGCCTATGAGCTGGGCGCCTGGGGCTATGCGGCGATGCTGGGTGCGCTCGCGTTGTTGGCGCTGCTGCGCCTCGACAATGCCTTGCTCCAGCTTCCTCCGGTCGTGCTTGCCGTTGGTTATGCCGGAGGTATTTCCGGGCGGAATGCCGGGCAGATCAACATCGCCTTTGGACAGATACTGCTGGCGCTAATTCCCACTGCTGTCGGGCTGATGATGACAGGAGGTATAGGCTATCACGGGCTTGGCGTGGTGCTCATGTTCATGGCGCTGGGGCTGGCGGAGATCAGCCGAACGACGCATCGCATCGTCGTCGAGGCGCTGGAAGGCAAACTCGAAAAAACCCAACTGGCGGAAAAGTTCGAACGCATGGCCCGCTTCGACAGCCTGACCGGCGTCGAGAACCGGATGTCGATGCAAACCCGACTGCGCGATATGTTCGACAATAACCGGAAGACTCATGATGCCTTTGCCGTACTCTGGATTGACCTCGACCGGTTCAAGGAGGTCAATGATTCCCTCGGGCATATGGTCGGCGATGCGTTGCTTTGTTCGGTGGTTGAAAAGCTGAACGATGCCCTGTTCCGCCGTGGCCATGTCGCGCGGTTCGGCGGTGACGAATTTGTCATCATCTGCCCGGATGCCGACCGGACAACCGCCCATGAAATTGCTACCGACATTGTCGAATATTTTCAGCACTCTGTCGAAGTCGGTTCGCACAATCTGACAGTCACCGCGTCTATTGGTATCGCCATCGCGCCCCAGGATGGACGTGATGTAGATGAGTTGATGCAGCATGCCGACCTTGCGCTATATGAAGCCAAGCAGCGCGGGCGCAATCAGGCCGTGGGCTTTACCTGGTCGATGAAGGAGCGGTTTCATCGCCTTCACGAGATCGAGACAGGGTTACGCCATGCCATCGAGAATGACCAACTGGTTCTCCATTATCAGCCTATTTTCGAGCTGAAGACCGGGCGTATCGCCATCTGTGAAGCGCTGCTGCGCTGGAACCATCCCACTTTGGGCATGGTTACGCCGACGGAGTTCATTCCCGTGGCGGAGAGCACCGGATTGATCGAAGCGATGACCGAATGGGTGCTCCACACCGCATGCAGGGCAGCAATGGCGTGGCCGGACGATGTCCGCATCGCGATCAACATTTCACCCGCATCCATGAAGTCGGGCGAGTTGCCGGGCAATGTGATCTCGGCCCTGATGGCGAGCGGATTGCCCGCGCGCCGACTTGAGCTGGAGGTGACCGAGTCCGTGTTCATCGAGGATGAGGGTTTCACCAGCCAGATGTTGCGAGATTTGCGCCGCATAGGATTGCGACTGGTACTCGACGATTTCGGTACGGGCTATTCCTCGCTCAGCTATCTGCGGTCCTATCGTTTCGATGGCATCAAGGTTGACCGCAGCTTTATGGACGGGATTACGTCCCGAAAGGAAGATCAGGCGATCGTGCGGGCGGTGGGACATTTGGCCGAAGCATTGTCAATGGAAACAGTTGCCGAAGGGATCGAGACCGAGGAGCAGCTGCTATATGCGCGGGGCGCAGGCCTCGATAATGTTCAGGGTTATCTGATGTGTCGTCCGCAATCGGAAGCGATCATTACCGACATGGTTGTACGCAACGTGACGATTGGCGATGCGATGGCGGCGAATGAACGGCGACAGATCGGCAAGCGCGCTGGCGCTGCTTGATCGGCGGACATCAGACTTTTTGCAGGCGGGATTGCGCGGCAGCCAATCTGCGCATCAGCCGCAAATCCTTCTCGGTAAGCCGGAGTGCCGCATCGACCCATCCATCGACGATGTCGATCAGTTCCGACATCTGCATCGGGTTCACCTGCCGCCCGCTCTCGTAAATGCCGCGCAGGCCGCTTTGTCGTCCGCTGTTGGCCTTGATGAAATCGCGCACCGCCGCTTCGCCCTCGCCGGTGTCCGCGAGGATATGGACGAGACCCATGTCGTACATTTCCTGCGCGGTATAAATCTTGCCGCTCAAAATCATCTTTTCCGCCGCCGCGTGGCCGATTTTACGGGCGAGAATGGAATAGGCGCCCATACCGGGGAACAGGCCGAACAATACTTCGGGCAAACCAAAGCGCGCTTGCCGCTCGGCGACGATAACGTCGTGGCACATCAGCGATTCAAGCCCGCCGCCAAGAGCATCGCCCTGCGCCAGTCCGATATTGACGATCGGCAAATAGCTGCAATTCCACAGTCGGTCGACAATCTCCACGCAACGGTGACCATAATCGCGCAGTTGTTCGCGGTCCCGCCGCATGATGCTGTCGGCGAACAGTTCAAGGTCGCCACCCAGATTGAACACGCCGGGATAGCGCGAACCCATCACCATGAATTTCATCGGGCACTCAGGGCCATCGAACAGGCGTTTGGATTCGTCATGCCAGGTCAGCGCATCGCGCAACAGCGCCATGTCGTAATTGGGGCGTTCATTGGGCGTAAGATACGCCCAAAGGGTTGCGATCTCGGGTTCCCATATGACCTCGAATTGCCCCAGATCGAAAAGCTTGGATTGGCCGAACCGATCGCCGGCATGGCGGGCAGTCGAGACACGCGCGGATACCGACCTGTCGTGAACGGCAAGGCCATGTGTCGTATCAATGTCGTCAGTCGAGGTCTGGGACATTGTGTCCAGATTTACCGAGTCCATTATGATTGCCCCATTGTAATTGCTGTTGGCTGCTTACCCTTCAGCAAAAGAACACCGGGCATTTTTGATTCGCAACATCGTAGCGGTGACCTGAGAAGGTCTTAACCCTTTTTTAACCATAGTGTTGCCCGTTAAACGCGGTTTTGGCCTGTGCAAGCGACGATAGTTGCATATACACCACAGTGCCGACGTTGCCCTGCAAATTTGCGCTGATCCCAACGGCTTGTTAACCTTTGTTAATTATCGCAGTCGGATGATTCGTCCAACGCATTCCAAAAAGCGCGTGACGCTTATGCTACAAGATGTGCTTGGGCAGGACTGGCCGCTATACATGTCCGCCAACTGTGCCATCTTTGTCGGTCGCTATCGCCGTGTCGAGAATTTTGGCCCTAAATCGGGCCTGCTTCATTTTCTGCCGGGGCAAGTGGCCTGACCCCCAGCGTTTGACGCGCGCTTCATGGTCTGTCTCCGGTTTTGAAACGCGAGCAGACGCAAAGCTCTTTCTCGGACGCGCGGCAGCCTCTATGGGCGGCGCATGACACGCCCCCGATTTTCCTTTTCTGTCGCCGCAACGGACGGCGCGGCTCGTACTGGCATCCTCTCGCTGCGACGGGGAGATATTCGCACGCCTGCCTTCATGCCGGTCGGCACGGCGGCTACGGTCAAGGCACTCAGGCCCGCCGAAGTGCGCGCCGCCGGGGCGGACATTGTGCTGGGCAATACCTATCATCTGATGCTGCGTCCGGGGGCGGAACTGGTGGCGCGGCGTGGCGGCCTGCACCGCTTCATGGGTTGGGACCGACCAATCCTGACAGACAGTGGCGGTTATCAGGTAATGAGCTTGTCGGCGCTGACGAAGATCAGCGAGGAAGGGGTCGCTTTCGCCAGCCATCTGGATGGTTCGCGCCATATGCTCAGCCCGGAGCGTTCCATGGAGATCCAGCGGCTGCTGGGGTCGGACATCGTTATGGCCTTTGACGAATGCACGAAAAATGGCGCAACCCGGGATGAAGCCGCACACTCGATGGAGCGATCCATGCGCTGGGCACAGCGTTCCCGCGCGTCATTTGACGCGGGCGACGATCATGCAGCCAACGCCGCGCTGTTCGGCATCCAGCAAGGCGCGCTCGACCGGGAACTGCGAGAGATCTCGGCACAAAAGCTGATCGACATCGGTTTTGACGGATATGCTGTGGGCGGTCTGGCCGTGGGCGAGGGGCAGGAAGCGATGTTCGCGACGCTCGATTTTGCGCCAGCGCAGCTCCCCGCCGACAGACCGCGCTATTTAATGGGCGTAGGCAAGCCCGATGACATTGTCGGTGCGGTCGAGCGCGGGATCGACATGTTCGATTGCGTGCTGCCCACCCGGTCAGGGCGCAACGGACAGGCATTTACCCGGGACGGCCCGCTCAATATCCGTAACGCGCGCTTTGCCGAGGATGACGCGCCGCTGGATGCGGAATGCGACTGCCCCGTCTGCGCAGGGTGGAGCCGTGCCTATCTGCACCACCTCGTCCGCTCGAAGGAGATATTGGGCGCGATGCTGATGACCCAGCATAATATCCATTTCTATCAGTCGCTGATGCAGGACATTCGAGACGCCATAACGGAAGCGAGGTTCGGCGCCTTCGCCACTGCTTTCCGGCTACGCTATCTTGGCAAGGGTTAAACCACTTTGAGGCTGATGCGATATTCTCCCGCCATGCCATCATATTCCAGTGGCGCGCGGAGCTGACGGGACAGGCCAGTCAAAACCCTTTCGACAAGTGGCGACGCATTTTCACGGATTCTTGAGGATGTCAGGAAGGCGTCCGACGCGATAACAAGGCTGGCGTGGCCGGGTGCACTGGAATCAGCGATCAGGGTAATGCGCATGCTTGCAGTATCGGCCCGTGAAATCGCCTCGTCGGCCAGCTCCGCGACAAGAAATGCCACCGGAGCAGCCACGTCCTGATGAAGACAAACGGGATCGCAGTCGACCTGTATAACGAACCGTTCGGCCCCAGCAGGCATGGAAGCCTTCAGGCTGGAGGCAATTTCGGTAATCAGTTGCGGTGCGCTCACACCCTTGCTTTCTTCCAGTTCCGCATAATGATTGCGCTGAACGACAGCGAGCGCGTCAACGCGCCTTTGTATAGACAGATAAGCGGCCTTGGCCTGAGTATCGCCGGATGCGCGGGCGTGAAGATTTATAAGGCTGGAAATGATCTGGAGATTATTTTTGACGCGGTGATGCACCTCTCGGGTGAGCTTGGTTTGCGAATCGAGCGCACGGCGCATCTCGTCACCATGGGAGATCACCTGCTCGCTCATGATTTCAAAGGCCGTGCCCAGTTCGGCAATTTCAGGAGATGAATAGAACGACGTTTTGGGCGCAACCAGTTTTCGTCCTGGCTCATAGTTGCCAATTGCCTGACGCAGCGCGACGAGTGGCTGGATCAGTAGCCACCGCACGACAATCCAGCCCATCAGAACGGCCGCAAGCCACATTGCCATGGGGGCAAGGAGGGCCAATATCTGGGATGTAGTTTCCGTTTTGTCGGGAAGGGCGGTCGTGAGCGAAATACCGGTATCGCCTATGGGCGCGGTGGCCTCGAATATTTGCCCGAGGGAGGTCACGGGATAATCCCCAAGAGACAGGGTGCGGCCATCTTGTTGGAGTTTGAAATTACGTCCCCCGTCGGAGGCAAGGGGGCGAACAATGTTTCTCAAAAAATCTTCGCGATACAGCGTAGCGGCGAGGACTTTCCCGTCGCTGCTGGAGCTACGGATGAGAATTCCGCCAGCTTCGGGCGCGAGTACCACGTCGGATTGGGCACGCAACGACAGGATATCGGTGGTACGGATCGGGCTTTTGGCAGTGGGTGCGCACAGGATTTTCCCGCTGCGATCGATAGCCAGGAAATATACCCCGTCGATGTCGCGTCCACCCTTTACGAAAATCTGCATGCGTCCACAAATGTCGCCTACAGGCATATGGCTGGCGACGCTTTGCACGGTCAGGCCTTGCGCAGTCTGCACGGCCATGATGTCGGATTCGAGTTTACCGGCGCTTTGTTCCGTTGCGGCGGTCAGCAATTGCCGGGCCTGCCGGTTCGCCGCACGGTGGGAATCGAGTGTAGACAGGAACGCGATGAGCGCCAGCGGCAGCAACGCCAGCGTTAACACCACGAACATGCGAAAGGCAGCTCCGCCCATAAACCGGCGCTTGTTTGCATTGAGATTTCTCAGCGGCATTTCGTCCAGGATTCCGGGAAGGCTATCAATCGAGACGATTGAGCAGATTAAGCATTTCGTCCGGTATATTCTCTTCGACCATAGATTGATATGCAGCGCGCAATATGTTTCCCACACCCGGAGCCTTTGTTACGGGACGGGCGGTGTCGGCGGCAGCTGCAGATGACGACGGGGGTTTGGCCGCGTGCGGCACATTCTCCCCGAGGTTTTCGGGTGGGCGTGCAGGAGGAGGTGTATTAGCGGGCATTGCTGCTCTCTTGCCCCCGGTGCTGAATTTTTCCTGTATCTGCAGAACTCAACTCTATTTCCAAACCCAAATTGAAAAATGTGCGTTTTTTAGGCAGTTCGTAACAGCGTAAAATTGATCGTCGAAAACCCGGGCATCACTCTATCATCCACCCGTTGGCGCTTGTGTCTCGCATATCACGCCTTGGGAAAGCAAGTTTTAGAGTTGGGGTGAAACTATTTGCGATGTCGTTGGTTCCATGATGCGATGACGGCAGGCAAGATATTTATGTCCCAGCTTCTGGGCCAGATCGGCTAGAACATGTTTACGCGGAGTCGCTGGTTTAGGGGAACTGGTCGGGCATATGATTTTACCTTGCGCGACATTCGACTTTTTGTTTCGATTGGGAGACGTTAATCCATGACATTGGGCCAGCAGCTATATCCGCATCTTCCTTTTCTGCGTCGCTACGCCCGTGCGTTGACCGGCAGTCAGGTTCATGGAGACGCCTATGTTCGCGCCACCCTTGAGGCAATTGTCGCCGCGCCAGACGCTTTTTCGAACGACAGGGATGTCAGGCTTACCCTCTACAAGCTTTTCCATGGCATATGGGGGACGACCCATCTGGAAGATATCGAAGTTACCTCCGAAGCAGAGCCGGACAAACAGGCCATTGCGCGTGCGCGGCTCGCGAAAATTGCACCGCTGCCGCGTCAGGCGCTCTTGCTGACGGCGATGGAGGGTTTTAGCGGAGAGGACACCGCCCATATCATCGGACAAGGCGCCGATGCGATCGAATCCCTTGTGGCTGAAGCCTTGCAGGAGATAGAAAATCAAACGCGCGCCGAGGTGCTCATCATAGAGGATGAACCGATCATCGCTATGGATATCGAGATGATCGTTCGTGATCTGGGTCATAGCGTGACCGGCATCGCAGTAACACGCGATGAGGCAGTGCAGCTTGCACAATCACACCGCCCCGGTCTGGTTCTGGCGGATATTCAGCTAGCCGATGATTCCAGCGGCGTGGACGCCGTGAGGGATATATTGGCGCAGTTTTCCGTGCCGGTTATCTTCGTTACCGCCTTTCCCGAGCGGCTGCTCACCGGCGAAAGGCCAGAGCCGACATTCCTCATCACCAAGCCCTTTCAACGATCGACGGTCAAGGCGGCCATTGCGCAGGCCTTGTTTTTCGATGCGGCCACCGCTCCGGCCTGACCGCTGTCGGGGTTCCGGTGCGCTTATTCCATAGTGTGAGTTTATCGACGGAACATCGCTGTTCATCCCGTGTTGATATTGCAAATGCGTATATGAACGCCAATTGGCAGGAAGATGAAGCCAGCTTCCGTCATCAAAGGGCTTTTGTCGAAAGAGGACAGTATTGACGCAGCAATCGACCGTAGAAGAGCCGCAGCAACCGTTGTCCGATGCCGATTTCAAGCGCGAATTGGCGGCGGTTATTCCACACTTGCGCGCTTTTGGGCGGTCACTTTCGGGCAACCGGGATCTCGCCGATGATCTGGTACAGGAAACGATGCTCAAGGCCTGGGCGGCCCGTGCGCGTTTTCAGGCGGGCACAAATATGCGGGCGTGGACCTTCATCATCCTGCGCAATCATTTTCTCTCGCAGATGCGGCGCAACCGCTTTCGCGGCGAATGGGATGATCTGGTAGCGGATCGCCTGCTGGCGGCGCCTGCGGGACAAGAAAAACAGATGGAACTCGCGGATGTGCAACGTGCGCTCCTGCAACTTCCTCCATCGCAGCGTGAGGCGCTTATCCTCGTCGGCGCAGGTGGCTTCGCCTATGAGGAGGCCGCCGAAATTTGTGGCGTAGCGGTCGGTACAATCAAGAGCAGGGTTGCGCGTGGCCGCACCGCACTGGAACAGATGCTGGAGAGTGACAAGATGCCCTCCCGCCGACTTCAGAAGCGCGGCAGCGAGGATGTTTTTACCGAGCTAATGGGCGATGTTGACCGGATGAGCGCTGATCGGTGATTTCCGCTCATCTGGTATCGGTGTCAGCCGCCAATATAATCCAGTTTACACAATAATTTCATCATGTCGGCG
>ERZ724516.1217-NODE-1217-length-15213-cov-7.307099_pt1 | contig 15213 bp, 8 predicted proteins | sample MGYA00376049_ERZ724516 | MGnify/ENA primary metagenome ERZ724516 (study PRJEB28724, sample SAMN07190886) | activated sludge metagenome | isolation source: activated sludge of sewage treatment plant in Hong Hong | place: USA: Christiansburg, Virginia | collected... | reverse complement strand
CATAAACGCGCTCTTGTGCCTGAACGGCGGTGGCACCGAAGCCGATGCCGGCCAGGAGGGCCAGAATGAGCGATTTCTTGGCGTAGTTGATCATGAGGGATTCCCTGTCAAAAAAAATTAGACGGCGTATTGTAATTCAAAAGCGTGCGAATTTTTCACTGATTCTCCGTGACTTTCCGCCATGTTGCATCCGGGTTGAAAGTCTTTATGCGGGCAACCTGCCCTGTCGTGCCGGTACCGAGGTTCTTTTCATAGACCTGACCGTCCTGATTGATCATGAAACTCATGATGCCGCTCTTGCCGTAAGTGGTCGGCCAGGCGAGCAGGCCGAAGCCGCCGGTCATGCGGCCATCGGCGAGGTAACTGCGCGCGCCGCCCGGCGCATCCTGGCCCTGGGCGGTCAGGATGCGGTAGCTGTAGCCGTGGTAGCTGCCCGGCTTGCGGCCCTTGTCGGCGGCGGCATCGGCCAGCAGGCGGCCGAGCGGGCTCGCTTCCCCGTTCGCACTGGATGGCCAGTAGAGTCCGTCCATCTTGCCGGCGCTGCTGGCGATCTTCTGCGCATACTCCGGAACGCCGTCCCCGTTGCGGTCCCTGGCAAAATATTCCCGCTGGGCATCGGCATAGGCCTTGGCGACCTGGATCGCCGACAGCTCGTTGCGGCCGATTTCGCGAATGGCGATCTCGTCCATGCCGGCCTTCATGTCGAAACGCCATCCCGAGGCCGTCTTCTCGAGCGGTATGGGCAGCGTCCAGCCCTTCAGTCCCGCGGCAATCCGTGCCCGCCCGTCGCCGTCCGGCTCGATCTTGTGCGACTTGGCCCATGCCTCGATGAACTCGTAGCGCAATTCGGCGCCCGTGGGGGGGATGAGTTGGCGGAAATTCGCACCGAACATCGCCCGCAATGCGGCCTCGTCGCTGTCGATGACGGCGGCGCCAAAGGCTTCCATCGCCGCCTCCGGCGTCGCGAATGATTTTTGTCCCGCAGCGAGTACAGCCGGCGCTGGCAGGGCCAGTGCGCTGCCGAGAAGGATGGTCGCCAGCAGGCGATTCAGTCTGTTCATGTTCATGTCCTGTTCTCCTTAGCGCCGTCCGCCACCACCACCGCGGCCACCGCCGCCGCCCGCCCGGCCACCGCCACCACCACCGCTGAATGAACGGCTGCCACCACCCCCAGCGACGCCGGCGGACCTGCCGCCACCGCTGCCGCCAAACGAACTTCCGCCGCCACCGCCGCCCGCGAAGCTGGAGCCGCTGCCCGTGCGACCAGCGCCCCCGGCACTGCTATGGCCGCGACTGGCATCGCGGCTGCCGGAATTGACGCCATCGAAGGCGTTGCCGCGACTTCCGCTGTTCCCGCCACCGAACTGGTTGTGGCTTGGGAGCCCGTCCGAATGGGCGCCCCGATTGCTTGCGCCGCCCCGATCACCTGCACCACCGCGGTCACCGCCGAAGCCATCCCGGCCGCCGGCGCCGCCACGGTCGCCACCGACGCCACCGCGATCACCGGCGCCGCCACGGTTGCCACCCAGTCCGTCGCGTCCGCCGCGATCGCCACCCTCGCGTCCGCGGAAATCATCGCGCGCTTTGTCAGCCCGCTGGTTGCCGTAGCGCTCGCGCGATGCCTGGTCACGGTAACCGGCGTTGCCGCGGTGCTGCGCATTGTGCTGCCAGTTACCGTTGGCACTGACGCTGCTGCGATTGAAGTTGTTGTTGATGCTGGTGGCGCGATTGACATTGACGTTCACGTTGCCGCCACCCCAGTTACAGCCGCCGAACATCGCCCCGGCAGCGGCGAACCCGACGCCCCAGGCAAAGCCGGTGAGCAGCGCGGTTCCCGGATACCAGGCGGCAACGCCGGGATAATAGTAAGGCGGGTAAGCCGGATACGGCCACGCGCCGTAAACCACCGTCGGATTGTAGGCCGGGACGTAAACCGTCTGCGGCTGGGCCGGCTCGATGATGATGGACTGAGCCTCGCTACGCACCACCTGTTGCTGGTTGCTCTCGAGGTTGCCGCTGTTCTTGGCCAGTTGGCGCAGGCGCTGAACGGCGGCCAGCACCTCCTTCTGCTGCCCGAGGAAGGCATCGCCCAGCTTCTGCGTCCACTCGAGTTCCTTGTTCATCATCTCCAGGACGTTGGGGAAGGCGACCAGAGACATGACGCTGACGTCCCAGGTCTCGTTGCCTACCTTCTTGACCGCAGCGTCGCCACTGAGGTCCGGATTGGCCTTGCTCCAGCGGGCCGCCTGAACCACCTCAAGGGGATAGGTCGAGGCCATCAGGATCTGCGACAGCAGGGCGTCGGGGTAGAGCGCGATGGGGGCCAGCAGGGCGTCGAGTTCCTGCGCCGTGAAGGGCGGCGGGGCCGCGGCATCGGCCGCTGGCGGCGCACTGCCCTGTGCGCGGACCGCCGAAACCAGCAGGATGCTGGCCGCCAGCCACCAAAGCACAAAAGATCGGATCGTTTTCATCGTGTTCTCCTCGGACATCGGGCCCAGACCAGTTCGAAAGAGCATATCACGGGCAGAGCATGGGATGCAGCGCCCGCCGGCCTTCGCGGCCGGCAGATTGTTGTTTGACATGCGGAGGTCTATGATCAGGCCAAGCGAGTGGCGAATTTGAAAGCACAAGGAGACCGAGATGGGAAAAAAAAAGGAAGCGCGCAAGCACGAGGCAGATGTAACGGAAAAAATGGGTGGCAAGCGTTACGAAGCCGAACTCGAGAAATTGCACGTCGAACTGGTGAAACTGCAGGAATGGGTCGTCGCCAAGGGCCTCAAGGTCTGCGTCGTCTTCGAGGGGCGCGACGGGGCCGGCAAGGGGGGTACCATCAAGGCGCTGACCGAACGGGTCAGCCCCCGTGTGTTCCGCGTCGTCGCCCTGCCGGCGCCGACCGAGCGGGAAATGACCCAGATGTACGTGCAGCGTTACATTACCCATTTCCCGGCCGCCGGCGAGGTCGTCATCTTCGACCGCAGCTGGTACAACCGGGCCGGTGTCGAGCGGGTGATGGGCTTCACCGACGAGAATCGTGTCCAGCGCTTCCTCGAAGTGGCGCCGATGTTCGAGAAACTGATGGTCGAATCCGGGATCATCCTGCTCAAATACTGGCTCGAGGTGAGTCCGGAAGAGCAGACTCGGCGCCTCGCGCAGCGTGTCCATGACGGCCGCAAGATATGGAAGCTGTCGCCGATGGACCTCAAGTCCTACAGCCGCTGGTACGACTATTCGCGGGCGCGCGACGACATGTTCGACAAGACCGACAGTTCGTGGGCGCCCTGGTTCGTCGCGCAATCGAACGACAAGAAAAAGGTTCGTCTCAATATCATCAGCCATTTGCTGGGCCACATTCCCTACAAGGAATTGCCGCGCCCGAAGATCGTCCTGCCCAAGCGCCAGGCCCCCGGCAAGTACAAGGAGCCGGACTACCCGTACAAGTACATTCCGCAAAAGTTCTGAGGGCTTGGTCAGGCAGATGCGAAGGGCGGGTTCTCCCGCCCTTTTCGTTTGTGGTGTCCGGAACGCGGGGGCCGGCTGGGGGGCGATAGCGGTGATAAACTCAGGCGATCGCTCTGCGCGCACGCGGCCCTCTCGATTCGATCCGAGGGTTCCGTAGCGCAAATACCCTGAAAGCCGACCCATTCTCCGATGTCCCTGCTAGAACGATTTTCCCGCTGGCTGCCCGGCCGTCCGCAATCAGGCGATGACCCGGTGATCGTTGCCCTCGAAGCCTTTCGCGATCGGGATGCCGACACCCTGGAACTGGTCCGGCGCCTGGTGACTCTGGTACGTCCGGGCAGGCGTGACCAGGACGGGGCCGGTGAGCGTTACGGGCTGATGCTGGCACGCCTCGAGGGCGACCACGAGCTGCTCCTGGCTTTTCGCAATCATGTAGTGCATTTCATCGCCACCCGGCGCCTCATTACCTTCTTTACCGATAGTGGCATCCTGCCGGGGACCGGCTTTTTCTCCGAATGGTGGCGCATCCTCTGGTTCAGGATCCTGCCGGAGGTTCCCGACGAGCGGCGGCTCAAGGACTGCATGCATGTCGTTTTCGACCGCCCCGACGACTGGCGCTGGCAGGAACAGATCCCGTCTGAGCATTCGCGCCGCTTCTGGGCGTTGCTCGCGCCCGAGGAGGAACTGAGCAGCGTCGACTGGCGGGGCATCCAGGAACAGATCCTCGACTCGGTCCTGTTGCTCGCCCATCGCGTCAGCGGCTTGGGAGTCGAGGGCGAGTTGATGCGCGCCTCGCCAAGTTTTGGCGACGATCTGCCCTGTTTCGTGGCGCTGTCGACGGAGGCTGCCGCGTTCGTCAACGCCATGCGGGCGTCGCTCGAAGGCGTGACTGCTGACGCCGACGATGGCAGTCATCTGCTGGTTATCGCTGACCAGTGCGAAAAAACCCTGGAGCGCATCCGCCGGCGGGCGCTGACCGTCGGCACCAGCCTCCACCTGAGCTACCTGCTGACGCGCAGCGAACAGAGCCTGGAGCGGCTGCGCGAACTGACCGCCATCCTGGTTTCCGCCCAGGACCCGGCAGCGCGCAGCCGGGCAACCCTGGCCTGGGCCGATTTCGCGCGCGCCGCCTTCCTCGCCGAGAACCGGCGCAACAGCCTCGGTCACTACATGACGCAGCTCTCGCGGCTGCTGGCAGTGCGGGTCACCGAGAACGCCGCACGCTCCGGCGAACACTACATCTGCGAGACGGCGAGCGATTACCGGCAGATGTGGCGTTCGGCGGCCGGTGCCGGGGTGCTGATCGGCGGCATGGCGCTGCTCAAGATCTTCGCCAGCGGGCTGCACGCACCGCTGTTCGTCGAAGCCTTCCTCTACAGCATGATCTACGGCCTCGGCTTCGTGCTTATCTATCTGCTCGGCATGACCGTCGCCACCAAACAGCCGGCGATGACCGCGCAAACGCTGGCCGGCCTGCTCGGCGACGTCCGCCCGGCGCGCCAGGCCGAACTCGACAAGCTGGTCGACGTGGTCGCCGCCGTCTGCCGCAGCCAGCTGGCTGCGATAGCCGGCAATGTCATGCTGGCCCTGCCGGTCGCCGTCGCCATCGGCTTCTGGCTGGGGCAACTGGAAGGGCAGCCGGTCATCGCCATGGACAAGGGCGCGCACCTGCTGGATGGTCTCGATCCGCTGAGCTGGGCGCTGCCCCATGCAGCAGTTGCCGGTTTCTACCTGTTCCTGTCCGGCCTGATCACCGGCTACTTCGACAACCAGGCGGCCTATGGCGACATCGGCATGCGCATCGCCCGCCTGCGCTGGCTGTGCAGCATCCTCGGCAAGGCACGGGCGCTACGGGTCGGAAACTACATTCAGGAACACCTGGGCGGCATCATGGGCAACTTCCTGTTCGGCTGCATGCTCGGTTCGACCGGCGTGCTCGGCACCATTCTCGGCTTGCCCCTCGACATCCGGCACATCGCCTTTTCGTCGGCCAACCTCGGCTACGCCTTCGTCGGCTTCGACTATTCACTGCCGGTCAAGGCGGTGTTGTGGGCGCTACTGGGGATCGCCTTGATCGGCCTGACCAACCTGGCGGTGAGTTTCGCGCTGGCCCTGCGCACGGCGCTCGGCGCACGCGGCATCGAGTTCGAACACTGGGGCGCCTTGCTCGAGGCGATCTGGCAGCGCTTCCGCCAGGCGCCGCGCAGCTTCCTGCTGCCACCGCGGGGTGCGCCTGAGCCAGGCCACGGGTAAGCGGCCAGCGTGTTCGCCCGGCTTTCCGTCCTGCGGCGCCTGCTTGTGCCGGTGCTGCTCGTTCTGGCACCCCTGGTGCCGGCCGGCGAGATCGACCTGCGCGCGCCCGACGATGTCGCCGACCTGCTGAGTCCCCACCTGCCGGCTGACGTGGTGCCGGGCAGCGGACAGGCGAAGCTGCAGGCGCTGATTGCCGGCATCCTCGCCACCGAGGGCTACTTCTCGCCGCGCATCGCTTTCGCCGACGTCGATGGCGACCTGCGCATCGACGTCGAGCCCGGGCCGCGCACCATGGTCGTCGCCGCGGATGTTGCGGTCGACGGCCCGCTCGAGGCAAAAATGCGCGCCGACCTGATTGCCGGCTGGGGACTGCCCGCCGGCAAGCCGTTTCGCCAGGACGACTGGAGCAGCGCCAAGCAGCAGTTCCTGGCCCGACTGCTTGCGGAGAAACATGCCGCGGCGCGCCTGGTCGATAGCGAGGCCGACATCGACCCCGAGACCAGGGAAGCGCGGCTGCGGGTGCGCTATGACAGCGGCCCGCGCCATCGCTTCGGCGAATTGCGCATCGACGGGCTGGAGCGCTACCCGGCGTCGCTGGTCGAGCGCTACAACCGGACGGTGACGCCGGGGGAGCCCTATCGCGAGGAGGACATCGCGGCGCTGCAGACGGCACTGCAGGCGACACCGTATTTTCGCTCGGTCCTGGTCCGTGTCGACCGCGATGCGGCGCCGGACGCCGAAGGCGTGGTCAGCGCGCCGGTGACCATCACGCTGGTCGAACGCCCGGCGCATCGCGTGTCCTTTGGCGCCGGTATCAGCTCCAATACCGGCGCCCGGGTCGAGGCAAGTTACCACACACCGGACATGTTCGGGCTGGCCGGCGAGTTCAACACCGGCTTTCGTTACGAGCAGAAGCGACAGACGGTCTATGCCGACATTTTCTTTCCGCCAGACGAGGCGCAGCGACGGAGCAGCGTCGGTGTCATGGCGCAGGCGACGGACATCCAGAACCTGAAGACCGAGCGGATCGCGGTCGGCGGCCAGCAGGTCTGGTCGAGCGGTGCCCTCGAAACGCGGGTTTCGCTGAGCTGGCAGGACGAACGCCTGCAGCCGGAAGGCGCCGCCGACAGCATCAGCCGCGCCCTCGCGCCCAACCTCGCATGGACCTGGCGCCAGGTCGACAATCCCCTCGACCCGCGCCAGGGGATCGTGCTGCAGGGCCAGGTAGCCGCGGCGGCGGAGGCGCTACTGTCGACCCGGAGTTTCGTCCGCCTGCTCGGGCGCTACCAACAGTATTTCCCGCTTGGCAACTCGGATACCCTGAGCCTGCGCGGCGAAGTCGGCTACACCATCGCCGATTCGCGCAACGGCATCCCGCAGGACTACGTCTTCCGCACTGGCGGCACCGGCTCGGTGCGCGGCTACAACTACCTCAGCCTGGGGGTCAAGGACGGTTCGGCCATCGTCGGCGGGCGTTACATGGCAACGGCCAGCGCCGAGGTGACCCACTGGCTGGACGAAGCGTGGGGCATCGCCGCTTTCGTCGATGCCGGCAACGCGGTCGACAGCCTGAGCGGTGGCCTCGATCCGGCACTCGGCTACGGGCTTGGCGCGCGCTGGCGCAGTCCGGCCGGGCCGCTGGCGGTGGATGTCGCCTACGGGCAGCGCAGCAATGAGGTTAACCTGCATTTTTCACTGGCCATCCCGTTCTGACATGAAGCGCCTGCTTACACTCCTCCTCGCGGCGCTGCTTTGTTTCAGTGCGCTGCTGGCCGGCTGGCTGGGCTTTACTGAAAGCGGCCTGGTCAGGGTCGCGCAGCTTGCCGCGTCGCTGACGGCGGGGCGGCTGAACATCGAGCAGCCGGCCGGCCAACTGTTCGGCGGGGAGCTGGCGATCGAACGCCTGACCTGGAAAGACGGCGATTTCGACATTGTGATCGAGGACCTGCGTATCGCCTGGTCGCCGGCGCGGCTTGTGCAGAGCCGGCTGGAGATCGCCGAAGCGACGGCGGCGCGGGTGCGCATCACTATTGCAACGAGCGATGAGGAAGGGATGCCGCCGGCCACCCTGCGCCTGCCGCTTGCGGTCGACGCTGGGAAATTGCTCGTTTCGCGCCTCGAATTCGCAGGCCTGTTCGCTGCCGAGAACATTCGTGGGGCCTATGTCCATGACGGCACGGTCCACCGGCTCGATGCCTTGCGCGGACAGATCGGCAAAGTTGAAGTCAGCGGCGCGGCGCGGCTCGGTGCCACGGCGCCGTTCCCACTGGAGGCCGCGGCGCGGCTCACGGGCGCGGTCGACGACAAGGCGGTCCGCCTGGATATCACCGCCGGCGGGCCGCTCGACCGCCTCGAGATGGTCGCCACTGCCGGCGAGGGCCTGAGCGGCAACGGCCGGGCCACGCTCACCCCCTTTGCCCGGCGTCCCTTTGCCGACGCGCAACTGGCACTTGCCGATGTCGACCCGGCGGCCTGGGTGGCCGGGTCGCCGGTTGCGCGCCTTGCCGTCCGCGCCACGCTCCGGCCTGATGTCAGCGCGCCCGGCGCACTGAGCGGCGAGTTCCAGGTGGGCAACGGGCTGGCCGGGCCGCTCGACCGCCAGCGCCTGCCACTCAAGGATTTGGCCGGCCGTTTCGACTGGGGCAGCGATGCTCTGCAACTCGCCGATCTGAGCGCCGGGCTGCCCGGCAAGGGCAGGCTGGCTGGCGCCGGCCGCTGGCGCGACGGTGTGCTGGATCTCGACCTCCAGGCCGTCGCGCTCGACCTGGCGCAAGTGACCGGCGTGTTGCGGTCGACCGCGCTGAGCGGGCCAATTTCGGCGAGCATCGGCCGCGATCGCCAGTCGCTCAAAGGGCGCCTCGCGGACACCCGCTTTGCTCTGGCGGTCGAGGCCAGCCACGAAAGCGGGAAGGTCAGCGTGCCGCGCCTTGAGATAAGCGCTGGCGACGCGTTGCTCAAGGCGAGCGGCGAACTGGGGGTAGATAAGGAGATGCGCTTTGCGGCGAGCGGCGAACTGGTGCGTTTCGACCCGGCCCGGTTCGCCCGGGTACCGGCGGCCCTGATCAACGCGAGTTTTTCGGCGAGCGGCAGATTGCGCCCCGAAGGAAGTGCCCTTGGGGTGCAGCCGGCACCCGTGGTTCAGGCGCAGTTTTCCCTGCGCGACAGTCGTCTTGCCGGCCAGCCCCTGAGCGGGCGTGGTGACCTCGTCATCGACTGGCCACGCATTCCCAAGGCCGATGTGCAACTGGCGGCGGGACCGAACCACCTGACTGCGCGCGGCGCCTTCGGGCAGCCTGGCGACCGCCTGAACATCGCCATCGACGCGCCGGCGCTCACGCCCTATGGCGTCGAGGGGAGTCTGTCCGGCCGGCTCGAGCTCGCCGGCACCCCGGCCCAGCCGACGCTCGCCGCCGAGCTGGTGATGCCACGCCTTGGCCGGCCCGGCGTCGGCACAATCACCGGGGCACGGCTGGTCGCCGAACTGGCCGAAGCGCCGGGCAGTCCGCTGAAGTTCGACGCTACCGTGGCGGCACTCGATGGCGCGGCCTGGCCCGGCCTGATCAGGCAGGCGCATCTGCAGGTCACCGGGACAAGGCGCGAGCACAGCCTGCGGCTGGCGGCCGAGGTTGCCGGGAAGAACATGCTTGCTCTTGCGGCCGAAGGGGGTTTTGCCGACGAAGCAAAACCGTTGCGCTGGTCCGGGCGTCTGCTCGAGGCGCGGCTGGCTGCCGAACTGAAGCAGCGCTCCTTCGTGCTCGGCCAGCCTGCGGCGCTCAGTGCGAGTCGCGATGCCTGGCAGGCGGGTCCGTTCGTTCTTGAGGGCGATGCCTGGCAGATCCGGCTGCAGGCGGCGGCAGCGCAGCAGCGGCTGCATGCGGAACTGAGCGGGCGCGGCCCGCGCATCGGCAATATCAACGGCGTCTTCGACGCGGCGCTGGCTGATGGCTGGACGCTGAAGCGCCAGGCGCCGTGGCAGGGTATGGCGCGCATGGAAATCGCCGACCTCGCCTGGGTGGCGGAGTGGCTGGACGAGAGCTGGAAAACCGGCGGGCGGCTCGATGGGGAACTCAGGCTGGCCGGCACGCCGGACCATCCGCTGGTTTCGGGACAGCTGCGCGGGGAGCAACTTGCACTGACGATTCCCGAACAGGGCATGCAGCTCGCCAACGGGGTCCTCGCGGCGAGTTTGAACGACAACCTGCTGCGGATCGGCGAGCTCACTTTCGACAGCCTTCTGCAGGCGCCGCCGCGCGCCCTGCGGCGGATCGACAGCGAGGTCCTCGATCAACTGGTCGCCAAACCGGGCCGCCTTGAAATTGCCGGCGAAATGCGGGTCGACCGCGGCGGTGACGGCGCCGCGCTCGACCTGCGCCTCGATCGTGTCGGCGTCTATCAGCTGCCGGAGCAATGGCTGACCGTCTCCGGCGACGGTCGCATCTCGTGGATCAAGGACGTCCTCGGGGTCCGCGGCAAGCTGGCGGTCGATGCTGCCTACTGGCAGCTCGCCAGATTGGAGACGCCCAAGCTTTCCGATGACGTCGTGGTCAGGACGTCGGCCGGAACGAAGGAGGCGGCAGCCTACCGGCCGCGGGTCGACCTCGACCTGGAGGCCGATCTCGGCAGGAATTTTCAGTTCCGCGGCATCGGCCTCAGCACCCGGCTGGCCGGCAACATCCGCGTCCAGGCTCAGGGCCGCGACCTGCCGCGGGCCAGCGGCAGGATCCGGACGCGCGACGGCCGTTTCGATGCCTATGGCCAGCAACTGGAGATCGAGCGCGGCATCCTGACCTTCCAGGGCCTGCTCGACAACCCGGCGATCGATGCCCGTGCCGTGCGCAAGGGCTTGCCGGTGGAAGCGGGTGTCCAGATCAGCGGCACGGTGCAGAAGCCGCTGGTACGTCTGGTATCCGACCCGGAGTTGCCCGATGTCGAGAAGTTGAGCTGGCTGGTGCTCGGCCACGGTCCGGAGCAGAACGGGGCAGGCGATGCGGCGGTGCTGCTGGCGGCTGCCGGCAGCATGCTCGGCAACGACTCGGGTGGCGTGATCCAGCAGCTCAAGCAGGGATTCGGGATCGACGATTTTAGCGTCCGCCAGGGCGCGGTGGGCGACATCGGCGGGCGCCAGCCGGGAAGCCGCGTCGTCGGCGGCAGCTTCGACGCCACGTCGACGACGGGCGGCCAGATTCTCAGCGTCGGCAAGCGCCTTTCGAACAACGCCCTGCTGTCCTACGACCAGACGCTGGGCAAGGCCGAAAGCGTGGTCAAGCTGACCATCTTCCTCAACCGCCAGTGGTCGCTGATCGGCCGCGCCGGCAGCGACAATGCGCTGGATATTCTCTACACCATCACCTTCGGCGGTCCGGCACCGCGCGAGAAGGGCGGCACCCGGGGCAAGTAAGCCCGGCGCCAGGTGTTCAAGCTTCCGGGCCGGGTGTCGGCACCACGCGCACGGGCAGCGGGCTCCTGAGGTCGAGGCGCACATCACGTTGCGGGAAGGGAATCGCGATGTCGGCCGCTGCCAGGCGTTTTTCCATCATGAAGCGCAGGTCGCTGTCGACCCGGCGACCGCTCAGGGTTGGCGACAGCTCGACCCAGAAGATCAGCACCATCACGATGGCGTTGTCGGCGAAATCCTCGAGATAGACTTCAGGCGCCGGATCCTTGAGCACCTGCCCGTGTTCCATGGCGCAGCCGATGATGACATCGGCCGCTTGGCGCACCGGCGAGCCGTAGGCGATGCCGATCTTTATTTCGCGACGGATGCGCGAGTTGGAATAGGTCCAGTTGACTACCTGATTTTCGAGAAAGGTCGAGTTCGGCACCAGTGCCTCGACGCCGTCGAAGCTGCGCACCGTCGAGGCGCGCAGGTCGACGGCGGTGACGTGGCCGGTGGTGCCGCCGATGGCGACGATGTCGCCGACCCGGATTTTGCGTTCGAACAGGATGATGATGCCGCTGATCACGTTCTTGATGATGGTCTGGGTGCCGAAACCGATGCCGATGGCCAGCGCGCCGCCCATGAAGGCGAAGGCGGTGAGCGGGATGCGCGCCAGGTTGAGGATCAGGATGATCAGCACGACCGATACGGCGATCATCAGCCAGCGCCGGATGACGCTGGCCGCCTGCGGGTCGACTTTGAAACGCCTGATCATCAGGTGCTCGAGCACCCGCGTCAGCTTCGATAACAGCCAGTAGGCGAACGCGTACAGGAGCAGTACCCCGATGCTCTTGCCGACGGTTACGCCGTACGAGGTCGTCACCGTCTTGCCCTCGACGACCGTCGAATCCTCGACTGCGAACAGCTCGAAATTCCAGACCTGCTTCATCAGACCGGCGGCTTGAAGTGCCATGACTTTCCAGTCACGAGGCGCAGCCGATTTGGCGGAAACGCCGAAATCGCCCATCCAGCGCCCCAACTGCCGGTCCATCCTGGTGACAGCCAGTTCGACGCGCTGTATCGCCTGCACGCGCTGCTTCTGCGTTTCGAGGATGGCCGCTTCGCGGGCGGTGGCCTCGCTGTCGAGCAGGGCGTCCTTGAGGCGCAGTTCCTGTTGCGCGACCGCCTCCTGTTCGGTTGCTTCAAGCTCGCGCAGGAGGGGGCGCTTGGTCTCCAGGTCGGCCTTGATCCGGCCCAGTTCGGCTATGGCGGACTCGCGCGCTGCTGCATCGCCGCTGCCGAGTACGACGAAACGGTGGTCCCAGCTGTCGATGCTGCGTTGCCCGATGGTTTGCAGCCAGCGCAGCGCGGTCATTTCCATGCGGTCGGTTTCGAGCGTTTCGTCCAGCAGTTTCAGCTGCCTGCCGCTGGCCTCGCTCGCGTCGCCAGCGGCGAGCGATTTGGCCAGCCGTTCGCGATCGGCCAGGCGCCGGGTATTGATGGCTGCCCGGCGGTCGATTTCGGTGGACAGTTTGCTCAATGCATCGCGCAACCTTGTCTGCTGCTTGTCGACATCCTCTCTGGGCAATGTCTGCGATGCCAGGACTCGGGTGACCAGGCGCTGGGTCTCCGCGGTCGACAGTTCGAGCGCCTGGATTTCAGCCTGTGCGCCCTGCAGGACGATGCCGACATTGGTTACTTCGGCCTCGCTCAACTGCAGGCGCAACGCAGCGAGTTCGCGATTCCCACGCTCCTTCTTGAGTTCCGTTTCACCCTTGGCGCGCGCCAACCGGTCATCGGCCAAGCGCAGTGCTTCGCTGGCGCGGCGCTGGGCTTCGATCAACCCCTGCTTCTGGGTCTCCAACACCAGCCTGGTCGATTCCCGGTGCTTCAGCCGTTCGCTCATCAGCTCGAATTCGTCGCGCAGTGCATCGATGCGCAGCGTCGGGTAGGGCGGCGGGCCGGAAAACTCGGCGGCCAGCGCCGGCTTGTCCTGCATTTCGGCTGCGGACTTCTTGAGCGTGGCTGTTTCGTCGATCAGGTTCACCCGTTCGCCATAGACGAGGACCAGCCGGTCTAGCACGCGCTGGCGTTCGTTCGCCGGCAGGTCGTCGGTGGCCGGTGCGCTGCCGTCTTCCAGGCGCGCAGCTTCCTGCTGGCGGCGCGCCTCGGCCAGCTGCGCCTCGGCCAGCGCCCGGGGGGCCGCCGTGGCCGGCGTTGCCTCGGCGGTCTGGTTGGCCGGCGCCTTGGTTGGCCCCGGCAGGATGCCGGGAATCTGTGCCAGCGCCGGGCCGGCGACGAGCATGATGGCGACGGCAGCTAAGCGGCGGAATGGGATGAAGTTTGTCGTCAAGGGTGTAGGCAGCGTTTTTTTGTTGCGTTAGTATCGTCCGTCACCATCAATGCGTCCACCGAGAATGTCATGAAGCTATCACTGATTATCCCTGCCGTCCTCTGCAGCGCCTTTCTGGTGGCTTGCGACAAGGCCGCGCCGCCGCCACCGGCGCCGCCGGCGGTAGAGGTGGTCAGCGTCGTCGAAAAGGACGTGCCAATATATGTGGAATGGATCGGTTCGGTCGATGGCAATGTCAATGCGGTCATCCGGCCGCAGGTCACCGGCTACCTGATCAAGCAGAACTACCGCGAAGGCGATTTCGTCAAGCAGGGGCAACCACTGTTCGAGATCGACCCACGCACCTTCGAGGCCGCCGTTGCCGAAGCCAAGGGCCAGGTCGCGAGGCAGGTTGCGCAATATGAAACGACCCGTGCCAACCTTGCCCGCATCAAGCCGCTGGCAGCCGTGAACGCAGTCAGCCAGAAGGATCTCGACGACGCCAACGGCGCCAATCTTGCCGCTAGGGCCCAACTCGATGCCGCCGAGGCAGCGTTGCAAACCGCGAAACTCAACCTTGCGTTCACGAAGATCATCTCGCCGATCAGCGGTATCGCCGGCATCGCCAAGGCCCAGATCGGTGATCTCCTGAGCCCGAGCATGCCGACGGAGCTGACTACCGTATCGACCATCGACCCGGTCAAGGTTTACTTCAACATCAGCGAGCGCGAGTACCTCAAGATTGCCGCCGCCGCTGCCGCCGCTCCCGTCGGCAAAAAGCGGGAGCACGTCCCGCTCGAACTGTTCCTGGTGGACGGTTCGCTCTACCCCTACCCAGGCCAGACGTCCGTGCTCAACCGCCAGGTCGATGTATCGACCGGTACCTTCAAGGTGGCAGCGCTCTTTCCCAACCCAGACAACCTGCTGCGCCCCGGCCAGTACGGCAAGGTCCGGGCAACGGTGGCGGTGGCCAAGGGTGCGCTGCTGGTGCCGCAGCGTGCGGTTACCGAAATCCAGGGCAAGTACATGGTGGCGGTCGTCGGCGCCGACAACAAGGTCGAGATTCGTCCGGTGACGGTCGGCGAACGCATCGGGTCGGACTGGATCATCAGCAAGGGCCTGCAGCCCGGCGACAAGGTCATCGCCGAAGGTACGCAGAAGGTGCGCCAGGGGATGACGGTCAACCCGAAACCGTTTGCCCCTGAAGCAGCGGCCGCCGACAAGCCTGCCGCGCCGGCACCGGCAGCCAAGGGGTAAGCAGCCATGTCCAAGTTCTTCATCAACCGGCCGATCGTCGCCATGGTCATCTCGATCCTGATGACCATCATCGGCCTGGTTGCCATGTCCGGGCTGCCGACGGCGCAGTTCCCGAACATCGTGCCGCCGGAAATCAAGGTGACCAGCACCTATACCGGCGCTGACGCGCTGACCGTCGAACAGGCGGTCTCCACGCCGATCGAGCAGCAGATGTCGGGCGTCGATAACATGAACTACATGTACTCGATCAACGCCAACAATGGCCAGTCGACGCTGACCGTCAATTTCGAACTTGGTACAGACGCCAATACCGACCAGCTGCTGGCCCAGATGCGCGAAGGCCAGGCCGAATCGCAACTGCCCGCAGACGTGCGCAACTACGGGGTCACCGTGGCCAAGTCGACCGCATCGCCGCTGATTATGTTCGGCCTTTACTCGCCGAACGGCACCTACGACAACACCTTCCTCGCCAACTACGCCTACATCAACATCAACGACCAGATGACGCGGGTCAAGGGGATCGCCAGCGTCACCG
>ERZ724516.1211-NODE-1211-length-15234-cov-5.340339_pt1 | contig 15234 bp, 10 predicted proteins | sample MGYA00376049_ERZ724516 | MGnify/ENA primary metagenome ERZ724516 (study PRJEB28724, sample SAMN07190886) | activated sludge metagenome | isolation source: activated sludge of sewage treatment plant in Hong Hong | place: USA: Christiansburg, Virginia | collected... | reverse complement strand
GCCAGCTTGACGCCGCGCCCTACCAGCTACTCCCGCGCTGGGGCGCCGATCCGCGCCACAAGGACATGTTCATCGAGGTTGATTTCATGCTGCGCCAACCTGGCGGCGCGGCGCAAAAACTGAGTCCGGCAAACGCGCACGCGATTGCGGCGATCTATGCCGATCCGGAAACCAGCCCGATACTGGCGCTGCGCAATGCCCAGTCACTCAACAACCCCGATCTGAAACCGGGTATCACGCTGCATTTCGATACCGGTGTCACGCCGCCCCACAATGCGTCTATCGCCAATCTTACCACCTATGGCGATTGGGGCGGTTACAGCATTGCCCAGCCGGTGAAGGTCAATGGCCAATGGCAACCGGCGGATGCCCAGGCGGTGCGTGGCGCGCTGATGGACAAGCGTCGCCACAAACTATTCCATTATGCGCTGGGGGACACAGCTGCTGGCGGGCAAGCAACCGTAGATGCGATTGCGTTCAACCTGCCGCTGAACAGTCCCCGCGTTGCGGCACATGAGCTTGGCCACAATTTCGGCCTTGGACATTTCGGGCCGGCAAGCATTGAGCCCGATGCCAATTGCAAGCCTAACTACCCCAGCCTGATGAGCTATGCCTATCTTGGCAGTGCCAATTTTGTGGCGACTTTTTCGGATGGCTATGGCCGTGCGGCGATCAACAATGTCAACCTGAACGAACGCGGTGCGGTGGCGATGCCGACATCGACTTCAGGCGCGCGCTATCTCAAGAATCTGCACGAGGTGTTCGCCTATAACGTCAATTTTCAAACCGGCGACGTCGACTGGAACCGGGACGGCGTGATCGCCGCCGTGCCGGTGCGGGCCTATGCCAATAATTCGCACGGATCCTGCGAGTTCACCCGGGTCAACCAGATCAAGCCCGCCGGCCTGAGCGACCGCGCGCTGTCGCTGACGCGGCTCCAGGGCCGGACCATGCTGGCCTATATCGATGAAACCAACAGGCAGATAACGGTCGATTACACCGACAAGTCGCTCAATTGCTCGATCATCGGCGAACCCTGCGGCGGGCCATTGGTCACGCAACGCATTGCGGGTGCCTGGAACCGTGATATCGATGCTTTCGACCTGCAGCGGATCACCGTGGCAGGCGGGCGCCAACAGCTGCTGCTGGTTTATCGCAAAGGCGGCGCACTGTTCGAAGTGTTGCTGTATCGTGATCTGACCGCAGCCGCCCCGACTGCCATACCGCTTGCCGTGCAGGCCACCGGCGATCCGGCATTGGCGGGCAATCAAACCGGCACCTGGCTGGCGTTCAAGTCGGCAGAGTCGGCACCTTACATCATGGAGCGCGCCACCAGCGGAAGCTGGTCTGCCGCAAAGACGGTGCGCGGCCGGATCGGGCTCTCAATCGGCACGCTTTCGACAAGGGCATCGCCGGCCTTGATCGCGGCACAATATGCCGATGGCACGACGCACCTCATAGGTGCCTTTCCGATGGCGCCCGGTATCGATGGGTCGCCTGATGGCATGATCAAATTGCTCGAGCGTGATGCCGCAAGCGGGGTGTGGTCGGCGTCGGCCTGGGAAAAACGCGGCCCGGACGATCAGCCGACAATCGGCCGGCCGGCGCTGGCGTTCGAGGCGGTCCAGGCCGGTGCGGCAATCCCCGGACGCCTGCGCCTGCTTTATCTGGTCGGCAATCCCGACGGCAAGACGATCGTCCGGATGAAATCGCTGGTTGCCACCGGCCTGGGGCCAACGGCCGGTTTGTCGATGGTTGCCGAGGACTTTGACAATGTCTGGTTCTACGGCAAAGGCATCGACCTGCTGTTCGAAGCGGGCGTTGACACAAGTTTACGTGCGGCCGTCGCGACCGCGCTGATCGGCGACAAGGGCGTGCCCCAGCCGCGTCTGATCTACCTGCGACCGATTGCCGACGGGACGGTGAACTTCGTCCAGCGCAACTGGGATGACTGGGCCGCGCTCGGCATCGGCTTGTGCCGACTGCGCAACAAGGCTGGAGCAGCGATCAATTGTGCTGCATGGGATTTCAAGCAGCTATCGCCGATAACCGGTCCGGTTGCGCCACCCATCTACACTACGCCGCCGGCACCGGTGCCGGACGTCGAGCCGCTACCCGCCACTCGGGCGCAATGCCTGCGCGCCTGCACCAGAGAACAGAATCAATGCCGCGTTGATGGCGGTTCAACCGCCGCTTGCGGTCGTGCGGCGCAGTTTTGCAAGGCCGAGTGTCCGCAATTGTGAGAACTACGTATTGAGCAATTGATCGCCGGTTGCGTAAGCAAGCGCTTGCAGACCAGCTGTGCGCCGCATTCGCGGGCATAAACGATGCTGGCGGGTGCGACCGCCGCATGCATGAGATGGTCCTGCGGCGAGGCTGCAAGGGATTTCCATGATGTTGCATGATGTGCCGGCGGCAGCGATCACGGCAATCGTCTATGGGGCCGGCGATGACGTCGATCCGTTGCTGCAACAGATCGCTGCGCATCTTTCGGTTCGCGGCGCGAAGTTGTGCGGCTTCGTCCAGCACAATCAACCGCTGGTCGCTCGCGGCCATTGTGACATGGTGCTGGAAGAACTTGCCAGCGGCGCCAGCATCGCGATCACGCAGGACCTGGGGGCCGGCGCGCGCGGCTGCCGGCTGGATGTCGGCGAGCTGCTGCGCGCGATGGCGCTGGCCACGGCTGCGTTTGCCACCGATCCTGATCTGCTGGTCATCAACCGCTTTGGCAAGACCGAGGCCGAAGGCGGCGGCGTGCGGCCGCTGATCGCCGATGCCGTCGACCGAGGAATCCCGGTACTGATTGCGGTGCCGTGGCGCAATATTGCCAGCTGGCGCGTCTTTGCCGGCGAACTGGCCGTCGAGTTTGGCTTTGGCGATCTGCCTGTCGATCCTGCCGCGGCGTGTCGATTGCTGGGTCTGGCACCACTGACGGATCGACATCCGGCCGGCGTTGCATCCGCAACGTCGGAGCCTGCACCACCTTCCTGAACCCGGCGGCTTAAGCCGTCCGGCGCGTAGCGAGCATCTCGGCTTCGAATTCGGCGATCGGTCGCGCGTGATGCGCCGCCTGGTTTTCGATCAGCGGGTCGGGCTTGGCCAGCCGGCGCAGGTCGGCAAGCAAAGTCAGGCGCACTTCGGCGCCGTTGACCGCGACGCCGTAGGGCCGCAACGTCCCGAAGGCCCGCGACAGGTTTTCCGGCGTCATGCCGAGCAATGACGCCAGCACGCGCTTTTCATGCGGCAGTTCGAACGTGTCGCCGTTGGCCCGCGCGTGGAGCTGCAGCAGATAATTGGCCAGACGCTCCACTCCGGTGCGGAGTTTCTGGTTCTTGATCGACCGCACCAGCCCGCGGTAGCAGCCCGAAAGTTCGCGTGCGATCGCAACGGCGAATGCCGCATCGTCAGCCATGCGCGCGCGGATTGCCGCGCCGGGAATCATCAGGATGTCGGAACGCTCGATCGTGCGCGCGCCCATCAGCGCTTCGGCATCGAGCACGACAGCAGCCAGAATGAAGGTTGATACCGGGCGCAGCACGGCCAGCACGGTTTCGCGGTCGTTCCACGTGCCCGAAAGTTCGACTTGCCCGTCGAGGAGCACGTACAAAAAATCGACGGTGTCGCCTTCGAGCAGCAATTGCGTATTCGCGGGAAAGCGCTGGAGGAACGCCGACAGCGTAATGGCTTCAAAGCTCGCCGCGTCGAGATCGGCGAACATCGGCAATGCGCGCATCCGTTCCGCATCCCCTGGTCGCATCGCTAGATCCCTTTGATTGCGCCAAGCCGGCAACGCCAATCAAGCCGAGTGGTTGATATTTGTCAAGCGCGGCTTTGCTGAACTGCAAACGCATCCATTGCAAAGCACCCCGTCGGACTTGTTTCACACGCTGCGGGCGGCTCGCTTGACATTCATCAATCAACCCACTGGCCGCACCTCATAGGCGGGTAGCCGGAACCGACGGCGTCGTGCCGATGGTGGCCGCGAATGGATTGATCGCATGACCATAACCTCAGGCAGGTCTGCCGCGAACCCGACGCTCCCTGTTGCTGCGGCACCCGGCGCGACGATGGCGCTGGGCATGAGCACCGCGGCGTTCACAATCTGCTTTGCCGCGTGGACGATCTTCTCGATCCTCGGCATCCAGATCCAGAAGGACCTCGGGCTGTCCGAAACGCAGTTCGGGCTGCTGGTGGCGACGCCGATCCTGACCGGCTCGCTGATCCGGCTGGTGCTCGGCATGTGGACCGACCAGATCGGCGGCCGCCGTGTGCAGGTGCTGGTGATGGTCGCTGCCGCCGTGGCGACCTGGCTGATGACCTATGCCACCACCTATCCGCAATTCCTGCTGGCGGCGCTGGGCATCGGCATCGCCGGTGGCGGCTTTGCGGTCGGCGTCACCTATGTCTCCAAATTCTATCCGGTGTCGCGGCAGGGCACGGCGCTCGGCATTTTCGGCGCCGGCAATATCGGCGCGGCCGTCACCAAATTCTTCGCACCGATGGTCATGCTGGCGCTGGGCTGGGAAGGCGTCGCGCGCGTCTGGGCGGCGGGGCTGGTGCTGATGGCGCTGGTCTTCTACGTCACCACCGCCGACGAGCCCGACCTTGCCGAACGCCGCGCCCGCGGGGCGCCGCCGCGCAGCTTTGCGGTGCAGTTCGCGCCGTTGCGCAATGTCCAGGTGCTGCGCTTTTCGCTGTACTACTTCTTCGTGTTCGGCGGGTTCGTGGCGCTGTCGCTGTGGCTGCCGCGCTATCTGATCGGCGCCTATGGCTTCGACCTCAAGTCCGCCGGCATGGTCGCGGTCGCCTATTCGGTGCCGGCGTCGCTGTTCCGCATCTATGGCGGCCATCTGGCGGATCAGGTCGGCGCCCGCAAGGTCATGTACTGGACGTTTCTGGTGTCGATCGCCACGACGTTCCTGCTGTCGTATCCGCCGACCACCTATAGCGTTGACGGCATCAACGGCCCGATCAACTTCCGCATTGCCACCGGGCCGGTAGCGTTCATCGTCATCGTCTTCGTGCTCGGCTTTTTCATGAGTCTCGGCAAGGCGGCGGTCTACAAGCACATTCCGGTCTATTATCCCGGCGATGTCGGCGCGGTCGGCGGGCTGGTCGGGATGATCGGCGGGCTGGGTGGCTTCGTGCTGCCGATCCTGTTCGGTGTCCTGAATGACCTGACGGGTATCTGGCAGAGCTGCTTCATGCTGCTGTTCCTGGTGGCGAGTGCCGCGCTGGTGTGGATGCACTTTGCAGTGCGCCAGATGGAGCGCGAGCACATGGGCACCGCGCTCGAGGACTTGCCGCAATTTCCCGAAATGCGCCCGATCCACACCGAGCAGGCCGCCGCCGCGCTGCGCCCCAGTCTGATTACCGACTGGCGCCCCGAAGAACCGGCGTTCTGGGCGGACGAGGGCCAGCGCATTGCGCGGCGCAACCTGAGGATATCGATCCCCGCGCTGTTCCTGTCGTTTGCGGTGTGGATGGTGTGGTCGATGGTCGTCGCCAAGCTCAAGCTGGTCGGCTTCGACTACACCACCAGCCAGCTGTTCTGGCTGGCGGCGCTGCCCGGCCTGTCGGGCGCGACGCTGCGGATCTTCTACAGCTTCATGGTGCCGGTGTTCGGCGGGCGGCTGTGGTCGACGCTGACGACCTGGTCGCTGCTGATCCCGGCGCTCGGTATCGGCTTTGCCGTCCGCAACCCTGAAACGCCGTACTGGATCATGCTGGTTCTGGCGCTGCTGTGCGGGCTCGGCGGCGGCAATTTCGCCTCGTCGATGTCGAACATCGGGTTCTTTTTCCCCAAGGCGGAAAAGGGCAAGGCGCTGGCGCTCAATGCCGGGCTCGGCAACCTCGGGGTTTCGGCGATGCAGTTCATCGTGCCGCTGGTCATCACCATCGGCGTGTTCGGCGCGCTCGGCGGTGCCGGTCGCCCAGCGAGCGACAGCCAGGAGCTGATGTACCTGCAAAACGCCGGCTTCATCTGGGTGCCGTTCATCATCGCCTCGGCGTTCGCCTGCTGGTTCGGGATGAACGATCTGGCATCCGCCAAGGCTTCGTTCGCCGAACAGTCGATCATTTTCCAGCGCAAGCACAACTGGATCATGTGCTGGCTGTACACCGGCACCTTCGGGTCGTTCATCGGCTTTTCGGCAGCGTTCCCGCTGCTGACGAAAATTCTGTTCCCCGATGTCAACGCGCTCAAGATCGCCTTTATCGGGCCGCTGGTCGGCGCGTTGTCGCGGTCGTTCACCGGCGGGATTGCCGATCGCTTCGGCGGCGCGCGGGTGACGATCTGGGTGTTCGTGCTGATGATGGCGGGCACGGCGGGGCTGCTTTACGTGCTCGGCGCCAAGGACCAGAGCTGGGCGTTTGCGGCGTTCTTCGGCTGCTTCCTGCTGCTGTTCTTCGCGACAGGCGTCGGCAATGCCTCGACCTTCCAGATGATCCCGGCGATCATGCGGCTCGAAATTGCCCGGCTCGAACCAGGCTTGACGCCGGCCCAGCAGCGCCAGCAGGCTGAAAAGGAAAGCGCCGCAATCACCGGCTTCACCTCGGCGATTGCCGCTTACGGCGCGTTCTTCATCCCCAAAAGCTTCGGCTTTTCGATCGACCTGAGCGGCGGCGCCAACGGCGCGCTGTGGGGCTTCCTCGGGTTCTACGTCTCCTGCCTGGCGATCACCTGGTTTGTCTATTCACGCCCCGGCGGGCTGCTCCACGCCGCCGAACGCACGCCGCGCCTGCAACCGGCCCAATAAGGAAATTCCGATGAGCCACGTCCTCGACCGGCTGACCTTCTTCCGTCGCAAGTCCGAACCGTTTTCGGACGGCCACGGCGCGATGAACAATTATGACCGTAAATGGGAGGATGCCTACCGCAGCCGCTGGCAGCACGACAAGATCGTGCGCTCGACGCACGGCGTCAACTGCACCGGGTCTTGCTCGTGGAAGATCTACGTCAAGGGCGGCATCGTCACCTGGGAAACCCAGCAGACCGACTATCCGCGCACCCGCCCCGACCTGCCCAACCACGAACCGCGCGGCTGCGCACGCGGTGCGTCGTACAGCTGGTATCTCTATTCGGCGAACCGCGTGAAGTACCCGCTGATCCGTGGCCGGCTGGTCAAATTGTGGCGCGAGGCGCGCGCGACAATGGCGCCGGTCGCGGCCTGGGCGTCGATCGTCGGTGACGAAGCCAAGCGCAGTTCATACACCAGGCGTCGCGGCGGCGGCGGCTTCGTCCGCGTCGGCTGGGATGAAGCCAACGAGATCATCGCGGCAGCCAACGCCCACACCGTCAAGCGCTGGGGACCCGACCGGGTGTTCGGCTTCTCGCCGATCCCGGCAATGTCGATGATCTCCTACGCGGCCGGCGCGCGCTATCTGCAGCTGCTCGGCGGCGTCTGCGGGTCATTCTACGACTGGTATTGCGACCTGCCGCCCGCCAGCCCGCAAACCTGGGGCGAGCAGACCGACGTGCCCGAATCGGCCGACTGGTTCAATTCGGGGTTCATCATCGTCTGGGGCTCGAACGTCCCGCAGACGCGCACCCCCGACGCGCATTTCTATACCGAGGTGCGCTACAAGGGCACCAAGTCGGTGGTCATCTGCCCCGATTATTCCGAAGCCTCGAAATTCGCCGACCTGTGGATTTCGGTCAAGCAGGGCACCGATGCGGCGCTGGCGCTGGCGATGGGCCATGTCATCCTGACCGAGTACCACCGCGACCGCGAGGTGCCGTATTTCCGCGACTATGCGCGGCAATATACCGACATGCCGCTGCTGGTCCGGCTGGTCGAAAAGGATGGCCGCTACACCCCCGAACGGCTGCTGCGTGCCGCCGACTTCCCCGGCGATCTGGGGCAGACGAACAACCCCGACTGGAAGACCGTCGGGCTTGATGCCGCGACCGGCGAACCCGTCGTGCCGCTGGGCTCGATCGGCTTTCGCTGGGGCGAGCAAGGCAAATGGAACCTTGACGAAAAGGATGCCGATGGCCGCGACGCGGTGCTGCAGCTCGGCCTCAAGGGCAAGCACGACGCCGTCGTCGATGTCGATTTCCCGTACTTCGGCAACCAAGCCTCGAACGGCTTTGCATCGACCGATCACCCAGACCGGCTGATGCGCCGCATCCCCGCCAAGCGCCTGCAGCTCAAGGACGGCGAGGCGCTGGTCGCATCGGTCTATGACCTGTTCCTGGCGAACTACGGCGTCGATCAGGGGCTGGGCGGCGACCATCTGGCGCAAAGCTATGACGACCCCGCCCCCTATTCGCCGGCATGGGCGGAGGCGATCAGCAGCGTCCCGCGCGACCAGATCATCGCCACCGCGCGTGGCTTTGCCACCAACGCCGAAAAGACCAAGGGCAAGTCGATGATCATCATCGGCGCGGCGATGAACCATTGGTACCACATGGACATGAACTACCGCGGCGTCATCAACATGCTGGTGATGTGCGGCTGCATCGGCCAGTCGGGCGGCGGCTGGTCGCACTATGTCGGCCAGGAGAAATTGCGCCCGCAAACCGGCTGGGCGCCATTGGCGTTCGCGCTCGACTGGGGCCGCCCGCCGCGCCAGCAGAACTCCACCAGCTTCTTCTACGCGCACACCGACCAGTGGCGCTACGAGACGCTCGATGTCGGCGAAATCCTGTCGCCGACTGCCGATCCGGCAGCGTGGCAGACGACCTTCCTCGATCTCAACGCCAAGGCCGAGCGCATGGGCTGGCTGCCGAGCGCACCGGCGCTCAAGGTCAATCCGATCGAGGTCTGCAACGCCGCCGACGCCGAAGGCATCGACCCGAAGGACTATGCAGTCCGCGAACTCGAGGCCAAGCGCCTCGACATGAGCTGCATGGACCCCGATGCGCCCGAAAACTGGCCGCGCAACATGTTCGTCTGGCGCTCGAACCTGCTCGGCTCGTCGGGCAAGGGCCACGAGTATTTCCTCAAGCACCTGCTCGGCACCACCAACGGCGTGCTCGGCAAGGACCTTGGCGAAATGGGGCGGCGCAAGCCCGTCGATGTCAAATGGCACGACCAAAGCCCGGAGGGAAAACTCGACCTGCTGGTGACGATCGACTTCCGCATGTCGACGACGTCAGTCTATTCAGACATCGTGTTGCCGACGGCGACCTGGTACGAAAAGAACGACCTCAACACGTCGGACATGCACCCGTTCATCCACCCGCTGACCGCTGCCGTCGATCCGGCATGGGAATGCCGGTCGGACTGGGACATCTTCAAGGGCATTGCGAAGACCTTCTCCGCCGTCGCCCCCGAAGTGCTGGGGGTCGAACGCGATCTGGTGCTGACCGCAATCCAGCACGACAGCCCCGGTGAGCTGGCACAGGGCGGTGATGTCCGCGACTGGTGGAAGGGTGAAACGCCGCTGCTGCCGGGCAAGACCGGCCCGCAGATGACGGTGGTCGAGCGCGACTACCCGGGGCTATACGCGCGCTTCACGTCGCTTGGGCCGCTGATGACCAAGGTCGGCAATGGCGGCAAGGGCATCGCCTGGCCGACAACCCACGAAGTGGCGGCGCTGGCGGCTCTCAACGGCGTCGTCGCCGATGGGCCGACCAAGGGACTGCCGCGCATCGAGACCGACATCGACGCGTGCGAAGTCGTGCTGATGCTCGCGCCCGAAACCAACGGCGAAGTCGCGGTGCGCAGCTGGGAAGCGCTTGGCAAGCAGACCGGCATCGACCACACGCACCTGGCAAAGCCCAAGGAAGACGAAAAAATCCGTTTCCGCGACATTGTCGCGCAGCCGCGCAAGATCATCTCGTCGCCGACCTGGTCGGGGATCGAGAGCGAGCACGTCTGCTATAACGCCGGCTACACCAACGTCCATGAACGCATCCCGTGGCGGACGCTGTCGGGGCGCCAGCAGCTCTATCAGGATCACGGATGGATGCGCGCGTTCGGCGAGGGCTTCTGCGTCTATCGCCCGCCGGTCGATCTCAAGACCACCGCACCGATAGCCGGGGTTCGTCCCAACGGCGAAAAGCAGATCGTCCTCAACTTCATCACGCCGCACCAGAAATGGGGCATCCATTCGACCTACAGCGACAATCTGATGATGCTGACGCTCAATCGCGGCGGCCCGGTGGTGTGGATTTCCGAAACCGACGCCAAAACCGCCGGCATCGTCGATAACGACTGGGTCGAGGCCTACAACAGCAACGGCGCGCTGACGGCGCGCGCGGTGGTGTCGCAACGCATCCGCGAAGGCACGGTATTCATGTACCATGCCCAGGAGAAGATCGTGAACACGCCGGGGTCCGAAATGACCGGCAACCGCGGCGGCATCCACAATTCGGTGACGCGCACCGTGCTCAAGCCGACGCACATGATCGGCGGCTATGCGCAGCTGTCGTACGGCTTCAACTATTACGGCACCGTCGGCAGCAACCGCGACGAGTTCGTCATCATCCGCAAGATGACCGAAGTCGACTGGCTCGACGGGTCGGCCGTGCAGCAAGTGGGGACCAAGGCATGAAAATCCGCGCGCAAATCGGCATGGTGCTCAACCTCGACAAATGCATCGGCTGTCACACCTGTTCAGTGACCTGCAAGAATGTCTGGACCAACCGCGAAGGGGTCGAATACGCTTGGTTCAACAACGTCGAGACCAAGCCCGGCATCGGTTATCCCAAGCAGTGGGAAAACCAGAAAAAATGGAACGGCGGCTGGGTCAAGAAATCCAACGGCAAGATCGAACCAAGGCTGGGCGGCAAATGGCGGATTCTGGCGAAAATCTTCGCTAACCCCGACCTCCCCGAAATCGACGACTATTACGAACCCTTCGATTTCGATTACGCGCACCTGCAATCGGCGCCCGAGCAAAAGGCCTTCCCGACCGCGCGTCCGCGTTCGGCGATCAGCGGCGAACGCATCGAAAAGATCGAATGGGGCCCGAACTGGGAAGAAATCATGGGCGGCGAGTTTGCCAAGCGCAGCGCCGACATCAATTTCGAAGGCGTCCAGAAGGAGATCTACGGGCAGTTCGAAAACAGCTTCATGATGTACCTGCCGCGGCTGTGCGAACATTGCCTCAACCCGACCTGCGTTGCCGCCTGCCCGTCGAGCGCGATCTACAAGCGCGAGGAAGACGGCATCGTGCTGATCGACCAGGACAAATGCCGCGGCTGGCGGATGTGCGTGTCGGCATGCCCGTACAAGAAAATCTATTACAACTGGTCGACCGGCAAATCGGAAAAGTGCCTGTTCTGCTACCCGCGTATCGAGGAGGGCCAGCCGACGGTTTGCTCCGAAACCTGCGTCGGCCGCATCCGCTACCTCGGCGTCATCCTGTACGACGCCGACCGCATCGAATGGGCGGCTTCGGGCGCCGAGCACGAACTCTACCAGCGCCAGCTCGATATCTTCCTTGATCCGCACGACCCTGCGGTCATCGCGCAGGCGCGTGCCGACGGCATCAGCGACGCCTGGCTCGACGCGGCGCAGCGCAGTCCGGTGTACAAGATGGCGATCGACTGGAAGGTCGCCTTCCCGCTGCACCCCGAATATCGCACGCTGCCGATGGTCTGGTACATCCCGCCGCTGTCGCCGATCCAGGCCGCCGCCGCATCGGGCGCCATCGCCGATGATCGCGGCATGCCCGATGTCGCGTCGCTGCGCATCCCGGTGCGCTACCTCGCCAACCTGCTGACGGCGGGCGAGGAAGTGCCGGTGGTATCGGCACTCGAACGGATGCTGGCGATGCGCAGCTACATGCGCGCCAAGACCATCGACGGGGTCATCGACGAAGGCGTCGCGGCGCGCGTCGGGCTGACCCCGGCGAAAATCGAGGACATGTACCAGACGATGGCGATCGCCAACTACGAGGACCGCTTCGTCATCCCCACCGTCCACCGCGAAGTCGCCACCGATGCCTTCGAACTGCGCGGCAACAGCGGTTTCAGCTTCGGCAATGCGGCGTCGGGTGGACGCAGCGAAGTCGGGCTGTTCGGCAAGGTCAAGCGCCGCGAGCCGAAGCCTGCTGCAGTTGAGGAGGCCTGATATGGCACGCACGTTCAAGGCGCTCGGGCTGTTGCTGAGCTATCCGTCAGCCGATATCGGCATGATTGCACCCGACGCGGCGCAGGTCATTGCCGACGAGGCACTGGTACCGGCGCGGCTCGCCGCACACATCACCGCACTGGCAGCCGAACTGGCGACCGCCGACCGCTTCGATCTGGAGGGGCGCTACCACCAGCTGTTCGACCGCAGCCGCGCGCTGTCGCTCAACCTGTACGAGCACGTCCATGGCGAAAGCCGCGACCGCGGCCAGGCGATGGTCGAACTGCTCGGCATCTATGATGCGCACGGCTTCGACCTCGCGGCGCGCGAACTGCCCGATTTCCTGCCGGTGTTCTGCGAATTCCTGTCGCTGCTGCCGGTTGACGACGCGCGCGCGCTGCTGGGCGAGGCCGGGCATGTCATCGCCGCGATTGCCGAACGGCTCAAGAAGCGCCGCTCGCCGTATCAATGGCCGATGCACGCGCTGGCGCATCTGGCCGGCGAAGTCGATGCACGCGCCGTCGCGGCGATGCTGACCGAGGCCGAGGACGACCCCGACGATCTCGAGGCGCTCGACCGCATCTGGGCCGAGGAGCCGGTGACATTTGGTCCCGGCGATGTCGGCTGCCCCAAGGCATCGGCGATGGTCGATGCGATGCACGAAGGAGCCCGGCCATGAGCCTGTGGATCAACCAGTTGCTGTTCGGGATTTACCCGTACATCGCGCTCACGGTGATGGTGCTCGGCTCGATCCTGCGCTTCGACCGCGAACAATATAGCTGGCGGTCGGGATCGAGCCAGTTGCTGCGCCGCAAGCAGCTGATGTGGGGATCGAACCTGTTCCATTTCGGCGTGCTGTTCCTGCTGCTCGGCCACACCGTCGGGCTGTTGACGCCGCACAGCCTGTACAGCCATGTCATCACTGCCGAGGCCAAGCAGATGGTCGCCATCGTCGCCGGCTCGGTTGCCGGGCTTGCCTGTCTGGCGGGGGTCATCCTGCTGGCGCTGCGGCGCTTCGGTGATCCGCGCATCCGCAACACCTCGACCTTCGGCGACAATGCCATCCTGATCATCCTGCTCGTCCAGTTGCTGCTCGGGCTGCTGACGGTGCCGTTCAGCCTGGCGCACCACGATGCCACGGTGATGCTGCGGCTGTCGGCGTGGGCGCAGGGCATCTTCACTTTCGCGCCCGACAATGCCCGCCACATCCTCGGGCTCGAATGGCCGTTCCAGCTCCACCTGCTGCTCGGGCTGACGATCTTCCTGCTGTTCCCGTTCACCCGGCTGGTCCACATGCTGTCGGCGCCGGTGTGGTATCTCGGGCGGCGCGGCTGGCAGGTGGTGCGGACAGCGCGCCCGAACCTTGGCGCGGGGCGCGGCCGATGACCGCGACATCGACTTGCGGTGGCTGCGGCAGCGGCCCGCGTCCGGCGGCACTGCGCGGGCCGGCTGCGGCCCCGGTGTTCGTCGACGGCATCGAGATTGACGAGGCCGACATCGCCGCCGAAGCGCAGAACCACGCCGCCGACAGCGGGCCGGCAGCGCGCGCTACCGCCGCACGCGCGCTGGTCATCCGCCACTTGCTGCTGGCGCGTGCTGCCGCCATCGGACTGGTGCCCGAACCCGAAACCGACGCTGATGGCCGCCGCGAAGTCGATGCCGAAGCATTGATCCGCCAGTTGCTGGCGCTGGAGGCCGAACCGGTGCAGCCCGGCCGCGACGAATGTCTGCGCTACTGGCGCACCCACCAGCTTGCGTTCACCGCACCGGCGATCTTCGAAGCCAGCCATATCCTGTTCGCCCCGGAGCCCGATATCGAAGCGGCGACAGCACGTGCCACCGCTGCGGTTGCCGAAGTCGGCAACAGCGAAGCGGCGTTCCGGGCGCTCGCGCGGACAGCCTCGGCGTGTCCGTCGGGGGCGCTCGGCGGCGCCTTGGGTCAAGTCCGGCCCGGTGATCTCGCCCCCGAAGTCGAGGCCGCGCTGGTGGCGTTGTCGCCCGGACACATTTCCGCCGTGCCCGTGGCGAGCCGCTTCGGCGTCCATATTATGCGCCTTGATCACCGCATCGCCCCGCAGGTCGTGCCGTTCGAAGCGGTCGAAGCGCGTATCCGCGACCGGCTGGCGGCGCGCGCCTGGACGACCGCCGCCGCGCGCTATGTCGCCGGGCTGGCGCGCGGCGCCAGGATCGAGGGGCTGGTGCTCGAGGCGCAAGCCGCATGACGGCCGCGGCCCGACCGCTTGACGGCATGACGCTCGGCGATCTGCTCGCCGGTGCACGGCGTGAAGCCGGCGCCTTTGCCCAATGGTTGACGCAGGCAGATCCGGCGCTCGCGGCGCGCATCGCCAGCCAAAGCGCCCCCGATGAAGATCTGGCCGGCTTCGCCAGGTGCGCGGTCGCGAACTTCGGAATCGATGCCGAAGATGCCGACTGGTCGCACCTGATTTCTGCCGTGCGCGACGCGGCAGATCCTGCAGTCGCGGCGATTGGCGTCATGGTGCGCTGGCAGCTGGCGCAAACGCCGCCATGACCAGCACTGGCGCCCGCAAGCCGCCGCCGCGCGCCGACGCGACATCGGCCAGTCGTTGCGATGCGCCGATCGATCTTTTTTATGCGGCGCATTTGCGCCACCGGCGCGTTTGCGCGGCACTGGCTGTGGCGGCCGAAGCGCCCGTTCTGCCGGCAGACGAGTTGTGCGCACTTTCGATCGAGCTGGCGGATGACTTGCATCAGCTCGACTGCACCGAACAATTGCTGTTCGATTTGCTGCGCCGCCGCGCTGAGCCCGACGATGACATCACGCACGTTCTCGCTGCAATGGCGGCAGATATTGAAGCGGACCGCACGCTGTTGGCCGGCCTCACGACCGCATTGCAATCCGCCCCCCAAGTCGGGTCGGCGGGCCGTGAATTGGTCAAGCAGATCGAGCGTTTTGTCGCGCGCAAGCTGCGTTCGATTGCGCTCGAAAACGCGGTTGTGCTGCCAATTGCCCGGCTGCGGCTGACCCGCGGGGACCTCGCGCTGCTTGCAGCCCGATTTGGCGAGCAGCCGTGCAACCACCAAGCCACGCCGCAGCACGGGCAATCAAACGGAGCCGGATGACAATGAATATCGCCAAGCATCATCCCGGGTCGGCGGGACGCCTTTTGGCGTTGCTGCTGGCAGCCAGCGCCGCGCAAGCCGCGCCAGCGACGAAGCCGGTTGCCGA
>ERZ724516.1210-NODE-1210-length-15248-cov-7.680050_pt1 | contig 15248 bp, 11 predicted proteins | sample MGYA00376049_ERZ724516 | MGnify/ENA primary metagenome ERZ724516 (study PRJEB28724, sample SAMN07190886) | activated sludge metagenome | isolation source: activated sludge of sewage treatment plant in Hong Hong | place: USA: Christiansburg, Virginia | collected... | reverse complement strand
AGGAATGGCACTTTGATGGCAACTTTGACCGTGAACCCGAGTTTGCGGCGCCCAACATCAAGAGTCGCGACAACACGGTGACCGTCGATGCTGATTTCCCGGCTCAAGCCAACGGTGTCCTGTTCTCGCTGGGGAGCACCAGTGGAGGCATCGCGCTTTTCGTTAAAGATGGCTTTCTGAACTATGAGTACAACGGCTTCTCTTTGTATCGTACCGTCCTGAAGTCCAGCAAGAAGATCCCTGTCGGTCGTGCCAAGGTCTCGGTCGAACTGAGCCTGACATCACGCAAACGCGCGGGCCCGGCTGAAATCATCCTGCGGGTCAACGACGAAGTGGTGGCACGCGGCTCGGTCCCTCATACGGCGGCATTTTCCTTTACAGGATCGGCCACTTTCGATATCGGCAAGGGCCTGGGCTCCCCCGTATCGCTGGATTATTACGATCAGGGAACTTTTGCCTTCAACGGCAAAATTCACGATGTAATGGTTCGGTACAACTGATTTGCAACGCCGCGAACGTGGAACACCTGACCGGCCCCGTGCAGCAAGCACCACAGACCATGAGTGTCCACCTGATGGCCAAGCCCATCGGTCCACTGTGCAACCTGGATTGCAGCTATTGCTTCTACCTGGAAAAGGAAGCCTTTTTCCCGGACCGCCACAAGTTCCGCATGTCGGATGCAGTGCTGAAATCCTATGTGCGCAATTACATTGCCTCTCAACCAACACCCATAGTCGAGTTCACCTGGCAGGGTGGTGAGCCCACGCTGATGGGACTGGAATTCTTCGAACGCGCAGTGGCTCTACAAAAGCAGTACGCTGCCGGCAAGGAAATACGCAACACGTTGCAGACCAATGCAACGCTGATCGACGCCGCGTGGGCGAAGTTCCTTGCCACGGAAGATTTCCTGGTGGGCGTCAGTCTGGACGGTCCCCAAGAACTTCATGATGTTCACCGATATGACAAGCAAGGGCGCTCCAGCTTCTCTGCCACGCTTGCAGGTTTGCAATTGCTGAGCAATGCGGGCGTGCGCTGCAATGTCCTGGTGACGGTTTCCCGGCAAGTTGCACAGGCCCCCCTGGAGGTCTACAACTTCCTGAAGTCGATTGGCGTGCGCTACATCCAGTTCAACCCGGTGGTCGGACGCCTGGTCGACGACAGCGAGAAGGTGATCGGGCTGCATTTTTCCAAGCCACCGGGCCTGTCCAAAAAAGATTTTCAAAGTCCCGCGTTAGCTGCCGCGATGCGGGCTAGTCCGGCTGTCACAGATGCCACGGTCGAGCCGCAGGCCTATGGCGACTTTCTGATCGCCATCTATGACCATTGGGTACGCAATGACGTGGGCGATGTTCACGTCGTCAACTTCGACTGGGCCCTGTCATCCTGGTGCCAGGTGCAACCAGGGGTTTGTCTCTTTTCCCCCGAGTGCGGAAAGGCGGCCATCGTGGAACATGACGGAAGTCTCTACTCCTGCGACCACTTCATGTACCCGGAATACCGGCTTGGAAGTATTCAGGAAGATTCCGTGCAAGACATGATGCAGTCGCAGTCGCAGCTCGACTTTGGGGCTGCGAAAGCCTCCACTCTGCCCCAAGCCTGTCAGCGCTGCACTTTCCGCTTTGCATGCCATGGAGAGTGTCCGAAAAACAGGTTTACCTACTCCGCCGACGGCGAATACGGACTGAACTACCTCTGTCCGAGCTACCTGAAGTATTTCAGGCACATTACACCCACCATGAATGCCATGGCAAAGCTGCTTGCAGCGGATCAACCTGCTTCGCTCATCAAGGAAGCTTTCAGGGGGCCATTGATTATCAAGAAATCAACGGGCATGGGCCCAACAGCAGGGGCTCCATGAAGTGGAGCCAGTCCCTTTCTTGACAATCACCCGTTGCGATCAGCACCGCTTGAAGTGCTGTACATGGCCCTATATGGGTTGATGATGGGCGCGCCGCTGGCTGGTTGGCTGATTCTCAGCGAAGCCGGAAAACCGGTGCCCTTTTTCGGGTTTGAACTCCCAGCATAGGTTGGCAAGAACCCGGAACTGGCGAAACAGATCAAAGAATGGCACGAACTGGCCGGAACTATCGGTTACTGGCTAATTGGCATCCACTCTGCAGCGGCGCTCTATCATCACCATGCCCTGCGCGACAACACACTGACGATCATGCTACCCGGGAAGAAATAGGGCTCTCTATGGAAACTGGTGCTCGCCAAGGTTCATCCCCGAACGACCGATAAAAGATGAAGAGCTGACCATGACGACCAACTTGTCGAATGACCGCAGTGGCCGAGTTGTGTGAATCGGCCCAACGGCAGGTTACGGAGTGCTGCGGTCACCCAAGTGGCCGGTTCCAGGAAACGACGAGCGGCAGCAGGTGGCCGGTAGGGTGAGTAGGAGACTGCGCCAGCAAGCTGCCGCCCATTAGCGGGCCGGTGTCAACTGAGCAAACAAATCCATGGCGGCGCCAGCCGCCAATCTTTACCTTTCTACTCCGTTTGCAGCGACGTACCGCGTCCGTTTCTTCAAATCATGGCTGCGAACGAATCGCGCCAGCCACCCATCAGGATCAAGCGATCAGCGATCAACTGCCTTCGCCCTGGCGGCTAGGCCGCCCCAGAAGAACTTTGGTGCCGCTTCGTGTCCATATGGTTCATCACATTCGTGTGGCTGCCATTACTTTGGCGCCAATCCGTTGTTGGCTCACGTCGCGGGCGATCCGTTTTCTGCAACTCGGTGACGGTGGCACAGCATCCAACTCATTCGCATGGGCTGAGGTTCCTCCAGGCAGCTTACTTGGCTTGCCGGTCACCGTCTTGATCATGCAAAGCAGCGTGTCACGTCAAATGGCTTGTGCTCCTTCAAGATGTGAAAGCACGCTCGTGCCAGCTTGTGGGCTAGTGATTTCATCGCAACCACGCCGTTTGTTTTCGTCTTCTTTCGCTCATAAAACCGTTTGGCCTGGGCACAGTTTTGTAGCGCATGAGCTGCTGCTTCAATGAATGCCCACGACAAATACTTGTTGCCGTTCTTGGTATTCCCTTCACCTTTTTTCTTGCCATTGCTCGTTCGCTCGCTTCCCACACACCGTGCGTAGGAGGCAAAGTTCCCTACCGATGGGAAACGATCAATCGGTCCGGTTTCGAGCAGAATCATGGTTGCCAGCACTCGACCGATGCCCGGTACACTTGTCAGGAGGATATAGTCGGCTCGTTCCGCCATCCTCTCTTGCAGACGCTTTTCAATGAGTTCAATTTGCGCACTGAGCGTGGTAACGACTGCCGAATTAGCCTTGATGGCGAACGCAACATCATCCGGCACCGACATCTGGTCGATCGCCTCGGGGGTCAGGCGCTTGACCTGATTGCTGCTGATTCGTGCGCCACGCTGTCGCGCAGTAATGTTCTCCACCGCCAGAATATGCATCGTGCGACTGCGTACCAATTGCATCCGCTTTCTTGCCAGATCGCGAATTGCTCGCGCTTCTGGCGGAAGGATCGTTCCTGTCGGCAATATTCCCAAACGCAGTAAATGCGCAAGATATCGAGCGTCCGCTTCGTCGCCACTATGCTTGAGGCCATCATACTTTCTAATCGCAGCGGTGTTGGCCAAATGGACTGTGAAGCCAGCAGCCTGGAGTCCATCGACCAACCAATACCAGTTGTAGGTCGACTCCACTACTACCCCTGCCAGTTCCTCTTTCCACGGCACGAGCAGTGCGAGTATTTTCGGCAGGTCGTTGGGTACGCGTTTCTCTGCTACCACCCGGTCCTCGTCATCGGTCACAGTCACCACGCAATTGTTCGAATGTAAGTCAATGCCGCTATATTTCATTTCAACCTCCCGTTGGTTAAAGAAGTTCGCAAACTTAATTTAACCCCGCCGCCACTTCCACGGCGGAGGGAGGCCCGCTAGATGATTTTCATTCGCCCAGCCCTGGAATTTTCAATGGCAGCATTGCTGCACTTACGCCACTGAGTACATCCGGCCATCAAGAGTCATTGACCCGCTTGGACCATATGTCTGGTTCAGACTGCCTGGAGTCATTCGACAACTGCGAAATCTGGGCTACGCCACTCTGACTTATGTCATAGAGAAATCAATAGCCGACATTCAATGGCAAGCAGCAGACAAAATTCTGGCCTTACTCCCCATGAAACGAGGCGCGATCCGCCGCGTAGTTTTTCAGTGCCAGAAAATAAAAACCCGAGGCGATGACGCTGATGATCGGCACCGTCATCATGGCGTTTTGCAAACCGATCTGATCGCCCAGCCAACCCGTCACCACCGGCCCCGGCGCCATGCCCAAGAGGGTATAGCACATCGCCACCACGGCAAAGCTGGTAGCGTGTATGCTCGATGGTGTCAAATCAGCCACTACCGCCGACGAGGGGCCGCTGAAGCCGGCACTGAGCATCAGGCCACTGCCAATCAGGAAGAATTGCAGACTGCCCGCGGGCAAACTGAACGCCAGGAACAACACCAGTGCCGACCCCAGACAATAGATCGCCGACAGACGCAAGCGGTTCAGTCGATTTTTTCGGCTCAGGCGATCGACCAGAATGCCGCCACCGATCATGCCGATGCTGGTGCACACCACCAATAGACCGGTAGACAGGGCGGCCTTGGATGGCTCCAGACCGTGATAGCGGTTGAGGAAGCTCGGCATCCACGCCAGATAAGCGTCCTGAAGGAACATGCCCAGGCCCACGCCAAGACAGGTGAAGATCGTGGTGCGTTTGGCGAAAAGCAAGCGAAACACCACTCGCAAAGTCGGACGAGGTGCACCCGCCGGCGCAGTCCGCGGCGGCTCTTTCACCACAAACGGGAAGCAAATTGCTAGCGCCAAGCCGAACAGGCCGATAACAACAAAGGTCATCTTCCAGCCCAGATATTTGGCAAGCAAACCGCCGAGGACAACACCAAGCACCGCCCCGATCATTCCCGCGGCAAGAAAAGCTCCCATCACCGTCGCGTGCAACCGGGCAGGAAATACTTTGGCTAGTATGGCGGAACCCGCGCTACCGTACCCTGCCTCGCCTAGCCCAACGAAGGCGCGCGCGATCAGCAGCATGGTGAAATTGGAAGAGAAGCCACAGGCAATGGTCGCCATTGCCCAGATCAAGGCCATCAGCGTAACGCTCTTGACCAGACCAATTCGGTCGGCGATGAACGAAATCGGCACGCTCATGATGCCGACGACGAGCGCCACGACACTGGCCAGCGAGCCCAGTTCAGTATCACTCAGGTGCCAGTCGGCCTTGAGGAACGGGAACAGCACGTTGACCACCTGGCGCGACAGGTAGTCCGACACCATCAGGCCAAAAGCCATGGCGAAGACGATCCATGCGTACAGGCGCTTGACCGGATAGGGCTCGTCAAGCGCTGGCGGCGCGCTGCTCTGGGGGGCGGCTAGGGCCAAAGGGGTCTCGGCAGTTAGAGGATCAGGGCAAGGCGCACGATGGCAAGCCGAAACGCATCAACCGATGCGCCGTTCCCTGCCCTGCCAGCACTTGTCCTGAACCTTGCGGCGCAGCACCTTACCCACGGCCGACATCGGCAGCTCGGCGACGAAGGCGACGCTCTTGGGCGACTTGATCGCGCCGATGGCCGCCTTGACGTGGGCAATCAGCGCCGTCTCGTCGACCGCGGCACCTTCGCGCAGCATCACCTCGGCATGCACCGCCTCACCCCACTCCTGGCTGGGGATGCCGATCACCGCGGACATCAGTATCGCCGGATGGGAATTGAGCGCGGCCTCGACCTCGGAGGCGTACACATTGAAACCGCCGCTGATGATCATGTCCTTCTTGCGGTCGATCAGGTAGAGCAGGCCTATCTCGTCGATGCGGCCGATGTCACCGGACTTCCACCAGCCATTGACGAACTCCTTGGCGGTCTGCTCGGGGTTGCCGTAGTAACCGGAAATCACCCCGCGGTGTCGGATCCAGATCTCGCCCGGTTCGCCCACCGGCATCTCCCGGCCCTCGTCATCGACGATCATCACCTCGACGCCCGGGTTCGGCAGGCCGGTCGAGGCCAGGCGCGCGCGGTCGGCGTCGCTGTCGCTGCGGTGCAGGCGCTTGGGCAGTGCGCATACCACGCCCGGCGCCTCGGTCGCACAGTAGGCCTGGAGGAATATGTCACCGAAGGCCTGGCGCAGTTCCACGATCTTGTCCGGGCTCATGGGCGCGGCACCGTAGATCACCGCCTCCAGCGAACCCAAATCGCGCGGGCGCTGCTGTTGCAGGGCGGCCAGGCGGTACAGCAGGGTCGGCACCAGGAAGGAACTGGTAACCCGATGGCGCTCGACCATGCTGCGCCAAAGCTCGATGTCCGGGATGTTCTGGGTCAGGTTGCAGCCGCCCGCCGTGAAGGTCGGCAACAGCACCAGAAAGCTGCCATGGGACAGCGGCGCGAAGTGCAGCATGCGCGTGCCGCGTTGGAACACGTGGTCCTCCATGGCATTCATGCTGTCGATGATGAAGGCTAGGTTGTCGTAGCTGTAGGCCGCGCACTTTGGCGTGCCAGTGGTGCCCCCGGTGAAGCGGTACAGCGGGTGGTGCGTGTGGCAGTCCAGCTCCACGTCGGGCTCGGTATCGGCGGCGGCGTTGACCAAAGCCCAGAAGTCATAGGTGCCGGGCACCGGCTCGGCCGGCGTATCCAGCACCACCACCTTGATGCCCAGGGCAAGCAGCGCCGGCGCGTATCGCGCGGCCATGCCGGCTTCGATCAGCACCACCTTCGGCGTGATGAACTCGGCCATGCGCAGGTGTTCTTCCAGCGGATCGCGCACGTTGGTGAACACCGCCGAGGCCTCGCCCTTGAGGATGGTCCACAGGTGCAGCAGGGCCAGGTTGTCGTTCTCCAGAATCAGCAGGTAGCGGTCGCCCTTGCCCAGCCCGAGATCGTCACGCAGCACGTTGGCGATGCGGTTGGTCAGCAGGTGTAGCTCGCGAAACCTGTAGCTGCGCTCGCGCTCGCAGTTGATCAGCGCCGGCGCGTCGCCATGCTGCTCGGCAAGGCGGCGGAAGATTCGTGCGAAATTGACTTTCATGCCCATGCTCAGTGCTCCTGGTTAAAAGGCCGAAATGCCGGTCAGACCGCGACCGATGATCAGCTTGTTGATTTCGGTGGTGCCTTCCGGGATGGTGCACACGCGCGCCTCGCGGAACAGGCGTTCCACCGGGAACTCGCAGGTCACGCCGTTGCCGCCGTGGATCTGCAGCGCCTGACTGGTGATCTCAACGCCCAGCTCGGTGGCGAACCACTTGGCCATGGCCGATTCCGACTCGCAGCGCACACCGCGATCGAGCAAGTCGAGGGCGCGCAGGATGAGTAGGCGCGAGGCATCGATCTTGGTGGCCATCTCGGCAAGGTAGCCGGAGATCAGTTGGTGGCCGGCGATAGCCTTGCCGTGCTGCTTGCGCTCCTGTGCGTAGCTCACTGCCGCTTCCAGCGCGGCGCGGCCAAGCCCCACGGAGAACACCCCGACCAGCGGCCGGCTGACGCCGAAAATGCCGCCCACCTGGCGCAGACCCTGACCGTTCTGGGTCAGGCGATGCTGCTCCGGCACCTTGCAGTCGGCGAAGAACAGCTGCGCGGTGGAGGTGGCATTCAGCGCCATTTTGTGGATGTTCTTCGAATCGAATGGGCTCTCGCGCCGATCCACCAGGAACAGGTCCAGCGCCGTCGGGGTATCGCCAGTGCGCGCCACGCAGATGCAGATGTCGGCGTAGTCGCCGTTGGAGATCCAGGTCTTCTCGCCGGAGAGGACGTAGCCGCCCTCCACCGGCTTGGCCTTGCACTTGATCTCCACCACGTTGGAGCCCACGTCCGGCTCGCTGATGCCCATGCAGGCGATGGCATCGCAGGAGAGGATCTGCGGCAGGTACTTGTCGCGCAGTTCGGGCGACAGCAGCTTCTCGCACAGGGTGGCGACCATGGTCTGGATGAAGGCGGTAATGCCAATGCTCAGGGACACCGCGCAGAGTTCCTCGAGCAGCAGGCCGAAGGTCTTCCAGGACAGGCCAAGGCCGCCGTGTTCCTGGGCGATGGGGCCGCCGACGAAGCCGAACTCGGTCAGCCCCTTGAGCAGTTCGCGCATCTTCTCGGTGGGGATGTAGTTCTCCGCGCCATGCGCCTTGACGAAGGCGCCGATCTCGGTCTGGCAATAGTGGCGCACCGAGTCGATCATCATGCGTTCGTCGTCGGACAGCTCGAAGGAGATGCCGCTGGGGATGGTATTGCCCATGTCAGCGCGCCCGCAGCCGGCTGGCGGCATCCAGGCGAATGGTCTCTCCGTTCACATAGGCATTCTCGATCAGGAAGGCGCAGCAATGCGCGAACTCGCGCATCTCGCCAAGGCGGCGCGGCGCCTCGACCTGGGTCAACACGGTCGCCAGTACCTTTTCGTCGAGGGTCTCAATCATCGGTGTCCGGAACAAGCCAGGCGCGATGGCATTCACCCGCACGCCGATGGCGCCGAGCTCGCGGGCCGCCGGGCTGTTGATGCCGATGATCCCGGCCTTGGTGGCCGCGTAGGCAACCTGCCCGATCTGCGCCTCGAAGGCTGCACCGGAGGAGATGTTGATGACCACGCCGCGCTCCTCGCCGGCCTCCGGTTCATTCTTGGCCATCTGCTCGACGCACTTCGACATGACGTTGAAGACGCCATTGAGATTCACCGCGGTGGCAAGGGCGAATTTGGCCAGCGGCGTCGCCTTGCCCTCCCTGTCCAGCACCTTCAAGGGCGCGGGCAGCGCGGCACAGTTGATGCACACATGGATGGCGCCGAACGCGGCTATGGTCGCCGCTACCGCGGCCTGAACCGATTCGTCGTTGCTGACATCCGTGCGCACAAAGAGGGCCTTGTCGGCCCCGAGTTCCTCGACGACGGCGGTGCCAGCGGCCTCGTTGAGGTCAAAAATGGCGACCCGCGCAGCGCGCTCCGTGACCATGTAGCGCGCCGTGGCCAGGCCGAGCCCGGATGCGCCGCCGGTGATGACGATAACCTTGTCTCTGATTTGCATGGTGTTGCTCCCTTGATGATCGATTAAACCGGGAAGCCCTAGGGCCGCCCGAAAAGATTGATGGCGACTACCGCCTCCTCAATGCCATACAGCCCGCCGCCATTCTCGTGCGCCGCAATGCGCGCACCTTCCACCTGCCGGGCGCCGGCTTCGCCGCGCAACTGCGTCACCAGCTCGAAGATCTGGCCAAGGCCGGTGGCGCCAATGGGGTGTCCCTTGGACTCCAGTCCGCCGGAAGGATTGATCGGTACCCTGCCGCCGATCGTGAAGTCGCCGCGCAAAGCCGCCGGTCCGCCTTCGCCGAAGGGCGACAGCATCAGCGCCTCGGCATTCAGGATCTCGCCCATGGCCGTGGCATCGTGCACCTCGGCGACATCGACGTCGGCAGGACTGATGCCGGCTGCTTCGTACGCCTGGCGCGCGGCCAGGTGGCTGACCTGCAGCTCGGGCTGATCAGGCGTCCGGTCGATGCCCGTGCGCACCACGCTAGCCAGGACGCTCACGGCGCGCGCCGGATTGGCCAGGCGCTGCAGCGCCGCTTTGGAACAGACAATGGCGGCCGCCGCGCCGTCGCTGATGGGCGAGCACATCGGCAAGGTGATCGGCCAGGTGATCGGCGGCGCGGCCAGCACCTGCTCGATGGTGCAGGGCTCGCGATATTGCGATAACGGGTTGTGCACCGAATGCTGGTGGTTCTTGGCGGCGACGGCGGCAATCTGGCGCTGTGTCGTTCCGTATCGGCGCATGTGATTGCGGGTGAGGGCCGCATAGACGTCCATGAATACGCTGTAGGGCTTGTCGGACTGCGTCCCGGGTGGCGGCGTCACGCCCTCGCCCAGTGCCAGCAGGGTGGCCTTGTTCTGCTCGACGGTCGACACGTCCCAGCCGCCGTCAAAGACGGCGAACATCTTCGCCTTGTCGGGAACGTTCATCTTCTCGGCGCCGACGGCAATCGCAATCTCGCAGCTGCCGGCGCGCACCGCCTGCACCGCGAGGTGGAAAGCCGAAGAACCGGAGACGCAGGCATTCTCGACCGTGAACACGGGAATGCCCGCGAAACCGGCGCGGCGCAGGGCAATGGGACCGGGAATGCAGGTCTGCCCCTGCAGGCTGCCGTTAGTGGCGCCGGCGTAATAGGCGGCGCCGATGTCAGCCGGCGTAAGGCCGGCATCGGCCAGGGCTGCTGCAATCGCTGCGCCGGAAAGGTCAAATAGGCTCTTGTCGGGATGCCGGCCGAACGGCGTCATGCCGACGCCGGCGACGAAAACGAGGTCACTCATGGTGGATATCTTTCTTGGTGCGAGGTTCAATTGCCCCGGAACTGCGGGGCGCGTTTTTCGGCGAAGGCGCGCAGGCCTTCCTGCAGGTCCCATGAGCGCAGGTGCTGCCGCAGGTGCAGCTGCTCGTGGTGTAGCGCATCGTCCCGCCGGTGATCGGCGCTTTGGCCCGCTACCTCCTTCATGCGGCGCAGTACTGCCGGGCTTTTGGCGGCGAGCTGCGCGGCCAGGCGCGCAGCGGCAGCCGGCAGCTCGGCATCGGGATGCACTTCATTGACCAGCCCGAATTGCCGCATCTCGGCAGCCGACAATGCCTTGCCGGTGAACAGGAGGTACATTGCCACGTTTCGCGGCACCAGTCGCGGCAGCACAGCCGCGCCGCCGGCGCCGGGAAAGACACCGAAATTCGCGTGGGCGTCGGCGATGGTGGCACTTTCTGCGGCCAGCACGATGTCGGCGCACATGGCCAGCTCCAACCCGCCAGCCATGGTCACCCCGTTCAGGGCGGCGATCACGGGCTTGCCGAGGTCGCGTAGCTTGCCGTAAATGACGGACGCGCGATCGAGGAAATCGGGCTCGCCCGGTGCGGCCTGCAGGCCGGCCATCACCTCCTTGAGATCGGCGCCGGCACAAAAGGCAGGGCCGGCCCCGGTCAGCACCAGCACGCGCACGCTATCATCCGCCGCCACCGTATCGAGGGCCGACGCCAGTGCCGTCAGCAATGCACCGTTGATCGCATTCATCGCCTTGGTGCGGTTCAGTGTCAGGGTGACGACCGGACCATCCCGTGCCACCAGCAATTCATCGCTCATGTCTTCCTCCAAGCGTCTGTATAAGTGAGCGTGATTCTAGGAAGGCGGTCGTGACGGGGCTTGTCTCCCGCGTTAGATCGCTTGTCATTTCTGTGGGAGAATCAAGCGGCCCATGCCCAGAACCCTCACCCCGCCCAGCCCTCACGGCGCCAGCGTTATCGCCGGTTATGGCATCGCTATCGCCAATGCGCTCGATTACGCCGGCATCGATTCGCGCCGCGTCTTCCGCGCGGCCGGCGTTGATGAGGAACTGCGCAACGATCCCCTGCATCGCCTGTCGGTCGAGACCGTCAGCCGCCTGTATGCGATCTGCGTGGATGTCACCGGCAGTTTCAGCTTCGGGCTGAGGGTCGCTCGCTTCCTGCAGGCCTCGCACCTGCATGCGGTCGGCTATGGCGCGCTGGCCAGCAGCACCCTGCTCGACTTCGGCCAGCGCATGGCGCGTTTCATGCAACTGGTTTCGCAAAGCGCGACCCTGGAGATACGGGAAAACCGCGAAGAAACGCAACTGGTCTGCATCGTGCACGTACCCATCTGTCCGCAGACGGAGGATGCGTGGGCGGCATTCCTGATGCGCTTGATGCGCATCCTGCACGGGGGAGACCTGCGGCCGCTCCGGGTCGAACTGACACACCCGGCACCACCGGATGGCGACCATCGTCCCTATCTCGACTTGTTCCGCGCGTCAGTGCTGTTTGAACGACCGAACATGGTGCTGGCATTTGCGCAGGACGTGATGCGGGCCGCGTTACCCGGCGCCTGTCCCGAACTGGCCCAGTACAACGACAAGGTGGCCACCACCTACCTGGCCAGGCTGGACCGCACCGACGTCGTCGCGTGCGTACGCGCGGCGATCATCGAACAACTGCCTACCGGCAAATGTTCGCGCGAGAGCGTCGCCGCCGCGCTCAGCCTGAGTCCGGAAACCCTGCAATCACGCCTGGCCAGCCGCCAAACCAGCTTCCACGCGCTGCTGGACGGCATCCGCGAAGAATGCGCGCGCGCCTTCCTCAGCCAAGCGTCGCTATCGGTGACGGAGATTGCCTACATGGCCGGCTTCACCGATGTAAGTAACTTCACGCGGGCGTTCAAGCGCTGGACTGGCCAGTCGCCCAGCGCGTTCCGGCAGCAACTTGTGGGGTCGAGGTCGGGGTCCCCTGACAAGGGGTAGTTAAGCTAACGCCACCAAAGGGCATTGATAAAGGCCAGGATTTCAGCATCTGCATGCGCGCTTTGGTCAAGGCCGCAAAGCCGGCTTTGCCGGTTGAGCGGCCAAGACATACGAGTCCTTCATCCGAAGCAACGGCACCAGCGGTTGCACGGACACTGACTATTTGGAAGTTACTGGTTCAACTATCGCTTTATATCCAGCGCCGCCAGCAAGTCCTTGCCGCTCCACTGCTGGCCCGGCTGAAATTGGTGAACCAGATTACACATGGCCTGATTCGCCGGCGTGGCAATGCCGTAGTGCTGGCCCAGACGAACGATGGCTCCACACAGATCATCGACCTCGGTCGGCTTGCCCTGATGCAGATCGTCGCACATGGAGGCGCGCGCTACCGGATCCATGCGCATGATCTTGCGGGCGAGGGCCATGAACAGCCAGTTTGGCAAACGTAGTGCGATCGCGAACAGCTTGGGCGGCGGTGCGTGGGCGATTTGCGCCGGACGGATGCCGGCGGCGTTAAGGACGCGAAAGCCTTCATCTATCAAGGTGGCCATCACGCACCGAAGGTCCCTCTGCAAAAACGTGTCGCGCAGGGAGACATTGGCCAATGCGTTCACCGGATTGACCAGGTTCAGCAGAAGCTTGCCCCACTTTATGGCGACCATGTCACGGTACAAGTCGACCGGCACACCAGCCTGCCGAAACACTGGCGCAAAGACATCCGAAGACGGATCCTGTTGCACCAGCAAACTCCCGTCAGTGGTCTGGTACGCGTGGTTGGCGTCGCGCCAAATCACGTTAAAGGCGACCACAGAGGCCAGCACTGTCATCGTCGGCGCGCCTGCGAGCAGGCGGCCGACATTGTCGACGCCGTTTTGCAGGGACACCACGGTACTGCCTTCGGGGCAGTGTGCGGCAATGTCCCGTGCAACTTCGTCGGTTGCCGTGGTCTTGGTGCAGACCAGCACCACCAGCGCATTGTCGTCGTGGGAAGACCGTCCTGACTGCGCGGACAGCGTCTCAACCGCCTCCTGCAGCGTCGCGGCCAGACTAATCTGGGCAGGCGGAATCAGCGTATCCAGGCCGTCATTGCCGGAAACGCGCAGTCCCTGCGCAGACAACGGCTGCAGCACGCGCGGCCGCCCGACAAAACACACCGTGTGGCCGGCATGGGCCAAGCGGCCGCCGACATAGCAGCCGATGGCACCGGCTCCAAGAATGATATAGCGCATCGTAATTGGCAATCTGGTTTTCAGGATAATCAGGTCTTGTAGCTTGGATCCGCCCGGTCAAGCTTGCGAAGCAGGGCGGACCAGGTGATGTTGGCGGCCTGCCCCTTTGTTGCCATTTCAATCACTGCCGGCATCGATTCCAGGATCTTTGGATCGATCATGATCAGTTCGCCGCCCGCTTGTGCGCTGACCTGGATCTGGCACGTCGATTCAAACACGTACATGCCAACAAAGGCCTCGGCCACGGTGCGCCCCACGGTCAGGAGGCCGTGATTACGCAGCATGAGGTAATTCTTGCTGCCGAGATCGGCTTGCAGGCGCTGCTTCTCGTCTTCGCGCAGGGCGACGCCTTCGTAATCGTGGTAGGCCAATTCCGGAATAACAAAGGTGGACTGCTGGCTGATCGGCAAGACGCCGCACTTCTGCGCACTGACCGCCACGCCAGCGCGCGTGTGGGTGTGCAGCACACAGCCGACATCAAGCCGGCCATCATGTATGCAGCTATGAATCGTGAACCCCGCCGGATTCACAGGGAAGGGAGACTCGGAGAGCAAGTTGCATTGCTGATCCACCTTGACCAGGCTGCTGGCGGTAATTTCGTCGAACAGCAATCCGAATGGATTGATCAGGAACTGGTGCTCTGGCCCGGGCACGCGCACACTGATGTGCGTATACACGAGATCCGTCCAGCCATGCATCGCCGCCAGGCGATAGGCTGCAGCGAGTTCTACACGGAGTTGCCATTCTTCGGGACTGACACTGGATTGCAGGGATGGGATGTTCATGGTCGCCTCCTATTGTTGGTTGATGTTAGTTTTGATCGACGTCTAACCTATCCGGGGATCACAGCGCACATGTGCGGAAAGTGACGGTTGACTCCGACGCATCTTTGAACCACAAGGCTTTCAGGGTGACGACGGGACCATCCCGGGCCACCAGCAATTCATCGCTCATGTCTTCCCCAAGCGCCTGTACAAGAGCGAGTCATTGTAGGAAGGCGGCTGTTGCGGGTCTTGTCTCCGGCGTTAGATCGCTTGTCATTTCCGTTGGAGAATTAAACGGCCCTTGGCTGTTCGGCACCTATGACCGATTCAGAGCAACCGACAGTCTGAATGGCCGCAACACGGAAAAAAGCCCAATGACGGCTTAGAGCGCCTGGGTGAATAGATAGAGCCACCGCCAACGTCCTCAGCGGTTTAGGTTTGCTCGACGGCTGGCTGCAAACGCTACATCAGCGATGGGCTGCTGCCCCCGATAGACCGGAGAATTGATCGAGATGACCGGTACGCCACGCTCGCTCTGGCGATTATCTGGCGTCGTCCGCAACGCCGTCTCGCCAGCGCCGACTTTCGGTGTGTCGGGCGCCGGTCGTATAAGACCCCGCCCCTTCAATTGGAGAAGTCATTTGGATACCCCGATAAAAAATCCATCATCCGCGATCGGTCGTTTCCAGGTTTGGCTTATGTCGGCCCATTTCAGCTGTTTCCCTGGCCCAACCACTGCGACCACCCCGTGCTCAGGAGTTCATCGATGACTGCATTTTTTCTCGCCGCTCCCGATCGCGCCATTCGGCGTCGACACCGCCAGCAGCTGGCGCAGGCCGCCGACTACGCCAGCTGGCGAGCATTGGCGCGGGAGCTCGACACCGCCGACGGCCACGATGCGTGGAAAGCCGACCCGGTCTCGTCGGCCTACGACTACGCGCAGATCCAGCACCAGCTCGCCG
>ERZ724516.1205-NODE-1205-length-15268-cov-5.583711_pt1 | contig 15268 bp, 15 predicted proteins | sample MGYA00376049_ERZ724516 | MGnify/ENA primary metagenome ERZ724516 (study PRJEB28724, sample SAMN07190886) | activated sludge metagenome | isolation source: activated sludge of sewage treatment plant in Hong Hong | place: USA: Christiansburg, Virginia | collected... | reverse complement strand
ACATATAAATGGCTTCGTCTTTCATTGTCTTATCAAAATTATGATATTCCATACAAAGCAAATTTATTACCAGGTAATCACATTGGAACAGGAACAATTGCCTCTTTTTTAGGTTATAAAACCTATGTGCCTAAATACAAGATTAAAGATAAGGATTATGTGCCATCGGCTAACGTGGGTGGACCAAATGCAAACCACCTACAAGGCTACTGGGGCTTTGAAACCTACATTCCTGGTTATCCTACCAATAATGGGTATTGGATGACTGATGGACAATCAACAGGAACTACCACAGTGGTTAATCCAAACCCAAGTTCTCCAATACCAGCAGGTAGTTGTTTAGTAACAGCGCAATTTGCAAATGCCACTGGAGCAAGTAATCAAGTTTTAACTATTACTGGTGCTGAAACTCAAGACATTATTGTAACTGTTTCTTTGTCAACTAACAAAAGTTTTGAATTTGTAGATCCTAATGCAGATGGATACTATCAACCAGAAAATTTAAATGAATGGCCAGTTGATATGGGAATTAGAGGAATGATACCAAAAGTGCAATATTAATAATTTTGTAATATTTTAACATCTCTTCATTAAACGGGGTACTATTTTAGAAGTCTATATATCAACCAACAATAAAAAATATCATATGAAAAAAGTAATTCTATTTGCAGCTTGTTTGTTTACACTATCAACTGCAGTTAACGCACAAGAAACTGCCAGAAAACCTAAAACTGAAAAAGCAGTAAAAGAAAATTTAACGCCAGAACAACGTGCGCAAAAAAATGTAGATAATTTAAATGCTGTTGCTGGATTAACCGACGAGCAAAAAACAAAAGTGAAAGATTTAGCTACAACAAGAATTACTAAAGCTGATGCTATTAGAGCTAAATACAAAGGACAGCCAGAAAACAAAGAAACAGCTAAAAACGAATTGGAAGCCGTTAAGAAAGAATATCGCCAAAGCGTGAAGGCTTTGTTAACTCCAGAACAATTAGAAAAAGTTAAAGCAAAAAACAAAGAAATGAAAGCTGCAAAAGGTGCTGATAGAGCTGCTGGTTCTAACACCGAGAATGTAATTGACGCTAACGATTAATACATCATTATTCTAACAAAAAAGGTTCGCAAATGCGAACCTTTTTTGTTTAATATTCATCTTCGTTAAAAAAGAAATCATCTTTAGTTGGGTAATCGGGCCAAATTTCTTCGATGGTTTCGTAGGCTTCGCCTTCGTCTTCCATTTCTTGTAAATTTTCAATTACTTCCATTGGCGCACCAGATCTGATAGCAAAATCAATTAACTCATCCTTAGTTGCCGGCCAAGGCGCATCTTCTAACCACGATGCTAATTCTAATGTCCAATACATAGTTTAATACTTTAATTTCCTGCAAAAGTAAAAAAATAATTGAATTATGCTAAGGTTTACTTTAAAAAACTCATAATTCTTAAGCCTAATGTAAATAATTAAAAATCAAATGTTTATACATCAAATCTTAAATGTTTTTTCAAATAAAGGAACATTTTTTCCTTCTAAAATCAATTTATATTCTCCCTTAGCTAAACCAGCTACATTAAAATTTGCCGCATAGTCCGTTTTATCGGGTTGTAACCACCTTCCAAATATCTCAGAAACCTTGTTACCTTTAACATCAACAATATAACAATACGAATAGCATGTTTCGGGAATAACATAAGTAATATCAGCTTTAAATTTAACAGGATGGTCATGAACTTCGCCACTATTAGTCACTTTTGCTCGCTTCAAAAGCGTGTACCATGGTAAAGGCTCTCCTTTCACCTTAGCTACAAAAGTTCTGAGTAAAGAGGCAATCGAATCATTATTTGCCGTTATATTGGCAGTTTCTTTTCCATCACTAATAGCCCAAACACTATATTGTTCTGTATTTGAATCTATTTTATGGGTATTTAAATAACGTGCTAATAAAACCAAACTGCTATCTGCCATTTTTCCTAATGTGTAAGGAGCGCCTTGTCGCGGCCCAGCCTTAGTAGCTTCACAACAATAACCTTTTATATCAAACACTTTCATTTGCTTTAGCGTTAAAACTAAAATTTCTTCGTGTACCAATAAAATATCTTGATAATCATTTTTCCCTGCATTAGAGTTAAAACGCCAACCAGCAGGAATAGTAATTAATAAGGAATCTTTCAATAAATTACAAACCGAATAATCTAACTCTAAACCACCTTTACAAATAGCTTTGGCTGTAATATACTTTTTATCGAATGCTTTTTGTAAATTGCTTTTGCAGTAACATATTTTTTATCAAAAGCTTTTTGTAGTGATACTTTTGTTTTAGCTACACATATATTAAAATTTAATAAAGCTAGTGTTGCCCCGTAAATAAAAAATTTAGTGTTCATGATTTCTGGATTTTTAAACATATAATGAAATCACAAAAAATAGTGACAGGTTATTATCATTAATGAATCCTTTTTTATATCTTGCTGATTAAATAAACACATCATGAATTTGAAATTACGTTTAACTGTAATGAGTTTTTTACAGTTTTTTGTTTGGGGAGCTTGGCTAATTACAGTTGCAAATTATTGGTTTGGAACAAAGCAATGGGATGGAACGCAATTTGGCGCAATTTTTTCAACCATGGGTATTGCCTCTATTTTCATGCCCACACTTTGTGGCATCATTGCAGACAGATGGATGAATGCTGAAAAATTATATGGTATTCTTCATATACTTGGCGGTTTAACACTATTATATGTTCCTCAAATCAACGATCCATCCAGTTTTTTTTGGGTAATATTAGTCGCTATGATTTTTTATATGCCAACTATTGCTTTATCAAATTCTGTAGCCTACAATGCGCTGAAAAATAACAAACTTGATGTAGTAAAAGATTTCCCCCCTATTCGTGTTTGGGGAACCATTGGTTTTATTGTTGCCATGTGGATTACCAATTTAACTGGTAACAAAGCGTCAGAAAATCAATTTTACATTGCCGCGATAGCTGCCATTGGCTTAGGGATTTACTCCTTTTCATTACCCAAATGCGAACCAAAACATAATACCGAAAACAATAAATCATTTGTTGATTTAATTGGGTTAAGCTCTTTTAAATTATTTGCAGACTACAAATTAGCATTGTTTTTTGTATTTAGTATGTTTTTGGGTGCGGCTTTACAATTAACAAATGCGTATGGTGATGTTTTTTTAGATGACTTTAAACATCAAGCTGAATATGCAGATTCGTTTGTTGTAAAATACTCTACTATTATTATGTCAATCTCTCAAATTTCAGAGACACTTTTCATTTTAGCGATTCCTTTTTTCTTGAAAAAATTTGGTATCAAACAAGTGATGCTTTTTAGCATGATTGCTTGGGTTTTACGTTTTGGATTGTTTGCTTATGGCAACCCAACTGATGGTTTATGGATGATTATCATGTCTTGTATTGTTTACGGTATGGCATTTGATTTTTTCAATATTTCAGGTTCATTATTTGTAGAAACTTCAACAGATTCAACTATTCGTTCGTCAGCGCAAGGACTTTTTATGATGATGACCAATGGCTTTGGCGCTGTATTTGGAAGTGTATCCAGTGGATACATCATCGATCATTTTTTCACTTCAAGTGCTGGAAAAGATTGGCATAACATCTGGCTAACCTTTGCAATATATGCATTAATGGTAGCCGTCTTATTTGCCATATTCTTTAAACATAAACATAAGCCAGAAGATTTAGAAAATATAAGCCATTAAAAACTAATTTATGTCATAAATTAACAGGATTTTCATCACCCGTTTTATTTATCAAAACTGGAATATTTAAAATTCAAAAAAAAGATTATATTTACAATAACAACATAACAAACACAAAACAATATGATACATTTAAACACAAACAAAATCATTATCACTACTGATTTTTCTGAAACATCTTTTTTGGCAATTAAGCATGGTGCTTTTTTAGCTCAATACACAAAAGGAGAAGTTTATTTATTACATGTCATCACCAAACATTGGGAAAAATTTAATGTTTTTACGCCAAGTATCACATTAGACAATGTAGAGAAAGCATCGGATGCTGTTCAAAAGAAACTAGAAGAATTAGCTTCAGATATTAAAAAAGAATATGGAGTAAAAGTTACGACGGTTGTAAATTCAGGAAATCCAACAAGTGAAATAATAAGTTTTGCCAAAGAAATCAACGCTGATTTAATTGTAATGGGTACGCACGGTTACAGCTCATGGGAAGATTTAACGATTGGAAGTAATGCGTTAAAAGTATTAACTAAGAGCCCTTGCCCTGTGTTAACTATGAGTCAGCCAGTAGATACGTTAGGCTACCATAAAATTATTTTGCCTATTGATACTTCTGAGCACTCAAGACATAAAGTTGTTTTAACATTAGAATTAGCTAAACAATTTGTAGCACATGTTTATGCTGTAGGATTATTGGCAGATGATGAAGAGAGCAAAAAACATGCAATGCAAGTAATGCTACAACAAGTTGCTACTGCTGCAAAAGATAAAGGAGTTGCTTGTTCAACCGAATTAATTGAGAATGTAAAAAACAGAGCAGTTGCTACTGTAAATTACTGCGAAAAAGTTGGAGGTGATTTAATTTCAATTATGACTGATCAAGACGCTGAGTTAAGCGGATTCTTTTTAGGGCCTTACGCTTTACAAGTTATTCACCATTCAAAGGTTCCTGTATTAAGCGTAAAACCAGAAGAGCATCCTGAGAATGTAAGCTGGACAATGTTATCTGGAACTTAGTATTAATATTAATTTTTAAACTTCTTAAAACCTCACATTTTAAATAAATGTGAGGTTTTATTTTTTATTACTACATTTGTATTGCAATTTGGTTTTTAGATATTATAATGAGTATCAAAAATTAAAAGGGAATCATGTGTAATTCATGAACAGTGCCCGCTGCTGTAAGTCTTAAATACTGTTTTTAAAATATGCCACTGTCGTTAAATAGACGGGAAGGCTTTAAAAAACAAAGACGAGTCAGAAGACCTGCCAATATGCATTTTGAAGCTTTCGGGGAAACAAAGGCTAGCAAAAAATAGGATGTTTAGGCAACATGCTGTTTTTTTATTTTCCCACGAGCGATAAAACCAAATGAGGGAAATGAACCATTTTAAATTACATAAATCAAACTATTCAAACATGTATGTTTGGTTAGTCATTTACTGTTTTTTAATTCCCTTTAAAATTGAATCTCAAACAAAAGACACAACTCTTCACCAGTTACAAGAAATAATTATTTTGCAAACCAAACAACAGCAATTTGAAACATCAAAAAAACAAACTGCTTTTGATAGCTTAACACTTAATAGATATAACACTACTAGCTTAGCTGATTTACTCGCTAATCAATCCACTATTCATATTAAATCTTATGGTAACGGCAACATCGTTTCAACGAGTATGCGCGGCGGAAACGCTAATCATACTGCTCTATTATGGAATGGATTAAACATTCAAAATACGATGTTAGGTCAACCCGATTTAAGTATTGTGCCAACTTCCTTATTCAATAATGTTTCTCTAGAATATGGTGGTGGCAGCGCTATTTGGGGAAGTGGCGCAATTGGAGGCAGCATTCATTTGCAAAACAATACGAGTTTTAATCAAGGTTTTAAAACTAAATTGCAGATGAGTTTGGGAAGTTTTGATTCCAGAAAAATTAATTCAGGCGTATTATTGAGTTATCAAAAAATCGTATCACATACTAATATATATTATAACACTTGTGAAAACAATTACAATTATAGAGATACTACTGATAAGGAAAATCCTAGTAAGCAAGTAGCACATGCCAACTATACGTCAAAAGGACTAATGCAAGAACTGTCTTTTAGAATTACATCTTTTCAAAAATTAAATATAAGAGCTTGGTATAATGTAGTAAATCGAAATTTACCCTCTTTTACAGGCGCTCAAAGTAAAAAAAATCAAGTAGATGAAAACTTAAAATTTAATATTGATTGGAATTACTCAAAACGAAATTTACATTCAGTAATACGCATAGGCTACTTTAATGACCAACTCAATTATAACGATACATTAGCTAATTACTCTTTTAGTAATAATACTATTAAAACAATTATTATAGAAAGTGACAATACTTACAAATACAAAAACCATCAATTAAACTTAGGTGCAAATTTCACGAATTACAAATCCGTTTTGTTTTCCGCATCTAAAAATGAAGACTCTAGCTACTATCATAACTTAACTAAAATAGCATTTTTTGCTGCATATAAACTAAGTCTTTTCCATTCTAAGTTAAATTATAATTTAGTTGTGCGAAAAGAGTTCACCACTCAAACTGAAATACCCTTTACAGGGAACACTGGCATTCATTACCAGTTAATAAAACAATTAGCGGCTAAAATTAATGCTAACTCATCTTTCAGACAACCCTCCTTAAGCGATTTATACTGGCATCCTGGAGGAAACCCCAATTTAAAACCAGAAGAAAGCTATGAAATGGATGGCGGATTAGAATTTAATTACTCAAAAAATAATTTCAATGCGACAATAGAAGCGACTTATTTTAATAGACACACTACTAACTGGATTATTTGGTTACCCTCCGATAAATCATATTGGACGCCTAAAAACATCGCAGAAGTATATAGTAGAGGAACAGAAAGCAAAACCGAATTAACCTATTTAAAAAAAGATGTATTAATAAAACTCACTATTAATACAGCTTATGTATTATCTACCAATCAACAAAACACTAGCGAAAATGATAACTCAGTTGGGAGACAGCTAATATATACACCACGCTACAATGGACAAGCAACATTTTTAATAAAATATAAAAACATGAGTATATTGTATAATAACAATTATACTGGTTATCGCTTTACAACAACAGACAACACTAGCTGGCTAAATCCTTATTACATTGCAAATGTAAAGTGTTCATATAACTATTCATTTAGCACAGTGAATATGGAGTTATTCTGTAGTATCAATAATTTACTAAACAAAAACTATGTGGTTGTTCAAAATACACCTATGCCATTAAGAAATTATGAAGTAGGCCTTTGCATGAATTACCACAAAAAGAAGAAAACAACATCAACTAATCCTCTAGAAATAATCAATAACGCAAAATAACATGAAAAAAACTTTTACTAAACTCGCAATAGCATTAACTATTGCAACTACTTTAAACTCACAAGCACAAACTACAGTTTCGTTTGATACTTTTACATTATCAGCAAATTCTTATTATCAAGACAATTCAGGTGCGGATTTTTCATCTGGTGTTGCAAATTTTCAATACGATTGGCAAGGATACTGGGCAAACGGAACAGCCTATACAAATGTAAATGATACCGTAAATGGAACCTACACCAATTTATATGGTGCTATTACTGGGACATCATTTAGCGGAACAAATTATGCAACAACGCAAAGCGGTGCAGTTATATCTTTTAGTAATAATACCACTGCTGTGCATGGCTTTTATGTAACGAATACCACTTATGCTTGGAAAGTAATAAAAAGTGGTAATGCTTTTTCAAGAGCATTTGGAGATACTACAGGCACAAACTCAGCCCCAAGTATTCCACAAGGAACATATCCAGATTGGTTTAAGTTATCCGTGTTAGGTTACAGGAGTGGTACTCAGTTAACTGATACCGTTCATTTTTACTTAGCAGATTATAGAGCAGCTGGAACAACCAACGATTATATTGTAAAAAACTGGCAATACGTAAACTGCATTTCTTTAGGGCAAGTAGATAGCATTAAGTTTGAAATGACGTCAAGCGACACGTCTGGAATTTATTTAAACACACCTGCATTTTTTTCTATGGATAATTTTGTAACTCAAAGCACTGTCGGCGTTGAGGAATTGTCAAATGCCACAAACCTATCTCTATTTCCAAATCCCGCTAATCAATATGCTATTTTAAATTATGAATCAAATTTAGTTACTGAATTAAATGTCACCATTTCTGATATTACTGGAAAGGAAATTCAACACCAATCCACTCAAACAAGTGTTGGAAATAATACTTTAAATTTAAATATTGAAGCCTTAGAATCTGGGGTATATTTTGTGTCCATCCGCGACAGCAAAAACTCTAAAAATATTAAACTAATTAAACTTTAATAAAAAACACCTCTAAATCGCTTATAAATTAAGGATTTAGAGGCTTTTAAAACTTAGCCCAATTAAAATTTCTTTTCGTAAATTTAGCATTCGAAAATAAGCTCTAGTAAAATGAAAAACGTAGCAAAAATACTAATAACGTTAAGTATGATGTTATCATGCATAACTCACGCGCAAGTAACTGAATCCTTCGAATCATACACTTTAACTCCAAATTTCTTTTATCAAGATAATAACGGGACAGATTGGAGGCCAAGTGCAACAAAACCTATGACCTTTGAATATGGATGGGAAAATAGCACATGGACATCAGGCTCGGTTTATACCAATATTCAAGACACTATAGATGTTACAACTTCAAATATATATGCTTGCGCTAGTTACACAGCTTATGATGGCAGCAATTATGCTACCGTAAAAGACAGTGCAATGATTTATTTAGAAAACACTCCCACATTTTTAAACAAAGTTTCCGGTTTTTTTATCACTAACACCACTTTTGTAAAAAATGCAGTTAAAAATGGTACAGCTGGCAGTCGTAAATTTGGCGATACAACAGGAACAGGATGGGGCGGTTTAGTTGCACAAGGCACTTATCCAGATTGGCTAAAATTAATCGTCATTGGATACCATAACGGAATACAAAATCCAAATTATGTAGAATTTTACTTGGCAGATTACAGGCCCGCAGGAACAATCAACGATTATATTGTTTCCGATTGGCGATATGTAAATTGCATTGCTGTTGGGTTTGTTGATAGTCTGCAACTAATTCTAAGTTCGTCTGATATTAATAGTGCATACAAAATGAGGACGCCTGGTTATTTCAGTATTGATCGTTTTACTACTACCAATAACGTAGGCATAAACGAATTAGAAAACATTGTAAATATTACTTTATCTCCAAATCCTACGAGTCAAAACTTAAATCTAAACTATTCAACTATTTCCGAATCAGAATTAAGTATTGATGTGTATGATATCTCGGGTAAAAAAGTTATTTCAAATCAACCAGATCAAAATCATGTAGGACCACACCAGCTTATTCTGAACACAGAGACATTAGAAGCAGGGATTTATTTTGTGAATGTATCAAATGGAATTTCATCTAAGACAATAAAATTTATTAAATTGTAAATTGAAAATTTATTATGCCATATGTATTCTTTTGGTTGTTTGTTCTTGTGTAAAAGATAAACCACAAGAACCAGTAAAGACAGCTGTTAGCATAAATGCCGACTCAAAAGTTTTAGTTGTTAATGAAGGAAATTATGGCTGGGGAGTTGGTACCATTTCATTATATGATCCAAGTTCAGGTGCAGTTATAGATAAGTACGACCAGCAACAAAATAATGGTTCTACATTAGGTAATGTGTGTCAAAGTATTGCCAAATTCAACAATCACTATTATATCGTCATTAATAATTCCAATAAAATTGTTGTAGTTAATTCAACGGATTTTGTAAAAACAGCTACCATCTCTGGTTTTAATTCACCTCAATATATTTTACCTATCACTTATAACAAAGCGTACGTCAGTGATTTATACGCTAATTCTGTTCAAGTTGTTGATTTAAATACAAACTCCATAACTGCCTCAATTCCTTGTATTGCTGGGACAGAAAGAATGGCTTTAATATATAACAAAGCATTTATAACCAATAGCAACTCAAACTACTGTTATGTAGTTAATACTGCAACGGATATGATTACAGATAGTATTAACATTGGCCCTGGAGGTTCTAGCATTGAGATAGATAAAAACGCAAAAGTATGGGTACTAGCTAGTGGAAATTCAACAACAGCTCAAGCTGGAAAATTGGTTCGCTTTAACCCTATCACCTTACAAATTGAACAAAGTTTAAGTTTTAATACTGGAGATAGTCCTTATAAATTATGTGCTAATAAAACTCACGACACTCTCTATTTTTTAAATAACGGAGTGTATCAATTTCCTATTGCCTCGAATACATTACCTACAAATCCTATAATTAATCAAGGTTCTAAATTATATTACGGTTTAGGGGTCAATCCAAAAGACTATAGTATATATGTTGCCGATGCTATTGATTATGTTCAAAAATCAAAAGTAGAAATATACAAACCAAACGGAACCTTCATTACCAACTTTAATGCAGGCATTATTTCAAACGGTTTTATGTTTGAATAGCTAGATTCTATTATCTTTGCTTAAATGCAAGCTCATTTACATATTATTTCTTTTGATATACCCTACCCTGCTAATTATGGCGGAGCTATTGACGTATTTCATAAGATAAGATGTTTACATGCTCAAGGCATTAAAATTATTCTGCATTGCTTTGAATATGGCGATAGAAAGAAATCTGCCGAATTAGAAGCATTATGCGAGAAAGTATATTACTATAAACGTAATACCTCTTTCTTAAATCAATTATCAGTATTACCATTTAATGTAAAATCTAGAATTAACGTTGAACTCAAACATAATTTATTAAAAGATAATTATCCTATTTTGTTTGAAGTACTACATACCTGTTATTTATTAAATGATCCTGATTTAAAAAATAGAAAAAAAATATTCAGACATAGTAATATCGAACATGATTACTTTTTAGAATTAGCTAAAGGCGAAAAATCATTTTTCAAAAAAATATATTTACAGATAGAAGCTTGGAAATTAAAGCGCTTTGAAAAACAGATCACAAATGCTAATTGTATTTTATCTGTATCTGAAGCGGACTTAGTTTATTTCAAAAAAGAATATCCAAATACTCCTTCTGTTTATTTACCAAGTTTTCATGACTTTGATGAATTAAAATATAAACCAGGAAAAGGGAATTACATTTTGTACCACGGTAATTTATCTATTTCCGAAAATTACAATGCTGCTTTATGGCTTATTGAAAACGTATTTTCTAAAATAACTCATTCTATAATTATTGCAGGCTTAAATCCGCCGCAACATTTAGTAGAAATGATTCGAAAACATGCAAACATTTCTTTAAAGCAAAATTGCTCGGAACCAGAAATGCAAACATTGATTGAAGACGCTCAAATTCATTGTCTTTACACCGAACAAGGAACGGGATTGAAACTAAAATTACTAAATGTATTATATTCTGGAAGATTTGTGATTGCCAATACAGCTATGTTAAATGGAACTCAATTAGCTAAAGCTTGTCATATTGCAAACTTTCCTGAAGAATATATCCATGAAATCAATGTATTGTTTTCAAAGGAATTTACTTTAGAAGAAATCGAGATGAGAAAAAAAATAATTTCTCCTATGGATAATGCAGAGAAAACAAAAACACTCATAGGCTTGATTTAATCTATTTATACAAAGCCATCATCTCTTTTAAAATAGCATTCACCTTTTTAATAGGAATATCTTTGTGTGCATCTATCAAGAAGATTTTCATTCTGGCTCGCTTCTCAATAATCAAATCAGGATTTTTCATACTTGCACCTTCAACAATACCTAAATACGGCTGTCCGTATTTTTTGTGAACCCACAAATAGCAAATCATTTTTCCTTTATAACAAAAAAATGGCATACCGTATTTTAAAGCTTCAGTTATGTCAGAATCAAAATCTAAAATATGTTGACGCAAAAAAGTTAAACAACTTTTAATTGGTTCCTCTTTTTGTAAATAATAATTATCTAAAGGATTAAGCATGAATTACTTTATAATGCTGCTTTAGCTTCCGCAATCACATTTTTTGTATTTCCAACAAACACTTTTTTGCCAATAAAAATAACAGGACGTTTTAAAAAGGTGTATTCTTCCAAAATAAAATTCCTGTAATCCGTTTCTGTCAATTGCTTTGAAGCTAAGCCCAATTCTTTGTATTTACGGGCAATACGACTAAATAAAGCTTCATAACTACCAACTACTTTTTTCATTTCTTCTAATTGAGCTGGCGTTATTTTTTCCGTTTTGATGTCTTGAAACACAAATCCTTTTTCTTTTAATTCTAATTCAGAAATAATTCGTTTGCAAGTATCGCAACTTGAGAGGTAGTATATTTTATTCATAGCATATTTCATTTAACCGCAGAAACGCAAAGTGTTTGCGCAAGGCATGCAGAGTTTTTGATCATAAATATAAAAAAAGAGATGCACAAAACGTACATCTCTTTTATCTCTTTAGTCAAAAAGTCTCTTCAGTCTCTTAACCTAACATTTTCAAGAAATCAATTTCTTTTGGTGTTAAGAATCTGTGCTTTCCTCTTGGTAAATCTTTTTTAGTTAAACCTGCAAACACAACTCTATCTAATTTCATAACTTCATATCCTAAATGTTCGAATAAACGACGAACAATACGGTTACGTCCGCTATGAATTTCTACTCCTAATTCTGATTTGCCTTCGCCAACATATTCAATAGCATCTGGTTTAATTGGTCCATCGGCTAATTCAACACCTTCTGATAAAGTTCTAAAATCTTCAGAAGTAATACGTTTATCTAAAACAACGTGATATACTTTACGTACATTAAATTTTGGATGCGTTAACTTAGCCGTTAAATCCCCATCATTTGTAAATAACAAAACACCTGTTGTATTTCTATCTAATCTTCCAACCGGGTACAAACGCTCTTTACATGCTTTACGAATTAATTCCATCACTGTTTTACGCTCCTCTGGATCATCCATTGTAGTAATGTAATCTTTTGGTTTGTTCAGTAATAAATATTTTTTTACTTCATTTTTAATTGGCACACCACCATATGTAACAACGTCTGTTGGATTTACTTTGTAACCCATCTCAGTTACAATCTTTCCATTAACCGTTACTACACCAGTTGCAATTAAAACATCTGCTTCTCTACGAGAACAAATACCTGCGTTTGCCACATAACGATTTAAACGCACTGCATCATCACTTACTCCTTTTTGATCAGAAGTTTTTGATGGACCAGCTTTTTTAGATTTTTCTACAACACGTTGTGTTTTAGATAATCTTGGTTCATAAGGCTTATCAAATGATTTTTTATCATCATATGATTTTCTTGGCTTATCAAAATCACCACCTTCACGTTTTGCATAAGGTTTTCTTTCTCCATCACCATAACTCTTCCGAGGTTTATCAAAATCTCCACCCTCACGTTTCACGAATGGTTTTCTTTCTCCATCACCAAAACTTCTACGAGGTCTGTCGCCATCTTCTCTTTTTGCATATGAACGTTTTTCTCCGTCACCATAGCTTTTGCGAGGACCAGCACTTTCATATTTTCCATCTTCACGTTTTACAAATGGCTTTCTTTCACCATCTCCAAAACTTTTACGCGGTCTATCGCTATCTTCTCTTTTTGTATATGAACGTTTTTCTCCGTCACCGTAACTTTTGCGAGGACCAGCACTTTCATACTTTCCGTCTTCACGTTTTACAAATGGTTTTCTTTCACCATCTCCAAAACTCTTACGAGGTCTGTCGCTATCTTCTCTTTTTGTATATGAACGTTTTTCTCCGTCACCGTAACTTTTACGTGGACCAGCACTTTCATATTTTCCATCTTCACGTTTTACAAATGGCTTTCTTTCGCCATCTCCAAAACTTTTACGAGGTCCATCGCTATCATCTCTTTTTGTATATGAACGTTTTTCTCCTGAAAATGATTTTTCAGAATCTCCGTAACTTATACGGGGCCCATCACTATCTTCTCTTTTAGTATAAGGACGTTTTTCAGAAGAATCTCCTGAAGTACGAGGACGTTTTGGTTTATCGGAACTTGAAAAAGATTTTCTTTTATTAAAATCTGATGAGCCTCCTTTTGAAAACGTTTTTCTAGGCCCTTGACTATCTCTACTCATGTATTGTATTTTTTTGCAAATGTACGTAAAATATAGTGATTAGTGGCTAGTGTTTAGGGATTAGTGACAAATAAGTACTGAATATGCCAAGATTTTAAATCAAAATAGTACATTTGCGCCATGTCAGATATAGCCTATAAAAAAGCACTAACTCAGTATTTAGAGGGGTTTGTGAGCGAAAGACGATTAGGAAGATTGAAGGAAGTGTTGGAAGAGAGAACCAATCATATTACCTTGGTTTTAGAAGATGTTTACCAAACTCACAATTTTAGTGCAGTTTTACGAAGTGCCGATATTTTTGGAATTCAAACTACCAATTTTATTGAAAATCGCAACAAATATAAGATTAGCGAAGATGTGTCGATGGGCTCTACACAATGGTTAACACTCAATCGCTTTCAACATCATCCAAATAATACCGTGGCATGTTTAACTGATTTAAAAGCAAAAGGGTATAAAATTGTAGCTACTTCTCTTCACAAAAACAGCGTTACTTTAAAAGATATAGATATCTCGAAACCCACAGCAGTTGTGTTTGGCACTGAATTAACCGGAATTAGCAAAGATGTGGAAGACATGGCTGATGAATTTGTAAAATTACCCATGTATGGCTTTACAGAAAGCTTTAACATTAGTGTTTGCGCGGCTTTGGTAATGTATGAATTGAGGCAAAAACTACAAAATGAAGTTCCAAATTATCAATTAAATTCTTCTGAAAAAGAAGAAATTTACATTGAATGGTTAAAATCATCTATTAGAAAACATGATTTAATTATTAAGGAATTTGATGCAAAATATGCTCAAAACAGCTAAAACTAACGCTTGATTTTTTGGAGAAAAACTGTATATTTGGATGATGGAATTTTCTGCAGCTCAAATAGCAGCCTTATTAGGCGGAACGGTAGAAGGGAATGAAAACACAACAGTTTCTAACCTTTCAAAAATTGAAGAAGGTGTTGCTGGCACTTTATCTTTTTTAGCAAATCCTAAATATACTAATTACATATACGAAACTAATGCTAGCGTTGTTATCGTTAACAAGACCTTAACACTTGAAAGACCTGTAAAAACAGGTTGCACATTAATTCGTGTAGAAGATTCTTATGCGAGTTTTGCCACTTTATTGGAAATGTATAACCAATTTAAGGGCAACAAAGTAGGCATCGAGCAGCCTTCATTTGTTGGAGAAAAGTCAACTTATGGTACAGATTGCTACATTGGAGCCTTTGCCTATATTGGAAATAACGTAAAAATTGGAAACAATACAAAAATTTATCCTCATGTGTATATTGGCGATAATTGCACCATTGGCGATAATACTACCTTATTTTCGGGAG
>ERZ724516.1203-NODE-1203-length-15288-cov-5.596928_pt1 | contig 15288 bp, 11 predicted proteins | sample MGYA00376049_ERZ724516 | MGnify/ENA primary metagenome ERZ724516 (study PRJEB28724, sample SAMN07190886) | activated sludge metagenome | isolation source: activated sludge of sewage treatment plant in Hong Hong | place: USA: Christiansburg, Virginia | collected... | reverse complement strand
TTTGGGAAGTGGATACTATTGAGCTATCTGCTAAACTCGTCCAAGTATAAGTATAAATACCATTACTTCCGCTTGCTAAAACAGATGCAGTACCAGAGTTACCACCAGCACATGAACTTGTTGCATTTAAATTAATAATGTTTACTGTAGTAAAACCAATAATTACAGTTTGAGAAATGGCACAACCTCCCGGCGAAACCATGTTCACTGAATAAGTAGTCCCGGGAACTGCACCGGTTTGTATTAAAGTGTCATTTGTTGCACCTGATATCAAAGCCCCGCTTGGATCATACCATTGATAGTTATTAAATCCTGTAGGAGCAACCAGAGTGGCAAAATTAGAGCCTGAACACATATTAGCGTAAGGAGTTCCAATACCACCACATTCAGCATCCACATAAGCGTAACCAGTATGGCCAATCTGAGTACACCCACCTACCTCAAAATTTACAGAAACGTTTGTACCTGCAGGCAATGTAGATAAATCTACTGAATAATATTGCCATTTTCTATATTTGATTATGTCTCCATAAATTGTAAGAACAGAAGTTTTCAATGAATCCGAAGGCAAGGTGGTTTTGGGATTAAATGTATATGATGTACATCCAGTTAAAATAGCCCCTGTTGCTTCATTTCTAACTTCTACTTTAAAATAAGGGGATTGTTGTGCTGTATGTGAAACAGGATCATTTAATATAACAGCATAACTAAAAGACAATCGCTGATTAGTAGAAGATGTTGTGGTTACATATTTTAATCTTGCAGCTTTGTAATCAGGGTTCGCACTATTTAATCTTACTGAAACTGGGTCAAAACTATACGGACTAATAAAGGGGATATCTGAAACAGTTGCACTTCCTACTGCTCTTACTGCTAAAGAATCATAACCAGCACAAACAGGATAAAATTTGTTTGTTGGAGGTATTGTCATGATTGTATGATAATTAACTGTGTTTAACAGAGAAACATTATTACCGGCCGAATTCACAATTACGCCGCCCGTTGAGTTATAAGTTGGATTGCCTCCAACAGGTCCAGTTGTAACTGTTCCGGTTCCTCCTGTCCATCCGTTAAAATTATATTGTTCAAAACCCATATTAGGGCAACCTAAACTCATAGGTTTGTTTGGCTCTAAGTAAATAACAGTTTCCTGAATACCTTGAGTTCCTCCCGGTTCATAAGGGGAATGCACATGCGGTTGTTTTGCTAATGCTCTTTTTGACGAAAAATCATTTTTTAAAAATTGCACATAACCTTCAATATCAGTTGACGCAATTTCTTTTGATTTTGCTTGTTCACGAGCCGTTTTTTCATCAAAACGATTCGGATCTACTTTTTTTATTTGAGTGTTTTGTGCAATTACTGTTTGCGAAAAGCTTAATGTAATTAAGGCTAATGCGATACATAATATTTTTTTCATGTTATATTTTTTAATACTGCTATAAATCTGTAGTTAATTTGAAGAAATTTCTCAAATAACTTCTAAACACTTAATTTTAAACATCTTATTCTTATTCAAATATAAAACCTTTTTTTTAATTTAACAATTATTATACCTTATAAAACCAAACATTTATCTGTTAAAAAAGACTCTTTATGGCATTTCTATTATTTTGCGCAAAATTTTCCAGTCTAAGCTTTTACATTAACTTTGCAATTCGATATCATGGCTGCAAATAAATTAACAAAATACATTCGTTTTACTTGGCTATTGGTATGGCTGCCTTTTACTCTAATTTTTTTATTAATCAGTTTTATTTCACTCGAAATTTTTGTTGATTTACCTAGCGTTCAGGAGCTTCAGAATCCTAAAAGTAATTTAGCTACGGTTATTTATAGTAGTGATATGAAAACGCTTGGGAAGTATTATGCCGAAAATAGAGTGAGTGTAAAGTATTATGAGTTAGATAAAGATTTAGTAAATGCCTTAATTGCAACCGAAGATGCCCGTTTTTTGGAGCACAGTGGTGTTGATTTAAGAGCTTTGGGGAGAGCTGTTTTTGGAGCATTAACTGGAAGTTCGAGTAGTGGAGGAGGAAGTACACTTTCGCAACAATTAGCGAAAATGATGTTCCCTCGCGAAAAATTAAGCAAATTTGAAACAGTTATCAGAAAATTAAAAGAGTGGGTGATTGCTGCTCGATTAGAGAAAAATTACACAAAAGATGAAATTTTAGCATTGTATTTAAATAAGTTTGATTTCTTAAATCAAGCGGTTGGTGTTAAATCTGCCGCGCAAATATATTTTAATAGAACACAAGATAGTTTAGAAATTCAACAAGCCGCCATGTTGATTGGAATGGCAAAAAACCCTTCCCTATTTAATCCAGTTAAAAAAGCAGATACAACACTTCATAGAAGAAATGTGGTGATGATGCAAATGGTTGTGAACGGTTTTTTAACTAAAGAAAAGTATGATAGTTTAAAAGTGTTGCCTCTTGGCGTCATTTTTCATCCAGAAGATCATAACGATGGTTTAGCGCCTTATTTCAGAGAATATTTACGTGAATATTTCTTAAAAACCTGGTGTGCAAACCACATTAATCCCGAAACAAATAAGCCGTATAATATTTACAGAGATGGTTTAAAAATATATACAACCATCGATTCGCGTATGCAAAAATATGCGGAAGAAGCGGTAACAGAGCACATGACGGATTTACAGAAATTATTTACTAAGGAGTGTAAAACCAAAAAAAATGCGCCGTTTGCATGGAACGTCAATAAAGAACAAATAGAAAATATTATGATGAGCTCAATGAAACGTAGTGATCGCTACCGCTCATTAAGAAATGCTGGCTTATCAAAAGAACAAATTTTAGCAGAGTTTAAAAAACCAGTTGCTATGACCGTGTATAGTTTACGTGGAGATATAGATACAACTATGACGCCATGGGACAGTATTCGTTATTACAAAAGTTTTTTACACACAGGTTTCATTTCCATTGAACCAACTACAGGATACGTAAAAGCTTGGGTTGGTGGGGTTAATCATAAGCACTTTAAGTTTGATCACGTAAAGGTTGGTCGCCGACAAGTGGGTTCAACCTTTAAACCATTTGTGTATGCCTTAGCTATACAAGAAGGATATTCGCCTTGCTATCAAGTAGCTAATGTGAGAACATGTATAGAAACTCCAGGTCAGCCAGCTTGGTGTCCTGATAATTCAGATGGCAATAAGGGAACAGGAAAGATGGTCACACTGCGTTATGCTTTAGCAGGTTCTATTAATTACGTTACAGCTTGGGTGATGAAACAATTTGGGCCAGATGCCGTCATTAATTTAGTTCGTCGTTTAGGAATTACTGCACCAATTGATGCTGTGCCTTCTATTGCGCTTGGTACCCCAGATATTTCGGTATTTGAGATGGTAGCCGCTAACGCCACATTTGCCAATAAAGGAACATATATACAGCCTACTTTTATCACGCGTATTGAAGATAAAAACGGAAAAGTTTTAGAAGAATTTTTCCCAACAACTGATGAAGTATTTAGCGAAGAAAAGGCTTACGCTATGATTCAGTTAATGCGAGGAGTTGTGGATATTGGTACAGGTACGCGTTTAAGATTTAGATATAATTTACGTAACGAAATTGCTGGTAAAACAGGAACTACTCAAAACAATGCCGATGGTTGGTTTATGGGTTTAACTCCCGATTTAGTGGCAGGTTGTTGGGTTGGTGGAGAAGAACGTAGTGTACATTTTAATTCAACCAACGAAGGGCAAGGAGCGAGCATGGCTTTGCCAATTTGGGGCAAGTTTTTTCAAAAAGTGTATGCCGACGCAAGTTTAAAAGTTAGTAAAAATGGATTTGTAAAACCAGCTAACATGGGAGATGTGCAATTAGATTGTACTGAATTTGACAGACAATCGGCGTTAGATATCCCAATGGAAGATTTAGATTTTGAAGGGAAAGATTACTAGATATTAGTATTATGGGAAGAAAAAAAATAATTCGTAAATAGTTTATGGTGAATGATATAATTAGGAAAATAATGAAATATGAATGGGTGCTATTCTATTTAATCACACTTTTAAATTTATTGCCAGCTATTCAGGTCGACTTTTTTCCTTCGTTAGATGGTCCAGCACACCTTTACAATGCAAATTTAATTCATGAGTTAATATTTTCAAATTCGACAGTTTTAAACGAATTTTATGTTTTTAACTCTGAAATTGTTCCAAATTGGGGAGGCCATTTCATTTTAGCTTTTTTATACAGTTTTTTTCCTGGGGTATGGGTTAATAAACTGTTCATTGGAATATGTTTGTTATTACTTCCCGTTAGTTTTAGGTTTTGCGTAAAGAAAATCAACAAGGATGCAGTATTTACCACTTACTTAATTGTTCCATTCACATATACATTTATGTTTTGTTTGGGCTTTTACAATTTCTATATCGGACTGATAGTTCTTTTTTTTACGCTAGGTATTTTAATATCGTATCGTGAAAACAAATTTAAAATTAGTTCATTAATAATGTTGTTTTTTTTAATAAATGCCAGTTATTTTAGTCATCTGTTTGTTTTTTTAAGTTTAGGTATGTATATGTTTTTTTCTTGCAGTTTAGAACTTATTCATGCTTTTTTCGAAAAGAAAAATATGACAGACTTATTAAAAAAGATTGGGGGTCTTTTCTTCGTTTCTATTATTCCATTATGGTTATCCATTAACTATTTTGCTCATTCGGAAGGGAATAGTAAATCATATCTTCTTAAAACAGAGTTATTTCAATGGATAACAAACTGTCGGAGTATTATTTGCTACAGCGTTGAGGACGATGTTTTTTATAGTACTTGTATTTTTTTAATAATAATGTTTTTGCTTTCTGTTGGGCTATATTTGAAAGGAGAGGAAACAAAAATCATTCCTCACGGTAAGTTATCTTTTGTAAAATCTTTTTTCTTAATGTTTACTATTCATGATTCTTTTATTTTTATTGCAGGTGCGTTTCTGGTTTTATATTTTAAATTGCCGGATTCTGATTTATCTGCTGGTTTTATTTCAGTACGACTAAATTTGATGATGTTTTTATTTTTTATAATTTGGATTTCGAGATTTAACTATCCTAAATGGATTTCTGTTATTGGATTGACGGTAATTTTAAGTTCAAATTTTAAGCTATTAAAAGGTCATAGCTCTGTTTTTGAAAATTTAAGTAATGAAATAACTGAAATAATGGAAATTGAGCCTATGATTAAAGAAAATTCCATTGTACTCCCACTTAATTATTCGAATAATTGGTTGACACATCATAATTCTAATTATTTGGGCGTAGAAAAACCTGTTGTTATACTTGATAATTATGAGTGTAATAATAGTTACTTTCCTTTATCATGGAACTGTGATGCTAATATGTTAAAATTAGCGAGAGGCGGTAAAAATAAATTTGATGAGATTCTTAACAATATAGAAAAAGAAACACTTAATAGGGTCAATTATATTTTTATACAGAATACAAAAGAATTTCCTGATAGCTTAAGGACAAAAATACTTGAGAATTTTTCATTAATAAAGGCAACAGAAAATTATGCTTTATATGAAAAAATCTAATTGATAAAACGCAAATAAATAATATATTTATAACATGATAAATAGAGTAGTAAAAAATGCAGAAGAAGCTATCAAAGATATTGAGGACAATATGACCCTCTTAATTGGTGGTTTTGGATTGTGTGGTATCCCCGAAAATTGTATTTCGGCATTAGTTAAAAAAGGAGTAAAAGGTTTAACTTGTATTAGTAATAACGCAGGAGTGGATGATTTTGGTTTAGGATTGTTATTACAAACTAAGCAAATAAAAAAAATGATTTCTTCGTATGTTGGAGAAAATGCGGAGTTTGAAAGACAAATGCTTAGCGGAGAATTAGAAGTAGAATTAATTCCTCAAGGGACACTTGCTACTCGGGCATTAATGGCTGGTTTGGGAATCCCATTTTTTCCTACTCCAGCCGGTGTGGGAACTGAAGTTGCTATTGGCAAAGAAGTAAAAACGATAACTTATAACGGTGAAACAAAAGACTACTTAATAGAAAAAGCTTTTGAAGCAAATTTCGCTATTGTTAAAGCCTGGAAAGGTGATACAGCAGGCAATTTAATTTTTCGTTCAACTGCACGCAATTTTAATGAACCAATGGCTATGGCAGGAAAAATAACGATTGCTGAGGTTGAGGAATTAGTGGAAGTTGGTGAATTGCAGCCAGATCAAATTCATGTACCAGGTATTTATGTGAATAGAATTTTTAAAGGGAATAATTACGAAAAAAGAATAGAACAAATAACCACTAGAAAAAAATAAAAAAATGAAAAAAACAATTTTGACAAGTTTATTAGTAGCAACTATATTCTTTGGATGTTCAAAAGAGAGAAAGCCTCAAGATGTTGTTATTACTAATGAAATTAATATGGAAAGCCGTCCCTTGAATTTTGATAATACTCGTATTGAAAATAATGCACATTCTGGAAAATATTATTCTTCAACAGATTCAATAAAGCAATTCGGGGTCGGTTATTCATATGTTTTTCCTGATAGTTTAAAAGGAAGGAAGTTGACTGTTTATGTTACCGCATGGATTCGTGAAAGCGAATTACCTTTAGATGGCGGGATTGTTTTATCATTAAATAATTCAAAAGGAAATATTGGATGGAATGCCTTTGGAGATAGATATAGACCAAATTATAAAGCGGGTGAATGGATACAAATAAATGATTCTGTTACCTATTCAAGTTCTTTAATAGCTGGTGATTATGTAGAGTTGGGAGTTGTAGGTATGAAAACAAAAGGTAAAGATGCTTTTGATGTGGATGATTTAATTGTAAAATATAAGTTTTCTAAATAAAATTATGCTAGATAAAAACGGAATAGCAAAACGCATAGCCAAAGAAGTAAAAAATGGTATGTATGTTAATTTAGGAATTGGTATTCCTACTTTGGTAGCAAACTATATTCCTGAAAATGTTGACGTAGTTCTTCAATCAGAAAATGGTATTTTAGGAATGGGACCCTTTCCTTATGAGGGAGAACAAGATGCTGATCTAATTAATGCGGGAAAACAAACCGTTACTTTATTGCCAGGAGCATCAATTTTTAGTTCGGCAGTTAGTTTTGGGATGATAAGAGCGCAAAGGGTTGATTTAACCATTTTAGGGGCTATGGAAGTTAGCGAAAACGGTGATATTGCTAATTGGAAGATTCCAGGAAAAATGGTGAAAGGTATGGGAGGGGCTATGGATTTAGTGGCGTCTGCAAAAAATATTATTGTAGCGATGCAGCACGTCAATAAAGCTGGTGAATCCAAATTATTACCTAAATGTGACCTTCCTCTTACTGGAGTTAACTGCGTAAAAAAAATTGTTACTGAATTAGCTGTTTTAGAAGTAATGAATGGAGGCGGATTTCGTTTGTTAGAAAGAGCACCTGGCGTGAGTGTTGATCAAATAAAAAATGCTACGGCGGGGAAATTAATTATTGATGGAGAAATTCCTGAAATGGCATTGTGATTTATAAAAACATCCTTGTAACTAATAAATCAAATGAGAAAGTAACAAAAGTAATATGCAAAATAAATCATTTAATTTTAAATACCATTTTGTAATATTATTTTCTTTACAAGTATTTTTATTTTTTTTATATGGCTATAATAAGGTTTATAATAATAGACCTTATTCAATACATCAATGGAGGCAGACTGATTGCTTGTCGTTTACTAAAAACTATTTTGAAGAAGGGATGAATTTTTTCTCTCCAAAAATTCATTGGCAAGGAGTTTCAGAAGGGAAGGCAATAAGTGAATTTCCGTTAATTAACTATTCAGTAGCTTGTTTATGGAAAATATTTGGCGAACATGAGTATTTATATCGGTTTACGGTTTTAGCTTTATTTTTTACGGCCTTATGTTTTTTATTTTTAATGATCTACTACAATTCCAAATCATTACTGTATAGTTATTTTGGTACGACTCTCATCAGTACATCTCCCGTATTGGCATACTATTCATTTAATTTTTTAGCAGATGTTCCTGCACTTTCATTCGCCATAATATCATTATCACTTTTCTTTATTTTTATTGAGAGTAAAAAAACATCTCTATTTATTTTGTCACTTTTATTTGCCACAATTGCGGCTTTACTAAAGGCAAGTTCGGCATCTGTATTACTAATAATTGGGTTGATTTCATTAATAAATATGATAAAATACCCTAAATCATTTGTCAGTCACCCTAAATTGTTTAAGCATAATTTATTACCCTTAATAAGCTTATTAATTTCATTTTTAATTATAGTTACTTGGTATAGATATGCCTATAATTATAATGGAAAAAATAGCAACGGTGTTTTTTTAATGGAAACTTTACCAATATGGAAATTGGCCGATAAGAAAACTGAAATAGCTCGGCAGTTGTTTAATGTTCAGTTTCAGATGTTTTTAAATAAAGGTGTTTTATTTGGCTTATTAATTGCGTTGTCTTGGTTGTTAATGAATTTAAAAAAAATATCACTTCATTTATCGATATCATTAATTGTCACTGCAATTTCATTTGCAGCGTTTATTCTTCTTTTTTATCAGGTATTTAATGTTCATGATTATTATTTAATTAATAATATGTTATTGCCAGTAGTCATTATTGTTGCTTTTGGTAATTATTTAAAAGGCAGGGAGTTTGTTTTTTATAGCAAAAAAAACCTGGCATTATGTGGTTTAATATTTCTGTTTAATTCAACGTATTGTGCCGCTGCTATAAGATTAAGGAACATAAACCAAGATTCATTTTGTAAATATTATCCTTTTATTACTGAAGAAGAGAAAAAATTCTCTGATTGGTTTCACTATAATTATGAAAACACCATTAAACCTCTAGAAACGATTACTCCATACCTAAGAAATATTGGAATAGAGCGTGCCGACAAGGTTGTTTGTATTCCTGACCCTAGTTTTAATATAGATTTGTATTTAATGGATCAAAAGGGATTTACTGCAACAGAAGCAAGTATCAGCTCAGATAGCACTTCGCTTATAAATTATAAAAACCAAGGCGCAAAATACATAGTAATTACTGATACTACTATAATCTCAAAAATTAATCTTAGAAAATATGTTTTAGGAGATGCCGTTGGAAGATATAAAAACATTGAAATTTATCGTGTGAATTAGCATCTGATTATTTCATTTATTAAAAATGCTATTTAAAACGCTAATATACTTTTATCTTCAATTTTTCGTATTATGCTTATAATTAATGTATGACTATTATTTTGTCAGAAGATACTCCCTTATAATCTAGCCATTTTTTTCGACTTTCTTCGTTTGGTTTGCTCCAATACCAGTAGTATTCATTTGGAGAAGTTGCAGTATAGCCGTTCAAGCATTTTAATTGTAAGGATTGAGATGCAAGCATAGCATCAATTTGATAGTCGTTTGGATGAGAATACATTGTGTCAGGCTCGTATGATATAACGCTTCCTTTTGGCAGCCCCTCCATTTTTTTCACTAAGGTATAAATCCTATCTTGTGCAATTTGTTTTTTCGTCCTATGCGCATTTTCAGGATCTATTTTGTTGTCAATCACAACAATGAGAATCAAAATACTAAATACGATAAAGTTCCTCAATTCATTTTTACTTTTAAATAAATATTTTAAAAAAAATGCTGTAGCTATAGAATAAAAAACGAGTTCTATATTTATGATTCTTTGAAGAGCTCGCATCGATGCAAATCCCGGAATATTAAATAAGATTTTATAAAACGAGATGTCATCTATTCTTACAAAAAATAAAAAGGTAATAAAGCCCGTAATAAATATTATTATGTATTGATGGTTATATTCGTTTAATTTTTTCTTCTTAACTATAGCTATCACCGTTAAGATTAAACAAAATAAGATTGATAATGTTGCTACTCCTCCTGGAAAAATTTTGAAATCCCAAAAATAGGGATAGTCATCGGCTATGTGTTCTAATTTACCCCATAAAAAACTTCCTGGGTTTGAAAAGAAAAATGATTTAAAGGTAGGAACACTAGAAACTATATTTTCATACAAATAAAGGCCTCCTGAATCAGCCCTCTTCTTATACGGAAGTAGTATTAATAAAAGCAAAACGAGGTTCAAAATACACGATAATAATACGCTACTTAGCCATTTCATATCACGTATGGTTTTTGTGTATAGCTTTCGTTTTACAATAAATGAGATTATAAGTAAAATTACAATTGGTATAAACATAAGAAAGCCTAAGTATATGCCGCAATATATTTGATATGTTAGGGCGAATATTGTTAAAAAAAAATATTTTGGTTTTAAGTTTTCTATATACAATAAGCCAAATAATATACCTAAAGGAATTGGAAATCTTGGAATTGTTTGCGCATGACCAACTTGAGACTGAAGTGCAATTGAACAAGCAAAAACTAAAGCCCCTAAAACAGACACGTACGTGTTTTTAAACATATATTTTAAGAGGAAAAAGCAAGACGTATAGTTGAAAATTGTCATTAATAAAAACCAATTTTGAAAAGAAGTTTCTCTATCGTATCCAATCAGCCTAAACACTGCGTAAAATGGAGACGTGCCTATAAGATTATCTGAATATGTAATTATCTCTTTTTCAGGATAAATAAATGGAGCGTCCCAAAAAGATTCGAGATGACTGCACATAAATTGATAAGAGTGTTCAAGTATATAGTTGTTAAACCTTGCGTCACCTAAATCACCAGGAAAAAAATCATATGAGATTCCAGTTATGTTAATAACAAAAAGCCAAACTGAAAAAGACAATCCAATTATAAATAAAAAGAAATTATAGTAATTTTGAGTTCTTATGTTCACTGTTTCTGTAAGTAATTTGTATATTTATAATATTTTGCAATATTGGTTTAAGGTCAACGTTTAGTGTAATTTATTTCAATATAGTAAAATAATGTAGTTGAACATACTAATTTAAACATAATTACGTTATTCTTTCGTAAATATAGATTTATTTTTATATAAAAATGTAAGTAGTCATATGCAATATATTTGCAAAAAACAATAACTTCCAAATGCCTTTTAAATTTACTGTCGTAACTGATAAATCTTTGACATCAAAGAATGTTCTAATTCTAATCACAGCTTTTTGTATTTTATTTTTTAAAATTTTCGTTAATTGGGGCGATGCAGATCATCCTTTTATTATGGATGTCAATCAGTATTATGGGTATTTGCCAGCCTTATTTAAACAACATGATTTAACGTTTACTCCCAATCCAAATAGTATTTGGTTAACACCAACCCCCATTGGAAAAGGTGTGCCGTTAGTTACTTATGGTATGAGTTTATTTTATTTACCATTTTATCTTATTGCTTCTATATTCTCTTCTTCAAATAGTACAGGTTACGAACCTATTTATGCTTGGTCGGTTCATATAGGTTGTATTATTTATGTATTAATTGGACTTTATTATTGCAGAAAAACACTACTAATTTGGTTTTCAGAAAAGGTAACAAGCTTAACACTATTCGTTATTTTTTTTGGAACTACTTTGTTTTGTTATACCTTAATTAATTCGGAATTAACACATAGTATTTTATTCTTTTTAATCTCTATGTTCGTTCATTATGTTGTTAAATGGCATCAATCTGGGCAGTTAAACTATTTTTTTTGGTTTAGTTTTTTATTGGGCTTAATTACATTGATTAGGCCTACAGAAATTAGTATTGTTATATTCCCTTTATTAATTGGAGTTACTTCCTATAAAGCGTTTAAAGAAAAACTCTTTATTATTTTAAACATGAAATATTTTTTAATAGTTGGAATTATACTTTTTTTCATTCCAATATTTCCTCAATTATTGTATTGGAAAATTCAATCTGGGCAGTGGTTGTTTTTTTCGTATGGAAGTAAAGAACGTTTTTTTTGGCTACAACCCCAGTTTATAAATGTACTATTTAGTTATCGAAAAGGATGGTTGGTTTATAGTCCATTAATGTTATTGAGTTTATTAGGATTTATTATATTATTTAAAAAAAATAAGCCATTATTTTTAGGGATCATTATTTACTTCTTAATTAATTTATATTTGATTTCTTCGTGGTGGGATTGGGCATATGGTGGGGCATTTGGCATGAGAGCTTTAGTTCAGGTTTCAGCTATTTTAATTATCCCGCTAGCCTATTTTATCCAATGGTTTTTTGAAGTTGTTAAATTGAAGTACTTAAAATTTGCAGGCGCTGTCGTTGTTTTATTTTTCTGTTTTTTAAATGTACTTCAATCAAATCTCTACAAACATGGAATCATAAGCTATGATGGTATGACAAAAGAATCTTATTGGTTCACCTTTTTAAAGAAAAATTATTCTAAAGAAGATTTATTATATTTAGAAACGCTTGTTAAGCATCCTGATTATTCAGCCATGAGACAAGGAAAACGCGATGACTAAAAAAATTAATATTGCTATTATTATTCCTTGTTATAACGAGCAAGATAATATTCTTTCACTTTATTATGAAATTTCTTCTGTAGCTATTGAAAATAGGCAGTATAATATCGTCCCCATCTTTGTGAACGATTGTTCAACGGATAGGACTAAGAAATTATTAGAGGAGAATAATTTAACTCATTTGAATTTGTCTGTTAATTTAGGAATAGGGGGGGCGGTACAAACGGGTTTTAAATATGCTTATCAAAATGGATTTGATATTGCTATTCAAATGGATGGTGACGGGCAACATCCTCCAAGTGAGTTACATAAACTAGTATTGCCATTAATTAGTAACGATGCAGATGTTGTTATAGGTTCCAGATATATTACGAAAGAAGGATTTCAATCCTCTATTTTGAGACGGATGGGAATTAATTATTTTAAATGGTTAAATCATTTTTTAGTTGGAATCAGAATTAACGACAGTACATCTGGATACAGAGCGTTAAAGAGAAAGGCTTTAAAAATTGTTTCTGATTACTACCCAGATGAATATCCAGAGCCAGAGTCCATTATATTATTTGCTTTGTATAAATTGAGACTTCAAGAAGTTGCTGTTTTAATGCGTGAAAGACAATCTGGTAGGTCTTCTATTAGAAACTATAAAACTGTTTACTACATGTTTAAAGTAACCATCGCCGTCATTAAGAGTGTTTTTGCTATAAAAAATAATAATAAGTAAATTATTTAAAATATTTTTTCAAATAATTAAATGGCTGCTCAATTATTATATAGCTAATTTCAGCACAAAGCCATGTAAATAAAAAATACAACATCCAGGCAGTTTCTTTTTTATCGGTATGTAATGATAATTTTGGAGCTATATAGTCCCAATAGGTTGGTATAGCAAATAAATGGTAAACGTATAATCCATAAGATATTTGCCCTAAATGTGTAAAATTTTTATTTTCTAAGATAAATTTCGCGACATATTTGTAGCCATCTCCAACAGCTCTTGCAATAACTAGGGCTGATAGTATACAAAATACAAATTCATCTAGTATAAAATTTATTGATGGTACATAATCTTTACGAACTATCTTATAGAGCAATAGTATGTAAATTGCACCAACTAGTGGTGCTAGCCACATTGAACTGGATATTTTGTTAAATAATGATCTGCGTGCATTTTTAATATAAGCCAACAAAGCACCAATACCTAGTGCAAACATAACATTGTTAGTCAAATAGCTTGCTGCCATCCATTTATCAGGAGCAATAATGATAAAACAGATTCTGGATATTATTGAAAGAATGATAGTTCCACAAATAAATTTTAGTAAATGTTTTTTAGAAATAAGTAAAATAAAAATCGGCCAAATTATATAAAATTGTTCCTCAACTGCCAGTGACCAAAAGTGATTGAATTCGCCAACATAATTATTTGTTTTAGCTTCTAAAATATTACTTGTATAAGTAATTAAATAGGGGAAAATTTCGCGAGTATTTTTGTAATTGATGTAAAACAAATAAATAATAAGAAGATAATAAATTGGAAAAATTCGTAGAGTTCTTTTGATGTAAAATGTTTTTAAAGATTGAAAAAAAGTCTTATTGCCAGTTTCAATTTCAGTTTTTTCATTATAAAGTATTTCTGTGATTAAGAACCCACTTAAAACAAAAAAGAAAATTACACCATTACCCCAATGAAATGTTTTAATCAAAAAATTATCAGAATCCCATCCCATCCAATGGCCTATCATAACAGATAATACTGAAAAAAAGCGAAGAGAATCTAATTGCTTATAATATTTTACCTGATGTTCCATTTGTGTTGTAAATATATCATTTTTTTGTTTTTATCTAATAGGATTACAGAATTATTAAAAAATACTGTAAATTTATAGTTTAGTGAATTAATTGGAAAATGTAATATCATATAGGTTGCAAATTATTGCTATTGTTACAGCATTAATTTTTATGTTTTTTATTTTTAGATTAATTGCTAAAGGTAAATTGCGTGAAGAGTACTCTTTTATCTGGATAGTTTGTACCGCTTTACTTTTATTATTTGCTGTTTGGAGAGATGGACTAGATGTGATTGCTAAACTGTTGGGAATTTATTACGCCCCTTCTCTTATATTTTTAGGCGCAATTTTCGCGATTGTCGTTTTCTTAGTTCACTTGTCGGTTGTCAATTCAAAACAACATAAACAAATTAAAGATTTAGCCCAAGAAATGGCTTTACTCAAAGAAGAGATTAAGAAATTTCAAAAGACTGACTAGTATTTAGTTGTTTTTATTTTCAAATATTTTATGTAGGTTTGTTTAATGTTATTATCTATTGTTATACCTGCCTATAATGAGGGCAGAACTATCCATTTAATTCTTAATAAAGTTAAGGATGTAAAACTGCCTGAAGGTGTTGAAAAAGAAATAATTATAGTTAATGATTTCTCAAAAGACAATACAGAGGAAGCTATAGTTAATTATAAAGTAGCTAATAGTCAATTAAATATTCAGTATTATAAACACGAATTCAATAAGGGTAAGGGTGCCGCATTGCATACTGGTATTAAAGAAGCTAAAGGGGATTATATTATTATTCAAGACGCTGATTTGGAATACGATCCTGAAGAGTATAATATTTTGTTGAAACCTATCTTGCTTGAAATGGCAGATGTTGTTTATGGTAGTCGTTTTATTGGAGGGAAACCTCATCGGATTTTATTTTTCTGGCATTCAATTGGAAATAAAATGTTGACGACTATGTCGAATATGTTTACTAATTTAAACTTAACCGACATGGAAACGTGCTACAAGTTATTTAGAGCAGATATTGTAAAAGGACTTTCCTTAAAAGAAAAGCGTTTTGGTTTTGAACCAGAAGTAAC
>ERZ724516.1201-NODE-1201-length-15310-cov-9.769256_pt1 | contig 15310 bp, 13 predicted proteins | sample MGYA00376049_ERZ724516 | MGnify/ENA primary metagenome ERZ724516 (study PRJEB28724, sample SAMN07190886) | activated sludge metagenome | isolation source: activated sludge of sewage treatment plant in Hong Hong | place: USA: Christiansburg, Virginia | collected... | reverse complement strand
GCCAGGCTCCTATAAAAAACACCCCCAACTTCCTCAGTTGGGGGTGTTTTGCTTTAAAAATCTACAAATCAAATGTGTTAGAATTCTTCTCGGCGGGTCTCCCCGCATTGCAGGGTGGTGAATCGGGTCAGGTCCGGAAGGAAGCAGCCACAGCTACTTACTGCAAGTGCCGGGGGTTAGGCTCGCCACTTTCATTTTTCTGACTGGTGTTAGGGCGCATGAGTTATCAGGTTCTCGCCCGAAAATGGCGGCCGCGTAGTTTCTCTACCCTTGTTGGGCAAGAGCACGTTGTCCGTGCACTAACTCACGCGTTGGCAGAAAAGCGTCTGCATCATGCCTACCTTTTTACTGGTACGCGGGGTGTTGGAAAAACCACCCTGGCACGTATCCTTGCAAAATCACTTAACTGCGAATTAGGTATATCCGCTACTCCCTGTGGCGTGTGTAGTGCCTGCCAGGAGATCGACTCCGGGCGTTTTGTTGATTTGCTTGAAGTGGATGCTGCGACCAATACAAAGGTCGACGAGATGCGGCAGCTTCTCGAAAATGCGATTTACGCACCAACTCGTGGCCGCTTTAAGGTCTACGTGATTGACGAAGTGCACATGCTCTCCAATTCTGCCTTCAATGCTATGTTGAAGACCTTGGAGGAGCCTCCTGAGCACGTTAAATTTATCCTTGCTACGACCGATCCGCAGAAAATCCCGGTAACGGTATTGTCCCGTTGTCTTCAGTTCAACCTCAAGCAGATGCCGCCAGGGGCGATCTCGGGTCACATGCGCCATGTCCTTGAGGCGGAAGGTGTTGCGTTTGATCTTCCGGCGCTGGCGCTGATTGCGCGCTCGGCAGCTGGCAGTATGCGCGATGCGCTATCTTTGCTGGATCAGGCTATCGCCCATGGCGCCGGTCGTGTCGAGGAAGATCAGGTTCGGGTGATGCTTGGTACGGTCGACCTTGACTTTCTATTCAATATTCTTGAGGCTGTTCAGTGGGGCGCGGCAGGGGAGTTACTTCGTATCGCTTCCGATATGGCCGTCCGTAGTCTTTCTTTCGGTGTAGCCTTGCAGGAGTTGGCATCCCTGCTGACTCGGATTCAGATTGCCCAAGCTGTGCCTGAGGCAATTGATAGCGATGAGCCGGAAAAATTGCGGCTGCTTGCTTTGGCTGCGGGATTTTCTGCCGAATTTATTCAGCTTGCATATCAGATTGTGCTTCATGGCAGGCAGGACCTTCCGTTGGCACCTGATGAATACGCTGGTTTTGTGATGACGGTACTTCGTTTGCATGCTTTTCGGCCGGAGTCGGTAACGGAGGTTGTTTCGTCGATTGCAGTGAATCGGCAATCGACTCGTTTGCCCAAGTTCAACGTGCAGCCGGAACCATCCAAAGCTGCTCCTGATTTCGCTAGGGGCGCCACATCTCAGCCGAAGCTGTTGGACGACTGGCATGGGATGGTGGGTCATCTTCAACTTAGCGGTTTGGCGCGCGAATTGGCGCAGCATTGCGAGTTAAGAGAGTTGAACGAATCGGATTGTCTGCTGCGATTGGCTCCAGCTCATACTCATTTGCAGATGAAACCTTCCCCGGAAAAACTACAGCAGGCTTTGAGCGAATATCTTGGGCGGCCTTTAATCGTCCGCTTCGAGAGTGCAAGAACCGAAACGGATACGCCAGCAGCAGCAGCAGGGCGCGAACGACAAGAGCGCCAAGAGCATGCAATTTCGTCTATAGAACAGGATGTTTTTGTCCGTGACGTGATCGAGATCTTCGATGCCTCGCTGATTGAAACCTCTATTAAACCTATCGTATAAAGGAAGAATGACATGATGAAGGGTGGCTTGGCGGGTCTGATGAAACAGGCGCAGGCGATGCAGGACAACATGAAAAAGGCTCAGGAGCAACTTGGGCAGATTGAGGTTGAAGGGCAGTCTGGGGCAGGTATGGTCAAGGTTGTGATGACTTGTTCGCATGATGTGCGGCGCGTCAGTATTGATCCATCGGTGATGGATGATCGTGAGATGCTTGAGGATTTGATTGCGGCGGCAATCAATGATGCCGCACGGCGCGGTGAGGCGCTCAGCCAAGAGAAAATGGCGGGCTTTACCGCAGGATTGAATCTTCCTCCTGGTTTCAAGCTACCGTTCTAAGTGAATCCGTCGGGGCTAGAGGCGCTGATTGAGGCTTTGCGCTGCCTGCCAGGGGTTGGCCCGAAGTCAGCGCAGCGCATGGCTTACCATTTGATGCAGCGGGAGCGTAAGGGCGCGCAGAGACTTGGTGAGTCGTTATTGCACGCGCTTGCTGCGGTGAAGCATTGCCAGCGCTGTAATACGTTTACAGAGAATGATGTCTGCGAGCGTTGCACTTCATCGCGCCGCGATGCAAGCGTGCTTTGCGTAGTAGAAACGCCTGTTGATATGAATATGATGGAGCAGACGCTTTCCTATAAGGGGCTTTATTACGTTCTTATGGGGCGGATTTCTCCTCTTGATGGCGTTGGTCCAAGCGAGTTGGGGTTGGATAAGCTGGTTGCACGGGTGCTTGACGGTGTTGTAAATGAGGTCGTTTTGGCGACTAACTTTACCAATGAGGGCGAAGCGACAGCGCACTATCTGACCGCAATGTTCAGGCCGAAGGGCATAAATGTGACTCGCATTGCCCGTGGTGTGCCGGTTGGTGGTGAGCTTGAATATGTAGATAGCGGCACCTTGGCGCAAGCCCTACGTGAGCGCAGAACTGTTTCAGACTGAATTCGTCTGCGATGCCGGCTTTTATCCGGCGTGTCGATGGCGTATAATTTAGCGTTTTGATTTTTATCCCATCTAATTCCTTTAGGGGTCAGCATTATGAGCAATCAAGGAAAAATGGACTGCGGCAGACGACGTCTTGTCGTCGCTACTGCAGCCGTGGGCGGTGTAGGCGCGGTTGCCGCGCTTGTTCCGTTCGTCTCCAGCTTGCTTCCATCCGAGCGCGCCAAAGCAGCAGGTGCCCCGGTAGAAGTGGATATCGGCAAGCTTGAAGCCGGGCAGATGATGACTGTCGAGTGGCGTGGCAAACCGGTGTGGATCATCAACCGCACCAAGGAAATGCTTGAAACTCTGCCCAAGCTGGCGGATATGGTCGCTGATCCCAAGTCAGATAAAGATCAGCAGCCCGCCTATGCCAAGAACGATACCCGTTCGGTCAAGGCTGAAATCATGGTGGTGATTGGTATTTGTACCCACCTCGGATGTTCCCCTTCCCAGAAGTTCAAGGCGGGTGCCGATGAAGGTATGCCTGGCGATTGGCTTGGTGGTTTCCTTTGCCCCTGTCATGGTTCGACCTTCGATTTTGCCGGACGTGTCTATAAGTCGAAGCCTGCCCCGACCAACCTCGAAGTGCCGCCGCACGTGTATCTCTCCGATACCCGTATCCTGATCGGCAATGACAAGAAGGGAGCATAGAAATGGCTGGCGGAACTTTTGAAAAATACAAATCGGATGGCTCGATTGGTGGAAATGTGCTGGAGTGGGTTGATGCCCGTTTCCCGGCGACTTCCATGTGGAAAGGCCATCTTTCAGAGTACTACTGCCCAAAGAATTTCAATTTCTGGTATTTCTTTGGCTCTTTGGCCTTGCTTGTTCTGGTGATTCAGATCGTGACCGGTATTTTTCTGGTCATGCACTACAAGCCTGACGCAGCACTGAATGCCAGTGGCGTGCCAATTGCTTTTGCCTCTGTTGAGTACATCATGCGTGATGTACCCGGTGGCTGGTTGATCCGCTACATGCATTCAACCGGTGCTTCTGCCTTCTTCATCGTGGTTTATTTGCACATGTTCCGTGGCTTGCTCTACGGTTCCTATCGCAAGCCGCGTGAATTGACCTGGCTGTTCGGTGTCGGCATCTTTTTGGTATTGATGGGTGAGGCATTCTTCGGCTATCTGTTGCCTTGGGGACAAATGTCCTACTGGGGCGCGCAGGTGATTGTTAATTTGTTCTCGGCCATTCCAGTCATCGGCAACGACCTTTCTCTGATTATCCGCGGTGACTTTGTGGTCGGCGATGCAACGCTGAATCGCTTCTTCTCTTTCCACGTCATTGCTTTCCCCCTGGTACTGGTTGGTCTGGTTGCTGCTCACGTACTCGCGCTGCACGAAACAGGTTCGAATAATCCGGACGGCATTGAAATCAAGGCCAACAAGGACGAAAATGGTATTCCGCGTGACGGCATCCCATTCCATCCGTATTACACCGTCAAGGATATCGTCGGCGTAGTTGTTTTCCTGATGGTTTTCTCCGCCGTGATGTTCTTCGCTCCTGAGGGTGGTGGCTACTTCCTGGAAACGCCGAATTTCTATCCGGCTGACCCGTTGAAGACGCCGCCGCACATTGCTCCAGTTTGGTACTTCACCCCGTATTACTCCATCTTGCGCGCCATGGTCTGGAATTTCTTCGGTCTGCCGGCAAAGCTCTGGGGTGTTATCGGTATGGGCGCATCGGTTGTGATCTTTGCAGCGCTGCCGTGGCTGGATCGTAGCCCGGTGAAGTCGATTCGTTACCGTGGTCCGATCACCAAAGTCATGATCACCCTCTTTGTAATCTGCTTCTTTATCCTCGGCTATCTTGGCACGCTCTCGCCGTCGCCGATGGGTGAGGTTATTTCGCAGATTTGCACGGTGTTCTACTTCGGTTTCTTCCTGGCCATGCCTTGGTGGTCTCGCATGGACAAGTTCAAGCCGGTTCCTGACCGTGTGACGATGAAGTGAGGATGGATAAAATGAAAAAATTCCTGATCGCATTGCTCTTCGCGCCGGTCATGGCATTTGCCAGCGGCACTGCGGTGCATGTTGATAAATGGCCGGGTTCGGTAAGTGACAAGGCAGCGTTGCAAAACGGGGCCAAGCTTTTTGTCAATTACTGTCTCAATTGTCACGGAGCGTCATACCTGCGTTACCAAAATCTGGTTGATCTCGGATTGAGCGAGCAGCAGGTCAAGGACAACCTGATGTTCACCTCCGACAAGATCGGCAGCCTGATGTCAGTTGCTGCACGTTCCGACGAACAGAAGCTCTGGTTCGGGGCTACTCCCCCGGACTTGACCATTCTTGCTCGTGCCCGTGGCGAGGCTGGAAATGCTGGTGCTGGCGCCGACTGGTTGTACACCTATCTGCGTTCTTTCTATCGTGACGAAAATCGTCCGACGGGCTGGAACAACACGGTATTTGAGAACGTCGGCATGCCGCACATTCTTTATGGTCTGCAAGGTCAGCAAATTCTTAATCACGAAACGCACAAGCTTGAGCTTGCCGTTCCTGGTCAGTTGCCTCCGGCCGAGTTCGACAAGGCGGTCTCTGATCTGGTTGGTTTCATGGTCTGGATGGGGGAGCCGCAGCAAGAGTTCCGCCGGACGCTTGGTTTCTTTGTTCTTGCCTTCCTGGGCTTGCTCTTCATTCTTGCTTACGCGCTGAAGAAGGAATACTGGAAAGACATTCACTGATCCTTTTGGGATCAGCTAACGGCATCGCGGGTTTGGCTTCGGCCGGCCCCCGGTGCCGAATCTCATTTTGAGGGTTACCACAAATGATGAACCTATACTCGGGTACTACTTGCCCATTTAGTCATCGCTGTCGCATTGTCCTTTTCGAAAAGGGCATGGATTTCCAAGTCATCGATGTCGATATGTTCAACAAGCCGGAAGAGATGGCGGCGATCAATCCACACAATCGTGTGCCGGTTCTGGTTGAGCGCGATCTGGTTTTGTTCGAGCCGAACATCATCAACGAATACATTGATGAGCGTTTTCCGCATCCGCAATTGATGCCGGCTGATCCCATCATGCGCGCCCGTGCGCGTCAGTTATTGGTTGGCATGGAGCGCGAAATTTTTTCGTTCATGGAAGTGATCGAGAAAAACAGCAAAACTGCGGACAAGGCACGCCAGGAAATTCGCGCACGTCTGACCGAGATCATCCCTATTTTCAACAAGCAAAAATTCATGCTGGGCGATGAATTCTCCATGCTTGACGTGGCTATTGCGCCGCTGCTGTGGCGCCTCGACCATTACGGGATTGACTTGGGCAAGGCCGCGGCACCGCTGATGAAGTACGCTGAACGGATTTTCAGTCGTCAGGGCTTTATCGATGCGCTGACCCCGTCTGAAAAGGCAATGCGCAAGTAATCATGGAGCAGCTTCCGTCCACCAAGCCGTACTTGCTGCGGGCAATTTGGGAATGGTGTTGCGACAACGGCTTTACGCCTCATATCGCAGTCACTGTTGACCAGCGGACTCGCGTGCCGCGCGAGTTTGTGCGGGATGGGCAGATCGTGCTCAATCTCGGGTCTGGCGCGACCAACAAGTTGCAGATTGGTAATGAGTTCGTTGAGTTCCAGGCACGGTTCGGTGGTGTGGCGCGTGAACTTTCCATACCGATTCAACAGGTTGCGGCGATTTATGCCCGTGAAAATGGCGCAGGCATGGCCTTCGATCTGGATGAAGAGGCGGCTTATGCCGGTGAATCTGTTGACGCACCGGAAGCTGGTTCTGAGCCTGATCCCGAGCCACCGCGCCCAGAACCGGGGCGGCCAAAATTGCAGCGCATCAAATAGGGACGTGCTGATCCAGTAATGCACCAAAACGGGGAGTTTCCACATGGGATACTCCCCGTTTCTCCTTCAAGTGACTGATTTTTAACCTTGGCATGGCTGTTGCTCATGAGCAAGCCAAAGGAAAAATCATGAATAGCACTGTTAAATCCACTTGTTGTTATTGCGGCGTCGGTTGTGGCGTTCTGGTCGAAACGACAGACGGCAAGATATCAGGCGTGCGGGGTGATCCCGATCATCCGGCCAATCGTGGTCGTCTGTGCACCAAGGGTGCAACGCTGAACCAGACGGCCCCGCTCACTTATCGCCTGCAGTATCCACAGCAAAGGTTGCGGTCAACCGGCCAAAAGCGCCGAATTTCCTGGGATGCCGCCCTGGATCAGGCAGCCACAAAGTTTGCCGACACCATTCGCGCGCATGGCCCGGATTCGGTTGCCTTCTATATCTCCGGGCAGTTGATGACTGAGGACTATTACGTCTTCAACAAGTTGGCCAAAGGGCTGATCGGCACCAATAACGTCGATACCAATTCGCGCCTGTGCATGTCTTCGGCGGTTGCCGGCTATAAACAGACCCTTGGGGCTGATGCGCCGCCCTGCAGCTATGAGGATATTCTCCAAGCCAAGGTGATTTTCATCGCCGGGGCCAATCCGGCTGTCGCTCATCCCATCATATTTCGCTATATCGAGGATGCCAGGGCGGCGAATCCTGATCTCAAAATCATCGTCGCCGACCCGCGTCGCTCGGAAAGTGCGGAAATCGCTGATCTTCATTTGCCGATCAAGCCGGGGACTGATATTGCGCTGTTCAATGGCATGTTGCATGTGTTGATTGCCGAGGGAATGGTTGATCAAGCCTATGTCGATGCGCACACCAACGGTTTCGCCGCGCTGTCAGAGATCGTCAAGAATTATTCCCCGGCAAAGGTCGCCGAAATTTGCGGCATCGATGTGGCCGCGATCGTGCAAGCGGCAAAATGGTTTGGGCGTAGTGGCGCTTCGCTGTCCATGTATTGCCAGGGGCTGAATCAATCAGCGCATGGTACCCACAACAACGCCGGGATCATACATTTGCACCTGGCCACCGGTCAGATCGGCAAACCGGGTGCCGGCCCGTTTTCGCTGACTGGCCAGCCAAACGCCATGGGTGGGCGTGAAGTCGGTGGCTTGTCCAACCTGATGTCGGCTCATCGCGATCTGGCCAACCCCGCACATCGTGCCGAGATGGCGCAATTCTGGGGTGTGCCATTTGTGCCGGCGACACCAGGAAAGTCTGCGGTCGACCTGTTTAAAAGCCTGAAAACTGGTGAGATCAAAGCAGTTTGGATTGCCTGCACCAATCCTGCACAATCGCTGCCGAATCAGGCTGCGGTGCGCGAAGCCCTGCAATGTGCTGACTATGTTGTACTGCAGGAAGCCTACGCCAACACCGATACGGCTGACTATGCCGACCTCTTGCTGCCGGCCACAGGCTGGGGCGAAAAATACGGTACGGTGACCAACTCCGAGCGTTGCATCTCTCGGGTCATGCCGGCGATAGCCGCGCCGGGTGAGGCGCGGCACGACTGGCAGATCGTCGTCGATTTTGCCCGCGCCCTGGGCAAGAAACTGGATCATGCGGCAGCTGAGCGACTTTTTCCCTATGGTGATGCCGAAGCAATCTTCAACGAACACCGGGCCAGTACGCGGGGCCGCGATCTCGATATCAGCGGCTTGAGTTACGCCCTGCTTGAGCGTGATGGGCCGCAACAGTGGCCCTATCCCGAGGGGGCCACTAGCGGCAAGGTCAGACTTTACGAAGATGCTGTCTTCCCGACTGCCGATGGCAAAGCCCGTTTCGTTGCCATTGAGCACCTGCCGACCGCCGATACGCTAAGCAGCGCGGCACCGATCAGCCTGCTCTCCGGCCGCATGCGTGATCATTGGCATGGCATGAGCCGCACCGGCACCGTGCCGCGTCTGTTCAATCTGGAAGATGAGCCTTTGCTCGCCATGCACCCCTGCGACATGCGTCACCGCTCGCTGGATAGTGGCGATCTGGTGCGCGTCAGCAATGCCCGTGGTGAGATGAACGTACGGGTCGCCGAGCGTCCTGGTTTGCAGAAGGGCAGGGCATGGATGCCGATGCACTGGGGTAGCCAGTTCATGAATTCGCCAGGTGCCAATGCCGTGGCCAGCGATGCCATTGATCCTTATTCCAAGCAACCGGAACTCAAGCACGCAGCGGTGCAAATAACGAAACTCGATTTGCCCTATCCGCTGGCCATTATCCGGCGCTGCCCGGATCAGGAATCGGCACTTGAACTGATGCAACGGGCGCGCGCTGCCTTGCCGCGCTTTGCATATGCCACACTCAATCTCTATGGTCGCAGCAGCCCGCTTGTTGTTTTTCGTGCGTCCAGTGCTGAAGCGGTAGCCGCTGACTTGCTGCAGGAAATGGATGTGCTGTTTGGCATCGATGGCGCGGAGGGGGCCATCGTCTTTGCTGATGCAAAGCGTCACATCGCCAAGAAAGCCATCAGCATAGAAGGTCGCCTGCTTGGTGTGCGCCTGGCCGGTGAAACCCTAGCGCAAACCTGGCTCAAACAAGCCATGGCGGAGGATGAGCTTGACGCCAGCCTGATCCGTTTTGCCCTGGCACCCAGTGCCAAGCCACCGGTTAGTGTCGCGCCGCGCAACATCATCTGCAAGTGTGCCGATGTTAGCGATGCGCAGATCAACAAGGAGCTGGCGGCAGGTGCCACCCTGCCACAGCTTCAGGACAAGCTGAAATGTGGCACCTTCTGCGGTTCCTGTGTCCCGGATATCAAGCGGATGGTGGCAGAGTGCAAAAAAGATGAAGTTATAGCGGCCTGAGACCGCCTGGAGAAGACAATGAGTTACGCCAATTACATCAAGGATATCGGACGTGGTGCGCAAGGGGCGCGCAGTCTATCAATCGATGATGCCCAAAAGCTCTATGCGGCCATGCTTGATGGCGGGGTTCCTGATCTTGAATTAGGTGCCATCATTCTTGCGCTACGCGTCAAAGGTGAAGCAGTTGATGAAATGCTCGGTTTCATGGCGGCGGTGGATGATCGTACGGAAACTCTCGAGGTGCCACATGCCCGAGTTCGGCCGGTGGTTCTGCCCACCTACAACGGTTCGCGCAAGGAACCCAACCTGACGCCCTTGCTGGCGCTGATGCTGCAGCGCTTTGGCATCCCGGTACTGGTGCATGGTTTGCTCGAAGGCATGGGGCGTGTGACCACCGGGCATATTTTGCGTGAGCTGGGCATCATGCCGGCGGCGACAACGGCTCAGGCGCAGACCATGCTGGAAACCAAAGGCCTCGCCTTTGCCCCACTCAATGCGCTATCCCCCGGCATCCACAGCCTGCTTGGCCTGCGGGCGAGGATGGGGGTGCGCAGCAGCGCACACAGTCTGGTCAAGATGATTGATCCGTTTCGTGGCGAAGGCGTTCTGGTGGCGGCGGCAACTCACCCTGAATTCATCGACCTGATGCGCGGCATGCTGATTGCCCGTGGCGGGCGCAGCATATTGCTGCGTGCTAGCGAAGGCGAGCCTTATGCCAATCCCAAGCGGCGTCCGCGTCTTGAGTATGTGCATGAAGGCCAGACTGATGTGCTGTTTGAAGCTGAACACGACAGTCTGCGTGGCTTGCCCAACCTGCCTGAAGCCACTGATGCGGCGGCGACCGCACGTTGGACGCGCAAGGTCGTGGACAATCAACTCCCCCTGCCCAAACCCATTGCCAACCAACTGGCCTGCTGCCTCTACGCCAGCGGCTACGCCGAAGGCCTCAATCAGGCCAAGGCCATCGTTGCCGTTCAAACGGGCAGCATGACTGCGCCAGCCGTTTGAGCCGGAAATCCGCTTCATCTGCTCACCCAAATGTTGCACCGCAATAGCCATCAAGCACCGTTATGGTGCGCACCTTTGGGCCATCTGTTGCGGTCAACGCCCCGGAATCAATAAAAATCAATGATTTGAATCGCTGGCACGGGGCTTGCGAAGGGTAAGCCATTACAGCGAATTACCCGCCAACGAGGGCGGCCTTGGCCAGAGTGGCCCGCAATGGCAACGATGTCATGCGCTGAAGTAAATTTTGCACCTTGCGGTGCGCGCAACGTTGGAGTCAAACATGAGTAAACCTCGTCTCGTCCTTATCGGTAACGGCATGGCTGGTGTTCGCACCGTTGAGGAACTGCTGAAGATCAAGCCGGATCACTACGACATTACGATCTTCGGTGCTGAACCCCACCCGAACTACAACCGTATTCTGCTTTCCCCGGTGTTGGCTGGTGAAATGACCATCTCCGAAATCGTCCTCAACGAACTGGAGTGGTACAAGGAAAAGGGTATCAAGCTGCACACCGGCAAAAACATTGCCAAGATCGACCGCGTCAAGCGCAAGGTCATTGCCGATGACGGTACGGAAGAAGAATACGACCGCCTGCTCGTCGCCACCGGTTCGACGCCGTTCATGCTGCCGATCCCCGGTAACGACCTGCCTGGCGTCATCGGCTATCGGGACATCAAGGATACCGACGAGATGATCGAAGCCGCCAAGCTGCACAAGCACGCGGTGGTGATCGGTGGCGGTCTGCTCGGCCTTGAAGCGGCCAACGGTCTCAAGCTGCGCGGTATGGATGTCACTGTGGTGCACCTCGGCCCGTGGCTGCTGGAGCGCCAACTCGATGAAATCGCCGGCAAGATGTTGCAGAAATCGCTCGAAGACAAGGGCTTGAAATTCCTGTTGCAGAAGCAGACTGAGGCTTTGATTCAGGGCGAATCCGGCCGTGTTGCGGCGATTCGCTTCAAGGACGGCATGCAGATTCCGGCCGACCTCGTCGTCATGGCCGCCGGCATCCGCCCCAACTACGCGCTGGCCGAAGCATCCGGCATCTACTGCAATCGCGGTATCGTGGTGAACGACACCATGCAGACCTACGATCCTAAGGTGTACGCGGTCGGCGAATGTGTTAGCCATCGCGGCATCGCCTACGGCCTGGTCGCGCCGCTCTTCGAGCAGGCCAAGGTCGCCGCCAATCATCTGGCTGGCTACGGCATCGGCCGCTACACCGGTTCGGTGACGTCTACCAAATTGAAAGTCACTGGTATTGATTTGTTCTCGGCCGGCAACTACATGGGCGGCGAGGGCACCGAGGAAATCGTCCTCAACGACCCCTACGGCGGCGTGTACAAGAAGCTGGTGATCAAAGACAACAAACTGGTCGGTGGCGTCATGTACGGCGACACGGCAGACGGCCCGTGGTACTTCCAGCTGCTCAAGGATGGCCGCGACATCCACGACATCCGCGACCAGCTGATTTTCGGTCAGTCCTTGGTTGGTGACGTCGGTCATGCCGGCAACAGCAAGGCGGCCTTGATGGCCGACAGCGCCGAGGTTTGCGGTTGTAACGGCGTATCCAAGGGCACGATCGTCAAGGCGATCAAGGAGAAGGGCCTCTTCACGCTGGACGAGGTCAAAAAGCACACCAAGGCTGCGTCTTCATGCGGTTCCTGTGCTGGTCTGGTCGAGCAGATTCTCGCTTCGACCATCGGCGGCGCTTACACCCCGGCTGCCTCGGACAAGAAGCCGATCTGTGTCTGTACCGATCATTCGCACAAGATGGTGCGCGATGCCATTCTGAACCAGCACCTGACCAGCAAGGAAGCCGTCTTCAAGGCGCTCGAATGGAAGACGCCGAACGGCTGCGACAAGTGCCGCCCGGCCGTGAATTACTACCTGATTTCAACTTGGCCGCATGAAGCCAAGGATGATCCGCAATCGCGCTTCATCAACGAACGTTCGCACGCCAACATCCAGAAGGATGGTACCTATTCTGTCGTGCCGCGCATGTGGGGCGGCCTGACGACGCCGAACGAGCTGCGCGCCATTGCTGATGCGGCCGAAAAGTACAAGGTGCCGACCGTCAAGGTTACCGGTGGTCAGCGTATCGACCTGCTGGGCGTCAAGAAGGAAGACCTGCCGGCCATGTGGGCCGACCTCAACGCCGCCGGCATGGTTTCCGGCCACGCCTACGGCAAGTCGATTCGCACCGTGAAGACCTGCGTCGGCGCTGAGCACTGCCGTTTCGGCACGCAGCTGGCGATGTCGATGGGCGTCAAGCTGGAAAAGATGTTGTTCGACATGTACGCCCCGCACAAGGTCAAGCTGGCCGTTTCCGGCTGCCCGCGCAACTGCGCGGAAGCCGGTATCAAGGACGTCGGCATCATCGGTGTAGATTCCGGTTACGAGCTGTACATCGCCGGTAACGGTGGCATCAAGACCGAAGTTGCGCAGTTCCTGTGCAAGGTGACATCCGACGAGGAGGTGATGGAATATTCTGGCGCCTTCCTGCAACTCTACCGCCTCGAAGGCTGGTATCTGGAGCGCACCTGTCACTACCTGGAGCGCGTCGGTATGGACTACATCAAGGGCAAGATTCTTGAAGATGAAGAGGGGCGCAAGGCGTTGTATGCCAGCTTGCTCGACTCGTTGAAGGACGCCAAGGACCCGTGGGCTACCTCGCGTGAGCCGGAAGCGATCAAGCAGTTCATCCCGATTCACGTTGCTGCCTGATTCCACCCTTTACCGAGAGAGAAAAAATATGAGCAACTGGAAACTGATTTGCAAGCTGGAAGACATCCCGCAACTGGGTTCGCGTGTCGTGCATTGGGAAGAGCGCGGCAAGATCGCTGTCTTCCGCACCTCGGATGACGAGGTCTTTGCCCTGCACGACAAGTGTCCGCACAAGGGCGGCCCGCTGTCGCAAGGGATCGTTCACGGCAAGCGGGTAACCTGCCCGCTGCACGGTTGGAATATTGGCCTCGATGATGGCCAAGCAGTGGCACCGGATGTCGGCGGCTGCAAGAAATTTGAAATAAAGGTCGAAAACGGCGAAGTTTTTCTCGCTGCCTGACGAGCCTTTTTCCAACGCAGCAGCAACGCCCAGCCGGGCGACCCGACCGGGCGTCCGGCCCCTACGGGGGAACGGTTGTCATGCCTTGAGAGCAGGCATGACAACTTGTCATTACAACTAAATCCGAAAAGGAATATCACATGGCCTATCTTGCGCCCTCCGAATTCGTCACCAAAATGATCGATGCCGGTGAATCAAAAGTTTTCATGTCCACCCGCGACACGCTGATCCGCGCCTTCATGGCCGGCGCCATCCTCAATCTGGCCGCTGCCTTCGCGGTCACCGTCACGGTTCAGACCGGGCAGCCGCTGGTCGGCGCGATGCTCTTTCCGGTTGGCTTCATCATGCTTTACCTGCTCGGCTTCGATCTGCTCACCGGTGTGTTTACCCTCTGCCCGCTGGCGCTGATCGACAGGCGTCCGGGCGTCACCATGAAGGGCATTCTGCGCACTTGGGGGCTGGTATTTACCGGCAACTTTGCCGGTTCGCTGACGGTAGCCGTGCTTATGGTCATCGTCTGGACCTTCGGTTTCTCGGAGGCCCCCAATGCGATCGCGCAAAAAATCGGCACTATCGGTGAGGGTCGTACCGTTGGCTACTCGGCGCACGGTGCGGCTGGCATGCTAACCATCTTTACCCGTGGCGTGCTGTGCAACTGGATGGTGTCGACGGGTGTCGTCTGCGCGATGATTTGTACCAATGTCTCGGGCAAGATCATGGCCATGTGGATGCCGATCATGGTCTTCTTCTTCATGGGTTTCGAGCATTCCGTCGTCAATATGTTCCTCTTTCCTACCGGCTTGATGATGGGCGGTAACTTCACGATCATGGATTACCTGATCTGGAACGAAATCCCGACCGCGCTTGGCAATCTCGTTGGCGGTCTGTTTTTCGTCGGTCTGACGATGTATTCGACCCACGTCCGTACCGCACCAAAGCGCAACGCCTACTAATTCGTCTGCTGTACATTCAAGACCCCTGCCCGCAAGGGACAGGGGTTTTTCCATTTTTTTCGCTGATCCCATGAGCCGCCAACTAAAAATCACCGCCGGGCAGTATTCCGATAAAGGTCGCAAGGAAATCAACCAGGATTTCCATGGCTTGCTCGTGCCCAACGGGCCGCAACTTGCCAGCAAGGGCATTGCCATCGCGCTGGCTGACGGGATCAGCAGCAGCGATGTCAGCCAGGAAGCGGCGCAGGCGGCGGTGACCACTTTCCTTGAAGATTATTACTGCACCTCGGATGCCTGGTCGGTCAAAACATCGGCCGAGCACGTGCTGGTCGCCACCAATTCCTGGCTGTATTCACAAACCCAGCAAAGTCATCACCGTTATGACCGGGAACGCGGCTATGTCTGTACCTTCAGCGGCATCATCATCAAGTCGCGGACGGCGCACCTGTTCCATGTCGGCGATGCACGGATTTACCGCCTGCGCGGCGCGGCGCTCGAACAACTGACCGAGGATCATCGCGTTCGCGTTTCGTCAGTCCAGAGCTATCTGGCGCGCGCCATGGGCATGGACCGCAAGGTCGAAGTCGATTACCAGGCAATTCCGCTGGAGGAGGGTGAATTGCTGGTGCTCGCCACTGATGGCGTTTACGAATTCACCGATGCCGCCTGTGTTGCGGCAGCCATCGAAGGCTGCGCCGGCAATCTCGATCAGGCGGCCCAAGCGGTTGTCGAAGAAGCCTTGAAACGTGGCAGCGGCGACAATCTGACGATCCAGCTCATCCGTATCGACGAATTGCCGACGCCCGAATCCAACGAAATGTTCCGCCAGCTCTCAGAAATGCCTTTCCC
>ERZ724516.1198-NODE-1198-length-15331-cov-8.760605_pt1 | contig 15331 bp, 14 predicted proteins | sample MGYA00376049_ERZ724516 | MGnify/ENA primary metagenome ERZ724516 (study PRJEB28724, sample SAMN07190886) | activated sludge metagenome | isolation source: activated sludge of sewage treatment plant in Hong Hong | place: USA: Christiansburg, Virginia | collected... | reverse complement strand
GAGTTGCGCTGCATCATCGGCCCCAACGGTGCCGGCAAGACGACGATGATGGACATCATCACCGGCAAGACGCGACCCGACTCCGGCACGGTGTTTTTCGGCAGCACCATTGACCTGCTGCGCTACACCGAGCCCGAGATTGCGCAGTTGGGCATTGGCCGCAAGTTCCAGAAGCCCACGGTGTTTGAGCAGTTGACGGTGTTCGAAAACCTGGAGCTGGCCTTGCACACCAACAAAGGCGTCAAGTCGTCGATGTTTTTCAGGCTGGACTCGGCGCAGGGCGACCGGCTGGCCGAGGTCTTGCACACCATTCACCTGGCCGGCAGCGTGGGCCGCCAGGCCGGTAACCTGAGCCACGGCCAGAAGCAGTGGCTGGAGATTGGCATGTTGCTGATGCAGGAGCCCAAGCTGCTGTTGCTGGATGAGCCCGTCGCCGGCATGACCGATGAAGAGACTGAACGCACGGCAGAGCTGTTTTTGACGCTCAAGGGCAAGCATTCGCTGATGGTGGTGGAGCACGACATGGGCTTTATCCGCACCATCAGCGACATCGTCACCGTGCTGTGCGATGGCGCTGTGCTGGCACAGGGTTCGCTGGACCAGGTGCAGACCGATGAACGTGTGATTGAGGTGTACCTGGGAAGATAAGCATGTTAAACGTCAAGAACATCAACCAGTACTACGGCGGCTCGCACATCCTGCGCGATGTCAGCATCGAAGCGCAGCTGGGCAAGGTCACGGTGATTCTGGGCCGCAATGGTGTGGGCAAGACCACGCTGCTGAAGTCCCTGATGGGCCTGGTGGCTATCAAGACCGGTTCCATTGAACTCGACGGCAAGCCGATCCAGAAGGCGACACCGTACGAGCGGGCCCGCTTGGGGCTGGGCTTTGTGCCCCAGGGTCGCGAGATCTTCGGCCGCCTGACCGTGGAAGAAAACCTGCAGATGGGCCTGGCCTACAAGAGCGCCAGCACGCCGATTCCCCCCGAACTGTTTGAGTTGTTCCCGGTGCTCCAGCAGATGCTGGGGCGCCGGGGTGGCGACCTGTCGGGCGGGCAGCAGCAGCAGCTGGCCATTGCACGGGCCCTGGCCGCCAAACCGCGGGTGCTGATTCTGGATGAGCCCACTGAAGGCATTCAGCCCAGCATCATCAAGGACATCGGGCGCGTGATCCGCATGCTGGCCGACCGCGGCGACATGGCGATCCTGCTGGTGGAGCAGTACTACGACTTTGCCCAGGAGCTGGCGGACCAGTATGTGGTGATGGAGCGAGGCGCCGTCGTGGCCAAAGGTTTGGGCAAGGACATGGAAGCCAACGGCGTGCGCAGGCTGGTGGCGATCTGACTTCCGTCAGGCATTCAGCATGTTGCTGCACTGCAACATGCTGAATGCAGGCTGACAGTTTGCCTCTGAAACGGGGGGTCTTTGTCGCGCGAATGGCAGGAACTTGATGCAGGTCAGTTACATCCTTGAAGGTGGCCCCAGAATGCGGCCTTTCTTTCAAAGCAGGGTGCGCAATGGATGCGTTTGTCTTGGATCACAACTTTGTGACGGGTCTGGCCGATGTCGACCAGCAGCACCAGTCACTGGTGAGTCTGTTCAACGAGCTTTCGGACTCTTTTCTGCAGGAAGAGGGTGCCAGCGATGTGGTGGTTGAAGACATCTTTACGCGGCTGGTGGCCTACGCGCGTTACCACTTTTCGGACGAAGAAGCACTGATGCAACAGGTGGGCGTGGACCTGCGCCACCAGGGCATGCACCACCAGCTGCACGAGCAGTTTTCCCTGCAGGTCGCCAGCTTGTGGAGTGCGCGCGCCAGCATGAGCCATCCGTCGGAGCTCTTCATTGGGTTTCTGACGTCCTGGCTGGGCCTGCACATACTGGGGATAGACCAGGACATGTCGCGCCAGATCCAGCACATACGCCAGGGCCAGTCGGCCCGAGAGGCCTATGAAGACGAGGCCACCGTGCCCCACGACAGCAGTGCGCAAGCCCTGCTGAGGATGGTGGCCAAGTTGTACCGCATGCTGTCGGAACAAAATGCGGAATTGGCGCGGATCAACTCCCACCTCGAAGACCGGGTGCTACAGCGCACCCTGGAGCTGGAACAGGCCAACACCGCACTGAAAAACGCCAACCAGCAACTGGAAGTCTTCTCCCGCACGGACGGACTGCTGAAGATTGCCAATCGCCAGTATTTCGACGAACGGCTGGGCGAGGAATGCGGCAGGGCCCATCGCAGTGGGAGTCCGCTGGGATTGCTGATGATCGATGTGGACTTTTTCAAGCCCTACAACGACCGGTATGGACACCAGGAAGGGGACCGCTGCTTGCAGGCGGTTGCGCAAACCGTTGCATCGGTGTTGCTGCGTTCCAGTGACCTGGTCGCCCGCTATGGCGGTGAAGAACTGGGTGTCATTCTTCCCGACACCGATGCCGCCGGAACGCTGGCTACGGCGCAAAGGGTATGCGATGCCGTCTATGCGCTGCAACTACCCCACGCGGATTCCCGCGCAGCGCCCTTTGTCACCGTGAGCGTGGGGGCGTGTACGGTGCTGCCCCGCGGCCGGGATGCAGACGCCGATCTGCTGGCCTGTGCGGACCGTGCACTCTACCTAGCCAAGGATGCCGGGCGCAATCGCGTGGTGGTGATGCAAACGCCCCACTGACGGCACTGCGCTTCAGGTGGGCGGTGCCGTTGTCGCGACCGCCGGGTCCGCCGGTCGGGTTCCGGTTCTGAGCACCAGCCCGCCCGCCTGGCGTTTCTGTTCCCCCAGCGAGGCCTTGACGTGGTGCAGGCCGAATTTGGCCCGCAGCTCCTGCAGGTCGGCGGACAACTCTGCGGCGTTGGTGATCTTGCTGGCGTGCTTGAGCAGCACCTGGTGGGCGTTGTCGATCAGCCGTGCGTTCAGGGTCTCCTTGCCGTGCAGGATCAGGTTCCTGACGGCGGCTGTGGGGTTGCCCGACAGGCTCAGGGACATGGCCGTCTCCGCCATTTCCAGGACCTCGGTCTGGCAGGCCCGCATGCGCTCCGCAAACGCAGGGTGGGCCACTGCACACGCCGCCAGCAGTTCGGTTTGCGAGCGGTTGCTGCAGAAGCGCAGGCCAATGGTGTTGACCATGGCCTCCACCTCGTCGAGCTGTATGGCCTTGGTCGCCAACTGGGAGATCAGCGCCAGCACGTTGCTGGCGGACTCGAAATCAAACTCGCTGTTGCTGATGGTTTGGGCCAGACCGCGCACTGCCTCGACCGACTGCGCGAACTGGTGTTGCTGGATCAGGTTCAACGCGATGACGATGTCGGCCAGGCGCCGCATCCGGGCGTTGTCCGGGTTCCTGTCCAGCAGGCGGTTGAAATCGTCGTGGCAGCGCTGCAGGCCCTTGCGGTCGCCGCTCTCCAGCCGGGTGAAGGCCAGCAGCACCAGGCTCTGGCAGTCGAACATTTTGGACTCCAGCCCCAGGCGCGCAGTTTTGTCCAGCAGCTTCTCGGCCTCCACGTGGTCGCCAGAGTAGTAGGTCATCATCGCCAGGTTCTGCAGGCGGCTGATGGACGCTGGCGTCAGCGTGGAGGCCATCCTGTAGGTCTCCAGCGCCTTGTCGAACTTGCCCAGTTCAAACTGGGCGCGGCCCATGACGTCATAGGCATCGCCGTAGTTGGGGTCGGCACTGATCAGGTTCTCCAGCGTGCTGGTGGCCTGGGTGATCTGCCCGGCGTCGAGCTGGGCGCGGGCAACGCCCAGCTTGGCCCAAGGCAGGGTCTTGGCCGCCACCACCGAGCGGTAGAGTTTTTGGGCGTCGCCCGGACGGCCGACACGCAGCAGCAGTTCGGCACCCACCCGCGCCGCATAAAGCCAGAACTGGCCCTTGCTCTCGAAGCGCTCCATGCAGAGCTTGGCCGCACCCTCAAAGTCTTCCTTTTCAATCGCCGTGAAGATGCCCTGCAGCGACACCTTGCGAATGCGGGCCTGGCGCAACCGCTCCCCCAGATGGGCCGCCTTGTGGGGCTTGAGCAAATAGCCGTCCAGCGCAGACTCGGCAGCCTCCGCCACCCGGGCGTAGGTGGCCTCGCCGGTGATCATGATGAAGATCGTGGAGAACGGCAGCAACTGGTTGCGCCGCAGGTCGTCCAGCAGGTCCTGGCCGGAACTGGACTCGTTGGCGAAATGCAACTCGCACAGCACAAAATCAAAGCCCCGGTATTCCAGCTGGCGCCGTGCATCGGCGGCACGGGCCGCCTGAACGACCGTGCCCACGCCGAAGTCCCGCAGCTGTGAAACCAGGATGGAGCGGGACGTCGGATTGCCGTCCACCACCAGGGCAGAGCAGTTCGAAAAGTCGTCTTCCAGTGTGGCCATCGGATGGGTACCGTGTGTTATCAAAATGATAGCACTACATGGACCAGATACGAGGGCTGGAGGGCGTTTTGTCCCACAATAGTTGGCGCCAGGCGTGGCGCAGCGCACGCAGAAGGTCCATGGCCGGCTCCACGACCGGCGCCAGCACACGCACCACGATGACCCCAGGGTGTGGGCTGGTGGCGCCCGCCGTGCGGGCCAGGGCGTGCGGGGCGATGAGGGCTCGGGCGCTGTCCAAAGCCGCCTGCCGCCGCTCCCGCCCGAGCGGCGTTCCGGCGATGAAGAAAAACGACGCCATGCAGCGCTGACCGGCCAGGCCCACCGGTCCGTCCAGCAGCCGGGTATCACTGGCCTCCAGCATGCCGCGCTCCAGCCAGACGCCCGGCACCTCGATGTGCTGGCGCAGGTGCCCCGCCACAAAGGGCAACTGGGCGTTGGGCAGCCCCAGTGCGGTGATGTCCCAGCCCATCAGCTCGGCGCCCGGCGCCAGGTCCATGGTGATGCGGTTTTCGGCCAGGCAGCCGCTGTAGCAGATGGCCTCCAGCGGCAGCCACTCCAGCCGCGCGTCGCGCTCCAGGCGCAGCTGGCTGCGCTGCAGCGCGCTCTGGCCGTCCGAGCGGTAGAACCGGCTGGCGCCCGGGGTGGTGATCAAGGCATGGCTGCCACTCTGGGCGTGGACCGCAATGTCCAGCGTGTCGCCGCCGACCAGGCCGCCCGGCGGGTGCACCAGCACGTTGTGGCAGATGGCGTCGCCTTCCGGGTACAGGCTTTGCAGGATGCGCAGCGGGCCAGTGTGGGTGTGGCGGGCGACGCAACGCCCGGCTTCAAGGGAGTAGTCCAGCTGCAGCTGGGCGTGCCAAGGCATGGTGTCGGAGCTAGGGCGTGAGCGCCGCCGGGCCGCCCCAAGGCGCGAGGGCCCCCTTGGGGGGCAGCGCAGTACGCGAAGCGACAAGCGTGGGGGCCATACTTAGGCCAGCAGGTCGCAGAGGGTGCGGGCCATCACTTTGGTGGCACGGCGCAGGTCTTCAAGGTCCAGGCGTTCATCGGCGCGTTTGGCATGGGACTCCAGCACCGTGCGCGGACCGGCGCCATAGACTACGCCGGGGATACCGGCCTCGCAGAACAGGCGCACGTCGGTGTACAGCGGCGTGCCGACGGCGGGGATGGGTTCCCCAAACACCTGCTCGCCGTGCTTTTGAATGGCCTCCACCAGCGGGCGGTTGCCCGGCAGCGGCTGCAGGGCGCGCGCCAGCAGGATGCGTTTGACATCCACCGTGATGCCGGGAAGGCTGGCCGCGGCGTCCGCAATCAGCTGGCGCAACACGGCTTCCACTTCCGTCGGGTTTTCCTCGGGGATCATGCGGCGGTCCAGCTTGAAGCTGACGCGTCCGGGCACCACATTGGTGTTGGTGCCGCCTTCAATCGTGCCGATGTTCAGGTAGGGGTGGGTGATGCCCGCCACCTGCGAAGTAATGCTTTTGTACAGCGTGTTTTGCTGGTACAGCGCAGTCAGGATCGCATTGGCTGCCTGCAAGGCATCGACCCCGGAGGCGGGAATGGCCGCATGCGCCATCTTGCCGTGCACGGTGACTTCCATCTGCAGGCAGCCGTTGTGCGCGGTGACGACCTGGTAGCTGAAGCCGGCCGCGACCATCAGGTCCGGGTGGATGATCTTGTGGTGGAGCAGCCAGGCCGGGCCGACCTCGCCACCAAATTCCTCGTCATAGGTGAACAGCAGTTCCACGCTGCCCTGCGTCGGTTTGGCCACGGCTTCCAGCGCACGCACCGCAAAGGTGTAGGTGGAGAAATCGCACTTGCTGACCGCCGCAGCGCGGCCGTAGATCTTGCCGTCCTTGATCTCGCCGCCATAAGGGTCCTTGGTCCAGCCTTCGCCGGGCGGCACCACGTCGCCGTGGGCGTTGAGCAGCACGGTGCGGCCTTCGCCGTATTTGCGGCGCACCACCAGGTTGGTGATGCTTTGCAGGCCTGCGGCCTGCACCTCGGCCTGCGGCACCGCGTGCTTTTCAGCCGCGAAGCCAAAGCCCTGCAACAGTTCAGCGGTGCGCTCAGCATGCGGTGCGTTGTTACCCGGTGGCGTGTCGGTGGGCACGCGGATCAGTTCCTGCAGAAAGCGCAACTGTTCGTCAAAGTGGGCGTCGATCCAGGCGTCGAGTTGTTCGTAGGTGGTCATGGGGTGATTGAAAGTTGTTCAAGCAGGTGCAGGAAGGCGTCGACGGCCAACTGCATGTCGTCGCTGGTGCTGGACTCCAGCGGGTTGTGGCTGATGCCGGAGTTCAGCCCGCGCACAAACAGCATGGCCTGCGGCATGATCTCGTGCAACTTCATCGCATCGTGTCCCGCACCACTGGGCATGCGGTGCAGGGGCACACCCAGCGCCTGCACGGCGGCCTCCCAGCGCGCCTGCCATGCCGGTTCGCTGGGCGCTGCGCTGGCGCGCATGGTCTCCAGCACGCTGTGGTGCACGCCGCGGCGGGTGCAAATGGCCTGGAGTTCGGCCAGCACATCCAGTGCCAGCCTGTCACGTTGCGCGTTGTGGGGCGCGCGCAGGTCCAGCGAAAACTGGCAACGCCCCGGCACCACATTGATGGAGCCATTGGGGACGTGCAGCATGCCGACGGTGCCGACCGAGTCACCGTCCTGTGCGGCACGTTGCTCCACGTACAGGATCAGCTCGGCGACCGCGGCAGCGGCGTCGCGACGCCGGTCCATGGGTGTGGTGCCGGCGTGGCTGGCCATGCCCAGCACCTCGCACTGGTAGCGCACACCGGCGTTGATGGAGGTTACGATGCCCAGCGGGATATCCAGTTCGTTCAGCACCGGCCCCTGTTCGATATGCACTTCGACGAAGCCCTGGTAGTCGTCCGGATTGCGTTTCAGTGTTGGGATGTCGTCCACACGCAGGCCGGCGTGCTGCATGGCGGCGCGCATGGGGATGCCATCCGCATCCACCTGGTCCAGCCAGGCCGGATCAAAGTCGCCGGTCAGTGCGCCGGAGCCCAAAAACGTGGCCTTGTAGCGTTGGCCTTCTTCCTCGGCAAAGGCGACGATCTCCAGGTCAAACGGCAGTCGCTTGCCGGCGTTGGAGAGCGCCTGCACGCAGGCCAGCGGCACGTAGATGCCCAGGCGACCGTCGTACTTGCCACCGTTGCGCACCGTATCAAAATGGCTGCCGGTCAACAAAGTCTTATGAGAAACTGGGCTGTAGCCCTCGCCAATGCTGCCTGTATCACTCTTCTTTTGATAGCAACCAACGACATTGCCGACCGCGTCGGTGTGCACGCTGTCACAGCCGGCGGCGTGCATGTCGGTGCTGATCTGGGCGGCACAGGCGCGGTGGGCATCGGTCAGGTAGGTGACCGTGAGCTGGCCCTGCTCGGCATAGCCGGGGTCGGAATGCTGGGCCAGCGCCTCCTGCCAGTCCCATACCACATTGCCCCGTTCCGGCGTGACACCAAACAGGTCGTTCAGGCGAATCTCGGCAATGCGATGGATGGCGCGAATGCACTCCTGGCGCTCGAAGTCCGGGTGACCGTGCAGGCGGCGCTCAAACGTGGCGATGATCTCGGCCTTGGACAGGCCCGTGCCGCGTGGGCCGCGCACGGCCAGGATGAAAGGCCAGCCAAAACGCGTGTTGTAGTCGCGGTTGAGCTGCTGGATAGTTTCAAATTCTTGCGGCGTGCAGTGGGTCAGGCCGGCCTTGCTTTGCTCGTTCGTCGATTCTGCGGTCAGGCGCTTGTCCACCATGGCCTTGCCGGCCAGTTCCGGGTGGGCGCGGATCAGCGCCAGTTGTGGCTCAACGCCGGCGGCGGCCAGCACCCGCACCATGGCGTGCTTGAGCTGGGCCAGGCTGGTGAAAGGGCATTCGGCCAGGGCAGCGCGCGGAATCCATGGCGAGTGCTCGTACAGGCCGGCCAGCATTTGCGTGGCGTCATCCAGGGATGCCTGGTTGAGTTGATGGAGTGTCAGTGCCATGGTGGTTCAGGCCTTGAAGGGGTGGGTGGCGTTCCAGTGCCGGGCAATGTCCACGCGGCGGCACACCCACACCTGGTCGTGGCCGGCAATGTGATCCAGGAAACGCTGCAGTGCGGTGATGCGCCCGGGCCGGCCCAGCAGGCGGCAGTGCATGCCTATGCTCATCATCCTGGGCGCATTCAAGCCCTTCGGATCGCCCTCGGCATACAGCACGTCAAACGTGTCCTTCAGGTACTGAAAAAACGGGTCGGCGTGGGAATAGCCCTGGGGCAGGGCGAAGCGCATGTCGTTGCAGTCCAGCGTGTAGGGCACGATGAGTTGCGGCACCACGCTGCCGTCGGTCTTTTGCACCTGCATCCAGAACGGCAGGTCATCGCCGTAGTAGTCGCTGTCGTATGCAAAACCGCCGTAGTCCGCGACGAGGCGGCGGGTGCGCGGGCTGTCGCGGCCGGTGTACCAGCCCAGCGCCCTCTGGCCAGTCAATTGCTCAATGGCCTGCATGCCCAGCTGCATGTGTTCGCGCTCGGTGGCCTCGTCCACATTCTGGTAGTGGATCCAGCGCCAGCCGTGGCAGGCAATCTCGTGGCCCAGTTCGACAAACGCTGCGGTCAGTTCCGGGTGGCGTTGCAGGGCCATGCCGACGCCAAATACGGTCAATGGCAGGCCGCGTTGCTCAAATTCCCGCAGGATGCGCCAGACGCCGGCACGTGAGCCGTACTCGTAGATGCCCTCCATGCTGATGTGGCGATCCGGGTAGCTGGCCGGGTTGAACATTTCGGACAGGAACTGCTCGGAGCCGGCGTCGCCATGCAGCACGCTGTTCTCGCCGCCTTCCTCGTAGTTCAGCACAAACTGCACGGCAATGCGCGCGCCGCCCGGCCATTGGGCGTGCGGGACGTCCTTGCCGTAGCCCACCAGATCGCGGGGGTAGGGCAGGGTGGAGTCGTAGTTGTTCATGGTGTGGACGGTGTAGTGGCAACGGGCGTGAGCGTCAGCGACGCTTCCACGTTGCACAGATGCCTGTCCATCAGAAGCAAGGCCCGTGCCTCATCGCGTGCTTCGAGTGCCGCGACGATGGCGCGGTGCTCTTCGTGCGAGTGTTCCGCGGCACCGGCGCTCTGGTACATCAGCGTGATCAGCGCGCAGCGCGACAGCAGGTCCATCAGCAAATGGGCCAGCACCTCGTTGCCCATCAGTTGCGCCATGCGCACATGGAAGTCACCCAGCAGCGTGGTGCGACCCGGCACATCGCCGCGCATCACGGCAGCCTCTTCCTCGGCGATATGGTCTTGCAGCGCGTTGATTTGTTCGGTCGTGGCCTGGCGGATAAAGGCCTGCGTCATGCCGGCCTCCAGCATGCGGCGCACGGCAAACACCTGCTGCGCCTCGGCAATGGACGGCGCCGCGACAAAGGCACCACGCGCGGGCTCCATGCGGATCAGCCGGTTTTGCGAGAGCTTGAACAGGGCCTGGCGGATCAACGTGCGCGACACGCCAAACTGGTCGGCCAGGGTTTGTTCAACCAGCTTGGCGCCGGGCTGCAGCCTGTGCTCCACGATGGAGCGGGTCAGTGTTTCAACAATGAAACCGGTGGTGGTGGAGTCCATGCGAAGCATGATAGCGGCAATCGCCAAAAGGTGTATACACTTTGAGACAACAACGAAGGACGCGCACATGGGCTTGAGCACACACGTACTGGACACCATGCACGGCACACCGGCCGCCGGCATGCAGGTGGCGCTGTACACCACCGACGGCGAGCAGGCCACGCTGGTCAAATCCTTCACGCTGAACCAGGATGGCCGCAACCCCGATGGCATGCTGTATGACCACGCCAACTTGCGCGTGGGTACCTACCGGCTGGTGTTCGATGTGGCGGGCTATTTCAAAGCCCATGGTGTGGACCTGCCCGAGCCCAATTTTCTGAACCGCGTCAGCCTGGACTTTGGCGTGGCCCACGCCGACCAGCACTACCACGTGCCCCTCTTGGTCAGCCCCTGGAGTTATTCCACGTACCGGGGCTCTTGAGTCCCGGCCACGCGGGTAGGTCAGTCGGTCTTTTCCAGCGCCAGCAAGCCGGTCGCGGTGTTGGAAATCGGGATGTGGTAGTTGCTGTGCACCTTGCGCACACCGGCACCCGCGCCAGTCGTCAGTGCAGCGCGCATGGCCAGCCACATCAGCAGCTCCACGCCTTGCGTACCGGTCTTGTCCACCAGTTCGTGGATGCTGAACTGCGTGGCCCACTCGGGGTTGGTCAACAGGCTGTCCATGAACTGCAAGTCGAATGCCTTGTTGATGTGGCCGGCGCGCTCGCCATCCAGCTGGTGGCTTAAGCCCCCGGAGCCAATCACGGCCACAGTCTTGCTGCTGTCCCAGGAGGCGATGGCCTCGCCCACGGCCTTGCCCATGGCGTAGACGCGGCTGGCCTTGGGCAGCGGAAACTGCACCGTGTTGATGCAAATCGGCACCACGGTGACGGGGTAGTTGCCCTCGGGGTAGAGCAGCTTCAGCGGCAGCGAGCAGGCGTGGTCCACCAGCATTTCCTGGCAGGAAACGATGTCGAATTCCTTGTCGATCAGCGTGTTGATGATGTGCCAGGACAGGTCCACCTCGCCCCGGAGCGGCTCCAGCGACGGAATGCCCCAGCCCTCATCCGAGTTCAGATACTGGGGCGCGGCACCCACGGCAAACGTGGGCATCTTGTCCAGGAAGAAGTTCAGCCCGTGGTCGTTGTAGAAGATGACGATGACATCGGGCTTCTTCTCGCCCAGCCACTGGCGAATGGGCGGGAAGCCGTCAAAGAATGGTTTCCAGTATGGGTCCTGCTGCAGCCCCTTGTGGATGGCGCCGCCAATGGCGGGGATGTGGGAGGTGCCGATGCAGCCTATGAGTTGTGCCATTTTCTGTCTCCTGGTTATTGGTTTGCAGCAGCTGCCAGCTTGGCCTTGAACTGTTCCTTGGTCATGCCGGTCTGCTGGGCGCCGATGTCCTGCATGTCCAGGCCGAAGATGCCGGCGAACTTGGCCAGGTAGTAGGCGTTGCCACCAGCCGCAATCAGCTGCAGCACGTTCTTGGCGCGGATGGCCGCGGCCTGGGTTTCGTTCAGGCCGTACTTGCGCATGTAAGCCTCTTCGTCCTTCAGAAACTCGGCGCGGTTGTCGGCCGAGTTGAACGAAAAGCACATCTTGTTGAGCGCATAGCCTTTCTTGGCCTGCTCGCCGTCAAAGGGCGTGGTGCCCGGAATGGGGGGCAAGGGGGTGGAGGAAGCCACGGTTTATCTCCTGTTATTGATCATCGTCAAGCGGAAGTATTCCGCGTCCATTGCCAAAGATAAATACATGAATCAAGATGCAACCCATGAGCAAATTCGATTATTCGAGCCTGGATGGGCGGCTGCTGCAGCTGCTGGTCGCCGTGGTCGAGACCGGGTCCGTCACCGGCGCGGCGCTGCAGCTGGGCGTCACGCAGTCGGCCGTCAGCCACCTGCTGGACAAGCTGCGGGCCATCACCGGCGACCCGCTGTTCGTCAAGTCCGGCCGGGGCATCGTGGCCACGGCGCGGGCGGAAGACCTGGCGGTGCAGGCGCGCGAGATGCTGGACACCATGCAGCGCTTCGCCAGTTCGGGCCCTTTCGACCCGGCGCGCTGGCAGACCACCTTCACCGTGGCGGCCAACGACTTCCAGCGCGATGTGCTGTTGCCACCCCTGATGGCGCGGCTGCGGGCGCAGGCTCCCGGCGTGGCCTTGCGTGTCATCCCCTCGGACATCCCCAGCCTGGAGATGCTGCGCCACGCGCACTGCCAGCTGGTCATCAGCCCGCGCCCGCCCGACGGTGCCGACATTCTGCAAAAACGCCTGTTCGAAGACGAATACCGCGTGTTCTTTGATCCTGCCCAGCGCACGGCACCGACCAGCCGGGCGCAGTACCTTGCGGCCCAGCACGTCACCGTGGTGTACGAGCCCCGGCGCGCGCTCGACCTGGACCAATGGCTGGCCGCACGCGGTGTGCAGCGCAACTTTGCGGTGATGGTGCCGGGCTTTGCCGGTCTGCCGTCCTTCATTCGGGGCAGCCAGCTGCTGGCCACCGCACCGGGGCTGCTGCATGCGCAGCTGCTGCGCGGCCTGGGCAGTGCCCGGGTGCCGGTGGCCTGCCCCAAGATGCCGATGTACATGGTCTGGCACATGCGCCACCAGCACGACCCGGCCCACCGCTGGCTGCGCGCCGAACTGGAGGCCGTGGCAGGGCCTGCGGTTCACGCCTGAGCACCACGTGTCAATAGACTGTCTCTTGCAATTTCAACCCATAGGCGGCAAGATGGTGGCGGTTGCGTGTCCATGCAATTGAAAGACTTCCATGACCAGTCCTGCTCCCGCTCCTTCGACCCCACCGTCCCCCGATGTCAGCGGACTGATCGCTGCCATTGTGCGCAACGCCGAGGCGGGCGGACTGCGGAAATATCTGGAGGCCTACCGCTGGAAAGTGCTGGCCGACTACGTACGTCCTGCCAAACATAAGCGCGGCGAGTTGGTGATCGGCCAGGGTGAGCTGGACCGCAAGGTGTACTTTGTTGAGTCCGGTGACCTCAAGGTGGACTTGCACACCGACAAGGGGATTGTTCACCTGGCGATCGTCGGGCCGGGCAGCATGGTGGGCGAGGGCAGCTTTTTCTCCAACCTGCCGCGCATTGCCTCCGTGTCTGCCTACAGCGACTGCAAGATATGGGTCATGACCCCTGAAGACTTTGAACGCCTGTCGCGCAACAACGCCAGCGTGGCGCTGGCGGTGAGCATGGCATTGGGCACGCTGCTGGCCACGCGCATGATGGACATGACCAAGCGCCTGAGCGTGCTCTGAGCCTTCAAAACGCCCAGGTCGCCACCACATAACCTTGCCGCTGCACGGGCAACTGGCGCACTATGGCGCTGTCGGGCCCACCGTGCACCCGCAGTCCACCCTCGATCCTGAACTGCTCGCCCGACCAGATGGCCGATAGCGTGGCGATGCTGCCCTGATCGGCCGGTGTGTAGAGCACATCCAATGCGGTCTGCCAGCGATCCTGCTGCCAGCTCAGGCGCGCAAACAGGTTGTCCTGGCGCAGGTTCTTGGCCACGCTGAACGCATTGCCCTGCCAGGCCAGGTTGCCGGCCACGGCTGCTGCAGGCACACCCCGCGCGGCCCATAACGGCAGGGCCTGGTTGCGGGTCGACCAGGTGTTCCACTGCGCGTCGGTCAGGGCCGTGTCGTCGTGCCAGGCCTCGACCAGCAGGCTGATCTGGTTTTCGCTGGTCCAGGTGCCACCGACCAGCAGCTGCTGACCCGCATCGCTGAGACTGGCGCGCCACGGGTTGGTGAAGGCAAGGCCGGTGCCGGTGTTGGCGGAGCTGCTGCTGTCGGCGTGCGCAAAGGCGCGAACCGATGCGTGCAACTCCAGCGCATCACTGGCCACCCATGCTGCCGCCGCGCCCACGCTGATGCCGGTGTGCTCGCCCTGGCGCACAAAGCCATGCCAGTCCACGGCGCCGGCGCGCTGGTACACCCGGGCCGCTATTGCAGCCTCTTTGGCGCCGGTGTTGGCCTGTGCCTCGACCGGGTTGACCCACACCAGCGACCAGGCGGTGTCGGCATCAAAGTGCTCGGCCATCAGCAGCGGGCGGCCTTCCAGCGTTTCGGGTGCCAGCGTGCGCCGCACTTCCTGCTGCACTACGTCGTTGGGGCGAAAACCAAAGCCCACGTCCCACGACACCACTTTTTTTCCGGCGCTCCATTGCCAGCCCGCCGCTGCGCCGGAGGCATAGGCCTCGTTGATCCAGCCTTGCGTTGCCGTGCTACCGGCGTCCGGGGCCTGCACCTGCGCCGTCGCGGTGGCATTCCAGCGGAGCGGGCCGGCGCTGCCGCTGGCCCGCAACTCAGCCTGTACGGTGGCAGCGGATGCGTCGACTGCAGCCGTACCGGCTTGTAAGCGGTTGGCCTGCGCCAGCGGGCCGGTGTCGGCCACCTGGCGGCTGTTCCAGTCGCTGCGGATCTGGCCTGAGATCTCGGTGCCTTGGGCTATGCTCGTCAGTGGCAGGCAGGCCGCCCATGCGCACAGCAGTGCGATGGCGCCAGGCTGGAACGGCTTCTTGCGCCCCTGAATCGTTGCGATGTCCATGGTCAGTCCAGCGAGGGGTTGCGGGCCAGGAACATCGGGTTCAGCCATTCCGCCGCCACGGTGCGTTCCTTGCGGCTCAGGTACTGGATGCGCGTTTCCTTCTTGTTGCTTAGCTGGTCCACCAGCACCATCTCGGCCACATTGGTCGGGTTGGTGGGCTTGTCCATCACAAAGCGGGCCTGCTTGGCCAGCTTGTCGGACTGCACAAAGAGGTCGGCACGTACCGGCTCGTGGCGGGCCTTGCCAATCCACAGTTCGATGCGCTGGTATGTCACGCCCTTGCGCTGGGCTTGCAGGCTCAGGTGCAGGCAGGTGGCCTTGCTGTCGGGCTGGCAGGGTTCTTCACCAACCACCTGGCCGGTGTAGTCGCCCGCCCAGTTCATGGTGGCGATGTCGCCGGTGGAGGCATCGCCCAGCAGTTTTTGCATGGGCGTGATGCGCATGGGGCGCTGGGTGTTGGGCATCAACAGCCAGAAGTCGTCGCCCAGCATCAGCACCTTCTGGCCCTTCTCCACCGTGCTTTGCATCAGCACCAGGGACTTGCGTTCGGACTGCGCAAACACCGTGTAGCGGCGCTGTTTGTCGGGGCTGCCGTCGGCGTTGAAGACGCTCACCTGCGTATCCACCTGCAGGTTCTCGGCGCTCATGCGGTAGCGGTCGGCGTCTTTGAGCAAGGGGGTGATGTCCTGGGCGTTGGCTTCTCCTGACAGCAAGGTCGCTGCGACCAAAAGCAAGAGTCCCACTACCCGTAGGGGTCCGGCCCCCACTCCCCCCAGGGTCCTTCCCCCACTCCCCCCAACCTTGCAGGCCGCGGTGTCGCAGAGCTCCACCCCTT
>ERZ724516.1194-NODE-1194-length-15366-cov-5.794070_pt1 | contig 15366 bp, 15 predicted proteins | sample MGYA00376049_ERZ724516 | MGnify/ENA primary metagenome ERZ724516 (study PRJEB28724, sample SAMN07190886) | activated sludge metagenome | isolation source: activated sludge of sewage treatment plant in Hong Hong | place: USA: Christiansburg, Virginia | collected... | reverse complement strand
CTCAGCATAGTCGCTCTCGTCCCATTCTTTCCGAGCATGCTCGATCAGTTGGCGCAGTTTCTGGCCCGCAGCCTCCTGCCGGAGCGCAGTGCCGGAATGATCATCGACTACGTGCTGCAGTTTTCCCATCAGGCAGTGAATGTCACTGCGGTCGGGTCGATCGCGCTGGTGGCGACGGCTCTGCTGTTGTTGCTGACCATCGAGCGGGTCTTCAACCACGTTTGGTCGGTCACCGAAACGCGTCCATGGTGGCACCGACTGCGGCTCTTTGCGGGCTTGATTGCCTTATGGCCGCTGGTGATCGGCGGTGTGTTGCTGGCCACGTCCTATGCGGTCACCACCTCGCTTGGCTGGCTGGACGAACCGCCGTGGCTGCGGCGCCTGCTGTTCAAGGCGCTCGGACTGATGGTTGCCAGTCTGTTTCTTGGTGGGCTCTACCATGCGCTGCCCAACACCCGGGTGGCGCCGCGCGACGCGGCGTGCGCGGGCCTCGTGGCGGCGCTCGGCTTCCTCATGATGCAGAAGGCCTTCGAGCTGTACCTGTCCAATTTTCCCTCGTACGCCGCCGTGTACGGCGCTTTTGCCACCCTGCCGCTGTTCCTTCTCTGGCTCTATCTGTCCTGGGCCGTAGTCCTCGTGGGGGCTCTCGTTGCGGCGACACTCCCTGAGTTCAGGGCGGAACGAGAAAGCATTTCGCCGGCCTAGAAGGGGTTTTCGTCAGGTTCGATCGACAGGATGTCGACGCTGCCGGTCTGCTCGTCGACGTTGGTGCGCTTGACTTCGCGGACGACGAGATTGCCTTTCTCGATCACCAGAATCAGCTTCTGACGCTGCTTCGGCAAGGCGCCCGACGCGACGACCAGTAACTGGCTGGATCGCAGCAACGGTATTTCGGGCAGGATGAGGACTCGCAGGTGCTGGGTTCCCAGGGCATCAGACGGCTGCGCGAGGATAGCGGGAACAGCTCTTGGCGCGAGGATCTGGAGCCCCAACTCAAGATGTTCGGGGTTCTCCGATACCGCCCAGCGGACCAGACAGATCTGCCAATTCTGCTCTCCGCCCGTACGAACTGCGGCAACGTCACCGACCGACAATGCCCCGGTCTTGCCGGAGACGTGCATTACGGCGTAACCGTCGGGGCTTTCGTTGGTAATCATCCAGGTAGACAATTCCAGATCGGCCGCCTCGCCTGTCTGGCAGAGTTGCCAGAGGCCGTCGATGCCGGAACTCAGGATCGTGCGGTGATTCTGCCGGCGGCGCTGGAAGCGTCTCTTGCCAGAATCGCTCCAGCGGCCCGCCAGGCGGCGAAGGACGCCGAGTCCGGCCGGCGTGCCCGCGAAATCAGGCAAACCGATAGCTTGTGCCGGTGTGCCGTCATCAAGTTGGGCAATCTGTGTCTTGAGCAGCGCAGTGAGGCGGGCGCAGGACAGGCCGTCCAGAGCGACGGTCGGCGGGGCGAGCCGACGCGAACAGGAGATGGCGGGTAGATCGCGCTGCGGGTCGATCCAGAAAGTGCCAGGCTGGACCGCCGCGGCTGCGGCAATCGGTTCAATCTCGTCGGCAAAGCGGTCGAAGTAGGCAGCAAGGAACAGGACTTCCCGCGCCGTCAGTGAGGCCGGCTGGGCGCAGCCGAGCAGGACAGCCGCATGGTAGAGGTGCTGAGGGCTGCTGGCGGCACCTTCCGGAACGAGGGTGTGCAGCTTCTGCGCGCGCGCCACCGCAAAGGTCTGATGCAACTGTTGCCAGGTGCCGCTACGCGCGGGGGCGGCGATCATATGGCCGATCAGCAACTGCCGAGCGAGCGCGTTCAGGCTTCGCCAGACTGCCAGATCGAGCGTCGTCATGCGCTCAATCGGATCAACCCGATCGACGCCGACCCCATTCGGCAGCACAAGGGTCTCGTCCGCGAGCATCTGCAGCAGATCCAGAACGCTGCGGACGACTCGTCGCGCCTTTGCCGGCACCGGCAAGGTCAGGTCGGTCAGCGAGGGCAGCAGATCGTCAATGACTGAGCAACTACGCCTGTACAAGCCATCGAGAGCGCGGGCTCTCTGTTGCGGTGTTCCGCCGACGTCACGCCAGGCCTTGAGATTGGCTCGCAGCGACGGGAGTTCATCGGCGGGGTGCGGCGCTGGTGGTTCCGCCAGCCATTGCAGTATGGTTCGGATGCCGGAGTGCTTGGCAAGGTTGTCAGCGGTGCCGGTGGCGTTGAAAGTGGTGTTGGTCATCAGGCTACCTGCCAAAGAGGTCTTGCGTCGTCAGACGGTCGGCATCTCCGCGCCCTGACCCGGCGGCGCACTGAGCGTGCGGCGTCAGATCGGGGCGGGCATCATAAAATCAATATTTTGGCCTTTGGCTACCGTTTCCAGAATTATACCTTCGCGTTTGTTGGGGTGGCCAACTTCCTGTGGTAGCAGTCCGCCCGCTGGTGGAGTTCCTCCACGAACTCCGGCGGCGCAGAGCGATGCGAACATCGGCCCCGACACTCACTTTATTGTTATAATCTCACCTTTTTTCTCGATTCGGGAGAGACTGTTCATGGTAGTAATTCGCTTGGCCCGTGGTGGCGCGAAGAAGCGCCCCTTCTACAACATGGTGGTGGCTGACGCGCGCGCTCGTCGCGATGGCCGCTTTATCGAACGTATCGGTTTCTACAACCCGCTCGCTTCCGACAAGGAGCAGGGTCTGTATGTTGCCACCGATAGGCTCAGCTATTGGCGGGAGCAAGGCGCTCAGCCGTCGCAGACCGTTGCCCGCTTGCTGAAGCAGTCGGCTGCGAAGGCGGCAGCCTGAGCCTTGTTGCCCAGTTCCCTGGTTGACGCGGCCGCGTCGGCGGTCGCCGCAGACGACGCGCCTGCTGACATCATTGTTCTCGGCAAGATCGTTGCTCCCTATGGAGTACAAGGTGCGCTCCGGGTCCGTCCCTTTGCCGACGATCCGTCAGGTTGGTCGAGGCTTACCCACTGGTGGCTTGCGAGCGAAGGCGATGCTCCCGAGGCCTGGCAACAGACGCGGCTGCTCAAGTGCCGGCTGCACAATGACATGTTGATTGCCGAGCTGGCGGGTGTGGTCGATCGGACGGCTGCCGAGGCCAGTTGCGGTAAGCTGGTCGGCGTTCCTCGCGCGGCTTTGCCGCCGACGGCGGCCGGCGAATACTATTGGGCGGATCTGGTCGGACTCGCCGTCATCAATTCGCGCGGCGAGTCGCTGGGTCGGATCATCGGGCTGCTGGACACGCCAGCGAACGCCGTGATGCGGGTCGGCGATGGGCAGCAGGGCGAAAGGCTGTTGCCATTTGTTGCCGCTGTCGTCCTTGCTGTCGACCTACCCGGACGATTTGTTCGCGTTGACTGGGAATTGGACTGGTGACTTCGGCAGGAAGGGTGCCGCCCGAGGCGGCGCCGTTGGTGCTTGATGTCGTGACATTGTTCCCTGAAATGTTTACCGCGCTGACGCTTTCGGGCGTTACCCGACGAGCTCTGGAAGCCGGGCGCTGGACCCTCGATCTATGGAATCCGCGCGATTTCACCTGTGATCGGCATCGCACGGTTGATGATCGCCCGTATGGGGGAGGGCCGGGGATGGTGATGATGTTGGCTCCGCTGGAGGCAGCGATCAAGGCGGCGCGTGAGCGTCAGCAAGCCGCCGGAGTGTTTCGCAGTCGCGTCGTGTGTTTGTCTCCACAGGGTGCCTTGCTGACCCATCAGCGAGTGATGCAGTTGGCAAGTGCGGATCAGGCGTTGGTGCTGGTCTGCGGCCGCTATGAAGGAATTGACGAGCGATTGATCGAGGCGTGCATCGACGAGGAGATTTCGATCGGTGACTTCGTCCTTTCGGGAGGCGAAATCCCGGCGATGGCGCTGATTGATGCCGTCGTCAGGCAATTGCCGGGAGTACTGAACGACGCCGAGTCGGCGCAACAGGATTCCTTTGTGGAGGGATTGCTGGACTGTCCGCACTATACGCGGCCCGAGGAGCATAACGGGCGACGGGTGCCGGACGTTCTGCTTTCCGGCCACCACGAGGAAATACGACGCTGGCGTCTGGCACAGGCGCTGGGTCGGACATGGCAGCGACGCCCCGAGTTGTTGGCGAGGCGTTTGCTTTCGAAATCGGAAACGCAACTCCTGGTGCAGTTTCAGGAGCAATGCGGTCAGGACAATAAAACGTGATTCGCATGCATGGAGTTTACAAAATGAATCTGATCGAGCAACTTGAACAAGAGGAAATTGCCCGCCTGGGCAAGGTGATTCCGGTATTCGGGCCGGGCGATACTGTCGTCGTCCAGGTGAAGGTGAAGGAAGGCGCACGCGAGCGCCTGCAGGCTTACGAGGGCGTGGTGATTGCCAAGCGCAATCGGGGTCTGAACTCGAGTTTCATCGTCCGCAAGGTTTCCTCGGGAGAGGGGGTCGAGCGCACTTTCCAGACCTACTCGCCGCTGGTGGCCGCGATTGAAGTCAAGCGTCGTGGTGACGTACGCCGTGCCAAGCTCTACTACCTGCGCGAGCGTTCGGGCAAGTCGGCGCGGATCAAGGAAAAGCTGACGCGCAAACAGCGCTGACGGTTTCTGGCGGTGGCAATGCTGGAGCAGCCGCTGCCGGCGCAACACGGAATGTGGCGGAGTCGCGAGACTTCGCCACTTTGCTCTTGCGGGGTCAGCCGCTCAGGCAGCGAGCCGCTTGTCGTTCTCGATCAGCGCGTACGCCGAGTGGTTGTGGATCGACTCGAAATTCTCCGATTCGACGACGTAGGCGTCGATTCGCCGCTCGGCGTTGAGCCGAGCCGCCACGTCGCGCACCATGTCCTCGACGAACTTCGGGTTGTCGTAGGCCCTTTCGGTGACGTATTTCTCGTCGGGACGCTTGAGCAGTCCGTAGAGCTCGCACGAAGCCTCGCCCTCGACGAACTGGACCAGTTCCTCGATCCACAGATGGTCGTTGATGAGCACGGTGACCGTGACCTGCGAGCGCTGATTATGCGCCCCGCGCTCGGAAATCTCCTTTGAGCATGGGCAGAGACTGGTGACCGGAATGGCGACCTTGATCGTCGATTCGATTCGCCCGTGCGCGATCTCGCCGATCAGCGTCACGTCGTAGTCCATCAGGCTTTGCACGCCGGAGACCGGCGCCGCCTTGTTGATGAAGTACGGGAAGCTCATTTCGATGTGGCCGGTCTCGGCTTCCAGTCGATCCACCATTTCACGCAACATGGCGGGGAAGTTTTCGACCGAGATTTCGCGTTCGTGGCTGTTGAGAATCTCCACGAAGCGCGACATGTGCGTTCCCTTGAAGTTGTGCGGCAGGCTTACGTACATGTTGAACATGGCAATCGTGTGCTGTACCCCGCCGGATTTGTCGAGCACCTTCACCGGGTGGCGAATTGCCTTGATCCCGACCTTGTTGATGGCCAGTCGTCGGGTATCGGCCGAGCCCTGGACGTCGGCCATGACGGCTGGGCTGCGTGGGGTTTCGGGTGCGTTCATTGCTGCTCCTGGTGGTTATTCTGTGGGCGGATCGCTCTGCTGCTCCGCCGCTATGCTGTTCTGACGGGCGCGCACCGCAGCGACAATGCCGTCCCGGTCGAGGCCAACTTCCGCCAGCAGCAGCGCCTGATCGCCATGCTCGATGAAGTGGTCGGGGATGCCCAGCCGCAACAAGCGCGTTGGGCTGGCGATCTCCTCGAGAACCCGTTCGACCTCGGAGCCAGCGCCACCGATCACGGCATTCTCTTCGACGCTGACCAGCAGCGAATGTTCCGCCGCCAGGGCAAGGATCAGCTCACGGTCGATTGGCTTGACGAAACGCATGTTGGCCACGCTGGCGTCGATATCTTCGCCAGCCGCGAGGGCCGGCGTCAGCATGCTGCCAAAAGCAAGGAGCGCAACGTCGCGTCCGCGGCGACGGATTTCGCCCTTGCCGACCGGCAGCCCGACGAGTGCCTTTTCGATGGCGACCCCGGGACCGGTGCCGCGCGGGTAGCGAACGGCGCTCGGACCGTCGAGACGATAGGCCGTAGTCAGCATCTTGCGGCACTCGTCCTCGTCGGTCGGCGTCATGACCACCAGGTTCGGGATGCAGGTGAGAAAGGAAATGTCGAATGCGCCGTGGTGCGTCGGCCCATCGGCACCAACGAGTCCGCCGCGGTCGAGCGCGAAAACCACCGGCAGATTCTGCAGGGCGACATCGTGCACCAGTTGGTCGTAACCACGCTGCAGGAAAGTTGAATAGATGGCCAGCACCGGCCGCAGCCCTTCGCACGCCAGGCCGGCGGCGAAGGTGACGGCGTGCTGCTCGGCGATCCCGACATCGTAATAACGCTGCGGGTAGCGTTCGCTGAAGCGTAGCAGGCCGGAGCCTTCACGCATTGCCGGCGTAATGCCGACGAGTCGCGGGTCGGCGGCGGCCATGTCGCACAGCCAGTCCCCGAAAACCTGCGTGTAGGTCGGCTTGGCACCAGTCGGCCCGCCGGCGATGCCGACCTCGGGCTTGAACTTCGAAACCCCGTGGTAGAGGATGGGGTCGGCCTCGGCCAGCTTGTAGCCCTGGCCCTTCTTGGTGATCACGTGCAGGAACTGCGGCCCCTTGAGATGCTTCAGGTTCTGCAGTGTCGGCACCAGCGACTCCAGGTCGTGGCCGTCAATCGGGCCGATATAGTTCAGCCCCAGTTCCTCGAACAGCGTTCCCGGCGTCAGCATCCCCTTGACGTGCTCTTCGGCACGCTTGGCGAACTCGCGCAGGGAAGGCGAGAAGTCGAGGATCTTTTCGCCGGCCTTGCGGGCAGCGTTGAAGGTGCTCCCGGAAAAAAGGCGCGCCAGATAGCGGTTCAACGCGCCCACGGGCGGCGAGATCGACATGTCATTGTCGTTGAGAATGACCAGCATGTCGGCGTCGGCGACGCCGGCGTTGTTCAGCGCCTCAAAGGCTTGGCCGGCCGACATCGCGCCATCGCCGATGATTGCCACGACTTTGCGCGTCTCGCCCTTGATCTTGGCGGCCAGCGCCATCCCCAGAGCGGCAGAAATCGAGGTCGAGGAATGGCCGACGCCGAAGGTGTCATAGCGGCTCTCACTGCGCTTCGGAAAGCCGGAAACACCACCGTGCATGCGCAGTTTGGCCATGCCGGCACGACGGCCGGTGAGCACCTTGTGGGCGTAGGTCTGGTGGCCGACGTCCCAGACCAGGCGGTCGTGTGGCGTGTCGAAAACATGATGCAGGGCGACGGTGAGTTCGACCGTACCGAGGTTCGACGAGAGGTGCCCACCGGTGCGGGAGACCGAGTCGACGAGGAAGGCACGCAATTCGTCGGCCAGTTGCGGCAATTGTCGGCGGTCGAGCGCGCGCACTTGTGCCGGATCGCTGATGGTATCTAGCAGAGGATAACGGGTCATGGGTTCTTGTGGGTCCAGCAGAATTGCTCGGTGGTGGTCTGGCGCGGAGGGCGGAGATCTGAATTCAGAACTTGCGCCGGGTGATGAAATCGGTCAGTTCGACAAGGCGTTGGCTGCGTTCGCCAAAAAGGTTCAGCGCCTGCAGTGCCTGCGCTCTGAGATCCGCCGCAAGCTCGCGGGCACGTTCGAGCCCCAGCAGACTGACGTAGGTGGGTTTTTCGGCGGCGGCATCCTTGCCGGCGGTCTTGCCCAGCGTCGCCGTACTGGCCGTGCAGTCGAGAATGTCGTCGACGACCTGAAACAGCAGGCCGGCTCGCTTGGCAAAACGGTCGAGCGCTTCCCGCTCGGTCGTGGACAACGCCTTTCCACAGAGGGCGCCCAGGATCACCGCTGCCCGGATCAAGGCCCCGGTCTTGAGTGCGTGCATCAGTTCGAGTTCGGGCTGGTTCAGTGTCTTGCCGACCGACTCCAGGTCGATCGACTGACCGCCGGCCATGCCGCAGGAGCCACTGGCTCGCGCCAGCAGGCGTACCATCTCCAACTGCCGGGCGCCGTCACCGAAGTCTTCGCGTGCCAAAAGCTCGAAAGCCAGAGATTGCAGGCTGTCGCCAACCAACAAAGCTGTGGCTTCGTCGTACTCGACATGGCAGGTGGGTCGCCCGCGGCGCAGTACGTCGTCATCCATGCAGGGCAGGTCGTCATGCACGAGCGAGTAGCTGTGGATCAGTTCGACGGCGCTGGCGGCTAGCTCCAGCCGCTCGCGGGCAGCATCGGTCAGATCGCCCGCGGCGAAGACCAGCAGTGGACGGACGCGTTTGCCGCCATCGAGGCTGGCGTAGCGCATTGCCTGATGCAGGCGGCCCGGAATCGCCTCGCCGGGTGGCAGATTACGGGCCAGCGCCGCTTCGAGTTGAGCCTGGACGCCGCGCATCCAGTCCGCGAAGGAAGGGTCCCGGGAATTCGCGTGGACGACGGTGGGCTCGCTCATCGTGCCTGCCCACCATTGGCATCGAAATCGCGTAGCGCACCCCCGTCGAGGATCTGGATGCGCTGTTCGGCGTCGCTGAGTTGCTGCTGGCAATGTCTGAGCAAGTCGCTACCGCGTTGATACGCTGCCAGTGACTCCTCGAGGGGCAGACGACCCTCTTCCATACTCTGGACGATCTGTTCGAGCTCGGCAAGTGCTGCCTCAAACTTCAGGTCGCCGATGGACGATCCCAGCGTACCGGACGTTTCAGAATCTGCTGTGTTCCTGGAGTTCGCTCGTGGCATTGGAAAGGCTCGACTCAAACCAACAAAAATAGCCGATTAGGGGGCTTGTGGTCAAATGAAAAACATACCGGGATGTATGGTTCGGCGGGTCGCTGCTCTTGCCATGAGCGGCTGGTCTTCGCCAGGGCGGCAGGAGCAGGCGTCGGCAACGCGTCCCGGGGGTACTGGTGCTAAACTTGTCCAACGAGAAAGGGAGCATGCCATGATTGTCATTGAAGAACGCCCAAGACGGGTGGATGTTACGGTTTACGCGGAGTTCACCTTGGCCGACTATCAGGAGTTCGAGAACGCGGTCAATTATGCGATCCAGTTCGAAGGGCCGGTCGACCTCTTCTTCGATTTGCGCGAAATGGCTGATTTCACCCTTGATGTCGCGTGGGAGGATATTGTCTTCGCGCGCGCGCACGCCAGCGATTTCAGCCGCATTGCCGTCCTCACGCATAGCCAGTGGGTGGCCTGGAGCGCCTGGTTGTCACAGATATTCGTGCGCGCCGAGATGCGGATCTTCGACGACGAAGTCGAGGCACGTTCCTGGCTTGCGGCGGAGGCGGGCGAGGCGTCGGCGTGAGCTATACGACCCTGGTCAGCGGCGCCGTGGTCGCCGAACGTCTGCACGACCCCGAGTGGCGAGTTTTCGACTGCCGACACCAACTGACCGACCCTGACGCCGGTGCTCAGGCCTATGCCGCTGGGCATTTGCCGGGGGCGTTCTTCCTGCACCTCGATCGTGACCTGTCGGGGCCGACGAACGGCCGTAACGGTCGTCATCCCCTGCCCGATCCGCTGCGGCTGGCCGACAAGCTCGGCGCTGCCGGCGTCGGTGCGGCAACGCAGGTAGTCGCCTATGATGACGCCGGAGGCATGTTGGCCAGTCGTTTGTGGTGGTTGTTGCGTTGGCTGGGGCATGACCGGGTCGCCGTGCTCGACGGTGGCATCGACCGCTGGCTGGCGGAGGACAGGCCAGTGACGACCGAATGGCCGCGCTCCGAGGCGAATGTGCTTGCAGTGGCTCTTCGCGATTGGGTGGTGGACAGCGAGGCGGTGCTCAGCAATTTGCATGACAACCGCCTTTGCCTGGTCGATGCTCGCAGCCCGGATCGCTTTCGCGGCGAGAATGAAACGCTCGATCTGGTGGGCGGGCACATTCCGGGCGCCCGCAACCATTTCTTTCGCGACAATCTGGGTGCGGACGGGTGCTTCTTGCCGGCAGCGGACTTGCGCCGCCGGTTCCTGGCATTGCTCGCCGGGCGAGCGTCGGACGAGGTGGTGATGTCCTGCGGATCAGGCGTCAGCGCCTGCCACAATCTGTTGGCGATGGAGATCGCCGGTCTGCATGGCGGCCGCCTTTATGCCGGGTCGTGGAGCGAATGGTGCAGTGATCCGGCGCGACCGATGATCCGTCGGGAGGCCTGAGTCCTCAGGCGAGCAAGAGTTCCGCTGCCGCGTCGGCGATCTCGTCGAGCGACAGCCCGCCGTCGGGGCGGTACCACTGGCTGCTCCAGTTCAGCATGCCGAAGATGAACAGCCGCAAGGGTGGCGCGGAACTGCGCAGCCGCCCCGCGGCAGCCAGTTCGTCGAGCGTCGCCTGCCAGACCTGCTGGTAGCGGTCGGTGACTGCTGCGATCTCGGCGCGCGCGCGCGCGTCGAGCGATCGCGACTCATAGAGCAGCATCGGCGCGTGGCAATCGCTTTCGAGCAGGTTGCCAAGATGCGTGCGGATCATCGTCCGCAGACGCTGTTCCGGGTCGGAGACTTCGGCGATGGTGGCCAGGAGCCGGCGGTAGCCGGCCTCCAGCCCTTCGATCATCGCCGTCTTGAGCAGATCCTGCTTGCTGCGGAAATGGTAGAAAGGGCTCCCGGAACGCATGCCCACAGCCTCGGCGATATCGCGCGTCGTCGTCGCGTCAAAACCTTTCTCGACGAACAGGCGTGCCGCCGCGCGCAGAATCTCGTCGCGGCGGTTGGCTTCGATCGGCGCCCGCTGCCGCTTGCCACCAATGCGCCCGGCGCTCAGAGGGTCGCCGCCACGCGCGTGCCCTGGTCGATGGCGCGCTTGGCATCGAGCTCGTTGGCGACGTCGGCACCACCTATCAGCGACAGCGGCACGCCGGCCGCGCGCAGACCGTCCTCAAGCTCGCGGCGCGGCTCCTGCCCGGCGCAGATGATCACGTGATCCACCGGCAGGCACTGTTGTTGCCCATCGACAAGGACATGCAGGCCGCGCTCGTCGATGCGCTCATAGTTCACACCGGAGAGCATTTGTACGCCGCGTTTCTTGAGTAGCGTCCGGCGAATCCAGCCAGTCGTCTTGGCCAGCCCGTCGCCGACCTTCGCCGCCTTGCGCTGCAACAGCCAGACCTGGCGTTGTGCGACTTCGGCAACTGGCGTCTTGAGGCCACCGCGATTGGCGAACTCGGGATCGATGCCCCACTCGCCCTGGAAGCGTTCGAGTTCGTCGCGGTCGTCGTCGACGTGAGTCAGGAACTCGGCAACGTCGAAACCGATGCCGCCGGCGCCGATGATCGCCACACGCGCGCCGGCCACCCGATAGCCTTCGATCAGATCCGCGTAGGAGATTACCTTCTCACTCTCGATGCCGGGCAACTCGGGTCGGCGCGGCACGATGCCAGTGGCGAGAACGACATGGTCAAAACGGCCGTCGGCCAGTTCCGATGCCTCACAGTTTCTACCGAGTTCGAGCGAGACGCCTGCGTTCTGCAGGCCGTGGGCGAAATAGCGTAGCGTTTCGCTGAACTCTTCCTTGCCGGGGATGCGGCGCGCCAGGTTGAACTGGCCACCGATTTCCGGCGCCGCGTCAAACAGTGTCACCTGGTGTCCACGTTCGGCAGCGGTCAGCGCGCACGCCATCCCCGCCGGTCCGGCGCCGACGACGGCGATCTTCCGCGGCTTCTCAGCTTTCTCGATCACCAGTTCGGTTTCTCGGCAGGCACGCGGATTGACCAGGCAGTAAGTCAGCCTCCCTTCGAAAATCTCGTCGAGGCACGCCTGATTGCAGGCAATGCAGGTATTGATCTCGTCGGCTCGTCCGGCTGCCGCCTTGTTGACAAAAGCCGCGTCGGCGAGGAAGGGTCGCGCCATTGACACCATGTCGGCACAGCCGGTGGCGATCACTTCCTCGGCCACGTCGGGCGCATTGATGCGATTGGTGGTGATCAGCGGAATCCGAACGTGACCCATCAGGCGCTTCGTCACCCAGGTGAAGGCGGCGCGCGGGACCATCGTCGCGATCGTGGGAATGCGCGCCTCATGCCAACCGATGCCGGTGTTGATCAGCGTCGCTCCCGCTGCCTCGACAGCCTTGGCGAGCGCTACGATCTCGTCCCAGGTGCTGCCGCCTTCGACGAGATCGAGCATCGACAGGCGAAAGATGATGATGAAATCCGGCCCGGTTACCGCTCGCACGCGACGGACCGTCTCGAGGGCGAAGCGGCTTCGGTTCTCGAAGCTGCCACCCCATCCGTCCTCACGAAAATTGGTCTGCTGGGCGACGAACTGGTTGATCAGATATCCCTCCGACCCCATCACCTCGACGCCGTCGTAGCCAGCGGACTGGGCAAGGCTCGCGCACCGCGCGTAGTCGCCGATGGTCCGCTCGATGTCCTCCTCGCTAAGCTCGCGCGGTCGGATCGGCGAAATTGGTGCCTGCACCGGCGACGGTGCTACCGCGCCGCGATGGTAGGCGTAACGACCGGTATGGAGGATCTGCATGGCGATCTTGCCGCCAGCCCGGTGGACGGCATCGGTGACCTGCCGGTGCTTCTCGGCCTGGGCTTCGTTCTCCAGCACGGCGGCGCCGGGCATCACGACGCCGTCCTGATTGGGAGCGATGCCGCCGGTAACGATCAAACCGACCCCGCCTCGAGCGCGTTCCGCATAGAACGCAGCAAGACGGGAAAAGCCCTGGGGGGCTTCTTCGAGGCCGGTATGCATCGACCCCATAAGGACACGATTCTTCAACCTCGTGAAGCCGAGGTCGAGCGGGGCGAGCAAGTGTGGATAAGCGTTGGCGGGCATTCTGACTGTCTCCTGGGAAGGCTTTTGCCGGGGGTGAGGGACGGAAGAAACGGCGATGAATAATTAAGCAAGCAAGCGCTTGTTGGATTATCCGTTATCACGGCAAGTCACGCAAGCCACTGCCACCTCTTCGTCAAACCGGTGGCCGGGATCTGAGCATCTGCATCGGAGTCGGATCGAGGGGGTGGAAACCAGGGACCACAGGATCAATGTGTGTCGCTGCTCGCCGCTATCTCGACTTCCCGCCCCGTCGTACTCAAGGTGGGGACCCGCGCCGGCGGCGGCGTCGAGTCACTTCTGTCGCGAATCTCTCCTCCACGGCAAACCGCCGGGAGCAAGCTCTTGGCATTATCCGCACGCATTCAGCATATCCATTGACGCGGCTTGTCATACGATGTATTGGTAAGAAGTGGCGTGTTGATGACGCGTCACTCCGCACATGCTCATTACACGAGGAGACCCACTTTGTCGAAGAAGAAAGGCAAGAAGACGTCCGCCAAGTCGGACGAAAAGAAGGCGCTGGACCCGGTTGTTGATCCGATCCAGGCGCTGCAGGATCGCCTGGCTGCGGTGGAGGAGCAGCTTGCCCAGTTCGCGCTCAGGGAGGGGCCGGTCGGGCCGCAAGGTCCAGCCGGTCCTGCCGGGCCCCAGGGCGATCCTGGGCCGGCCGGGCCCAAGGGTGATCCGGGTGCGCCCGGAAGAAAGGGCGATACTGGCTCGACCGGGCCGGCAGGTCCGGCAGGTCCGGCAGGTCCGGCAGGCGCCACAGGGGCCACAGGGGCCACAGGGGCCAAGGGTTCGGCTGGTCCTCAGGGCCCCAAGGGTCCGGCAGGTCCTCAGGGGCCCAAAGGTTCGGCCGGAGCCCCGGGTAGCAGCGGTGAAAGTGGCGTAACCACCTGACGGACGGTATTTGGGCTACCTCACAGGGACAGGGACCCGGGAGATATGCAGCCGTCAAGCTCCCGGGGTCCCCGTCTTCAGGCCCGGCGTCGATTGACAGTGAGCTTCGGAAATTCGGCGAGGAGGGTGAGTGGCAGTCTTTCCAGGATAGATTACGCCACGGTCGGGGCTCGTCCACTGATCCGCGCGTTAACGGTTGGAGTGCTGGCTGACATCCGTGCGAAGACAAAAAAGCCCATTACAAATGGGCTTAGATGTTTGTCCTGGCGGAGACGAAGGGATTCGAACCCTTGATGCAGGTTTATGCCCGCATGCTCCCTTAGCAGGGGAGTGCCTTCGACCTCTCGGCCACGTCTCCTAGGACGGCGTAATGATATCGGTTTCACCCCGACCGGTCAAACCCAACGTTGCCTTCTGAGGTTTCTCCAGGCCGAAGGCCTTGTGCAGGACACGCACGGCGAGTTCGAGGTACTTCTCCTCGATGACCACCGAAATCTTGATCTCGGATGTCGAAATCATCTGCAGGTTGATGCCTTCCTTAGCTAGGGCGCCGAACATCTTGCTCGCCACACCGGGGTGCGAACGCATCCCGACGCCGACGGCGGAAACCTTGCAGGTGGTGGTGTCACCCGTGATGTCGCGGGCGCCAATCTTTTCCTTGACGGCCTGCAGGATGGCAAACGCCTTGTTGTAGTCGCTGCGATTGACGGTAAAGGAAAAGTCGGTGGTGTCGTATTGACCAATGTTCTGGATGATCATGTCGACGTCTATGTTCGCGTCGGCGATGGGTCCGAGGATCTGATACGCGATGCCGGGGCGGTCGGGAACGCCGAGCACGGTGAGCTTGGCCTCGTCGCGATTGAATGCGATCCCGGAGATTACAGGTTGTTCCATGTTGCCTCTTTCCTCAACAGTGATCAGTGTGCCCTCGCCTTCATCTTGGAAACTTGATAGCACGCGGAGTTTGACCTTGTATTTGCCGGCGAACTCGACCGAGCGGATCTGCAACACCTTCGAGCCGAGGCTGGCCATTTCCAGCATCTCTTCGAAGGTGATGGTGTCAAGTTTGCGCGCTTCGGGAACTACGCGCGGGTCGGTGGTGTATACGCCGTCGACGTCGGTATAGATCTGGCATTCGTCCGCCTTCATCGCCGCGGCGAGAGCGACTGCTGAGGTGTCCGAGCCGCCACGGCCTAGTGTCGTGATGTTGCCTTCTTCATCGGCGCCCTGAAAGCCAGCGACGACGACGACGTTGCCTTCGGCAAGGGCCTGGCGAATCCGGTCCTGATCGATCTTGAGAATGCGCGCCTTGGTGAAGGTGCTGTCGGTCAGGACGCCAACCTGCGGCCCGGTGAAACTCTTGGCCTTGAGCCCTTCGGCATGCATGGCCATAGCCAGCAGGCCGATCGTAACCTGTTCTCCGGTTGCCGCGATCACGTCGAGTTCGCGCGGATCCGGGGAGGGAGAAATTTCCTTGGCGAGTGCGATCAATCGGTTGGTTTCCCCGGCCATGGCCGAGGGAACGAGAATGATGCTGTGTCCTTGTGCCCGCCAACGGGCGACGCGCTTCGCGACGTTCTTGATGCGCTCCGTCGAACCTACCGACGTGCCGCCGAACTTCTGAACGATCAGGGCCATTGCCAATCCGAGTAAGAAAACCAAAAAACCGAGATTCTAAAGCATTGCTCCTGGCGCAGCAAAACCTAGCCTTGTCCAACAGCCCTGACGCATGACCCTGCCGAATCGGGGTCGTTTGCCGGAGGCCCGTGCTT
>ERZ724516.1191-NODE-1191-length-15379-cov-6.768794_pt1 | contig 15379 bp, 10 predicted proteins | sample MGYA00376049_ERZ724516 | MGnify/ENA primary metagenome ERZ724516 (study PRJEB28724, sample SAMN07190886) | activated sludge metagenome | isolation source: activated sludge of sewage treatment plant in Hong Hong | place: USA: Christiansburg, Virginia | collected... | reverse complement strand
CAACTGCCCCGGTCTCATCACGCCAGACGAAATCAAGATCAGCATCATGCCTGGCCACATTCACCGCAAAGGCCGTATCGGCGTGGTGAGCCGCTCTGGCACGCTGACGTACGAAGCCGTGGCGCAGTTGACTGAAATCGGTTTGGGCCAGTCTTCTGCCGTGGGCATTGGTGGTGACCCTATCAATGGCCTGAAGCACATCGATGTGATGCGCGCTTTCAACGACGATCCCGATACCGATGCCGTGATCATGATTGGCGAAATCGGCGGGCCAGACGAGGCCGAAGCCGCGCGCTGGTGTAAGCTGAATATGAAGAAGCCCATTGTTGGTTTCATTGCCGGTGTGACGGCCCCCGCCGGAAAGCGCATGGGCCACGCCGGTGCGCTGATATCTGGCGGTGCTGACACTGCCGAAGCCAAGCTTGCGGTGATGGAAGAGTGTGGCTTTACTGTCACCCGTAACCCGTCTGAAATGGCGAAGCTGCTCAAGGCCTTGCTCTAACAGTCTCCGAATCTGTCAGCGTATCAGGCGCTGGTTTTTCGAGCAGTCATAATGCTGGCCGGGTTTCCTAAGGGAAATCCGGTTTTTTCATTTTGTGGTGCAGTTTGTCATCTGCGCCTAAGCCCCAAGGAACTCCATGGAAGCATTCATGACCGCCAACTTCTGGCTCGCCGTGGGTCAGATCATCATGATCGACATCCTGCTGGGGGGAGACAACGCCGTGGTGATTGCTCTGGCGTGCCGCCAACTCCCCGCCCACTTGCGGCTCAAAGGCATACTGTGGGGAACTGCTGGCGCGATCGTGCTGCGGGTCGTTTTGATCGCATTTGCACTAACGCTTCTCCAGATTCCCTTCCTTAAGTTGGTCGGCGCCGCGCTGCTGCTGTGGATCGGCGTGAAACTGCTGGCGCCACAGGACGAAGATGGGCACGCCCATATCCAGAGCAGCGACAAGCTGTGGGCAGCAGTCAAGACGGTGATTGTGGCCGATCTGGTTATGAGCATTGATAACGTCATCGCGATTGCTGGCGCTGCCACGAGCGCTGGTGGCCAGCATCAGATGCCGCTGGTGATATTTGGTCTGCTTGTCAGTATCCCAATCATCATTTGGGGTAGCCAACTCGTTCTCAAGTTAATGGATCGCTTCCCCTTGATCATTACCGTTGGTGCTATGTTGTTGGGCTGGATCGCCGGAACAATGGCGCACAGTGACCCCGCACTGAAGGACTTCCTGCCACAAACCGCAGTGTGGACCTACAGCTTGGGAGTGGCCGGCGCATTGTTGGTTTTTCTGGTGGGGGCCCTGCTCAAACGCCGGGTTCAAGCAGCGGCTTGATCATTTTCGCAGCCCCGTCAAGCCAGCGCCGTGGCCGTGGCCGAGCGACGCGACATGACGTAAATCCAACTGACGTGAACATCTGCCTTGTCGGCTGCAACATCATGTGCTAAGGTCGCCATCTTCCCCGGCCTTGCCGTCGGGGTTCCGTTGTGGGTGGGTGCTGTCAATCAAGCGCAGCTGCATATAGGGGTAGGACTGGCACGTGGCGAAATCTTCTTTATCCAAATCGGGAAGCTTCTGGCGAACAGACTGGTTCGCCGGGGTGGCGATTGTGCTTGCTGTTGTGGTGCTACATCAGGCGACTGACGCCTTTGATGCCATGGAGCGGCGCTTTTACGATTTTGCGAGCACGAGTACGTCGCGTCAGCCGTCGGACCGTATCGCCGTAATTGCGATTGACGACCAAAGTATTGCCAACTTGGGTCGCTGGCCCTGGTCCCGTGACATCCATGCCAAGCTGATTGACAAGTTGGCGGCGGCGAAGGCAAAGACAATTGCGCAAACTACATTCTTTCTGGAGCCGCAAGTTGACCCGGGCCTGGCTTTCATTCGCAAAATGAAATTGGTGCTGACCAGTGCAACGGATAGCAGCGCCGCGAATGATCAACTCCAACAATTGGTTGCCGAAGCGGAAGTAGCGCTTGATACGGATGCAATCTTGGCCACCAGCCTCAAGTCTGCAGGCAATGTATTGTTGCCCTCTGTATACACTTTGGGCGAGCAGCAGGGCAAGCCTGACAACGTGCTCCCTGGGTTTGTCTTGAAGAGCATGATCGATGACCCGAATGGCTATTCAGTATCTGCCAATCGGGGGCAACAGCCGATCGAAGTCATTGGTATTTCCGCGGCAGGAATTGGGCATCTGAATCAGAGCTATGACAGTGATGGTTACGTCCGGCAAGAGCCGCTATTGGTGAACTATTTTGGTAAAGCAGTGCCCTCCATGGCGTTGCTGGCAGCCGCCGCCAGTCTCAACCTGACCCCTGCCGATATTCGGCTCAATGTTGGTGAATCCGTGCAAATCGGCAAGCTGAAGATCAAGACGGACACGTCAGCATTGATGTTGCCCCAGTTCTACAAAGCCAAAGAGGGGAAACCCGCCTTCACGGTTGATTCCTTTTATGACGTTTTGACAGACAAGATCCCGGCCTCCAAATATGCAGGGAAAATCGTCATTATTGGGGCAACGGCGGCCGGCGTTGGGGTTCAGTTTCCTGTGCCTGGCAATCCCGCGTTGTCCCCGGCGGAAACCATCGCCCATATTACCTCCAGCATTCTGAGTGAACACTTTATCGTTCAGCCGACTTGGGGCGTCTGGGCTTCTTTTGGCGCATTTCTGCTGGTTGCGGCGTACGTGATCGTTGCCCTGCCACGGCTCTCTGCTGGAATGGCGGCAATTGCAACGCTGGTACTGTTCATTGGTGCGTTGGCGCTGGAGTTCAGTTTGTTGTCGGCAAGTGCCACATGGATCAAGCTGGTCTTTCCTGCGACGGTGCTGGTTCTGGGGCACCTGGCCTTAACCACCAAACGCTTCCTGATGACCGAAGCGGGTAAGGTCAAGGCGGACGAAGAATCGGCAGAGACCAACCGAATGATGGGTCTGGCGCTGCAAGGGCAAGGTCAATTGGACATGGCGTTTGATCGTTTCCGCCGCGTGCCGATGGGCGAAGCTGTAATGGGCAACCTTTACAACCTGGCGATGGACTTTGAGCGCAAACGCCAGTTCAACAAAGCTGAAGCCGTCTACCAGCATATGGCGGCATTTGACAAGGACTACAAAGATATCAAGGCAAAGCTTAGCCGGGCCAAGAATCTCTCGGAGACGGTGATGCTGGGTGGTGGTGGTTCTCACCCCGGTGGCACCATGCTGCTCGACGGCGGTGCCGTCGAGAAACCCATGCTGGGTCGCTACCAGGTCGAAAAAGAACTCGGCAAGGGAGCGATGGGGGTTGTGTACTTGGGTAAAGACCCCAAAATCGGCCGGGTTGTGGCTATCAAAACCATGGCGTTGAGTCAGGAATTTGCTGGCGACGAATTGGTCGATGCCCGGGAGCGCTTCTTCAGGGAGGCTGAAACGGCCGGTCGACTTCAGCATCAAAACATCGTTACCATATTCGATGCCGGTGAAGAGCACGACCTGGCCTATATCGCGATGGAGTTCCTTAAGGGCAAAGACCTGGCGGACCATTGCAAAGGTGACCAATTGCTGCCGGTTCCGGTAGTTATCAGCATCGTGGCCCGAGTGGCGGAAGCGCTGGCATACGCGCACAAGCAGAATGTGGTGCACCGCGATATCAAGCCGGCCAACATCATGTATGAAACGGAGAGTGATACGGTCAAGGTGACGGACTTCGGCATTGCACGGATTACGGATTCCAGTAAAACCAAGACCGGACTGGTGCTGGGTACCCCAAGCTTCATGTCCCCTGAGCAGCTAGCGGGCAAGAAGGTCGACGGACGCTCAGATCTGTATTCACTGGGTGTCATGCTGTTCCAATTGTTAGCTGGCGTGTTGCCGTTCCGCGGTGACTCTATGTCTGAATTGATGTACAAGATTGCGAACGAAGAGGCCCCGGATATCCGTATCATTCGCCCCGATTTGCCCCAAGCCCTGGCCGACGTTGTGGCGTTATCCTTGAGCAAACGCCCGGAAACTCGCTACCAGACGGGGGACCAATTTGCCGTGGATCTGCGCAAGACCTTGAGTCAGGTTTTGGACAGTGGGGCAATGGGACAACCAGGCCGGTCCCTCGGCGGCAGCGGCGCCAGTGAGAGAACCGTAACTTTTTCTGCCACGGAAGCTGCCAGCCCTGACGAATTTCAAAGAACGAATGTGCTGAATGTTACGGACCTTGGACCGTCCGGCTCGGGCAATGGGTCAAATCCGGTGAAATAAGAGACAAATGAATTACCAATTTTGTGCAAAAACAGACCCTGGCCGGGCGCGCGACAACAACGAGGATGCTGTCGCTTACGACGAGTTGACATTGACCGCCGTGCTGGCTGACGGCATGGGTGGTTATAACGCCGGCGAAATCGCTAGCGGAATGGCGACAGCGTTTATCAAATCGGAGCTGAGTCGCTGGATCACCGAAGCGGGAACAAATGTCAAAGCCAAGGAAGTTCGGCGTGCCATGGAGATATGTGTCGACAATGCCAACCGGTCCATTTTCAACTCGGCCAACTCCAACTCACATTACGCTGGCATGGGGACCACCTTGATCGTCGGTGTTTTCAGGGAGGATAAGCTGGTACTTGGTCATATCGGAGATTCGCGTTGCTACCGTTTGCGGGAAGGTTCGTTTGAACAAATTACCAAAGATCATTCACTGTTGCAGGAACAGATGGACGCTGGGCTTATAACGGCGGAACAGGCAGCCACGTCCTCCATCAAGAACCTGGTGACCAGGGCATTGGGTGTTGACGAATCGGTCTTGCTTGAAGTCAATGAGCACACGATACAGGGCAGTGATTTGTATCTGATGTGCTCGGATGGGTTGTCGGATATGGTTAACGATGATGCAATCGCTAAAATTGTTGCATCAGAAGCAACATTGGACCAAAAAGCCAAGCAACTAATCGACGCGGCCAATGAAAATGGCGGAAGGGATAATATTTCCGTGTTGATGGTTGAATTGCATGAGGCGCCTGAAAAGCGCGGTTTAATCGCTCGGTGGCTGGGGAAATAATATGCAAATGGGCTTTCCAAATACAAATTACAGGAAAAGGAGTCGATCATGCCGAAAATGATCGTTTCGATCGATGAGGTCGTGATCAAAGAGGTGCAGCTGACCAAAGACAAGACCACTTTGGGGCGTAGGCCATATAACGACATCGTTATAGACAACCTTGCTGTGAGCGGTGAACATGCCGTTCTTCAAATGACTGGCAATGAAGTTGTTTTGGAGGACTTGAATAGCACCAACGGAACTTATTTGAACGGCAAAGCCATTAAGAAGCAGCAACTTCAAAATGGCGACAGCATTGAAATCGGCAAATACAAAATCAAGTTTGTCGGAGAAGGTGTTGCGGACAACTTTGACAAGACTATGGTCGTTAAGGCCCGCCCGGCTACAGCAGCTACACCCGCCCGCCCGGTAGCTGCCCCTGCGATGAACGGAGGTGACTCGCTGGGTATGGGGTCTTTCCATGCCGCCATCAAGGTCCTCTCAGGCGCGGCGTCTGGTCGGGAAGTGCCTTTAACAAAAGTTGTTACGACGATCGGCAAACCTGGTGTTGCAGTAGCGGCGATCACGCGGCGACAGCAAGGCTTTGTGGTCCACCATGTTGAAGGCGCGGGAAACCCCATGCTCAACGGGTCTCCAATCCGGGCAGAACCGGTCGCATTGAAGAACGGCGATCTGATTGAGTTGGCCGGCACGCAAATGCAATTTGTCCAGACCTGACGGTCTGCGCTATTTTGGCGGTGACCGTTGCGCGCCAATTTTCCGGGTGATGCAGCATGAAAATGATAGCAAAGCATTGGCAACGGATAGCGATCACCTTGATTCCGCTCGTGTTCGCCTTATTGCATGCAATGGACGTGACGCCGATCGGTGTCCTGCAGCGACTTGACGACATAATTTACGATGCGCGGTTGCGGGCAACGATGCCCAAGACGCTGGATGAACGTATCGTTATTGTCGACATTGACGAGAAAAGCCTGGCTGAAGTGGGTCGCTTCCCTTGGGGTCGAAACAAACTCGCGCAACTGGTCGATGTGCTTTTCGAAAAACAAAAAGTAGCATTGCTCGGCTTTGACATTGTTTTTGCCGAACCAGACGACAGTTCTGGTCTTAGCCGGTTAAACGACCTGGCACGCAATGAACTCAAGGACCAGCCTGGGTTTGCTGAACGGATCCGCCAGCTTCAATCGGAACTGGACTATGACGCGGTTTTTGCACGAAAGTTGGAAAAACGCCCGGTCATTTTGGGGTACTACTTCACCAGTGATCGTGATGGTCACACCGCTGGTACGCTGCCCACACCCGTCTTGTCAAACGCTGATCTCAAAGGTCGATTGGTACCTGCCTTCTCATGGACTGGATTTGGGGCAAATATAGAGAGTCTCGCCAAGGCGGCTCCGTTGGCCGGACACTTCAATCCAATTCCTGACCAGGATGGTGTTGTTCGTTCGCTACCCCTGTTAGCGGAATACAAGGGGGCCTACTATGAATCGCTGGCCCTTGCCATGTTTCGCCGATTATTCGGGTCCCCAACGGTGGTACCGGGATTTTCGGAAGAGCAAGGCATGTTGCGCAAGTTTCAGGCGTTGGAAAAAATTCTGCTTGTTGAGGGTAAGTCTTCCCTAAAGATCCCGGTAGACAAAAATGTTGCCACGCTCGTTCCGTACCGAGGACCCGGTGGAGTTAAGGGCGGGTCGTACCGGTATGTTTCGGCTGCTGACGTGTTGTTTGAACGTTTACCTCCTGGAAGTTTGCAAGATAAGATCATCTTGGTGGGGACGACTGCCCCTGGACTGAATGATCTTCGAGTAACACCCGTCGGGGAGGCCTATCCCGGGGTTGAATCCCACGCCAATGTGATTTCGGGTTGGCTAGACAACAAAGTGACGCTGAAGCCGGATTGGGCTTTGGGTTACGACGTGTTCATCCTGGTCATCGCAGGCTTGGCCTTGGCCATTGGTCTTCCGTTGTTGTCAGCGCCACGTGCGGTGCTGCTCAGCGTTGGGGTTCTGTCGACCGTGACTATCATCAATACGTGGCTTTACCTGTCGTTCGGGTTGGTCATGCCCTTGGCCGCTGCGATCGTAATGAACCTGACCGCGTTTTCGCTCAATATGAGTTACGGATATTTTGTCGAGACCCGATCAAAGCGGGAGTTGGCTCACCTGTTTGGCACTTATGTACCGCCAGAACTCGTCGATGAAATGGTAAAGGACCCCGCTGGCTACAGCATGAAGGCATCGAATCGAGAGCTGACGGTCATGTTTTGTGACATGCGCGGCTTCACAAAGATGTCGGAGCATATGGAGCCGACCCAACTTCAGGAGTTGTTGACAGGGGTGTTCAGCAAACTCACCAGCATTATCCGGGCCAATCGTGGGACGATCGACAAATACATGGGTGACTGTGTCATGGCATTTTGGGGCGCCCCGGTGGAAACCGCAGAACACGCCCATCTCGCAGTCAAAGCTGCGATGGAAATGGCCAGTGCAGTGCGCGAAATCAATATCGACCACCGGGCACGGGGGTTGCCGGAAATTGGTATCGGCATTGGACTCAACACCGGCATCATGTGTGTTGGCGACATGGGATCCGACATCCGGCAGGCCTACACCGTCATTGGCGATTCAGTGAACTTGGGGTCTCGTCTGGAAGGTCTTTCAAAAGAATACGGCGTCGATATTGTGGTGAGTGAGACCACACGTAAGTTGGCACCCGAATTCGCCTGGCAAGAACTGGACCGCGTTCGGGTCAAGGGCAAAGACGTGGCAGTGGCTATTTTCTGGCCGATGGCACCTGTCGCACAACTGAATGAGACCGCCACCAGCGAACTCAAGACCTGGGGGGCTCTCATCAAGGCGTATCGGGCTCAAAACTGGGACCAGGCGGACGTTCTATTGCTGAATCTAACCCGCATGAATGCCAAAAAGTTCCTGTACCAACTGTACGCAGAACGGGTAGCCTCCAGAAGGTCGCTCCCATTTGATCCAGAATGGGATGGCGCAACCAACTTTGTAACCAAATGAGGCTCCTGCTGTGAAAGTACGTGTATTGGGTTGCTCTGGGGCCATTGCCAAAGATTGCAGGACCACGTCGTTCCTGATCGATGGTGAAATCCTTGTGGATGCTGGCACAGGAGTAGGCGATCTGACGTTGGACGAAATGCGCGTAGTTGACCACGTGCTCTTGACCCATTCCCATCTGGACCACGTAGCGGCACTCCCTTTGATGGTCGACGCTATCGCTGCGCAACGCAAAGCGCCGCTCAAAATATACGCACTGGCGGGCACCATACAGGCTCTGCGTTCCCACATATTCAACAACGTCATCTGGCCTGATTTCTCACGCATTCCCACACCGGAGGCGCCGTTCGTCAGCTTCCATGAAATTCGTGTCGGCCAGACGTTTCAGCTCTCTGACAAATACATTGAGGTATTGCCAGCGGTCCATACGGTTCCGGCCGCCGGATTTGCCATTACGGCGGGCCGGGGCTGTTGGGTATTCACGGGTGACACCGAGCGCAACCAGGCCTTTTGGGATCGCATCAATCAATTGAACGTAGCCATGTTGGTCATTGAGACTGCATTCAGCAATCGGGAAAAAGACCTCGCGCGGCGAAGCCTGCATTTGTCACCCACGGTTTTGGCGAACGAGCTTGATTGCATCGCAAAAGGGAAGAACTACCCTATCTACATTACACATACCAAGCCGGCGGAAACCGAATTGATCATGGCGGAGGTTCAGCGTTTTGACCAGACATTTGGGCCCAACGTCACCCACGACATCCGCAGAATGCGCGCGGGTCAGGAGTTTGAAATATGAACGCCGTTGTATCGCCGGGGTCATCGGACAAAGCGACCGAACAGGCATTCTTTGAGTCCCAAAAGTTGCCCTCTCAAAAAAGGGGTATGACTTTCGAGGCCTTGTTCTACCGCCAACTGCACCACGTCACGGCGCGTATTCACGACACAGAAAACCTTGAGCAAATCATGCTGGAAGCCAGCCAGGACATATGTAAACTGCTCAACGCCGATCGCTTGACTCTGTACGCTGTGAATGACGACCAAACGGCGATCGTTTCCAAAATCAAGACCGGGCTCAACAGCAGCAGTGACCTGAAGCTGCCGATCTCGCCGCAGAGCATTGCGGGTTATGTCGCTTTCAGTCGCAAAGCGCTCAACATACCGGATGTGTATGACGATGAGGCTCTCAAACACGTGCATCCGTCGCTTGCTTTTCTGAAAGTGGTCGACAAGCGATCGGGTTATCGCACCAAACAAATGTTGGTGGCCCCCATTTTGGAGGGCAACATCCTGCATGGGGTGTTGCAGGTCATCAATAACAAGAGTGATGAACCATTTGGTGAGTTGGAGGTTGATGGCGTCTCCGAGTTGTGCAAAACCCTTGCTACAGCCATTCGCCAACGTGCCAAAGGGGCCACCGTGGCACAACGCCGCAAGGCCACGAAATATGACGCGCTGGTTGCAGATGGCTTGTTAACAGACGAGGAGTTAACCCAATGCATTCAGGACGCCCGAGCGGAAGGCAAGTCCGTCGAGCACTTGCTCATGGCCCAGTACAACGTCAAGCCTGCGCAAATTGGACCTTCGCTGGCAAAGTTCTTTGGTGTTCCCTACGAGCCCTTTAATAAAGGCCGCATCCGCATTGAGGTGTTGCACGGCGCGCTCAAACGCGAGTTTATTGAGGAGCAAGGCTGGGTTCCTTTGGAGGAGTCGCCCGAAGGCCTTGTGATTATGTGTGTTGACCCTGAAGCCGTTCGAGGTTCCAGGGTTGTGCCCCAGGTGTATCCGCGCATTGGAAAGTTTTCCTATCGGGTTACCACACAAACCGAGTTCGACGAAACCTTAGCGCAGCTATTTGGAACCCCGGAAGACAAAACCACGATTGAGAACTTCCTGGCGGGCATGGACGACGCGCCGCTCGAAGACACTGCCAGCGAAGACTCGCTGGAGTCGGCAGCGGCCGACAATGAGTTGGTCAAATTTGTCAACAAGGTCATCGTCGACGCCTACAACCAGAAGGCGTCCGACATTCACATCGAGCCCATGCCGGGCAAATTCAAGACGGGCATACGTTTTCGCATTGACGGGGGCCTAGTGCCCTATGTCGAAGTACCCTCGCACCTGCGACAAGCCATGGTCACCCGGCTCAAGATCATGTGTGACCTTGACATCTCTGAACGCAGAAAGCCGCAAGACGGAAAAATCAAGTTCAAGAAATACGGTCCCCTGGACATCGAATTGCGGGTCGCCACCATACCATCAGCCGGCGGTGTGGAAGATGTGGTGATGCGGATCTTGGCTGCGGGTGAGCCCATTCCGCTGGAGAAATTGGGTTTAACCCCGCACAACAAGGCCCGTCTCGAATCAACGGTGAGTAAACCCTATGGTTTGTTTTATGTCTGCGGCCCAACGGGTTCAGGCAAGACAACCACGCTGCACTCCATTCTCAAATTCCTCAATACGCCCGACACCAAGATCTGGACCGCGGAAGACCCGGTAGAAATCACCCAAAAAGGACTGCGTCAGGTTCAGATCAACAAGAAAGCGGGTATTGATTTTGCTTTGATCATGCGAGCGTTTTTGCGTGCAGACCCCGACATCATCATGGTCGGCGAGTCCCGCGACAAGGAAACCGTTTCAATGGGGGTTGAGGCTTCACTCACTGGTCACCTGGTGTTTTCCACTTTACACACCAATTCAGCACCTGAATCCATCACGCGCCTGATGGACATGGGCATGGACCCATTCAATTTTGCCGATGCGCTCTTGGGTATCCTGGCACAGCGGTTGGCAAAAAAACTATGCGACTGCAAGACATCCTATGTGCCTGACGCGGAAGAGTTTCGACTCTTTGTGGTCGAATACTCAGAGGAGTTGCGCCACTCCAAGGCCTGGAAAGCGGATTACGACGGTGAAAGCAAGAAGCTCGTTGACGGCTGGATAAAGACGTATGGTGAAGACGGGCACATCAAGCTTTACAAGGCAGTCGGGTGCGACAAGTGCAACAAGACTGGCTACAAGGGCCGCGTCGGACTGCACGAACTGTTGGTCGCCGATGACGGCGTCAAAAAACTCATTCAGGAGCGTGCCCGGGTTGCCGAATTGTTTGCCTCGGCAGTGGAAGGCGGCATGCGCACCCTGAAAATGGACGGCATGGAAAAGATCATGATGGGGCTGACGGATTTGAAGATGGTTCGACAAGTTTGTATCAAGTGACAATAAGTATGACAAATTTGTCAGCCACAGTGGCAAGAAGATCAAAAATTGCGGTGGAATAGTCCTGAATGTGGCGTTTCTGACGACATTTCATCGAATTTTTGAGCGAAAAATATCTGGCACGGAATCTGCAGTTCAGTATCGGCTTTCTTTTCTTAAACAAGGAGTTTTATATGAAGCATTCTCTGCAAAAGGGTTTTACCCTGATCGAACTGATGATCGTGGTCGCGATCATTGGTATTTTGGCTGCTGTGGCATTGCCTGCTTACCAGGACTACACCGTGCGTGCCAAGATGTCTGAAGTCATTTTGGCGGCGTCACAATGCCGTACGTCTATTACAGAGATTGTCCAATCTGGCTCTGGTTCCTTGCCAGCAGCTGACGGTTGGGGCTGTGAATCGTCCACAGCCGGTGGTAGTTCCAAGTATGTTGCCTTGGTGAGCACGTCTGCTACTGGCGTGATCACCGTGACATCCCAAGCTATTAAGAACCGCACGAACGGCACTCTCGAAGGAGGTACTGTCCAACTGTGTCCCTCATCAAGTGCTGCAGCGACAACTATGGCAGCCTGTGCAGCTGCTCCAGTGGCTGCAGGGGGCAGCATTGCAGTTTGGTTGTGTGGCCCTGGCGCAACGAATGGTGCAGATGCCAAGTATTTGCCCGGTTCATGCCGCGCAGCATAAACACCTGATCAAGGAACACACTTGATAAAAAAACGCCCCGAAAGGGGCGTTTTTCAATTCTATTAGCATGACGTTGTACGCAACAAGTGCCGCCTTGATGCTGACTGCGTGGCTAACTCCTCTGCACTTTCTGCCGTGGATCAGTTGGCACAGCGAGGCTTGGGCATTCGCAGCCATGGTCATCGGATTTGCGAATGTTTGCTTTGAGAAATTTCGGGGTAGCGGTAATGCCATAGCCATCCCACTGGCAGCATGGCCATTTTTGGGTCTGAGCGCGGTCGTAGTTGCACAGTTCTTTGCAGGTCAAATCAACTACTTCGGTGATGCGATTGTTCTGCTGTTCTATATGGCCGTTTGCATCGGATCGTTGGCAGTTGGATTCAATCTCGCATGCCGGGACAGTGAATCCCATTTGCCCCTAAGACAACAACGCAACATACTGGAATGGTCTGCCTGCCTACTCCTGGTTGGAGCGCTTTCCTCTGCCGTTATTGCACTCATTCAAGTGCTCAATGTCTGGAGTGATGCTGAGTGGATCTTGCGCATGCCCGCGCTGCGTAGACCGGGTGGAAATTTGGCGCAACCCAATCAATTGGCAACCTTGATTCTGTTTGGAATTGTTAGCCTTGTCTATTTGTTTGAAAGGCGATACGTCACGGCACTGGTAGCAGTCCCGGCCGCAGTCGTTTTGGTGATTGGCGTTGCAACAACGGAGTCGCGAACAGGCGCCATGAGTCTGTTATTGGTATCACTTTGGTGGGTCGCGAAATACCGCGCTTTGGACTTCAAATTGCGACCCCCAGTCCTTGGCGCGTGGATAGCCCTGTCATTGCTTTTACTCTGGTTCTGGCCAACACTTTTCAATACGGTCCAGATATCAGGCATGACTGCAATCGGAGACGCGACAGTGAACACCGCTACAGGCACTAGGCCCGTCGTATGGCTACAACTCTGGGATGCAGCCTTGCAGCGACCGTGGTTTGGCTGGGGTCTTCGAGAAGTATCGACTGCACACAATTCAGTCTTAGGAACCCAGGGCCTGGCCGAACCCTTCACATATGCTCACAATGTCGTCTTGGACTTGGCAGTCGGAATGGGCTTGCCGCTCACATTCTTGCTGGTGATCGCTGGCTGCGCTTGGTTCTACCGACGGGTCACTATGGTCCAAGACCTGACGAGCTGGTATTGCATTGCCTTGATACTTCCTTTTGGAGTTCACTCCTTGCTCGAATTCCCATTCGCCTATGCCTACCTATTGGCGCCCATCATGTTCTTGGTAGGAATATTGGAGTGTAGAGTCGCACCTTTAGCAGTACTGCGCGCACCTTTACGGTTGACCGTAGTGGTGTCGGCTGCGATCATTTTCGTGGCGGTCTGGAGCGTGATTGAATACATATCGATTGAAGAAGACTTTCGAGTTGCAAGGTTTGAAGCATTGCATGTAGGCCAGACACCCGCGGACTACGAGCGTCCCCATATTCGCCTCTTGACCCAACTGGACGCGCTACTGAAAGTGGCACGAGTGGTGCCCATACCTTCAATGCCCATCGAAACAATTGAAGAGGTACGCCAAGTGGCCATGCGCTTTCCATGGACCGCCACCCAAAATCGGTACGCCTTGTCGCTTGCACTGAATGGAAACGCTGAAGAAGCGTTGAGACAACTGAACATCATTCGCGCGATGCACGGGGCCGCCGCCTATGCGCGTATCAAAGTGCAGTGGGAAACACTGGCGCAGGAAAAGTACCCGCAATTGCGTAACCTCAAGATGCCATGAACCTCCGGCACGCGATGCTGGCGCGGTCGCTGGCAGGAATTGCTCTCCTGCTGCCGTGGCTCAATCCGTTCAGTGGCGGCCCGACACCAGGGGTTGTTCCGTGGTTGTTCTCAGTATTTTGTGCGGTCTGTGCCTGGTTGCTGAGTGACAGACTCTCGGTGAGGGTCGTTGCAACGGTGTGGGTCGCTGCGGCTGTCATCAGTGCCGTCATTGGCCTGCTGCAGTTTTTCGACCTAGCCCGATGGCTCGGCCAATGGGTCAACCATGCGCAAGTGGGAGAGGCCTATGCAAACCTCCGGCAGCGAAACCAATTCGCCACATTGACCAGCATCGGACTGTTGGCCTGGCTGTGGCTGTTGTCGCAACGCGTGCGTTCTCAAGTATTTGGCAAATGGGGAACTGACCAGGCTTTCGTGATGCTGGCGACCATCTATGTTGTCCTTTTGGCTATGGGCAACGCCGCGTCGGGCTCCCGCACCGGCCTGTTGCAATGGATGTTTGTGTTGGTGCTGGCAATTGTTTGGCGCCAGCGTCAGCAGTGGCAATCAGTCGCAATGGCCTTAGCCAGCATTGCAATTTACTTGATGTCCGTATTGTTTCTACCTGGGTTGCTGACCACGGTGACCGGCGTGCATGCTGATGGTTTGTTGGGGCGTCTGAGCGAGGACGCGGGCTGCGCCAGTCGCACCATTTTGTGGTCCAACGTTTTGCACCTGATCACCCAAAAGCCCTGGCTGGGTTGGGGCTGGGGTGAGCTTGACTACGCGCACTTTATGACCCTTTATCCGGGAGAGCGATTCTGCGACATCCTGGATAACGCACACAACCTGCCACTGCATTTGGCGGTTGAACTGGGAGTGCCTTTTGCGACGGCAGTGTGTGGCGCCATAATGTGGGCGGTGGTTCGGTCCCGGCCCTGGCGCGAGACTGACCCGGCCCGTCAGTTAGCGTGGGGTGTACTGGCGGTCATCGCTATACACAGTCTGTTGGAGTACCCGCTCTGGTACGGTCCTTTTCAAATGGCAGCCCTCTTGAGTGTCGGCTTGTTGTGCAAAATCGTACCAACAAAAAAACCGATAGCCCTCGTAAAATCAGCACCCACAGCTATTGTTTGCATAGCAATATTCGTCTGGGCGGGGTTCGACTATTGGCGTGTCAGTCAGCTCTATTTGTCTGCGTCTGCGCGCAGTCCCGCGTACCAAGAGAACACACTCGACAAGGTGCGGGGCTCACGCCTATTTTCAAACCAGGTTGCATTTGCCGAATTCACGACGACCGCCCTCACCCCGGGCAACGCACCGGTCTTGTACGTTATGGGACTGCAATTACTGCATTTCTCTCCCGAGCCACGGGTGGTCGAAAAATTGATAGCCAGCGCGGACCTGTTGGGCCTTGACGACGAAGCTGCGTCGTACCGCGTGCGTTACCGAGCGGCTTTCCCGGATGCGTACCTGCGTTGGATGTCGGACTCAGCCCAAGACGAAGCTCCCTGACTTGCCACCGTGTTTCTCCAGCAGCCGCACCTGCTGTATCGCCATGCCGCGGTCGACGGCTTTGCACATGTCATATATGGTCAACAGCGCCACCTGAACCGCAGTTAGGGCTTCCATCTCAACACCCGTAGGCCCCACCGTTTCGGCGGTTGCACGACACG